>OHMA01000065.1_pt1 | contig 67166 bp, 82 predicted proteins | sample 1569171 | NCBI WGS metagenome assembly OHMA01 (sample SAMEA3879580, study PRJEB24766) | human gut metagenome | biome: human-associated habitat; feature: feces | place: USA | collected 1985/1987
GGAGATAAAAAAATACCTCATAGAAGAGAAAAACATGGAGATCGTGTACGATCCCGTCACATGTAAGGAACAAGGTGTCAATAACTTCGCGCGTCTGGCCGACGAAATGGCAGGCATTATTCAACGCGATGAGTGCCGTCTGGGAATTTACATTTGTGGGACTGGCATTGGCTTTACTTGTCAGATCAACAAACACTGGGGCATAAGAGCCGTTGCGGTTACTAACCCCTACTCCGCAAAGCGGGCGCGACTCAGCAATAACGCACAAGTTATTGGACTGGGTTGCCGGGTCAACGATCTCGAATACAGCAAAATGATTGTCGATGCATGGTTGGATAACCCATTCGACTTCACCACCGCCAGAGAAAATTCTAAAAAGAACTTACTAGAAGCTGAACGTAACGATAATGCATTGCTGGTTAAGCCCGCTGATGTACGCTGGAATATGGGTTTCCGACCAGATGATGAAAAATCTGAGGGTTAATGTATGGAACTGATCACGCAATTTATAAACGATCTGGGAAATTTTATATTTATCCCGGTCATCTTTCTGGTACTGATGAAGATACTTGGCCGTCCTCTTTCAGAATGTATCTCATCTGCCATCAAAGTCGGCATTGGTTTCATTGCGTTAACCATGACCATCAAACTGATGCTGGAAAAAATGCAACCGGCAGTCACCGGATTAGCAGAAGCAACAGGTTCCTCGCTCAGTGCCATCGATGTTGGTGGCGCAGCGACTGCGGTTATGGGATTTGGCTCCAGCATGGGCGCTATCATTATTCCCCTCTGTGTTGCGGTAAATATTGCAATGCTGATCGCCCGCCTGACTGACTGTGTTAACGTTGATGTTTTCAACCTTCATCAAAATGCGTCAATGGGGGCAATTGTTGGCGTCTATTCTGGTAGCTTCCTGTATGGCGCATTGACCGCCGCGCTATTCCATGTATGGGCGCTGATCGCTGCCGATCTTGGTGCTAAAAATAACGAAAAATTCTTTAACCTGCCAAAAGGTGTTGCGATCTCTCACCCGGTTGCCAATACCTACTTACTTTTCGCTTATCCATTCAACTGGATTTATGATCGCATCCCAGGCTTCCGTAATCTGAATGTGACCGCCGAAACTATTCAAAAACGGTTTGGCATTCTCGGCGATCCAACTATGGTTGGTTTTATTATTGGTATTTTGTTGGGCTTTTGTGGTTATGGCTGGAAATCCCCATACCACACCATAATCGCCAGCCTACAGTTAGGGATGTATCTTGCTGCAGTCATGCTTCTGTTGCCACGTATGACCTCTATCATGATGGAAGGGCTTGTTCCGCTTTCCAACGTAGCACGCAAAAAACTGGTCAAACGTTTCCCGGATCGTCAAATCACTGTTGGTATGGACACTGCTCTGATTGTGGGCCATCCATCAGTTATCGCCCCTGCATTATTGCTGATCCCGGTGATTGTGATCCTCGCCGTGATCTTGCCCGGCAACCGCGTTATGCCACTGGGTGATCTCTCTCAGTTTGTGTTTTTCATTGCCTGCATGGTACCTGTTTTCAATGGCAACATTATTCGCACCTGGGTGACCTCGATCATTTTGTTTGGTGGTGGTTTGTATATTGCATCATGGATGGCACCGGCTACCAACGAAGTCTTCCAGAAGTTTGGTACAAACCCGGATGCCAGCGTGATGTACTCTTCGCTTAACCCGTCAGCGAATCCATTTACTGGTCTGTTTGCCGCCCTGAGCCATGTTGGAATCATTGGCTATGTGATGGCAGGTATCCTTTTGTTATCTATTGGATACTTAATTAAACAAAAATCACGTCGCCAGATTGAAACGGATTTGGAAAAAGCGCTTTAAATCTTTTACAGAGGAATAATCAAATGAAAAAAATCTTAGTAGTTTGCGGAAACGGAATTGCCTCATCTTCCATCATGGTCTCTGTACTGCAGGACTTCCTGAAAGAAGAGAAAATTGAAGCGCAAGTCGATAAATCTTCGTTAATGGCATGCACCAGCGATACCTTCAACAGCTATGACCTGGTGGTTTCATCAACCAAACTCGATAACCCGGCCATTACTACTCGTGTCATCGTTGGCGCTGGATTACTGACTGGTCTGGGCGAAGATGAGATTTTCGCTGCAGTTAAAGAAGAGATGTTGAAATAACAGGTGTGCAATGAAATTTGAAATTCTGGTGAATGATGTTGATAACAGCATCAGTGACTATCAAACGGCGATCACCTTTGCTGGTACGCAATTATTGGAAAAAGGCTACATCACTGCAGAATACATTGACGCCTGCCTGGAACGTGAAAAAAGCTATCCGACAGGACTAATGATGGCAAACGGTCAGGGTATCGCCATTCCCCATGCCGATTACACGCTGGTAAATGTAAACAGTATCAGTATTGTTCGTTTCGCCAATGATGTCACTTTCGGACAGATGGAAGATGCTGATTTAACAGTTGATTGTAGCATTATGTTTAACCTGGCATTTGCCACCAGTGATCAACATATGTCGATATTGCGTCGTTTATTCACACTGTTTCAGGATAACGCCTTTGTTGAGACTTGCCGCAATTTACCTGCAACGCGCGTGGCTAAATATGTAGAGGATACGCTCGCAGCGTCCTGAAATTAAAAGGGCAGAATCAGCGGTACTGCCCTTTCTTCACTGATATGGCTATTAATCCAGAAGTTTAATGGCCGTATCAAAATCAGTAATTAAGACATTTAAAAGTCCAGATTTCAGCGAAGCAAGAATGCCTTCATATTTTTCTTCTCCTCCAGCGACACCAATCACTTTTTTGGCTTTTTGTAGTTGATCCGTCGAAATGCCAAATCCCAGACGTTCAATAGGACTATGAAGAATCTTCCCTTCCCTGCTGACCAACGAGATACACACATCCGCAGCGATATCTTGTTGAAACAAAGCTTCGCACCAGGTATCCGGAAATATTTTACACAAGCTTGAAGAACCTGATTTCCAGTCACCTATCCCGGTGATAACCACATCCAACTGTGAGTAATATTGCTGTGTATCTAATACCGCAGGATCACCTGCCAGTCTGGCAGCAAGCTCTTCGTCATCGACCCACATCGGCACGTACATTGGGTGCGCTTTTCCCTGCGAAATGGCAGCGATCTTATGAATAAGATCTATTGGCCCCTGACTAAACTCGATCCCCGGATGTACGCCAGATAACTGCACAACGTCTAAAGGAGGCAACTTGCTCAACTTACTGACCGTGCTTGATAATACACGTCCCCAGGCGATCCCCACTTTCATATCTTCATGAAGAGATTGCATAAGATATTCAGCGGTGACTTCACCCAATTTGTGATTGAGTTCTTCTTGCGTCGTCCAGGATTCAGCAACTGAAAGAACAATTGCATCTTCCAGATGAAATTTTTTCCGTAGATTATTAGCGATTTCTTCATCCATCGCTTGCTGCTTAGGGAAGATAAACCTCACGTATTCCTGTTCGATCGCCTCATCGATCAATCTGGCAACTTTAAAGCGGGAAACGCCAAGCTCCTCTGCAATCTCAATCTTGGTTTTCATATCCGCAAAATAACGTCTGACCACGAGCGAGTATATGTAGCGAGGATCGTAACCCTGCCAGCGGCTGTTTTTTTTCTGTTTCGTCATTCTCTTTTCCATTGATCATGTCATCAGCAAACATGTATAAATCAGAAGAGTATAACGATTATGCTCATAAGAGATGCGCATATGAGAAGAAAATTATCATTTGTATGATTCGAAACAACCTGTTCTGGATGACGGAATGCTTACACAGACCGACAAACCAGACGTTTTGAATGTCAAAATCCGTTACGGTTGATATTCACAGGCATTCCCGATCGACGTTGCAACGCAGCATTTGCGCGATTTACATCAACTTCTTGCCCGTTGATAAACGCCCGCAAAGATGGGGTTACCGGCAATGGCACTTTTCGGTCAGACTCATATTCTGCACGATTGCGCGACAACGGCTCATGAACTTCCAGCCAGTTCGAGCCATCTGGTTCAGTGGTGTATTTTACTGGCTGGTCGATAATTTGCACACGCGTTCCAACAGGAACATTATCAAACAGATATTTGATATCGTCATTGCGCAGACGAATACAGCCCTGACTTACCCGGAGCCCAATACCAAAATTGGCATTGGTACCATGGATGGCATACAACCTGCCAATATAAATCGCGTACAGCCCCATGGGATTATCGGGACCCGCAGGAACAAATGCGGGCAAACTCTCCCCTCGTTTCGCATATTCGCGCCGAGTGTTCGGCGTTGGCGTCCAGGTTGGAGCTTCTTGTTTACGTTCAACGGTAGTCACCCAGTTACGCGGGGTTTCTCGCCCAGCCTGGCCGATACCAATAGGAAAGACTTCCACAGTATTACTGTCTGGTGGGTAGTAATAAAGACGCATCTCAGCGACGTTAACCACAATCCCTTTACGAACAGTGGCGGGCAAAATCAGTTGCTGCGGAATGGTGAGTTGCGAGCCAGACTTCGGCAAAAAAACATCAGCGCCCGGGTTCGCTTCCAGCATGTTACTTAACCCTTGCCCGTATTGTGCGGCAAAAGTCTCCAGCGGCTGGGTATTGTGATCAGGAACAGTTACAGTAAACGACTGCCCCACTAAACGGCTACCCTCTGGAGGTAATGGATAAGTTACCGCCAGGCTAGTATGGCTGGCAAAAAGTAGAGCAAATGAGCAAAAAATATTTACACGACGCATCATGTCCCTTTCCTAAGTCGCGAAAGCTATCCGTTAAGTATAGCTTTTATCAGACTTTTCGTTTTTAACTGTTCAAATCAGAAGTCGTATTCCCCGGTAGAACAATATTACTGGCAGCAAGTTCGCCCATGTTGTTATATATCGCACAGGCAGCTTCGATGATGGGCATCGCCAGAGCTGCGCCACTCCCCTCACCTAAACGCATCTCCATATTGAGATAAGGCTCCAGCCCCAAATGCGACAGCGCAATACGCGCCCCTTTTTCTGCCGACAGGTGAGAAGGAATGAGATACGGTTTGATTGCAGGAGACATCTGGCAGGCTGCGAGCGCGGCAGCATAAGAAAGAAATCCATCCAGCAACACGGGTAAACCGCAGGAAGCAGCGCCTAACATCACGCCAGCCATTCCGACCAAATCAAATCCACCCACTTTTGCCAGGACATCAACGCCATCCTGCGGATTTGGTTGATTCAACGTAATCGCCCGGCGCACAACATCAATTTTATTAGCCAGTTTATCTGTCGGCAGGTTTGCGCCAATCCCAACCACTTCTTCAGGAGCCCGGCCAGTGATTGTGCTGACTATTGCCGCTGCCGGTGTCGTGTTTGCCATCCCCAGTTCACCTACACCAAACAGCGTAACACCGTTTTTTGCCAGCTCCCGCGTATAACATATGACGTCCAAAAGCAACTTTTCTGCCTGATGGCGACTCATTGCCGGAGCTGAAGCAATATTGCCACTACCTCGAGCAACACGCATGTTGATAAGCCCGGGGATAGGCTCAGCAGTATCAATACCAACATCAATTACGTAGACGTTAGCGCCCGCTTGTGCTGCCAGCACACACACGCCGGTTGTTCCGCGGGTCATATTTTCAGCCTGAATGGCTGTCACTTCTTTTGGGGAAATAGCGACCCCTTCCTCCCAGACGCCGTGATCGGCACACATAACCAGTACCGCTTTTTTGCCCACATGCGGAACGCCATTCAACCCCGGCATTCCTGCCAGTTGTATGGCAAGCGCCTCCAGCCTTCCCAGGCTACCAACAGGTTTGAGTAACCCGTCGATATGCCGTTGTGCACGCGACATAGCGGCAGGATCGATAGCAGGGATCGTATTCAGTAAATCGGCAAGTGTTTGCATGTCACGTCTCTTTATAGCAGTGCCAGCAGGAAGACCAGTTCACCAAGCTCTATAGCAGCTCCCAGCGTATCGCCGGTTTGCCCGCCCAGCGTACGTTTGAGAAGCTGACCGAGGATGAAAATCGCCACCATCGTCACCACCATAGCAGCCACACCATGCATACCCGGCAATAATACGGCAGCAAAAATAGCGGCTAAGCCGAGTGTGACGCAGGTTTGTCGCCCATCAATTTTGCCAATGAACACATTGCCAAGCCCTTCTTCCCGGGCATAACGATGACGATACATCAATAATGCGGCAGTCCCGCGGCTGACCGCACATGCTGCCGCCAGCGATGCAAGGATCGGTTCGCCACGCAGAGCCAACTCGCTTAACACCAGAATCTTTGCCAGTACCACAAAAATCAATGCCAGACCGCCGTGGGTGCCTAAACGGCTATCACGCATGATTTCCAACATGCGATCGCGGCTACGTGCAGAAAATACGCCATCACAGGTATCGGCGAGGCCGTCCAGGTGGAATCCCCCGGTCATCAGCGCCAGCACAAGCACGCTAAACAGTGCCGCCAGTGGTACGCCACACCATGCCTGCAGCACCATGAAGACCAGCCCGCTAATCGCGCCAAGCAATAATCCAATTAAAGGAAAAGTAATAATACCGCGAGAATAATGCTCGAAATCCAGTCCCTGGGACCAGCGACGCGGTACAGGCAGACGCGTAATAAAAGAGAGCATCGCCCAAAATAATTTACTCATTTGATTTTTACTCCAATACCCGAAACCACCAACCATACTTCATTTGCCGCAGCGGCCAGCTGCTGATTTACCCGCCCGGCAATATCACGAAAATGTCGTGCCAGACGACTCTCCGGCACAATCCCCATTCCCACTTCGTTAGTCACTAATACAACCTTTGCGGGGCAACGTTGGCAGGCAGCAATCAACGACTGAATCTCAGCATTAATCGCCTGTTCCATCGCCTGATAATCCCATTCATCAGGGTCTTTATCGCCGCCATAATCAAACAACAGATTAGTCACCATTGTGGTAACGCATTCCAGCAACACAGCTTCATGCGGGTTAATGTCTGCATGAATTAATTCATCAACATGTTGCCAACGCTCCACCGTGCGCCAGTGCGCCGGACGGCCTTGCCGATGATGTTCTATCCGTGCAGCCATCTCATCATCAAGGATTTGCGAGGTGGCGATATACAGAACCTGTGAAGAGTCCCCAATAAGCGCCTCTGCGTGGCGACTCTTCCCGCTCCGTGCTCCACCTGTCACCAAAATCATCATACCGACTCCTGATTCAATTGTATGATGGTATTCATTGAACAGAACAATGGATCCCCCACCGTTGCTGACCGCAAAACATTTACGCGATTAATACTGCGCGTAATATAATTAAAAATCCAGCATTCTCAATCCATTACGAAAGAAGATGGCATTGCGGAATAGCCAGACTTCCTCGTGTTAACGTCCGACAAAATGCGTCATTGACAGCGGTTTCTCTGGAATGACAGATTTCATTCAGATAATGGATTAATGCTACAGCCCCACCAGCCGGACCAGTCAGCAAACGGGCATTGTGTTCTGCAATCAAAATTACCGTCGTTCCCTCAGAATGAGCGAGCCATTCTGGTACGGATATCTCGCTTTCAGCTGCTATCAATAGCAGCACTGAATAATCGCTATACGCATCTGATAACGATTGCACAGGCCCACCATCAAGAGGCTGGAAATCTTGCTGCCACTCCTCACCGATAAAACCGCAGCCTCTACAGTGCACTGTTGGTCAGTGCCTGCGAAGCGGACATTATCGCGCTGGTGCTTAATGCGGACGCACCGTGGTCACCTTTTTCGCCAGGCTTTACCTCGTCAATGAATCGCCCGGTCATTGGAGTAGTAACCAAAGCAGATTTAGCCAACATGGAACAAATATCTTTGGTGAAATGTTGGTTACGGGAAGCTGGAGCGCACAACGTGTTAGTAACCAGTGCGGTTAATAACAATAGAGTTGCAGAACTTTTTGCCTTGCTGCATATAGAAGAAGTCTGTCGCTAATTTCGACAGGTTATCAGATGGGAATGATGACTTTGATACACAGAAAAGAATCAATGAGCAATGAGGGTTGCCGGGCAACCCTCATTGAATAAAACAGGAATTACTTCGCTTCGCCGTTTTTCATTTCGCCCATAGCTTTCAGCTTTTTGGAGATATCGCGGCGTTCTTTGGAGAGCTCGGCATTTTTGATGATGTAATCGTCAACGCGATCTTCATAGTCACCTTTCATGCTGGCGATGATGCCCTGGATTGCTTCAACGCTCATCCCCGGCTTGATGTAATCGCTCAGGTTGTCCAGCAGCAGGACGCGCTTCTGGTTGTCACGGATCTTTTTCTCAACGTCCTGAATTTCACGTTGCAGTTTGTTCTTACGACGGAACAGACGAACAAATTCCAGTACGTCCTGGAATGAAGGCTTGGTAGTTTCCATTTTTATACCCCTGATAATGTGAGAGTCGGATTCGTTTAAGCAACCGCTATTCGTTAGGGCCAACATTACTCATAGCTGCCGCAGATGACAATGCTTTTATCCCTTTTCACTATCATACCCTTTATCCTTGCTGAATCGAAGCAGCAGCAAGATGATTCTGAAGTTCAGGAATTATTTGCGCAAGGCCCGGCAAATCAGATTCGATAGCAACTCAAGCTGATGCGCCGTTTCCATGTTCAGCCACACATAACCATAGATTGGTGTTTCCACTACCTTCAGGTCATGGTGGTTATTGAGCAACTGACGCAGCTCTTCCACAGCATCGTTCAATTTTTCCGTATTGGCAAAAACCGGCTGCGGATTACCTTCGTACAGCGCATGAACAAGGCTCAGCAGTATTTGCTGCATCATGTGCTGGGTATCACGAAGTTTTTGCGCGTTCAATAACACGAAATGGCTGGGGCGCGTGGCCCAGTACGCATTGATTTGCAACTCCAGCATACAAACCAGATTGCGGTTAATGGTCTGGATACCTTCATATATCGATTTTGGAATACGGGTTTCTTTGCTGGCGGGCGCAATCAGCCCACGCATTTTCACGGCATCGGTCAGGAGTTTTTGTAGATGGCTTTCCAGACGTGGGCGTTCGAGTAAGTTCGGTGAGAATGCAGATTGATAGACCCGATTATACTCGGTCAGACTTTTCGCCAGTTGAATGCGCCAGTGGATGAACGCCCGTTGTGGCCAGATACCGGTAAACAACATTGCCAGTAAAGAGCCGAGGATCACATCGCCGCTTCGCCATAACGCCGTATCAATTTCACCTGTCGGGGAACCAACAACAATTGCCAGCGTCACCCCAATCAATAATCCTTGATACGGTTTCTTGCCCAGCGCCAGCCAACCGCAAAGAAACATCGCCGCCGCGCACCAGACTAACATCAGCGGTAACGAAATTAACTCCAGTTGCAGAGCGATAAGACCTAAAATCGAACCCAACACCGTACCGCCAATACGTTCGAAGGCGCGAGGGACAACGTTACCCCAGAACGAGATTGGCCCCATAATCACCACCATGGTGACCAGCGGCCAGGTGCTTTCCGGGATAGTAAACAGGCGGATAATGAGAAAAGTGAGCAGGAATGCCAGCGCGACCCGAGTACCATGCACAATGCGGTAATGGCGGTATACCCGGATTTCAAACGGGCTTAATGACTTATCGGCACGCACGCAGAAACTCCGTAATGAAGATTAAAAGCGCTCATAACTCATCTGTCGGCCAGAAGGCGCACCTCTGAGTTATCCGACGGACATACCGGGAACAGTGTAATTTCCCGGCAGGAGCGAAAAATTTGAAAGGCGCATCTTACTCTTTTCGCTTTCAAAAAAAGAGTGGTCTTCGCGTCAACACACCGCCCTGAGATGAATTAGTGATGTTTTGGCTGCACCGCAACATACATTTCGATATCCCAGTACCCATCTTCCGCGCCATTGTTCAAGTAAACCTCGAAGCAGGGCTTTGGTAACATTTCATAAGCACTGTCCTGCAAGAGACTATTAAAGAACTGATACCAGGGTTTAGCAAAATCATCACCGACTACACGAGCTACCGCCACCGCATACTGACCACCTGTAATTTCTGTCAGAATGACGCCCTCACTGTTTTCGGGAAGCGTAAAGTAACCCGGCACCGTCACGACGGTGTCGCAGCGTAATTTTTCGGCGGGTGTTTCATCTGGATTGTCGTAATAGACAGCAACCCACTCCTTCGGCACAATATTTTTGCTATCTACCCACATCATCAACTGCTCAAAGCCTTTCTTTACCGTCTGTTCCCACGGGCCAACGAGATGGAAACCTGCAACGGTACGTTTCTCTTCCTGCTTAATCTCGTAGTTCATGACGCCTCCATTAACACTGTTTTTATATACAGTATAGTTGCAATATTAAAACCACAAGGAATGAGTGTTGATTATGCGAGCAGACTCGCACTCCTGCCAGTCTGCTGCAAAAGAAAGGTCAGGCCTTATGGTGGAAATAATCACTCAGGCGAGAAAACATGCTGCCTTCCCCAACAGATTCCAGGGTAACCAGCGGCCAGTGCGCCACCTGTTTATCACGGTCGTAAAGTTCAATTTCCCCTACCCGCTGATGGGCGCTAATTGGCGCGGTGAGTTCTTTACCATCAAGGGTATATTTGGCTTTGATATGTGGAATTTCGGCTTTCGGTAGTACCATCCAGAACTCTTGTTCTGTTCCCAGGGCGATATTTTCTTTATCGCCATACCAGATGCGTTCCGTACCGACCTTTTTCCCACGGTGCAAAATTTGCACCGTAGTAAAGTTTTGTTGCCCCCAACGCAGTAATTTTCTTGCCTCTTCCTCACGACCTTTTGCACTGTCAGCCCCCATTACCACTGCAATGAGACGACGCTGCCCATCTACAGCCGAAGCAATGAGGTTAAAACCGGCACCAGAAGTATGACCCGTTTTCAGGCCGTCAACATTCATGGTTTTATCCCACAACAACCCGTTACGGTTTTGCTGGGTGATACCGTTCCAGGTGAGACTTTTCTCACTGTACATATGATAAAACTCGGGCTCGCCGTGGATGATAGCACGAGAAAGCACAGCTAAATCATAAGCCGAGCTATGCTGGCCAGGTGCATCCAGACCATGCACTGTTTCAAAATGCGTATCCTTGAGATGCAGCTTCTCGGCATAGTTGTTCATCATTTCAACAAACTGCCGTTGCCCACCGGCAATATAGTCAGCCAGAGCAACACAAGCGTCATTTCCGGAATCCACAATTAAACCACGGCTTAAATCACGTACCGATACGCGATCGCCCTCTTTCAAAAACATCAGTGAAGAACCGACAAACACCGGATTATCTTTCGCCCACGCATCGCGCCCCACGGTGACAATATCGTCTGGCGTAATGCGATGACTATCGATAGCGCGATCCACGACATAACCCGTCATCAGCTTTGTCAGGCTGGCGGGATTGCGCTGTTGATGCTCATTACCCGCGGTGAGGATCTGACCGGTGGTGTAATCCATCAATACCCAGGACCCGGCATGAATCTCTGGAGGCTGAGGTGAAAAAGGAATGTTTTCCGCCGCAAAACCAGACGATAAGTTAAAAACGAACAAAGAAGCAGCAATAATAAGACGGCGTTTCAACAGCAAACCCTCAGGAGTTTCAAATAGCTGTTCTTTTTACGGAAATACTTATGAACTGGCTGGAATAAAGTGCAAGAAAATGTGACTACCCTCTCATTTTTATCTGACATGATCTGTTGCCACTCGCTGCCAAATTGTGGCGCTAAAGCTGATTAGCACGGTGATATTTGATACTCTGGCAGACAGCAGAAATAACGGATTTAACCTAATGATGAATGACGGTAAGCAACAATCTACCTTTTTGTTTCACGATTACGCGCAACACCCCTGAGAACCGCCATGAACAAGGGTTTCATGATTTGTGATTTTAGTTTGGTACGCAATTTGGTACACAACACAATTTTCACTTCAGCGGGTAGTCATCAAACTCACCATAACGAGCATCGTTAATGATGTATGTGATCACCACAAACATCACATCTGGACTAGTTCCGCTTTCATGCGCAGGTATTTGTTCACGCCTCCCTTTCTGCAAATCCTAAAGATGAGATTTTGGGGTTTTGGGATATCTTTTATCCGCAGTTCTCTATCCATTATGCAAACCAGTAATGAACCATCACCGTGTGATAGTGAGGCATCTGCCACGATAAGCGCAGAGAAATGATGCAGTGGTGGGCGGACTGGCTTGATGAAAAGGTAGAGTGAGCGACCTTAAACTATCGAATAGCACAAAGTCTTGCAATCCAGTGCAAAGCTTTGTGTGTCTCAGTTTTGTCTCATCAACCACAGCAAGTATCGATCGATTGAGACTTGGATGATAGACTTCATGCCTTTGATTATTAGCTGATAGAAGAAATGTTAAAGCTATTTGCAAAGTACACCTCGATTGGTGTGCTGAACACACTTATACATTGGGTGGTTTTTGGTGTATGTATCTATGCCGCGCACACCAATCAGGCTCTTGCAAACTTCGCAGGTTTCGTTGTGGCTGTGAGCTTTAGCTTCTTCGCGAATGCAAAATTCACATTCAAAGCTTCGACTACAACGATGCGCTACATGTTATATGTAGGATTCATGGGAACACTGAGTGCTACTGTTGGATGGGCTGCCGATAAATGTGCACTTCCTCCAATTGTCACTCTTGTCACCTTCTCCGCCATCAGCCTGGTTTGCGGTTTCGTCTATTCAAAGTTCATTGTCTTTAGGGATGCGAAATGAAGATATCTCTTGTAGTTCCTGTCTTCAATGAAGAAGAAGCAATACCAATTTTTTATAAAACGGTACGTGAATTCGAAGAGTTGAAGCCATATGAAGTGGAAATTGTTTTCATAAATGACGGAAGCAAAGACTCTACGGAGTCAATTATTAATGCTCTGGCTGTTTCAGATCCCCTAGTTGTTCCGCTGTCATTTACACGCAACTTTGGTAAAGAACCAGCATTGTTTGCAGGATTAGACCATGCAACAGGTGATGCCGTTATTCCTATTGATGTTGACCTGCAAGACCCGATTGAGGTTATTCCTCATCTTATTGAAAAGTGGCAGGCAGGCGCTGATATGGTGCTTGCTAAACGTTCGGATCGTTCAACCGATGGGAAATTAAAACGAAAAACAGCTGAGTGGTTCTACAAACTTCACAATAAAATAAGTAATCCAAAGATCGAGGACAATGTTGGCGACTTTAGACTAATGTCCAGAAATGTTGTTGAGAATATTAAACTTCTACCAGAACGAAATCTATTCATGAAAGGAGTTCTAAGCTGGGTTGGTGGAGAAATAAGTATTGTTGAGTATGCCAGAGCGGAACGCATTGCGGGGACGACTAAATTTAATGGCTGGAAATTATGGAACTTAGCTCTTGAGGGTATAACTGGTTTTTCAACATTTCCTCTACGAATGTGGACATATATAGGATTATTTGTTGCAACAATATCATTCATGTACGGAGCATGGATGATATTGGATAAAATTTTATTTGGAAACAACGTACCAGGTTATCCCTCACTTCTTGTTTCTATTCTTTTTCTTGGTGGGATTCAATTGATTGGCATTGGAGTCCTAGGTGAATATATAGGAAGAATCTATATTGAAACCAAAAAAAGACCTAGATACCTTATAAAAAAATAGGATGCATATGAACTTTTTAATTAGAGAAAGCGAAAAGAAAGCATTTGCTTTATTATTTGCAACCGCATTGCTTTTTATATATCCATTAATGCATTATGGTATATATTTTCGAGACGATCTACACAGATCTGTAACTGGATACTATGGATGGAGCGGCCTTGGTAGACCACTCGCAGATATAGTTATAAAAGTAGCATCAGCAAGCGGAGATAGACTATTAGATATTTTCCCGTATAACTTAATACTATCTTGCGCCATGCTATCACTAGCATGTATACATATAGCTAGATTATTACAACATCTAAACATAAAGAAGCCAACGTTTTGTGCCTCATTGTTTATCTTTAATCCATTTTTTCTACAAAATCTAGCTTATAGATTTGACTCCACAGGAATGTCTTTAGCACTTCTTCTTTGTGTGCTTTCATACACCTACCAAAATAACAATATTTATATATCATTGGTAATTAAAATTTTACTTGGTGTCGCAACACTTTCACTGTATCAACCATGTGCAAATCTATTCATTGGGTTGCTATCAATCGAGCTCTCTGCATTATTCATTACTAACAACACAAACAACAAAAAATTATTTTTAACATTAATCAAAAAAGCTGGAGTATTTTTATCATTCTACTCTATTTACTTTCTAATCGTAGCAAGAATATGGGGTTCAGAAAACAATAGATCTGAAATCGTCAAGTTAAATACAGATGGATTAAATCATATTTATAATACATTCCAAAGACTCAATACCTTGCTTGAGTCATTTTTTAATGGTCCAGTTATTTTTTATTTTATACCACCGGTTATTTTATTATTTATTTTTATTATCCTTACCGTTTACAAAAATAGAAACAACTCGTTGGCAACCAAGATGCTTTTATTATTGCTATCATTGAGCTCGGCATATATATCTCTTCTTGGGCCGACATTTATTCTTGTTGATGCGCCCGTATTTCCAAGAACGCTGGTAAGCTTCTCAATCCTCTTTGTTTTATTTTCCATGTATATAATTTCACTTTGTGATAAGCTAAAATGCATTGCATTAATACCTGTAGTAACAGTAATAGCATTTAGCTCTCAATTTGCCAACGCACTGAACACCCAAAGAGAACATGAGAACTTTGTTTTAAATATGGTTGCATATGATTTAATGAATATAAATGGAATACAAAAAATTAAGACAGTGGGCAAGATAAGATTCAGTAAAAGAGCTGAATTACTCACAAATGATAAGCCTCTAATAAGCCAATCTATAAGCAGGGCTACTGAATTTCTTGCAACTTATCAAATGGTTAACAAGGGCTTGAAAGGTGTAAGCGATGGTTATGGCATAGAAAAATCCAATAAGGAAGAGTTGGACTCATTCAAAAGCAATGGTGTTAAACCATATGTTGATAACAATGAATACTCAATATATGAAAATAATGGCGTTGCAATTGTAGTTTTTAAGGGATAATACGCAACTAAAATAGTTCTGCATTGCTCATTAAGACCAATCAATCACATCAGATTGGTCTTAATGAAATTACGCCGCGACCAGTTATCACCTCCATTTAAACCGAGGTGAATATTCCCCGTTATTGAATCTTCCTATACTTACCTGTATTGTCGCCGGAGAATCAGAAAGAACCTCGGTGCTATGCAATGATAGTATAAGTGATGGTGATTCTATATCTCTATCTGCTTCGACCACATAACCATAATCTCGTTCTGGCTCTGTAAAATAAGCTATTGGTTTTCCGTTTGCTGCAATGGTAAATCTTCCACCAACAAATTTACTCTTGAACATAACATGTATTTTTATCCGACTAACTCCCTTCGGTAAAACACAACCAGCATTTAATGATGCTGTAGAGTTTATATTGAAATCTTTCCTTATCACTGTGTATGGAATTGCATATAAAGCTTCAGCAAAGTTTGATTGAGACTGATACTCTGTCGCAGCAATAGAGCTCCCCCCCATAATTCTAAATCCTCCAACACCGGAGAACACACTATTAAAAGCATCCACAGCTTTCGTAAAGTTACCAATACAAACAGGTGTTTCTGCATCATTAATGAATTGTTCCCTTGAATACAATGTCACACTGTTTATATATGTACTTTTATAACCACCAATATCATCAGGGCTTAAAAATCCATACCCATTGGAACCATCAGATACGCCATTAAATTCTGTATAATAGCTACAAAATTCGTTAGATGATCTTGGAGATGTCTCAATCCATCCAAATCCAAAATTTCTCTCTGACTGAATATTGCTATAAGTACACCCACTACTCCGCGTTATAAGGCCTGCGCCACTATAGCGCGTCGCTGAGTCTGGTGATGGGTCAAAATCACCATTGCGACCATTTGTGTGTGTACGTATACGTAAAAAACTAACAGAATTTACAGCCAAATCATCAGTTTCTCCTTGAGTAGGATAACCAATAACAACTCCGCGCCCATAGTTATCATGTGCAACTATTGTTCCAAATGAACAGAACCAAGACTGATAAACTGATATGCCGACGACACGAGCATTTATGGCTGTAATATTGTCGCAATGTGACTCATTTGTGAAATATCTAAAATAAAATCCATTTGTCGCCTTATTATCACAATCAGAAATTATATTTGTAATTCTTACTGAGCTTACATCTTCAGTTGGTGTAACTCCAATTGGAGAGCGAGAGCATCTAATAACAGCCTTTTTAATTGCAACATCCCCAATCCATTTAATGGTTGTAGCAAATCTATTACCTGCTCGCAGAGAATTTCCATATCCTCTCATATCCAAGCCATTTGGAGGCACAAACTCATCTGTAATTCCAATAACACCAGCTGGAAGGATTAAAGGTAGTTTATTATCAGATGCGAATTTAGCAGCACTGGTTAACTCATTAATTGAATCTTTTTCTCCATTTAAATTAACCCCCCACCATTTTAATAGAACTTCTCCATTGATATTTCGTTTCCACCGCCTCCCAATTGCGTCAATAAGTATTGTTCCTCCATTATCTTGAGATGTAGAATCATACTTATCAATTTCAAATATTCCATTTCCACCATCAAATATATTTCGCACACCATATACATAGCATCTATGCATATTCCCGCTATAATTTCTAATATCTTCGTAATTTGCTCCACCTATATATCCCAAACCGAAGCTTTGAGATAATTGAACTTTAAATTGATCAGGTTCATACTTCAGCACATTCGGAAAATAAAACTGCTGAGCACCGTATGCATCATAAACAGCCATAGAATGGCCTTGCACAGTTACGAACTTGGCAATCTGTCCGTTATATACCGGGTAACCAGCAGCGTTAATGATGATTGGTTGCGAAACAGGAACGTGAGAGCCGTCTTCGTTCTCCACATAAACCTGAATCTGGTTTTCAGGGTTTACCGGGTCAGTGTCAATTTTACCGATATAAATTTTGCCATTGGCTACGGCTTTAAAAGAACGAGCCATAGTGATGAGTTGCGAAGGCATGCTTACCACAACATTTGCGGTGATATCTGACATTTCATTGCTCCAGACGAATGATATGATGCAACCATGATGTGATTGCATACCGAAATGGTACTATTGAGTATTTATCCAGTAGGTTACGATGCCATTCCACCCAACTGGTGAGGCATCAAGGATGTACAGCAAATACGACGAGGCGCAGTTTCACTTGAGACTTCCGCATGAACTCCACGCGAAAATTAAGCAGCGTGCGAAGATGAATGACAGGTCGCTGAACTCAGAGATAATTGCAGCGATTGAAGAATCATTGGCTAAACAAAGCTCTGCACCAGTTTACATTGACGATGCAGAGCGTATGGCAGAACAACAATCTGATATGGTTAAGAAAATTGTCTTTGATACGCTCAAAGAGATATATAAAAAAGACAGCAGTTAACCATCAGTTACGGAGGATTTATGCAAAGAGATATGCTGAATATTGCGTTCTACATATTTGGTTTTTGCACGTTCCTGGTGTTTGCGAAGCTATTCTGACAACGCATCAGACTTGGCACCCTGAGTAATGGCGTTAATGGCCTTTTGCGCCTGCTGCATGGCTTTCTCAAACGCTGTTGATCCGCGTGGGGTATTTGCCATTCGGAGCATTGCATTTCTGAATGGCTCGCTCTCATAGGCGCGAGTAAGAAGTCCGTAGCTTACCGCTGCGCCAGTTGTCGCCGGGTTCATTGCCGTCCCATACCCAATAATGAACGGGATGGTTTGCTGCCCTGTTGGTGTTGTTACTGCTGCTTTTGCAGCCTGTTGCGTGGATTGCAGGTAGTTTTTCAATCCTTTCAGATAAGCAGCATCCTGACCTTTAAATGTGATGCCAGTCTGGTTTTGCAGGATGTTAAGCTGTCGAAGGAACTGGTCAGGGGAACCACCTGATTTCTCCATCGCCTTTCCAATGATGCCATTGCGCATTTGCGCCCTGCCAACACGACCAACTGAGTTATACAGTGTCTTAATTTCAGATTTGTTCTTGCTGAATAGCATGTTATTGACAACTTCCGGCGTCAGATCGCCTTTCATGAGAACATTCTTCAGCCTGGTATTCTTGAGTTTCGCCGCTTCGTCAGCGTAGACGGCATTGGCCTGCTGATATTTACGGAGAGTATCGTTGCCAAGATTCTGACCAATGGCACCATTGATATCGTCGGTCATCGCCTTGTAAACGCGCTGAATGGCGGCATCGGAACGGTTTGGTAACACTGGTCGCTCACCCTTCACGTCCATTCTGAACTGGCTGCGCAGATCGCTTAATTGCTTCAAGTCCAGATTTACCGGACCATCAGGGCCAGCATTGCGAACAAGCTCATCACGATATGACTGAAGTTTTGAAATAGTCTCGTTATCAGCGACCTTACCAAGCTTCTGCAGATTAGATATCTCGGTATCAATCTGCTGAATTGCTCGCGCAGGCAGGATATTGACTCCCGCCATTGCATTCTGAACCTGCTCAAGACGGTTCCCTGCAGCGCGACGAATTCCTGATGTTTTCGCTTTAAGGCTGTCAATAATAACCGCTGGATCATACTCACCGAATTTATCAGCAAATCTCTGCACCAACTGGCTTCTCGCTTCCTGTTGCGTTGCTCTCATTCCGCTTGTGCCAGCCAGAGGGATATTTTCTGCTGTAGTCTGCGCCATTTTTCCGACGCGGGAAGTGGGTTGTAACAGGTCTGTGGTGTGCAGAGGAACTCCTTCACGCTCTGCAAATCTGATAGCCTGCTGCGCTTCTGGCGCGATAGCACCACGAACGCCACGATAAGCAGCACCTAATCCACGTCCAGCGGCGTTAATAGCACCGCCAGCAAGTACACCAACGCCTAAATCGGTGGCGAGTGCTTCCGCATCATCTTTCGCACTATTTGCAGCAAGTGATCCAACTGCGTTTTCTGCTAGAAGGCGAGTTGCCCCCTGAGCAATTCGACCAGCAAGTGTTGGTGCCTGCGCTGCCGCTCTCTCAACGCCAGCAGGAGTGAGGTAAGGCAATGCTTCAGCAAATACCCTTCCCTCTGTCGTTTGTGGAGTCAGCGCGCCTTGCTGAAGGCCAAAGTCCTGCTCTAATCCCTGCGTTGTTACTCGTGGCGCTGGTTGATATGTACCATCGCCAATGCCGAGTTTACCGCCAGCCCAAGCCGCCGCGCTTGTTACAGCATCGGCAACTGATGCAGGTATGTTTGCCACGTTCACGCCAGCCTGCACCAGTCCGCGACCAGTCTCTTTTACTGCTTCGCCAAGATCAGACATAAATCCACTTTGCTGTGGTTGTTGCTGTGCAACTGGTTGCTGTGTCTCCACTTGCTGCACAGATGGCAATGGATAGGCAGCATAGAAAGCTTGCTTAGCCTGCTCTGCATTTTCTCCGGCTTGCGGGGCCACGACTTCATTGAAGTATTGCTCCTGAGCCTGCGCTTTTTGTTCTGGTGCTAACGCCTGATACTGTGGAGAGGCGATAACATCTTTCCATGCTTTAGCCATTAATCACCCCATAGTGAAGAAAAATTACTGCCAGTAGTAGGTTGTTGCGCTGGCGTATTCTGTACTGGCTCCTGATAATCAAACTGTTTTTTAACAGTGCTCAACTTGCTTTCAAGCTGATTTCTAATCTTTCCGATAGAGTCACGAAAAGCCTTTTCACTCATTTTGGGGCTTAGGGCACCAACCGCATCGGATAATTTTTTACCCTCAGCATCTGAAAGAGCCCCCATCCCCTTAAGGGACTGCACCATAGGAAGGAAAGTTTGAGCTTTAAAGGTGTCGAGCCTTGCTTCAAAGTTAGCCGCATCAGAGCCAGGAACTGTTGGAAACGCTGAGCGAATTCCTACTGCTTTTGAAAGGCCGGGGCTTTGCTCTATCTCGTTGAGAGAATCAAGCGCTGTGCTGAACGTATCAACTGCACCCTGAGCGGCGGCCTGCCTGTCAGCGCGGGCTATGTCAGCCTTTTGCCGAACATCTGCCTGTTTCTGTTTTAGCTCTTCAAGCTTTAACTGATTGCTTTCTCTGGCTATCTGTCTGTCCAGAGCCTTTTCTTGTAATTCTGCTCTTTGTATTTCGCGGGAAAGAGCAGCATTCTGTGCGCTGATGTTCTGTCCACGTATCTGGATGTCCTGACCACGCGCTGTTAGCGCTTCTCCAGCCTGATTGCTGCGGATTGTCTCTGCCAGCCTGCCTCGGTCAATTTCACGACCAGCCATCTTGTCCTGAACATTGAAGTAATCAATCGGACCAAGAGCAGCCATTCCAAGGTGATCAACAAACTCACCAAATCCCGAAGGGTTCTGCTGATACATCCGAGCAACGCTGTTGGGGTCAACACCGACGCGAGTCAGTTCCTTGGCGTTGTTTTGCAGCCATGATTGCATTGCTTCTGGAGACGATGACGCAAGGCGTGCGCCAGCCGCTAAGGTGCCGATAGAATTACGCTGATCTTCATCAATGAATCCCATGCCTTTACGAACGGATTCAATCTGGTCTGGATATTGAGTAGCCAACTGACGCAAAGCACCGCGATCACCAGACGCATAAGCATTAGCGTATGCCTGCTGAAATTCTTTCTGCCGCTGAGCCTGCTTTTCCTGCTGAAACACCCCCGCAATACCTGAAAGGCCTTGCAAAGCAGTCAGCCCAACATTGTTAGCGCCTGAACGCTCAATATCATTGTTCTGCCTGATAAGCTGAAGCGTATTGCCGATGTCATTTACGCTCGGAGCGTTTGAGTTGACGCCGCCGATACCAGCCAACAATCCGCCATTTGATCCTTGCCAAGTAGCCATGATTACCCCTTAAAACAACGAGCCAAGCAATCCGATACCAGCGCCAATGCCAGCGCCCCAAGGTGTTGATGTTCCCAAAAGGCTGGCAAGACCTGCACCGGCAATCGCACCAGACGTTCCGCCACTAATTGCTGTCTGAAGACTTGATGGTTTGTTGGCATTAGCAGCGGCAAGAGCTGCGCTTTGCTGTGCAATGCTGCTCATGTTGTTGGCGTACGTCTGCCCGGCGTTTGCCTGACCTTGCAGCGCACCAAGCCCAACGTTTGCCAGATTGTTGTAATTGCTCATCTGGTTTGATAACCACGACTGACCGAGAGTCGGAGCAATCGTAGCCAGTTGATTGCTTGTAGCTGTCGAACCAAGTCCGCCAGTCGCCTCCGCAGCAGCAAGACTCTGGTAACGAGCCTGACCTGCAAGGTCTTTATACTGCTGAGAATTGTAATACTGATTAAGTGCCTGCCCCTGACCTTCTAAACTGGAAAGATTCTGAAGCTGGTTAACATACTGCTCCGCAAGCGGCGTGAACGGAGCAAGGTTTTTCATGATCGTCTGCCACTGCTGATTTTGCAGGTCTGCGGCATACTTCTGAGCTTCTGCTGCATACTTTGCGCTTTTATCAGAGCTGCCACCTTTCCCGCCTTTTTCAGGGCAATAAGGTTCCTCGCCGCGCAGTTTTCTGCCCAGCTTAAATGCATATAACATGGCTATCTCCCGTGATTCAGGAAGTCGATTAGTTCTTCGCGTGTGGCGCTGTAAAAAGTCACGTCATCCACGCCTTTGAAGTATTTCTTGATGGTTCCTACACGCTTAAGGCCAATCATCGCGCAATACATCTGACCGTGGCGGAATTTGCGTGCAGCGAACGATGTGACGCACTGAACGGTGGTGTTAGTCAGAATGTATCGCCAGAACGCCAGACCGATTTCCTTGCTGAATCCGCGAATCTCTGGCAGGTACATGGCGTGGCAATCGAATGTCAGCGGCTGAATCTCCTGATAGTAAACAATGCCGCCGAACTGCCCGTGCACGTTCACCTCAAAGTAACGGCATTCAGGCTTGTAGTCGTATCCATCACCGTTGTTGCTCCCGGCAATAATGTCAGGGTGATTTCCGACTGCTTCGATCAGGTCGATGTTTCGCGTTGGTTTGAATGTAATCATCAGTCAATCAACCCATGAGTCCGTAATGCATCTTCCAGAGCTTTGATACGCTGCCGCGCCTGCTGCAATCCTGTAGCCATAGCCGACACCTCAGACCGTGTGTATGTGGCACTTACCGTGTATGTCTGGTTAGCGTTGAATGAGCCGCGAAGAGCCGTACCTGTAGCCGCTGTCCACCCTGTCTGACGAGCACCAATAACCTTGGTGCCGCCGACCGAATAGGATGTTGTTACATTGAGGGGAGATGCCAGCGATTGTGTTGCAGTGGCTGTTTTCGATACATAGTCGTCCTGTAATGCAGAAATGTTGCTCTCAGCAGTCGTAACCCGGCCATCAAGAGCGCTGACGTCAGCCTGTAAGGTGACTATTTCTCCTTCAGCCGTGGTTAGTCTGACATCCAGCGCTGCAATTGCCGCAGTATTCGCAGCAATACGGATTTCATGGTCATCTACTTCAATGCGGAGCTGACGAATTCTTTCTTCATGATCGACCAGAATCACATCCTGCTCATCGTTCCTGACCTGTGCATCATAAGCGCCCTGTCCGGCCTCGTTGGCCTTGTTAGCCACGTTACCAACATCAGTGCCCTGTGCGATAACGTAAAGCAGATACGACTGCGAGAAGATATTGCGTGGAAGGATTGATGTATCGAGCCGCGTCGCCTGAACAATAACAGGTGTGTTGAGATTCGAATCCGCCATTACTCAATCCTTATCTGGCAGCCAGACAGAGTGACTGGTGACTTCGTAATAACGCGCAATTTGAAGCCGACATTTTTCCTGATGCGCCCGACTCGCTTCCACAAAACACGTTTGTCGTAAACGAACGGTTCATTCTGCTCAATCATCTGCTCACGACCGTAATTGATGCCGTCAGTGGTTGCAGAGAGAAAAAGGCGGTCGGCGTACTGAGCTACGCCAGTGGATGATTCCACCTCCAGATCGAAGCATCTGGCGTTATCCGCTTTGAACAGTGGAGTAAACAGCAGGTGTTCCTGCTGCTTGTCGTACTGGCTGCTGATGTCGAATTGCAATTTCCCGGTCACGGAATCCAGCTTATCGCCGCACGTTATCTGATTGCCTTCGTAAATGAAGTCGATAGCGCGGTACACATCGTCATACAGGCCTGTTTTCAGTACACACCATTGCGGACCATTGGCGCTTGAAGATGCGTCGTACACCAGAACATGGCGCGGAAGATGGATAATCAGCAGCTCATGCGCATCAAATCGCAGAGACTCCATCACACCATCAGCCAGTTCATCAGCAGTGTAGGAGCGGAGAATTTTCTCAATGCTCGCGCTGGCGATTGGTGATACCTGACCGGAGCCGATGATGTATACAGACGGCGCACCCGTTGCCGGATTGCTGATGAACGCATAAGAATCAGCGAATGGCGTTTTGCAGTAGGTTCCGGCAATACCTTTCTGCACCATCAGCGATGGCTGTGCAACATACAAAGCGGCACCAACGGTAGTTGCGCCTGTCAGGGAGAAATATTCAATCGTCGATGAACCAAAGCAGACGATGAAGTCTCGCCATGTGCCTATGCCGATGATGCCATCAGGCTGAGATTCTGCGCGATATTGTGCGCTGTAGCGGTCAGGATGCGATTCGTCTTCAAGGTCAGTGATAAACCATGAATCAGTGCCGTCTTTTGACCACGCATAACGCCCACGTAAGCGCGTAATGTCACGAACAGAACCTAACTCATACTGAGTGAATCCGCTGTCTGTAGGCCAGTTTGAGACTGTTTTAACCGTGCCATCATAGCGATACTCGACCAGTTGACCATTAACACCTACCGCCTGAGATGTTCGACCATGCGCCATTGATACGCGACCACTTCCGGCAACATCACCAACCTCGCTTTCTCCTTTGTACAGTTTGCCACCACACACGCGATAAACAGCACTCTGCGCCATGTTGTACTCAACTCCGCGCGATACACCGTTCACATCAGATCGTTTGGCAATGCCCGGGAATGAACGAAGATATCCGCTGCTGTTAAGGATTTCTTTGGGTGTAGCCAACATATTCACTGGCAGATAGTCGATATAGTCGGCGTTTCGAAAGTCTTTGCCGACACCTTTCATAAGCGGAAGTTGCTGAATCGGCATTATTCGCTCCCGTTATCGCAAGGTTCCTTTCGGTGGAAGTAATTCCAACCGTTCCACTTCGCCAACTGGTTACCACTACCAACAGGCATACGGTTTGGATAACCGGACTTACATTTAGCGGCTTTTGCTCTGTCCATTGCAGACAGTTTGACGAGTCGCTCTTTCCCGTATCTGGCAGTGGTTATAAGTTTTGCAGACGCTTCCAGCGCATAATCTGGAGCAATGCGGCAGGCAAGGTTGAAAATGACGGCATTTATAGCGTTATTTGATAATCCGTGCTCATCTCCCGGATCTGGAGCGACATCTGCATCAGCAAAAATGTAGCCAACGTTGATACCAGGTGACACATCACCGCCAAGCCATTCAGCCATCATCATTTCAAGGTCGTTGACGCCATCTTCCATGGACTGAGGTTCGACATCGGTTAACGTGGCATTTGATGCCACACCGAGCTTACGTAATGCCGCAAGAACTAAATCACCCTTCGTTGTCAGGTTCATCTGCTGCCGCCTTAGGTTTTCGACCAGGCTTTTTACGCTGTTTTTCTTCTGGCTCTGGCTCTGGCTCTGCAACGTCCTTCAGAAGGTCATCGGGATGTGCAAACCAACCAGCATCCAGATATTCCTGAATCTCTTCGGCTTTCACGATTTCAAAGTCGTAGCCAACGCCTTTCCACTTCTTCATGTCGCCATGACGAAAGATCATGTGTGTCATGTTTGTCTCCAGATAAAAAAGGGAGCCGAAGCTCCCTCTGGTTATCACGCAGTCTGGTTAGGCAGACCAACGCCAATTGCCTCTGGTCGTACAGCACATGCTGAATACCACACAGCAATACGGCACTTACCAGACAGAGTGTTGATATCACCCTGCGTTGCGAAGATGCCGTTAACACCAATGCCAGGAATGCTGAAGGAAGAAGTTTTCATGCCAGCAAACAGTTCATGGGTTACCGGGATCGGCTGAGACAGTAGGCGGATTGAGTCATCAGCCCAGAACACGTTAGCGGTGGTTGTTGCCACGTTCAGAACGTTTACCGGAGTGGTATCAGCAAGAGAGGTGTTTACGTTAGCGTAAGCCTTCTCTTCTTTTGTCAGTGACGCGTCATCCAGTGCAATCGGTTTCGGCGTGATTTCGAGGTGAGTACCATCGATCACACGGGTGATTGAGAAAGTAGCATCATCAGTCAGCACGTTCTTCGCCATCTGAGACAGGAATTTCACACCAGTGAAGCTGATTTTGTCGCCGCGCTTAAATCCGGTGGTGGAGGATACGGTTACCGTTGCAACACGGTTGTCGACGTTCTCTTTGTTACCATCGGTATCAAGGGTGTATGCCTGCGGCTTAAACTTCTGCGCACCAGAAACAGTTACACCAGTAGCGGTTGACTTGGTAACTGCCGGAAGTTTCGGTGAGCGAAGAATTTCATCAAACCCAGCAATCTGACGCTGAATAGTACCGTTGCGATACGCTTCTTCAGGAACGCGACCGAAGATGTCACCATCTACCAGGTTGCGGCCTGCTTTGCGGTAATCGTCAGGGTTCAGGAAGTAACTGATGCCCATATCGCGGTTTAGCTCACGGGAGAACATCAGGCGCTCTGCATCAGACACAAAATCCCAGCCAGACAGGCCAGTAGATGGACCAATTGCGCGGGTATCGTGAACAACAAGCGAGCCCATTTCAGTTGCCTGTTTGGCAATCGCTGACTCAATGTTATTCGCCAGTTTTTTAGCGGATGCCTGGATGCGGCGACGGTAAGAACGCTCATCACGCAGGTCATCTGCACGAAGCTCGAAGAAATCGTTATCCGGATCGCCCATGTTGCATTTCACGGAGAGTTCCAGAATCCCGGTTGCGTTGCCAGTTAAATCCCAGCCAGTCTGGGTTGGCGCTTCCTGCTCAACAGGCATCCACACGGTGTTGCTTGAACGCTGCATGGATTCTGCCGGAGGGGTGTATTTTGTCACTTTGGACGCCATTGGCGTCAGGTTCTGGACGGTTTCAATGATTTCATCCAGAGCATATGTGACCAGTTGACCTTCATTTAATGCCATTATCGAATTCCTTTATTCAGTTGCGTCTTAAGCTTGCGGTACGTCTCTACATCCCCTTTGTTTGCTGCCGCTTCCATCTGCTTTTCAATCGCAGAGATATTTGCAGCAACAGCGTGTCCCTGAATGGGTTCATCAGGTAACGGGGCTTCTGAAACAGGCTTGGCTCGAGGCTTGAGAGTTAAACGTTCTGACAGTCGAGTGAGTTCAATCAGCGCGGATTGCCCGTCCATCGCCAGCAACTGGCGTGTTTTCTCAGGATTAGCACCAAGGTGATACATGAGAGCGGCGGATTTCTCCGGGAAGAGGCGCATGATGTCGGCACCGACTGCTGGCGGCACCAGTTGCATGAATGCATCCTCTTTCTCCTGATAGTCAGGGATGTTGAGCTTTTCCGCTGCGTCGTAGTGCTTACGGGCTGCCTCGACGTATTGCGCTGATTGCTGGGTGAACTCCTGAGTTTTGCGGCCCTGCTCGGCTACAGCCTGGCTTCGTGCGTCCATAGCCTTGATCTGCCATTCACTGTTTGCCTGCTGGAAGGCAGCCAGTGCGCGGCTCTGGTCATAGTCGTACTTAGCCAGTGCATCTTCGGAAAGATAATCGTTAGGGTCTGGTTGTTTTGGTAACTCAGGGTTCACCCGCAGGTGCTCCGGCAACTCTCCACGCTTAACCGCTTCCATCTGCTGCTCAAGCTCACGCTGGCGTTTGCGTTCGATGCGGCGACGGGCAAATTCAGCATTAGTTGCCGGGTCTTGTTTTGGTTTCTCATCGTCTTTCAGGACAATCTCGAAGCCTTCTTCCTGACCTGCGTTGTCGTTGGCATTATCGACAACTAAGCCATCAGCAGATGCCGCTGCATGATTGCCGGGCAGGGTTAATTCTTCAGAAGCCTGAATGTCGGTGGTTTGGTCCATGATTAACTCTCTCTTATTGAGGTGTCTCGGCTACTCCGCCGGAGGGGATTTGAACTTGACGCATAAGATTCGCGAAATCCATGCGTTGTGAATGAGTCTGGTCTGCATCTTTAAGAAGCAGCTCAGCGTTAGCACGAGCATCTTTGCTGCGCTGTTGCTGGAATTGACCTACGAGCTTGAGGTACTCACGCAGTTCTGCCTGCTTGTCGAGGTCCATATTGTTGAAGATTTCCGCAATCTTCGCCGCGTTGAGTTGGTTTTGTGCTTCAACCTTGGCAGCTTCAACCTGAATCTGCGCCTGTTGGTTCTCTGCCTTGAGCAATTCAGCCTGACCTTGCAGAAGGATACCCTGCGCCTGAATTTGCTCTGCTGATGGCTGCTGCGGCTGCTGTTGCGCCTGCTGTACCATCTCCATCTCTTCAGATGTTTCTGGTTTCTTCAACCCCATCATCACCAGTTGCTTGTTCGCGTACTCTCGCATCATCTCGACGCCTTTACCGTCAAGCAGCGTGAAGTATTGCAGCATCAGCATCTGGAACTCTGGAGTACCTTGCGGAACCTTGGTTAGTAACTCCTGAATCTCTGCGCGGTTCTGTTCCTTCATGCTCTGGAAGGATGGCCCAACGTCCGTATAGCACTCATAGCGACCACGAATGTCGTTGAGTGTGACCACATTGCCGGACTGGTAATCGACAACTTGCGCATAGAGTTGAACGTCTTTCTCGCTACCATCTTCAAGTGTCAGCGTTACATGGCGAGGAACGTCATAAATATCGTTGACCATTGAGGCATAAATCTCGCCATCACGTCGCATTGCGGTAGCCAGGTTATCCTGAAACACGTATGTCTCAAGGTCTGCCCGCATGTTCAGTTGATTGACGGTATCGAAAGCGACCTGACCATTTGCCGCCTGCGCATCCACGCCAAGACTAGCCACCTCTTTCACTGCGTTGGTGGCAGCCTCAAGCATGTAAGCGTTGGCCTGCGGTACTTCAGGGTTTTCCATGTAGGAGATTGGGCCAATCGGCAGGTCGTTACCGTTTTCATCGGTCTTGTTCTGCAGATAGTACGGATAGTCATCATTTCCACCGTACATGTATTCGTAGCCTTCGATTTGCTCAGGGAAGAAGGTCGGTTTCTTCTTCGGTGAACGAGCAACAATATCGGCGTTGAATGACATGATCATGTTACGAAGGCGCTGACCGTCTTTCGTCAGCCTTACCACTCCTTCGTAGCACTCCTTGTCACCAGCGAATGACCATTCGCCATACACTGGAACGATTGGAATATGCTCTCCGGCTATCTTCTCGCGGTCTTTCAGTATCTGCGTGCAGGTGATGATCGACTTATACACACGCCGACGCTTCACCTTGCGCTCTGCTACCTTAATGAATCCACGATTAGCCAGGTCGTCGATGACGTCTTTGATATCCTGCTGGTAATAGCTGACCGGCTCACCTGTCAGCGGGTCGCGGTAGATGAAGACCTTCTCTTTCTTCTCTTCGACCTCGTAATACTCAGCGACGTAGACGACATCATTCGATACCCACGGAAACAGCCATGTGTCGTTCGGATTCTGGAAAGATGGCAGGGTTTCCGGATCAATACCGTAATCCTCTGCGAACTCTTTCCAGCCATTGCGTGACAAAGCGTTAATCACCGTGCAGTGCTTAGCGTCGCTCTTATCCATCTGCTTGCTGTTGGCGTCCCATATGACGTGTGAGCAGGCTTCATGGATTGGCAGGCGTCGAATTACCTGATTGTTGCTTGTTGGATCGTTGTCTTCGTACTGCGTGACCAGACGCCATGCACCAACGCCAGACTCTATCTGCTCACGAACACCAACGTTAACGGCAATCTTTGCCGTGTTATGGCGCATATCAGTACGATACATCCCCATCAACACATCGGCTGCATCAGGATTAGCGCCGTCTTTGGGTCGGAAGAGAACGTCGATAGGGTTACGGCGCATCTCTGCGACCAGTTTCCTGACCACCGGGCGAACAACATCGAATTGTCCGCGATATTGCAGGGTCGTGTAGTTTGATAGCCAGTCATCCCATTGCGACACTCGGCTAAAATACAGGTCATTTGTCGCCTCGGTTCTGGCTTCATCGCTCGCCATCCAGTCCGCGTCAAACTTACACAGAATGGAATTGAGTCTGTTTTCGTCGGCCATTTAAGTTCTCCGTGCGATGGGCCTGATTGGGGCTGGTATCTTTTTCTCTTTTGGTTTTTTGATGTCGCGCATCATTTTGGCGAAGCGGCGCATCATGTATGCATAGCGAACGGCTGAGAGAACGTCGTCGTTAAGCTTGACGATCTTCCCGTTTTCATCACGGTGATAGAGGCGAAACTCCTCAAAGAATGGCTCACAGGTGTTGAATACTTTGAAGCGACCATCAAGCATCATGTCGCGCAATTCAGTGATTCCAGGCTCCACCGCGTTACCGCCATCAGGCCATGTCGCATGCTCCTGCAACATCATAAAACCAGCATCTGCATACTGCCCTTTGAGCTGCTCACCGCCGCCCTTCTCGTGCTGGTTTCCGTCATGAGGCCATGCTGTTGGCACTTTATGCGCCCATGATTTAACAGCTCCCCATGCCTGAACGGCTGTTTTTTCTTTCGCCTTCCACACGCGTGAAACGTAGATTGTGTCTGCGTCCTTATCCCACCAAAGCTGAACCTGCGCCTGTGGGTGATCCCATCCAAAATCCATCCCGCCAATTACGTAGAAGTTATCAGGACACTCGAACGGCTGACACTTAATCGTCTCTTCCGGTATCTGGAAGATTCGACCGCTACCCATCGTAGGAATACCGCGAGCACGCGCCTCTCTCTCATGCTCGGGATAGGATGCGATGATTTGCTCTTTCTGTTCGTCTGTGTAGTGCTCAGCGTCATAGATGGTCATGTTGACCACTTTCTGCGACTTGCTGGGATTCTTCAGGAACTTGGTAACAACGTCAGACATCCCCATCAGCGGGGTAAACGTCAGAATTGAGAATTGCCCGTATTTGTTGGTACGGGTAAGACCTTCGCCATAAATGCTGTATGGTGGCTCTTCGTCAAACCACACGCCGTGGATTGTGTCACCCTGCCAGCGAGCACGGCCTTGCGAGTATGGTTTGAAGTAGCAGATTGAAATGCCATCTTCAACGCCATCAGCCGTGTGATGCTTAACCAGAAGATGATCAACAAGGTTCGGAAAGAAAGGAGACTTCTTCCAGCTAATGATGTCTTCTTTCGGTATGGAACCGTAGCCTGGCTCGTCATTCTCTTCGATACGACCGCACAGGATGCGTTGAGTCGTTTTGGTTACCGTCTCGTTTGTCTCGCCGCCAATCCAGAAGACAACAGGCTCATAGAAACGCTTACCTTTCCACTCACCGCCATATTTACCATCAGCAGGATAGCCTTTTGTGCCCGGATAACGCCCTGTAAGGTGAAACGCGACTTCGGCAGCACCGGTAAATGACTTACCAAGCTGGTTACCAGCCATAAAACAGCGCTCTGGATAGTCATGCCCGGCGTCGATGAACTCACGCTGCTTGCTGTATGGCGTAAATTCATATAGCAGGTGTGTGTTCCGGTAGTTCTCTTCTTCTTCGAGTAGCTCGAGCAACTCGATTTGCTCTTCGTCGCTCAGGTTATCAAGAATCGCGTCCAGTTCCACGGTTGAATAGCTCCTTGATACGAGAGCGCCGCTTATCGCGATCTCCCTTATCAGGTGTCACGTCTTCAACTTGCGACTGCTCTTTGAGGCCCAAATCACGGGCGATGATGTTAGCGTTGAGAAGATCAGCGGCTGCGCCAGAGAATTTCTGGTCGTAGATGATGTCTTCCGCTCGTGATGTGACGTCAGAAAAACCTTCCATTGACCGGAAGGTTCCCCATGTTTGCCTGGTGATATCAAGGAAGGTACACAATCCTGAAATAGTCATGGCTCGCATCTTAGGGACATTAGCCTTAATTATTTCTCCCTGATATGAAAATACCTTACCCTCCCATAGCGGGTTATCATCAGCCCACTCGAAGTATTCACAACAAGCAGCCCACAGCGCCTCAGGCGATTCGAATTTAGGATTTCGCCCATGACTACTGCGGGCCTCCCAAAATCGGTTGCCCTTTGGTGCTGCCATATTGATTATTTCCCTTCTGCTTGCTTATCCCATTCATCGCGGAATTTGGATGGGTTGTCGAAACCTTGAGTTGCCATGTTTATGCTCCGGTAGTGAACAGGTCTAACGCTTCCTTCGATTTACGCACCGCTTCGATAGTGCGGGTCGTGATATCTGAATTAGCGCCGCCTGACTGGAAGTGAATTTTGAATAGCTCAAGCTTCAGCTCGTCAGTACCAATGAACTGAAATGCTTCTTCTGCGGCTGCGTTCTGGTTCATGACCAGTTTGTAAATCTCTAACTGGAATTTCTGTTCTTCAGTCATGGGAATAATCTCTGCCATTGTTGGCTCCGTTTATCCGTTAAAAGGGATATCAGTTAAGTTATCCCGTGCAGGGTATAAGCTATTGTCGAGACCACTCATTGAATGGTCTCTGCAATAACCGATGTCTTTCCATCAGTCCGCCACCACAAAGAATCTTTTTTGCCATAAGGCAGGAGGTTCATCTTTCAGTGGCTGCCAGTGTTATTTCCCCACTTACTGGCTTGGGTTGTATCGCTGTACTGCCGTAATGCAAAAACTGGATTAACCTGCGAAATCACACCATTCCGGGCAAATACATTTGCACTTCATTTGCCGCTCTCTCACGTGCAACATGAAGCAATCTTTTTCGCCCACCAACGCCCCACTTAGCCATTTGGCTTGCGCACTGGCTTATCGCTTTGGTTTCAGTATTGATGATGTGATCGATTCTATTCAGACGGGACATTGCGCCAACGCCGAGACGGACAACCGTTTTGAAAACTTCATAAACTTCGATTTCAAATTCCGGCTTAATCCATGCTGCATATCTGATTGCCAGAAGTTCAACACCCCACACACCTGGTTCTGCACCACCTTTGATTATTTTAAGTGGTTGAATTTGTTCCAAAGTGCTTTTTTGCACTTTGGCCTCCAGTGCTTTTATGAAGCGTTTTATCTGCGCGCTACGCAAAAACTGGCTTGGGCGCTGTTGCTCTGTAGCCTCTCCATTTGCAACTGCTGCTGCATGGAGATCGTTTAAGTTGTAGCGTCCATCCTCATCAACACGAACGGACACACCATTGACAATAACTGTTGGGTACTTCATCAGTGATCACCTTTTAGTGATGAACCTTGTCACACAGGATTCCGGCCCACAGAAAGGCACCGATCACCAAACCGGCATCCTCAAGGGTCATCCTGAAAGGTTCTGTGTTCATAAGTCGCGCGTGTGAAGCGCGTTTACTGCGGACATAAAAAAGCCCCGCAAATGCGAGGCTAAATCCTGGTGTTTGTGATGACTGGCTCTTATCTCAACGCAGCCCCTTACCGCGCGCCAGATGCTCAATATCAAGCATCAGCAATGAGATGTTTAATCTGGATTCACTCCAGAAGTGATCACCACCCTGTCTACAGAGCCAGATGTGAAGGATGATGAGTAAAATTATCGCTATCATCGAAGGCATTGTGTCATGATGTATTCCTGAAGCGTTCTCAGTGCTGTCTGGTCTCTGATGATTCCGTCCCGGATACCGAGAACGTTTCGTCCAGCAACTGGAGAGAGTTCGACGGTGGCATCATTGCCCATGCCGGAGGTGCTGGAGGTTTCGTCTGAGGATGGCACAGGGCATTTCCCTTTGACGAACACCCGACCACCATTATCAAGCTTGCGCCGAAGAGCATCATTTTCAGCTTTCGCATCAGCTAACTCCTTCGTGTATTTAGCATCGAGTGCATCAGCAGAACGCTGGCGCTGCTGCATGTCAGTAATGGTGGCGGTCGCCTGCTTCAGCTCGCTGACTTTTTTATCGCGCTGTTCTTTGTAGGCGATGGCGTTATCACGGTAATGATTGACCGCCCATGACAGACAGACGACGATGCAGATAATCAGAGCGGAGATAATCGCGGTGACTCTGCTCATACCTCAATCTCTCTGACCGTTCCGCCTGCTTCTTTGAATTTTGCAATCAGGCTGTCAGCCTTATGCTCGAACTGGCCATAACCAGCGCCCGGCAGTGAAGCCCAGATATTGCTGCAACGGTCGATTGCCTGACGAATATCACCGCGATCAATCATCGGTAAAGCGCCACGTTCTTTAATCTGTTGCAGTGCCACAGCGTCCTGGCTTTTCGGAGAGAAGTCTTTCAGGCCAAGCTGCTTGCGGTAGGCATCCCACCAACGGGAAAGAAGCTGGTAACGTCCGGCGGCTGTTGATTTGAGTTTGGGGTTTAGCGTGACAAGTTTGCGAGGGTGATCGGAGTAATCAGTGAATAGCTCTCCGCCTACAATGACGTCATAACCATGATTTCTGGTTTTCTGACGTCCGTTATCAGTTCCCTCTGACCATGCCAGCATATCGAGGAACGCCTTACGTTGATTATTGATTTCCACCATCTTCTACTCCGGCTTTTTTAGCAGCGAAGCGTTTGATAAGCGAACCAATCGAGTCAGTACCGATGTAGCCGATGAACACGCTCGTTATATAAGCGAGATTGCTACTTAGTCCGGCGAAGTCGAGAAGGTCACGAATGAACCAGGCGATAATGGCGCACATCGTTGCGTCGATTACTGTTTTTGTAAACGCACCGCCATTATACCTGCCGCGAAGGTACGCCATTGCAAACGCAAGGATTGCCCCGATGCCTTGTTCCTTTGCCGCGAGAATGGCGGCTAACAGGTCATGTTTTTCTGGCATCTTCATGTCTTACCCCCAATAAGGGGATTTGCTCTATTTAATTAGGAATAAGGTCGATTACTGATAGAACAAATCCAGGCTACTGTGTTTAGTAATCAGATTTGTTCGTGACCGATATGCACGGGCAAAACGGCAGGAGGTTGTTAGCGCAACTTCTTGCCACCCGCTTTCACGAAGGTCATGTGTAGAAGGCCGCAGCATAACTATCACTGATGAGTTCAGGATAGCCAGTGGCTACGGCTCAGTTTGGGTTGTGCTGTTGCTGGGCGGCGATGACGCCTGTACGCATTTGGTGATCCGGTTCTGCTTCCGGTATTCGCTTAATTCAGCACAACGGAAAGAGCACTGGCTAACCAGGCTCGCCGACTCTTCACGATTATCGACTCAATGCTCTTACCTGTTGTGCAGATATGAAAAATCCCGAAACCGTTATGCAGGCTCTAACTATTACCTGCGAACTGTTTCGGGATTGCATTTTGCAGACCTCTCTGCCTGCGATGGTTGGAGTTCCAGACGATACGTCGAAGTGACCAACTAGGCGGAATCGGTAGTAAGCGCCGCCTCTTTTCATCTCACTACCACAACGAGCGAATTAACCCATCTATCCCATACTGGAGAATTCACCATGATATTTTATCCTGGCATTTTCCATTGCCTTTCTCGCCTCCTCGATATCGTCAAAACACCCTACATGAATCCTTTTACCATTGACTCTAATTCTTCCAACCCACTTGTTTGCAGCAGAATTAAAAGTCACCCCCTTCACACCAGATGAATTGTTTTTCCTCATCTTGCTGTTCCATGAGTTTTGAGTGTTAGTAACAACACGAAGATTGGCTATCCTGTTATCAGACCTATCACCATTAATATGGTCAATCACATCGGTTGGCCAATCATTGTAAACCATCAGCCATGCAATTCTATGGACATATAGCCGCATTCCATAAAGTTTTACCTGCAGATATCCATTTGTTTTATAGCCAACAACAGCGCCATAGATAAATCTAGAAGACCGAGGTGGATTCTTCCATGTAAGAATTCCAGTATCTGGATTGTAATTAAAAAGTCTCAATGCATCTTCACGTTTTAACATAGGCGAACCACATAGATATTAGAGCCTGCTGACATAGAAATATCACCACGAGAGAAGTCGCCAAAAGCGATATTCCTCAGGCTCTATTCCTATGTGCTCTCGAGTTTATGATGCGCATGTCAGTGCGCTTAGAACTTAAAGATGAGGTGGGTAAAAACTGAAAGAATGTGAACGGATATAAATCTGCCATTCTTGAGTCAAATTTACCCAACTTTATTCAAAAAGTCAATATCATGCCGTTAATATGTTGCCATCCGTGGCAATCATGCTGCTAACGTGTGACCGCATTCAAAATGTTGTCTGCGATTGACTCTTCCTTGTGGCATTGCACCACCAGAGCGTCATACAGCGGCTTAACAGTGCGTGACCAGGTGGGTTGGGTAAGGTTTGGGATTAGCATCGTTACAGCGCGATATGCGGCGCTTGCTGGCATCCTGGAATAGCCGACGCCTTTGCATCTTCCGCACTCTTTCTCGACAACTCTCCCCCACTGCTCTGTTTTGGCAATATCAACGGCCCGGCCAGTACCGTGGCAATCTCTGCATCTTGCGCCCGGTGTCGCGGCACTACGGCAATAATCCGCATAAGCGAATGTTGCGAGCACTTGCAGTACCTTTGCCTTAGTATTTCCTTCGAGCTTTGCCACACCACGGTATTTCCCCGATACCTTGTGTGCAAATTGCATCAGATAGTTGATAGCCTTTTGTTTGTCGTTCTGGCTGAGTTCGTGCTTACCGCAGAATGCAGCCATACCGAATCCGGCTTGTGATTGCGCCATCCCCATAGCAGCCATCACATCAGTACCGGAAAGAGAGTCAGAAGCCGTGGCCCGTGGTGAGTCGCTCATCATCGGGCTTTTTGGCGAATGAAATTTAGCCACGCTTTCGAGTCTCATGCGCCTTCTCCCTGTACCTGAATCAATGTGAGATTTCCGCAGAACACTGCCCCAGTATCGATATACATCTGGTTGGCAAATTTAAGTGGTTTCACTGCTGGCGTATGACCAAAGATGAACGTGTCAGCGCCTTTGATTTCTTTCACGATCCCGTCTTGTGAGTTGCTGATTCGTTCGCGGTTCCAGATTACCTGCTGATGATCAACTGGCTTTCCAAACTCGTATTCGTCACAAGGATAATCGGCGTGGCAGATGACATATTTTTTACCTTTGCTCACCAGTTCAATGATTAACGGAAGTTCATCTGCTTTATGGGCAAGAGCTTTAGCCAGAATTTCTTTGTCGTAATCGAGATTAAAGAACCAGCCACCGCCATTAAACAGCCAGTGATTGACGTTTCCACGCTCTGATAAGCCATCAATCATCATTTGCTCATGGTTTCCACGTACAGCTCGGAACCAGGTGAATGTGATTAATTCCAGACATTCGACGTTCTCTGTACCGCGATCGACCAAATCGCCAACCGAGATAAGCAGGTCTTTTTTGGTGTCGAATCCTATCGTCTCCAGTTTTTCCATCAGGTTCGTGTAGCATCCGTGCAGATCGCCAACTACCCAAATATTTCGGTATTTGCTGCCATCAATTTTTTCGTAATAGCGCATCTCTTTCACTCCATCCGCGATGAACCATGAGAACGTCGTTGACGATGGCGTGCATTTTCCCGTCTTTATCATCAACGTATTTTCTGACCGTACCGCGACTACATTTCAGTCTGCGTGCTACTTCTGTCTGGTTTCCGTATGCTTCAACGAGCATGTCTGGAATGGTTTTTACTGAGAACGTCATGCGGCCTCACTTCTGCTGTTTCGCAGGTCTTTGAGTTTCTGCTGATATTCCGCCTTGATGGCCCTGCACTCTTCGACAGTCCAGCGATGGCGGTTATGGTTTGATTCGATTTCGTCTACTGCTTCCTGCCCGATGCGATTAATCAGTTCGACGCGATACGGAACGAGATTTCCGCTCTTGTGCTGGTTGCACACCACGCATTGCTTGTGAATATTGCGTTCATCAAATCGGAGTTGAGGTGCCGCAGCAGTTGTCCGGTAATGTCCGGCATCCCACTGAGCAGACGTGAGCGTTCCGCACGAGATACATGGTAAGTCGCGGTCTCTTTCTCTGATGAAGGCGTTTACGGCTTGTTGGGCTTGTTTAATCCAGTAACTGCGGGGCTTTAAGGCGAGTTTTCGAATCTTAAGTTTATCTTTCTGTTTCTGCTCCTCTCGTCGTCGTTTCTTCTCTGCTGCTTTTTCCGCTTTTTCGCGTTCTTTGCTTCGTCGTTCGAGTGCTATCTTGGTTCCACAAATCTCATTACACCAATATTGATTTTGATATTTTGGTATAAACCATTCATTGCAACATTTACATTTCCTTCGATAGATTCGCATAAGTGCTCCTTTCGTTGCCGGAAAAATCACCGTAATACTTATCTCGGGCTTCTTCAGCAACTAGTACCGCTAACTCCAGATCATCAAAGCATCCGAAGTGTTTACTCTTGCCATGGAAACCTAGCCTAACATTCCATTTTTTCTGTCGTTTGTGCCAAGTAACTCCTCTGCAACCTGATTTGCTATTCTTTCGGATCCTTATATTTCTTGAATTTTCTATTGGCAGGCATTCTCTTAAATTTTCTGGCCTATTGTCGGTCCTAATTCCATTAACGTGGTCAATTTGACCAGCAGGCCAACGATTATGAGTTATGTAAAAAACTAAGACGTGAGTTTTATATCTACGCCCATCTATCATGATCATTGAATAACCGTTGGAATCAAAAGTTCCAGCAACACTATTTAATGCTATCCTTCCCTGAGTGGGAACTTTCCATCTAAATACCCCGGTAGATTTATCGAAACTTAGTAACTCAAATATCCTTTTAACAGTTAAATCTTCTCTTTTACGGTTACATCGTCTTCGCGCTGGTTTAGCCATCGTCTTCTTCCTCGTACATTGAGCTATTCGGATCGCTCATCAGCTCTGTGCAGCAATCTGAGCACACGTGAACTTCCAGCACATGCAGCTTCTGACCGCAGTTAGCGCACGTTAAAGCTCGCTCGACGCTTTCTTTCTGGTATTGAAGGGATTGGGATGGGCTAAGCATTATTAGCGACCTGCATCATGAGAAATACAATCATGGCTGCGCGGAGAGGCGATTCACCGCAGAAGCAGTAGTCAGGAATATTTTCCCATTCCCAACAACCTTCCTCTAAATCACCTCCTGACCATGCGCACCATTCTTTTTCCGCTGTCATCCACATGGTGCTAATTTTGTTTTCAGTGATGATCGGATATGCGTCAGCGGCCATATTACATGGGTCGAAATATCCGCAAGGCAAAAACTCACCACCATCAATTCCAGCCAAGTAAACTTCTTTCTTTTCTGGATCCCAGTCGTAATTGTTTTTTCCTAGCACGATATGCGCGACTTTTAAGTTAATTTCAAAATCACTTAACTGTGAATAATCCATTGTCATTTCCTCGCACGATGTCTTAGCCACCGGATATCCCACAGGTGAGCCGTGTAGTTGAAGGTTTTTACGTCAGATTCTTTTGGGATTGGCTTGCGTTTATTTCTGGAGCGTTTCGTTGGAAGGTATTTGCAGTTTTCGCAGATGATGTCGGTGATACTTCGTCGCTGTCGTCTCATGCTGCCCTCCTGACGCCCTGCCCGATCGCCATCAATGCCGCTTTGGATACGGTAGTAAACATCCGCCGAGGACTGATGAACGGTCGCCAAATCAGCAGCATGGAGCCTTTGCTGTTTCCCTTCTTCTCCAGCCCTGTCGATGGTTCGATAAAATTAATCCGTCCATCAGTGATGATGCGAACTTCGTCGACACTCTCCAGAGCCTTGCTGAACCATCCGACTGACATATCCTCTGGCACAAGCATAACTACCGTCTGTCGCTGTTGTATGCACTGCTCAGCGGCTTTTTCCACCCACGGCCTGATATTGCTGTACGGTGGGTTATTCCAGATTGCACCGTGGCTTATCCACTCAGAATTGAGTGCGTCGTCGGCCTCAGTTAGCCAGTGAGCGCACAGAGCATTTTTGTCGCTCGCTGCCGAATCCAGCCAGAATCCAAACTCAATATCCAGTGCATCAAAAAGCCAAAGCGGCGTTTGCCAGCAGTCCTTGTCGTGTGCTGGCGTATTTGATTTGATAGTCATGCAGCCCGATCTCCCCATCTCGCTTTCCACTCCAGAGCAAGTCGCGCTTCGTCTGACCACTTAACGCCACGTTCTGTACCGAATGCCTGTATAAGCTCTAATAGCTCCGCAAATTCGCTTACTCGCATCCTGCTGGTTGACTGGCCTATTACCACAAAGCCATTCCCGGCAAGGTTAGGAACAACGTCCTGCTGCTTTAATGCTGCGGTAAACACACACTTCCAGCTTTCTGCATCCAGCCAGCGACCATGCCATTCAACCTGACGAGAGACGTCACCTAAGCAGGCCCATAGCTTCCTGTTTTGGTCTAAGCTGCGGTTGCGTTCCTGAATGGTTACTACGATTGGTTTGGTTGGGTCTGGAAGGATTTGCTGTACTGCGTGAATAGCGTTCTGCTGATGTGCTGGAGATCGAATTTCAAAGGTTAGTTTTTTCATGACTTCCCTCTCCCCCAAATAAAAAGGCCTGCGATTACCAGCAGGCCTGTTATTAGCTCAGTGATGTAGATGGTCATCAGAATCCTCCTTTCTTCTTGGACTGCGGTTCCTCACGTTCACGGCGGCGCATTTCAGCAGACTGTTGGTCTGTGTCATAAATAGCGCCATTTGCCTGAATGCAATACACCGTGCCGGTATTGCCATGACGATTGAGGCGAAGGATTAGTTCGGTTTCACCAGGAGGAACGCTGTCATCAAAAGCACCTTCACGATGGATCCCCACCCAATAATCGCAATCCTGTTCAATCTGCCCTGTATCTCGTGAGTCACTTGGTAATGGGCGTTTATTGGTTCGGCTTTCCAGTGCGCGGTTAAGCTGTGTCAGAAGCACAACAACGCAATCAAGCTCTTTGGCAAGGTTCTTCAGTCCTTTGGTGATCATGCCGTAAGCAAGGTCGTTGCGATCGGCCTTTTCAGCGGTCATTAGTGTCAGGTAATCGACCAGAATCATGCCAACACATCCTTTTTCTCGCTTGATTCGACGGCTTTCGCTGACGATTTGAGCCAGAGATAATCCCGGCGTGTCGTCGATGTAAAGCAGGTCGATTTCACTCAAGCGATTGGCTGTTTCGATCGCCCTGTTGAAGTCACCATCGTAATCACCCTGATAGCCGTCATCAGCGTCATTTGTCGCCGGAAGGTAAAAAATATTCGGGTTAACACCAGACTTCTGCCCTACCAGTTTTTCCAGTATCTGGTCACCTGGCATTTCAAGGCTGAACATCAGAGCGGGCTTTTTCTCATGCACTGCGCAGTTGATTGCCATCTGGCTGTATAGCGTCGTTTTCCCCATCTTAGGGCGAGCGCCAATGACAAACAGAGAGCCTTTCACCAGACCTTTCGGTGACAGCATCCTGTCCAGCGATGGGATCCCTGTGCTCATTCCTCGTTGTTCGCCTGACGGGTCAAATCGCTTCTCAAGGTCGCTAACCCAGTCTTCCATGACCTCACCAAATGAGCGAAGGCCGCGACGCGATCCGGTTTTTGCATGGTCTGTCAGTTGCGTGAAAATCGCCTGAATAGCTTCGTACTTCTGCGTTGCAGTCATTCCGTTGCGGGAATAGAGCAATTCCATCGCTTCAGTCATGCGGTTGATGGCGTAGCGTTCCATTGCGGTTTCACGAACCTGCATTGCATAGGCAACGATGTTTGCTGCGCTTGGCGTGTTCTTTGCGATCTCAGCGATATAAGCAAAACCGCCAACAGACGCCGTTAACGATTTGCGCTCCAGTTCATCGAAAAGCGTCAGCCCATCTACTGGCTTTTGCTCCCGGTGCATTCTGGTTATTTCTTCGAAAAGGATTTTGTGTGGTCGGCTGTAAAATGAATCAGGCTTCAGCATCGCCAGAACTTTCCGGACGCGCTCACTGCTGTCATCATCCAGAAGCAATCCACCAATAACCGCCTGCTCTGCCTCGATGCTATTGGGCGGCGCATAAAAATTATCGGTCATCGTGTTCACCCTCACGAACTTTCAGGTAGGTATTGTCGTTAAGCAGGAAATCAAATCCCTTTTTGTGCCAGACGGTTCCGCGTTGATGGTTTGGGCGTTCTTCGAACATCCATCGGCAATTTTCGCCTACGTAGCTCAAATAATTTCTCCAGTCCTGCATCGTGAACCCATGCCCGTCAAGCTGGCGGGTTATCACTCCGGCTTTGCGCCAGAACGTTCGGATCTGGTTTTTACGCTTGTCATTCAGTGCGCGGATTCTTGGCGCTTCAGGAAGGATTTCGTGGTAAGCATCGACAACATCCTGACAGCTGACGGAAGGTTTTTTCTTGTCAGACTTTTTGTCTGCTGTGGCACTCTCTAATACGTCAGTATTAGAGATATTATTTATATTATTGTTTATGGACAACCGTTGGACAACCGTTGGACAATCTCCGCTGAGAGCCGCACCATTACTGGTGTTTGCGTTGGACAACTGTTGGACAACCGTTGGACAATTTTTTGCCTGAAAATCGTCATATTTAACGATTGTAAACAGGCTAAATTTCTTCCCCATCGAGCAAATATTAAGCATACCTTTCGACTCAAAAGTCCGTAATAAGCTCCGAACTTTGTTGTCGGGGATGAATGTTTCTCTGACCAGCGACGGGCGTCCAGTTATCATCTGACCGCGATCAACAGTTATCGGACCGATATCCGTATTGACGACAGTAGATTCGTGATTAGCCTTGAGGATTAAGTGAAGCCAAAGATGTACTGCCTGAGAGTCCTTATAGAGCCTGCTGTCCATAAACTGGCGGTGTATAGAGACATACCCCATACTGGATGCCTCCTGATGTTGTACAGGGTTATGCCTGTAATCAGCTAACTTAACGACGCCCATGTTTCACTCCTGCTTTGGCTAGTCTGTAAACACCAACAAGGCGCTCTGCGAACGCCCTGTTATTTGCTGCGGCTACCACTAATCCCTCAGGTGAATCAGGGTGTCGAATCTCTTCTTTTTCCTGGTATTTCTTACGACGTTTTGTCATAATGACTCCTGTGGATTGATCCAGTCTTTCTACATCAGGCCTCGAAGAATTCGCCGTTCTTCGGGGCTTTTTCTTTTGTCAGCATTCTGGCTACTTTCTTAGCCAGTTCCGCCAACTCCTCGTCTTCAACACCCCATTCAAGAACAGCCAGAAGCATTCCCATTTTGGGGATGAAGCTGTCTTTCCATCGCGAAATTTGCGATTCATTAATTCCTAACGCGTCAGCAACCTTTCGCTGACCACGTACAGCAATTCGATTCAGGATGTTGCTTGTAATTGCATTCGCTTTCTTGCGAGTACTTGTAAGTTGCATATGTAAGTATTTCCTTAACAAATAAGAAGTTATGCGCATCAACTTATGCGCGTTGTATTCCCGCATTTCGGCGGGAATGAGGACCATGACTGTTAAAGAGCGGTGTTACTATTTGTTTTTCTTGTTGCTTGGGAAAGGACGAACTTCCTCTCCAATCACACTGCCATCAGGCTTTACCGTAACCATGATGTTACGGCCTGCCAGAATGGCCTTGCTGATAGCGCACTGGATTACACCAAAGTCACTGGCTGCTTTAGCCTGTCCATGGATTTTGGCGTAATCGGCAAGTGTCATTCGAATCATATGCACTCTCCGTTATTAACCATGAACAAAGAATACTACAGGTATTCAAAGCAATCAATACTCAGGGTATTTTTAGTTTAGTACCTTAGCTATTAGAATTAAGCTATGGAAAATAAAAAATCACTGACGACAGAACAGCTCGAAGACGCTAAGCGGCTTAAGGCTTTGTATGAGTCAAAAAAGAAAGAATTGGGAATAACCCAATACTCAATCGCTGATGAACTGGGTATCACCCAAGGAGCGGTAGGGCATTATCTTAATGGCAGAAACGCGCTAAACGTTGAGGTTGCATCTGGTTTTGCACGATTGTTGCAAGTCTCAATTGCTGATTTTAGCCAGTCAATTGCTGCCAAGGTTGCAGAACAGGCAGAAAGCCTTAAGAGCGATGCCAACGTAAGGTATGCAGGGGAATACAGAGCAGGAAAGAGGTATCCGGTGTTAAGCAGTATCCAGGCTGGCTCGTGGTGTGAAGCATGCGAACCATACACCATTAAAGACATAGATGTTTGGCTTGAGTCTGACGCGCATATTCAAGGTAATGCGTTCTGGCTTAAAGTGGAAGGTGATTCAATGACGGCACCGGTTGGGTTAAGCATTCCAGAGGGAACATTCGTTCTTTTCGATACCGGAAGGGAGGCGGTCAACGGCAGCTTGGTCATAGCAAAACTTTCTGACTCTAACGAAGCAACATTCAAGAAGCTGATAATCGACGGCGGAAATAAATACCTCAAGGGACTTAATCCTGCATGGCCTCTCGTACCAATCAATGGAAACTGCAAGATTATAGGCGTTGCAATTGAGACAAAACTAAGGCTGGTTTGATCACGCAAGGGGCGCTTATGGTTGGAACCGCTATAGCAAGCTTTTTTGGGATGTTGGCAATCTCGACAATTTACGGCTTAGCGCATGCTTTTATTGCGAAATCTCTATCAGAAAAAATAAGCCAGGCTTGGGCGCATAGATCAGCTCGTTTCATGATTCTGGTGATCATAGCAATACAAGGGATATCTGCATTTATCCTCTATGGATCAAGCTTATACCTGTTGTATCAAGGCGCTACATTTACGCCTTACACCAGTGATTACGGAACTCTATACGATGGTAGTGAAGACATCTCTATGGCTTGGATCGTCTTTGGTTTATCTATGGCCGTGTCTGTTGTAGCAGACATCATTAAGGTAATTCTTGTCTTAACCTTCGCTGACTAACCCATAATCCCGGCAGCAATAGCTATCGGGATCCACTTCACATATCCCGCATAAAAAGCACTGAACAAGCAGATACCGAAAAATAAATATCCTTTGTATTCATTTGTTTATCATTATTTCATCAAAAATAAATACCCTGGGTATTTACACAATAAAATACCTACAGTATTCTTTAGCCATCAGCAGGACGCTGGAAGCCAAACGGAACAGATTGGCAGGCTCTTTAACATTGATGGGATTGTCCCGCCGAAATGCGGGAACCAAAGAGTAGTTGGCTTTGGGGTGACGTGAAGTGCAGCTGCACGACGGCAACCGGAAGATAAGCACCCGGCGCGTCACCGCCAAAGTCAATCATCGGAGGTCAACATGACAGTAGTCATTACATATCTGGCTGACGATAACGCCAGAAATCGCCGCAGAGCACGCAGACAGGCTCAACGTGAGCAGGCAATGCAAGAACAGCGACTGGCGCGAAAAATTGCGCTAAAGCTCTCTGGTTGCGTCAGAGCAGACAAAGCAGCATCACTCGGAAGCCTTCGCTGCAAGAAGGCAGATGAATGCAGTGGAAGTATTTGCCTGCCAAACGTAGCCATTTACGCGGCAGGCTACCGGAAATCAAAACAACTGACGGCGAGGTAAGTGGTGAATCAGACATACATTCCATCATGCTTGAGAAATCTGCCAAAGCAGAAAGCAAAGCCCCGCAAGCAAGCCATAAAGGACGCTAAGGCAGAGGTTATTGATCAAGCAATACAATTGCTCAGGGAGGAGTTAAGAAGTGGCAAGCTCGAAGGAATGATGATGCCTTATCAGCGCGGATATCTATCGGCGATTAGTAAGTTGGAAGTATTGAAGAGTGAATTATGAACTATCTGGAATTTCCGGATGGTTCATTGTTTTGGCAGCAAGCCACTTATTTGAGGTGAGATATGACAAAATCATGGAGCGTACCTTTTCCTGAATCAGAAACTGAACATGATGGAATGCCTGTTTTCTGGAGATTCCAGGCGACAGTTGAAGAAGATGGAATCAAAATATTCGCACTTCAATATATAGCTTTTCATCAGACAGAGCATTATGCATGGTTGGTTCCTGCGCATTGGATTGTTAATTTTAAACCAGCACCAAATCAGTGGTTACAGGAATGGAAACAAAAGAGAAATAGATATGCAATTAAGAAAGTAGCAAAAAATGCAGAAAGATCTTTTGCATTCCCAACGAAGAAACTTGCCATTGAAAGTTTATTGCGCCGGAAGAAATACCATTTAATGAGAATCAAACAAGATTTAGCTGTTGTATCAACTCTTGTTGATGGGATGAAGAATATTGATACATCAACACCAGATATTGAATATAACTTTGGGCACAACCAAGAAACAGAAAATTGGGTATTTTATTAGTACGAGTAAGCACTGTGTATTCATTCCAACGAGTGAATACACGGAGCAATGTCGCTCGTAACTAAACAGGAGCCGACTTGTTCTGATTGTTGGAAATCTTCTTTGCCCTCCAGTGTGAGGGCCTTTTTATATGCATACCAATAACGCTTCACTCGAGGCGTTTTCGTTATGCAATCAAACAGAAGGAGCATCCTATGCAACAGTTCGCTATTGCAGGGGCGGCATCGGTTCGCCCTTTCAACCCGATTTTATCGGTGCAGCATTCACGAAAAAATATTTTAACCGGAGCAGACTTTAAACAACCAAGAATGAAAAGTTTGCTCGAAAAGCTTTGGGATATTTTGAAACAACAAGGCCGTCCATGAGTTTTACAGATAACTGGTCAGACGAAGAATTCATTCGTCAGATGAAAGAATTAATCGGTAACGAAGGAGATATTCATGTCACTTGCAACCACAGTGAAGGAGAGCAAGTTACAGAGACGCATGTACACGCAGAAAGCTCTCTGGTATCGCCATAATGGCGACCGCGAAGGAATGCGGGTATGTCTTAATTTGTCCCGAGTCGAAGTATTAAATCAGCGTTATTTCCTTGGGGAATGTCCATTCTGAGAACAAACGTATGAGCAAAGAATTTTACGCAAGGCTGGCAGCTATTCAGGAGAATCTGAACGCGCCAAAGAATCAGTACAACTCATTCGGCAAATATAAATACAGAAGCTGCGAAGACATTCTTGAAGGCGTTAAGCCGTTACTGAATGGCCTGTTTTTATCAATCAGCGATGAAGTTGTGTTGATTGGTGATCGGTATTACGTGAAAGCAACGGCAACTATTACTGATGGCGAAAACAGTCATACGGCAACCGCTCTTGCTCGAGAGGAAGAAAGCAAGAAAGGAATGGATTCTGCACAAGTTACGGGAGCTACAAGCTCTTATGCACGCAAGTATTGCCTCAATGGTTTGTTCGGCATAGATGATGCGAAAGATGCAGATACAGACGAGCATAAACATCAGCAGAACGCAGCAGCAAAGCAATCAAAACCATCACCTACACCTGAACAGGTTCTAAAAGCATTCACTGACGCAGCAATGCAGAAAAACACCGTAGAAGAGCTTAAACAGGCGTTCGCCAAAGCGTGGAAGATGCTCGAAGGCACACCGGAGCAGCACAAAGCGCAGGACGTTTACAACATCAGACGAGACGAATTAGAAGGAGCGGCTGCTTAATGGCACATTCGATTACTGTAAGACTAAACAAGCCCGCAAGAGAGTTTCAGACCGGGGAAAATATCGGATTCAACATCCGTGCTGGCGTTCAGTATTACGATCGCCAGACAAAAAAGAAAGAATGGACAAACTACAGCGCCGTTGTATTTGCCAAGCCGGGAGCGCAAGCGGATTACTATCGTAGCGTTCTGGTTGAAGGAGGCATTGTAGAAATTACCGGAGAAAACATCAGGGTTGATGTTTATCAGGGGCAAAATGGTCAATCAATCACTCTTGAATTACTGAATGCAAAGATTGGATTTGCAACTTCAGGAAACAGCCAACAGCAGCAAAGTAGCAATCATCAAAATCATCCTGAATACGACGATTCAATTCCCTTCTAGATTAGCAAAATAAGGATTCCATTATGCCAGCGCCTCTGTATGGTGCGGATGACCCGCGCCGCTGTTCCGGCAATTCCGTATCGGAGGTGCTGGATAAATTCAGAAAAAACTACGATCGGATAATGTCTCTACCGCAGGAAACGAAAGAGGAAAAGGAATTTCGCCACTGTATATGGCTTGCAGAGAAAGAAGAACAAGAGCGAATTTACCAGACATCAATCCGACCATTCCGCAAAGCCACATATACCCACTTCCCTGAATATATCGACCCGCGCCTGCGTAATTACCGCTCACGCTATGGCGCTATCAGTAATGACTGAGGAATTTACCATGAGAGGACTTGCATACAATCCCGGCATTCTTCCGGCAGAAATGATTATTCGCCAACGCGTAAAGCCAATGCCATCGAGAGAGGAATTGCTTAAGAGAAATTCTTTTCCATCAGTGAATCAAAACAAATATCTGAATGCGATGTGGCGGAGTGGGAAGAAATGAAACAAATGTCACTAATTGAGATGGATGGTTTTCTGAAAGGTAAATGCATCCCACGAGATTTAAAGGTTAACGAAACAAACGCTGAATATCTGGTGCGTAAATTTGCTGAAGCGGAGGCCAAGTGCGCGGCGCTGGCGGCGGAGAATGCGGGGCTGAAGGCTGCGCACCCTCAACCATTCGGACCTGAGATGATGAAGGCTCTTGATGCGTATGAGAAGCATCAGGATGAAGTGCCGGAGACTGGAATGCTTGATGCATTTTTCATCTTGCGCGACAGCATCCGTGTTGAAACACCAGCCACCGATGCTTTCCTGGCTGAAGTACGTGCGCAGGGCGTGGAGATGTTTGCTGAGTGTGCATACACACTTGAACATCATGATCACGCAGTAGCCTTCGCCGCTGAGCTTCGCAAAGGAGGCAACCAGTGAATATCGACACGACAATAACGATCGATACGGCTCTAAATACCGGTCTGGCACTTCTCGGTTGGTTTTACATCATGTTCAGTGCGGGGAAGTGGGCGGCCTCTGTTTTTCTAAAGCAGTGGGGAAAGCGCCGCAAACAGGAAAAACGCCAGAAAGCGTTGGAGGCGTTCTATGACGCATTTGAACTTAGCCGCATTGAACCAGGCACAACAGCGAGGATAGCGACAAAAGGCGACCTGATACAAGGTTGCAAAGCGCGTTCCGGCATTCAAAGACATCCTCAACGAATGGGATTCCCTCGTTGCTCTGTTGAAGTCTGAAATGAAGATACACGGAAACAAAGCACCAGAGACTTACAGAAGAATCAGCGAGCTACGCAAGGACTAACGCCTCACACTCGATGAGGCCTGTACATATCTGATAGAGCCGCTATATGGCGGTTTCTTTTTGCCTGGAGAATTAAGATGACCGATACCAGCCTGATTCCTGAGAAAGAAGTGATGAACAAGCTCGGTGTTTCATCACGTCAGACCATCTGGAACTATACCAAACGGCACGGATTTCCGAAGCCAGTCAGAACCCACCCCAAATCATACCTTCGTGAAGCTGTTGAAGGGTGGATTCTTAACGGTGGCGTTAATCAGAAATGCTCCTGATGTGCCAGAACAATTTATCAGCGTGAAGCTCATACGCTTTGCGCTGTGCCTCTATCCAGTCGTGTTTATTGTATACGGACATTATCCCGCCAAGTTCATGACCGAGCATTCGCTCAGTAACATGAGGCTCGACATTCATCTCGGACAGACGTGTAACAAGCGTTCTTCTGAAATCGTGTGTTCGCCAGTAACCTAGATCCATCCCTCCCCTTATTCTATTTACGAATCGGTTGGCTGCAGCGATGCTGATCGGTTTGTTTATGTCTTCTCCAGGGAAAAGAACATCATTGTACGTTGTCATGGCCTTTTCGAGGAAAGGCTTAATTTGTTCGAAGATTGGACGGCGGATAACATTACCCATCTTGCTATGCTCTTTCGGTACGGTCCATACGTTTTCCAGCAGGTCAAATTCTGTCTTTTTTGCCAGCCTAAGCTCTGAGAGCCTCGCCCCCCACAGCATAAGCATCTGATGAAGGAGCTTATTTGACGTAGACGCACGGCTTCTTTCAATAGCAAGCCAAATCTTAGCCAGTTCGTGATACGACAGTACCCGATCCCCTACCTCAGCGCGGGAGCCGAAGTCCCTTGGCTGGATGCTCATAATTGCGCAACTATCTATCAACTGACGCCGCATGCACCAACTAATTGCTGATCTTAGTTGACTTAGCACCTGCCTTGCTCGGCGTGGATTATCTTTTTCTTCTTCGGTAAGCAGGTCAACCCATTGCTTAACCGTGATAGAAGATGCCGGACGATTAGGGAAGGCGTCATGCATGCGCTTCATAACCGTTGATCGGTAAAGTGCCTGGGTCTTTTCTCTGAGAGTTGTAGAGACGTAGTTGTCGAACCAGTAGTCGAGACACTGGGCGACCGTCATGGAGTTCTCCACCTTCTCTTCAAAATAAGTGCGTGGATCCGTTCCTGAGAAATAGAGCTTTCGCAAGTCAGCAGTGATCTGTCTGGCATCCTTCAAAGACAGGGATGGGTATCGACCAAGCCCAAGTCGATTAGGCTTGCCATGCCAGCGATAGCGGTACTGGAACTGGATGACCCCCTTCGGTGAAATTCGTACGCTGAGGCCATCGGCATCAGCCACTTCTTGTGGGCCCGAATATGGTTTACCATAAATAGTACGCAGTTTTGTGTCGCTTATAGCCATAAATAATATTTGGTACGCTCAGAAATAATGGTTTGGTACACATCTGGTACACAATATCACATGGACAACAGCGCACAGTAAACAACTATATTTGACGTTCGTAGACATACTCAGGTGAAAAAATGGTTGTTTTTCGAGTTATAACAGACAGTTAATTAACTACAGTGGACAATGCTAGACAATGACAGACACAGATAAACAACCTACCTTCCTCTTTCACGATTACGAAACCTTTGGCACGCACCCCGCGTTAGATCGCCCTGCACAGTTCGCAGCCATTCGCACCGATAGCGAATTCAATGTCATCGGCGAACCCGAAGTCTTTTACTGCAAGCCCGCGGATGACTATTTACCCCAGCCTGGAGCAGTATTAATTACCGGTATTACCCCGCAGGAAGCACGGGCGAAAGGAGAAAACGAAGCCGCGTTTGCCGCCCGTATTCACTCGCTTTTTACCGTACCGAAGACCTGTATTCTGGGCTACAACAATGTGCGTTTCGACGACGAAGTCACACGCAACGTTTTTTATCGTAATTTCTACGATCCTTACGCCTGGAGCTGGCAGCATGATAACTCGCGCTGGGATTTGTTGGATGTTATGCGTGCCTGTTATGCCCTGCGCCCGGAAGGAATAAACTGGCCTGAAAATGATGACGGTCTACCGAGCTTTCGCCTTGAGCATTTAACCAAAGCGAATGGTATTGAACATAGCAACGCCCACGATGCGATGGCTGATGTGTACGCCACTATTGCGATGGCAAAGCTGGTAAAAACGCGTCAGCCACGCCTGTTTGATTATCTCTTTACCCATCGTAATAAACACAAACTGATGGCGTTGATTGATGTTCCGCAGATGAAACCCCTGGTGCACGTTTCCGGAATGTTTGGAGCATGGCGCGGCAATACCAGCTGGGTGGCACCGCTGGCGTGGCATCCTGAAAATCGCAATGCCGTAATTATGGTGGATTTGGCAGGAGACATTTCGCTATTACTGGAACTGGATAGCGACACATTGCGCGAGCGTTTATATACCGCAAAAACCGATCTTGGCGATAACGCCGCCGTTCCGGTTAAGCTGGTGCATATCAATAAATGTCCGGTGCTGGCCCAGGCGAATACGCTACGCCCGGAAGATGCCGACCGACTGGGAATTAATCGTCAGCATTGCCTCGATAACCTGAAAATTCTGCGTGAAAATCCGCAAGTGCGCGAAAAAGTGGTGGCGATATTCGCGGAAGCCGAACCGTTTACGCCTTCAGATAACGTGGATGCACAGCTTTATAACGGCTTTTTCAGTGACGCCGATCGTGCAGCAATGAAAATTGTGCTGGAAACCGAGCCGCGTAATTTACCGGCACTGGATATCACTTTTGTCGATAAACGGATTGAAAAGCTGTTGTTCAATTATCGGGCGCGCAACTTCCCGGGGACGCTGGATTATGCCGAGCAGCAACGCTGGCTGGAGCACCGCCGCCAGGTCTTCACGCCAGAGTTTTTACAGGGTTATGCAGATGAATTGCAGATGCTGGCACAACAATATGCCGATGACAAAGAGAAAGTGGCGCTGTTAAAAGCGCTTTGGCAGTACGCGGAAGAGATCGTCTAATTTGAAGCCTCCGCCGCTGGTACGGCGGAGGACAATGTTGAGTCAGGCTTTTTGAACGGTGATGCTCCACGCTGCATCGCCAATCTGCTGATAATCGGTGATGGCATGTCCTTCTTCTGCCGCCCACTGTGGGATTGCTTCAGTTGCCTGGGTGCAATCAAACTCAATTACCAACTCATCGCCGCTGGCCATTTCTGCCAGTGCTGCTTTTGCTTCTATGAGTGGAAACGGACAGACCTGCGTCACCACATCCAGCTTTTTAATCGCCATCTTTACACCTTACTTAATTTGCCGCAGCAGTTGCCAGTCGCGCCTTACGCTGCGGTCGAACATACACAAGCCAGGACGCAGTCCAGACTCCGAGAATCATAAATACAAGGCCAATCCAGCCCTGCCAGGTCATCATTGCAGTCATAACCAGTCCATTACCGATAGAGCAACCACCTGCAATACTGGCACCGAAGCCCATCAGTACACCACCTAACCCGCTACGTAATGTTGTTTGTGCATCAGCTGCGCGAACGCGGAACTCACGGCTCGCTTTGGCTGCAATAAATGACCCCACGAAGATCCCTAACACCAGGAAAACGCCCCAGTTAATGTATTTCACGTCACCCGCGACCAGAAATTGCAGAATATTGGCCGTTGGGGAAGTGATTCCTAACCCAAACATGCGTCCGGTTGCTTCACTCAGGGGCCAGGCTAAAAGCGCAATCAAACCGATGAGTACAGCAGTGACAAAGGGATGCCAGCGTTTTTCAAACAGAATATGAGCGATCCCGGTTCGGCGCGGCGGTAAGGTCGCGACTTTGAGTTTTGGCTTCTTCAACTCTTTCATCACCACCCAGAGCGTTATCACCAGCAAAACGGCAACCAACGGCCACACAGACAAATTAAAAGTCTCAGCAATAGAGTTATGTTCAGTACTGTAGTGCTGCAAGGTTTGATTTAAACCACTGGCATGTGGAGAACGCATCACCGCACTCATCACCATATAAGTGAAAAGCGCGATCCAACTGCCGATCAATCCCTCACCCGCGCGATACCAGGTCCCGGTGGCACATCCACCCGCCAGAACAATTCCCAGCCCAAAGATATACCCACCTATAACAGTACCAAGCCACGGGAACGCCCCGGCTTCGTAAGTCAGTAGGCCCGCCTGAATTAACGCAAAAACCCCCACACTTTGTACCGAAATTGCAATCAGCAAGGCGTAAAACATGCGATTATTTTTCGCGAGATACATATCGCGAAAACCACCTGTCAGGCAAAAACGCCCACGCTGCATGACAAATCCCAGCAGAGCACCACAAATTAGCCCGCTTAATATCATTGAAAACATAAATTAATTAACCAGATGAATGTTAATAGGGAAATTATTCATGACTGGTGGAATGCAGACCAATAACCAAATTCTCTAAATTAGAACAAATGGTTATTAATGAGGATGTCGATAAAAAAGATTAAAAAAACCGGAGCCAAATATTCATTCGACTCCGGTTTATTATTACAAAAGATGATTACGCTACGTCTTCGTACTGCGGAACCGGGTTACGGAAACTCTTGGTGACGCAAGCCAGGTAAATCAGACCGATAGCCGCCCAGATCAGACCCAGAACCATTGAGCTTTCTTCCAGGTTAACCCACAGCGCACCAACGGTCAGCGCACCACACATCGGCAGGAACAGATACTGGAAGTGATCTTTCAGCGTCTTATTACGCTTCTCACGGATCCAGAACTGCGAGATGACCGACAGGTTAACGAAGGTGAACGCCACCAACGCACCAAAGTTAATCAGCGCTGTAGCCATTACCAGGTCGAAGTTGATTGCCAGCAGGGCAATCGCGCCAACCAGGATGATGTTCATCGCCGGAGTACGCCATTTCGGGTGTACATAACCGAAGAAGCTTTTCGGGAACACGCCGTCACGACCCATTACGTACATCAGACGCGCTACGCCTGCGTGCGCCGCCATACCGGACGCCAGTACGGTAATGGTGGAGAAGATCAGCGCGCCAACCTGGAACGCTTTACCCGCAACGTACAGCATGATTTCAGGCTGTGACGCATCCGGATCTTTAAAGCGAGAGATATCCGGGAAGTACAGCTGCAGGAAGTAAGTTGCAAAGATGAAGATCATGCCGCCGATCAGCGCGGTCAGGAAAATCGCACGCGGGATCACGCGCTCTGCATCTTTGGTTTCTTCCGACAGGTTGCTGATGCCGTCAAAGCCGGTAAAGGAGAAGCACAGGATTGTCGCCCCGGTAATCATCGGGATGACATGCGCATCGCCAGACCAGAACGGACGAGTGCTCGCCAGCGTACCAGCGCCTTCACCTTCAAATACGCCATAAACAACCATGCCCAGAATCACCGCGATCAGCACTACCTGCAACACGACGATTACAGTGTTGAAGTTCGCTACAGATTTCAGACTACGCAGGTTAAAGGCGGTCATAAAGGCCACCAGCGCCACCACAAACATCCACGATGGGATGGAAGGCACCAGAGCTTCAAAATAAATTTTCGCCAGCAGAATGTTGATCATCGGCGCGAACAGATAGTCGAGCAGAGAAGACCAACCCACCATAAAGCCGACAGTCGGGCTAATGGATTTCTGGGCGTAAGTATATGCAGAGCCAGCAGAAGGATAGCGGCGAACCAGCTTCCCGTAGCTCAGAGCCGTAAACAGGATCGCAATCAATGCGAACGCATAGGCTGTCGGCACATGACCATCCGTGAGGCCTGAAACGATACCAAAAGTATCAAACAGCGTCATCGGCTGCATATAGGCAAGACCCATCATTACAACCGGAACTAACGTAAGCGTTTTACGCAATTCCACGCGAGAGGTGTTTGGAGTAACGTTATGCGACATGGTCATTCTCCTTTACGGTGATAACCGTCGCGTAAGCAAAAAATTGCCCCATTTTTTTGGATTCCTCAGCGACAACAACTGTCGATTTTTAGTAAATATCTATCCGGTACGAAGCCCGGCCTCTTGGTATGAATGATTGGTTTGAAGCAAAAAATAACCGACGCTGATGAAACGTCGGTTTTTAGTCATTTTTTGACAGCGGCGCATTGTGCCTAAATGGGGGGGAAATGACAAGAGAATGAGAGGCTTGTCATAATAATTTTTCTTTAAATGGCTGATTTTCCGTCATCAGATTTTGCATAAACACCGGCGATCGCACTATTTGCTAAAATTTCATCCCGCCACCAGCCACTGGCAAGTCCTGCCGTCTGTTCATTCCAGCCAATCCAGACGGGTTCAAAGAGAGTTTGGGCGACCACTTTCTTCTCGATTAACGCGCCACTATCGAGAAAACGTTGCGCCAGATAACGGGGTAAATAGCCGCAGCCGAGGCCGCTAATTTGCAGCTCCAGCTTGGTTTTAAAATCGAAAACGGTAATGGCTTCTTGTTCGTCGAGAAGTTGTGAGGCCGTAGAAGCGCCTGCCTGCGCAGTGTCCCCCACCACAATCGCCCGATATCGTTTAATGATACGACGGTTTAACGGTTCTTCTTCCTGGGCTAACGGATGATGAGGCGCGACCGCAAAGACTTGTTCCAGATCGCCCAACCGCGAGAAACCAAACTCACTGGAAGATGGTGGCTCATGCATCGCGCCAACAATAATATCCGCTCGCCCCTGAGTCAGGGCATCCCAGGAACCACCGAGTACGCCATTGATAAACTTCAGGCGCGTCACGCTATGATGTTGATAAAAAGCTTCAATCAGTGGCGCAAGCAGAGAAAAAGGAAACGTGTCGTCCACGCCAATCACCAGCTCGTTTTCCCAGCCTTCATGCAGTTTGATCGCCTGCTTTTCCAGTTCCCGCACGGTATGCAGAACTTCCCGCCCTTTCTCTAATAACATTTTTCCGGTGCGGGTGAATTTAGCGCGGTGACCGCTACGATCAAGCAATTGAATATTAAGGTCGCTTTCCAGCTTGTGAACGGTGTAACTCAGAGCGGACGGCGTCTTGTAGAGTTTGGCCGACGCCGCCGCAAAACTGCCTTCTTTTTCTAAGGCATCGAGGATCATCAACACATCCAGCAGTGGTTTCATACACGCCCCCTTGCAGTGCATGCGGCGTCCTGCTGGCGTGATCGTTTACTCCAGCGGCATTACCAGCGGATCGGGATACTGGTATTCAAATCCCAGTTCATTACAAATCCGACTGCCATCAATAATCTTACCTTTGCCGCTGTCCAGACTATTTCTGAACTGCGGAGGTTCCAGCCCCAGTAAACGGGCCATCTGCGGATAGAAAACATTACGCGCAGGGTGAGCTGGCGCACATATATTATAGATGTGTCCGCCTTTAGGTGCCTGTAACAACAGGGTGATAGCGCCAATAACATCTTCTAAATGGACTAAATTAACACCATGTTCACCATCAGGCGCGGTTTTTCCGGCAAAGAAGCGTCCGGGATGACGCCCCGGTCCGACCAGGCCCGCAAGACGCAGAATATCGACCGAAGTACCGGGTAAATTGTGCAGCCAGTCTTCGAGTTCTTCTAATACTCGTCCACTGTTGGTTACCGGATTACGCGGGGTAGTTTCTTTCACCGTGCCTTGCGCGTCGCCATAGACAGATGTTGAGCTGGTAAAAATAATTCGGGGAATACGATGGGCCAGCGCGCTATCCACTAACTCTTGTACCGCTTGTAAATAGAACTCATCGCCGGAGCCGCTACGACGTGCCGGAAGCGTAATGACCAGTGCATCGGCATCCATCAGGGCATCCAGATCGTCAGAATCGCAAACTAACTCAGGCTCCATGCGAAGCAGATAGCTATCAATGCCACTCATTCGGGCCGCTTCGACACCATCTTGTGTGGTTTTACTCCCGGTGACTTGCCAGCCTCGCGCTGAAAGTGACATCGCCAGCGGCATGCCTAACCACCCTAACCCGACAATTGCGACCTTTTTCATCCGTTATCTCCTGATACACCTTAGATCTATAAGGCTACGCTAGCGTATCAAAACTGACAATTCATTCTATGAATGAATCTGTTCAATAATGATAACGACATGCTGCAATGAGCAGTGAATCGTCGGTAACCGCGTATACCAGACGGTGCTCCTCTGTAATGCGTCGGGACCAGAAACCTGACAAATTATGTTTCAGGGGTTCTGGCTTCCCCTTACCTTCAAATGGCGTTCTGCGGGTATCTTTGATAAGTTCATTGATCTTTTTAACAATTCGCTTATCTGTTTCCTGCCAGTACAGATAATCATCCCATGATTCCTCAGACCAGATTAGTTTCACTCAATAATGTCCTTTTCTGTTCCTTTGCCTGATTTCAGGCTATCGATTGAGTCCATCAATCTCCGGGCGTTAGCGGGGGAACGCAGTAGATAAGCCGTCTCTTCCAGGGAGTTATATTCTTCGAGTGACATCAGAACACAAGCCTCTCCATTCTGACGAGTAATAAGGATCGGGGCATGATCTTCAACGGCTTTCATCATTGTTGCCGACAAATTCTGACGCGCTTCGCTGTAGCTAATTGTACGCATGTCAATCTCCTCTTTTGTACAGTTCATTGTACAATGATGGGCGTTAATTAACTATTTATTAATTAGTTTGTAGATCAAGGTATTGTCAGTGAGACGAAAATCCAGGCTTCGCTATTTTTGGTGCCGTCAGCTTAGAGGACAGTCCTCTTAGCCCCCTCCTTTCCCCGCTCATTCATTAAACAAATCCATCGCCATAAAATATATAAAAAAGCCCTTGCTTTCTAACGTGAAAGTGGTTTAGGTTAAAAGACATCAGTTGAATAAACATTCACAGAGACTTTTATGACACGCGTTCAATTTAAACACCACCATCATCACCATCATCCTGACTAGTCTTTCAGGCGATGTGTGCTGGAAGACATTCAGATCTTCCAGTGGTGCATGAACGCATGAGAAAGCCCCCGGAAGATCACCTTCCGGGGGCTTTTTTATTGCGCGATTGATAACGGTTCAGACAGGTTTAAAGAGGAATAAGAAAATGACAGACAACACTCGTTTACGCATAGCTATGCAGAAATCCGGCCGTTTAAGTGATGACTCACGCGAATTGCTGGCGCGCTGTGGCATTAAAATCAATCTTCACACCCAGCGCCTGATCGCGATGGCAGAAAACATGCCGATTGATATTCTGCGCGTGCGTGACGACGACATTCCCGGTCTGGTAATGGATGGCGTGGTAGACCTTGGGATTATCGGCGAAAACGTGCTGGAAGAAGAGCTGCTTAACCGCCGCGCCCAGGGTGAAGATCCACGCTACTTTACCCTGCGTCGTCTGGATTTCGGCGGCTGCCGCCTTTCGCTGGCAACGCCGGTTGATGAAGCCTGGGACGGCCCGCTCTCCTTAAACGGTAAACGTATCGCCACCTCTTATCCTCACCTGCTCAAGCGTTATCTCGACCAGAAAGGCATCTCTTTTAAATCCTGCTTACTGAACGGTTCTGTTGAAGTCGCCCCGCGTGCCGGACTGGCGGATGCGATTTGCGATCTGGTTTCCACCGGTGCCACGCTGGAAGCTAACGGCCTGCGCGAAGTCGAAGTTATCTACCGCTCGAAAGCCTGCCTGATCCAGCGCGATGGCAAAATGGAAGAATCCAAACAGCAACTGATCGACAAACTACTGACCCGTATTCAGGGTGTTATCCAGGCGCGCGAATCAAAATACATCATGATGCACGCACCGACCGAACGTCTGGATGAAGTCATCGCCCTGCTGCCAGGTGCCGAACGCCCAACCATTCTGCCGCTGGCGGGTGATCAACAACGCGTAGCGATGCACATGGTCAGCAGTGAAACCCTGTTCTGGGAAACGATGGAAAAACTGAAAGCGCTGGGTGCCAGTTCAATCCTGGTCCTGCCGATTGAGAAGATGATGGAGTGATCGCCATGAGCTTTAACACAATCATTGACTGGAATAGCTGTACTGCGGAGCAACAACGCCAGCTGTTAATGCGCCCGGCGATCTCCGCTTCTGAAAGCATTACCCGCACTGTTAACGATATTCTCGATAACGTGAAAGCACGCGGCGATGAGGCCCTGCGGGAATACAGCGCGAAGTTTGATAAAACCACGGTTACCGCACTGAAGGTGTCTGCTGAAGAGATCGCCGCCGCCAGCGAACGCCTGAGCGACGAGTTAAAACAGGCGATGGCGGTGGCAGTAAAAAATATTGAAACCTTCCACACTGCGCAAAAACTGCCACCGGTAGATGTTGAAACTCAGCCAGGCGTACGTTGCCAGCAAGTAACGCGCCCGGTAGCTTCAGTGGGTTTGTATATTCCTGGCGGCTCCGCCCCGCTCTTCTCAACGGTATTAATGCTGGCAACTCCGGCGCGTATTGCGGGCTGTAAAAAAGTGGTGCTGTGCTCACCGCCGCCGATTGCCGATGAGATCCTTTATGCGGCGCAGCTGTGCGGTGTGAAGGACGTGTTTAACGTCGGCGGCGCACAGGCCATTGCCGCACTGGCGTTTGGTACGGAATCTGTGCCGAAAGTGGACAAAATCTTCGGGCCAGGCAACGCCTTTGTCACCGAGGCAAAACGCCAGGTAAGCCAGCGTCTGGACGGTGCGGCGATCGATATGCCCGCCGGTCCGTCGGAAGTGCTGGTGATTGCCGACAGCGGCGCTACGCCGGATTTCGTGGCCTCTGATTTGCTCTCCCAGGCAGAACACGGCCCGGATTCACAGGTGATTTTACTGACGCCCGCTGCTGATATGGCGCGTCGCGTTGCCGAGGCCGTCGAACGCCAGTTGGCAGAACTGCCGCGTGCCGAAACGGCCCGCCAGGCACTGAACGCCAGCCGCCTGATCGTGACTAAAGATTTAGCGCAGTGCGTGGAGATCTCCAACCAGTACGGCCCGGAGCACCTGATCATTCAGACCCGCAACGCCCGCGAACTGGTCGATGGCATTACCAGTGCCGGTTCGGTATTTCTTGGTGACTGGTCACCGGAATCGGCAGGTGATTACGCCTCCGGCACCAACCACGTTCTGCCGACTTACGGTTACACCGCCACCTGTTCCAGCCTCGGGCTGGCGGATTTCCAGAAGCGCATGACCGTGCAGGAACTGTCGAAAGTAGGTTTCTCCGCGCTGGCTTCGACCATTGAAACACTGGCCGCCGCCGAGCGCCTGACTGCCCACAAAAATGCCGTTACTTTGCGTGTTAACGCCCTTAAGGAGCAAGCATGAACACCGTGACTATTACCGATTTAGCGCGTGAAAACGTCCGCAACCTGACGCCGTATCAGTCAGCGCGTCGTCTGGGCGGTAACGGCGACGTCTGGCTGAACGCCAACGAATACCCCACAGCCGTGGAGTTTCAGCTCACTCAGCAAACGCTCAACCGCTACCCGGAATGTCAGCCGAAAGCGGTGATTGAAAATTACGCGCAATATGCAGGCGTAAAACCGGAACAGGTGCTGGTCAGTCGTGGCGCGGACGAAGGTATTGAACTACTGATTCGCGCTTTTTGCGAACCGGGTAAAGACGCCATCCTCTACTGCCCGCCAACGTACGGCATGTACAGCGTCAGCGCCGAAACCATTGGCGTCGAGTGCCGCACAGTGCCGACGCTGGACAACTGGCAACTGGACTTACAGGGCATTTCCGACAAGCTGGACGGCGTAAAAGTGGTCTATGTTTGCAGCCCCAACAACCCGACCGGGCAACTGATCAATCCGCAGGATTTTCGCACCCTGCTGGAGTTAACCCGCGGTAAGGCGATTGTGGTTGCCGATGAAGCCTATATAGAGTTTTGCCCGCAGGCATCGCTGGCTGGCTGGCTGGCGGAATATCCGCACCTGGCTATTTTGCGCACACTGTCGAAAGCTTTTGCTCTGGCGGGGCTTCGTTGCGGATTTACGCTGGCAAACGAAGAGGTCATCAACCTGTTAATGAAAGTGATCGCCCCCTACCCGCTCTCGACGCCGGTTGCCGACATTGCGGCCCAGGCGTTAAGCCCGCAGGGGATCGTCGCCATGCGTGAGCGGGTGGCGCAAATTATTGCAGAACGCGAATACCTGATTGCCGCACTGAAAGAGATCCCCTGCGTGGAGCAGGTTTTCGACTCCGAAACCAACTACATTCTGGCGCGCTTTAAAGCCTCCAGCGCAGTGTTTAAATCTTTGTGGGATCAGGGCATTATCTTACGTGATCAGAATAAACAACCCTCTTTAAGCGGCTGCCTGCGAATTACCGTCGGAACCCGTGAAGAAAGCCAGCGCGTCATTGACGCCTTACGTGCGGAGCAAGTTTGATGAGTCAGAAGTATCTTTTTATCGATCGCGATGGAACCCTGATTAGCGAACCGCCGAGTGATTTTCAGGTGGACCGTTTTGATAAACTCGCCTTTGAACCGGGCGTGATCCCGGAGCTGATGAAGCTGCAAAAAGCGGGCTACAAGCTGGTGATGATCACTAATCAGGATGGTCTGGGAACACAAAGTTTCCCGCAGGCGGATTTTGATGGCCCGCACAACCTGATGATGCAGATCTTCACCTCACAGGGCGTGCAGTTTGATGAAGTGCTGATTTGTCCGCACCTGCCCGCCGATGAGTGCGACTGCCGTAAGCCGAAAGTAAAACTGGTGGAGCGTTACCTTGCTGAGCAAGCGATGGATCGTGCCAACAGTTATGTGATTGGCGATCGCGCGACCGATATTCAACTCGCTGAAAACATGGGCATTACTGGTTTACGCTACGACCGCGAAACCCTGAACTGGCCGATGATTGGTGAGCAACTCACTAAACGAGACCGTTACGCCCATGTAGTGCGCAACACCAAAGAGACGCAGATTGACGTTCAGGTGTGGCTGGATCGCGAAGGTGGCAGCAAGATTAACACCGGTGTTGGCTTCTTTGATCACATGCTGGATCAGATCGCCACCCACGGCGGTTTCCGTATGGAAATCAACGTCAAAGGCGACCTCTATATCGACGATCACCACACCGTCGAAGATACCGGCCTGGCGCTGGGCGAAGCGTTAAAAATTGCCCTCGGCGATAAACGCGGTATTTGCCGCTTTGGTTTTGTGCTGCCGATGGACGAATGCCTTGCCCGCTGTGCACTGGATATCTCTGGTCGCCCGCACCTGGAATATAAAGCCGAATTTACCTACCAGCGCGTGGGCGATCTCAGCACCGAAATGATCGAGCACTTCTTCCGTTCGCTCTCATACACCATGGGCGTGACGCTACACCTGAAAACCAAAGGTAAAAACGATCACCACCGTGTAGAGAGCCTGTTCAAAGCCTTTGGTCGCACCCTGCGCCAGGCCATCCGCGTGGAAGGCGACACCCTGCCCTCGTCGAAAGGAGTGCTGTAATGAACGTGGTGATCCTTGATACCGGCTGCGCCAACCTGAACTCGGTGAAGTCTGCCATTGCGCGCCACGGTTATGAACCCAAAGTCAGCCGTGACCCGGACGTCGTGTTGCTGGCCGATAAACTATTTTTACCCGGCGTTGGCACTGCACAAGCAGCGATGGATCAGGTGCGTGAGCGCGAGCTGTTTGATCTCATCAAAGCCTGTACCCAACCGGTGCTGGGCATCTGCTTAGGGATGCAACTGCTGGGGCGGCGCAGTGAAGAGAGCAACGGCGTCGATTTGCTGGGCATCATCGACGAAGACGTGCCGAAAATGACCGACTTTGGTCTGCCGCTGCCGCATATGGGCTGGAATCGCGTTTACCCGCAGGCAGGCAACCGCCTGTTTCAGGGGATTGAAGACGGCGCGTACTTTTACTTTGTTCACAGTTACGCAATGCCAGTCAATCCGTGGACCATCGCCCAGTGTAATTACGGCGAACCGTTCACTGCGGCGGTACAAAAAGATAACTTCTACGGCGTGCAGTTCCACCCGGAGCGTTCTGGTGCCGCTGGCGCTAAGTTGCTGAAAAACTTCCTGGAGATGTGATGATTATTCCGGCATTAGATTTAATCGACGGCACCGTGGTGCGTCTCCATCAGGGCGATTACGGCAAACAGCGCGATTACGGTAACGACCCGCTGCCGCGCTTACAGGATTACGCAGCGCAGGGTGCCGAAGTGCTGCATCTGGTGGATCTGACCGGGGCAAAAGATCCGGCAAAACGTCAAATCCCGCTGATTAAAACCCTGGTCGCGGGCGTTAACGTTCCGGTGCAGGTTGGCGGCGGCGTGCGTAGCGAAGAAGACGTGGCGGCGTTACTGGAAGCGGGCGTTGCGCGCGTGGTGGTCGGCTCCACCGCGGTGAAATCACCAGAAATGGTGAAAGGCTGGTTTGAACGTTTCGGTGCCGATGCCTTAGTGCTGGCGCTGGATGTCCGTATTGACGAGCAAGGCAACAAGCAGGTGGCAGTCAGCGGCTGGCAAGAGAACTCGGGCGTTTCACTGGAACAACTGGTGGAAACCTATCTGCCCGTCGGCCTGAAACATGTGCTGTGTACCGATATCGCGCGCGACGGTACGCTGGCAGGTTCTAACGTCTCTTTATATGAAGAAGTGTGCGCCAGATATCCGCAGGTGGCATTTCAGTCATCCGGCGGCATTGGCGACATTAACGATGTTGCTGCCCTGCGAGGCACTGGCGTGCGCGGCGTAATAGTTGGTCGTGCATTACTGGAAGGTAAATTCACCGTGAAGGAGGCCATCGCATGCTGGCAAAACGCATAATTCCGTGTCTCGACGTTCGTGATGGTCAGGTGGTGAAAGGCGTACAGTTTCGCAACCATGAAATCATTGGCGATATCGTGCCGCTGGCAAAACGCTACGCTGAAGAAGGTGCAGACGAACTGGTGTTCTACGATATCACCGCTTCCAGCGATGGCCGTGTGGTAGATAAAAGCTGGGTATCTCGCGTGGCGGAAGTCATCGACATTCCGTTTTGTGTGGCGGGTGGGATTAAGTCTCTGGAAGATGCCGCGAAAATTCTTTCCTTTGGCGCGGATAAAATTTCCATCAACTCCCCTGCGCTGGCGGAGCCGACATTAATCACTCGCCTGGCGGATCGCTTTGGCGTGCAGTGTATTGTGGTCGGTATTGATACCTGGTACGACGCTGAAACCGGTAAATATCATGTGAATCAATATACCGGCGACGAAAGCCGCACCCGCGTCACTCAGTGGGAAACGCTCGACTGGGTAGAAGAAGTGCAAAAACGCGGTGCCGGAGAAATCGTCCTCAACATGATGAATCAGGATGGCGTGCGTAACGGTTACGACCTCGAACAACTGAAAAAAGTGCGTGAAGTTTGCCACGTCCCGCTGATTGCCTCCGGTGGCGCGGGGACCATGGAACACTTCCTCGAAGCCTTCCGCGATGCCGACGTTGACGGCGCGCTGGCAGCTTCCGTATTCCACAAACAAATAATCAATATTGGTGAATTAAAAGCGTACCTGGCAACACAGGGCGTGGAGATCAGGATATGTTAACAGAACAACAACGTCGCGAACTGGACTGGGAAAAAACCGACGGACTTATGCCGGTGATTGTGCAACACGCGGTATCCGGTGAAGTGTTAATGCTGGGCTATATGAACCCGGAAGCCTTAGACAAAACCATCGAAAGCGGCAAAGTCACCTTCTTCTCGCGCACTAAACAGCGACTGTGGACCAAAGGCGAAACGTCGGGCAATTTCCTCAACGTAGTAAATATTGCGCCGGACTGCGACAACGACACTTTATTAGTGCTGGCTAATCCCATCGGTCCAACCTGCCACAAAGGCACCAGCAGCTGCTTCGGCGACACCGCTCACCAGTGGCTGTTCCTTTATCAACTGGAACAACTGCTCGCCGAACGTAAATCTGCCGACCCGGAAACCTCCTACACCGCCAAACTGTATGCCAGCGGCACCAAGCGCATTGCTCAGAAAGTGGGTGAAGAAGGCGTGGAAACCGCACTGGCAGCAACGGTACAAGACCGCTTTGAGCTGACCAACGAGGCATCTGACTTGATGTATCACCTGCTGGTGCTGTTGCAGGATCAGGATCTGGACTTAACGACGGTGATTGAGAACCTGCGTAAACGGCATCAGTGAGTTGCGGGGTAAGCGGATGCGATATTGTTGTCGCATCCGGCAAAAAAACGGGCAAGGTGTCACCACCCTGCCCATTTTCTTTAAAACCGAAAAGATTACTTCGCGTTGTAATTACGCAGAGCGTTACGCCCCAAGACAATCCCCGCGCCAACCATGCCGCCCAGCAGCACCGCCAGAATCAAGGTAATTGCCTTTTTCGGGCTATCGCGACGAATAGGTAACGTCGGTTTCATTACATAGCGGTAAGCATGAATATCAAGTTTATCAACGTCAAGATTGTCGATATCCAGCAGGTTTTGACGAGTCTGATAGTAGTTTGATGAGAACACCAACGGACGAGTCGCCTCGTGCTTAATCATCGACTCCAGCGCTTCGCTCCCCAAAAGGAACATAGTATCCTGGGTTACGTCCTGTGTCTGCTGAATCTGCGGCTTTGTCACCTGCGCCTGATTCGCATACTGCAACGCTTCCTGAATCTGACGGATACGCAGATCTTTCTGCTCCTGCGCAACCACTTCCTGGGTCTTCAGCGAATCCTGCAAGTTTTTCATACGCAGCGCGATGTTGTCTTTCAGGTCTTTTCCCAGTTCTTCATTTACCTGGTCGTCAACTTGCTGGATATACTTCGCCAGCTGCTTCTGAGCACCTTCAGGTGTTTCACCAACATAAGACACCGCCAATGGTAACGACTGGTTTTTAACGGTAGGCTCAATGGTCAGCTTCTCTGCTTCTTCCTGGTTATCCAGCGTTTCCGCTAATGCTGAGAATGCAGTGCTGTAACGTCCGATAAGCGAAGCCTGAATGTCGGAGACTTTCGGTACAGCCGATCCGTAGATCACATTCATCGCGTTCGTATAACCAGCGATTTGCCCCACATCAGGTTGAGTAACGATAGCTGTTGAAGTCCACTTTTCTTTGGCAACGGCCAGATACCCTATAGCCAGGGCAATAGCAACAATGACAGAGATGATAATTGTCATCTTGCCGCGCCACAACTGCACCAGTAAATCAATCAAATCAATCTGTTCCGGGTCATGGTTTTGCCCAGAAACATTATTATTTTCTACTCTCATCATTACCCTAACGGACGAAATAATTTTAAGTCGCCATAGTTTAGCGATAATCGCCATGAATGCTATAGGATAAATGATAAAAAGAATGAATTACTACAAAGGGAACATAAGAGAATCAGGGCGAAAATCGCCCTGATAACAGGATGTTAGTCGCTGCCAAAAAGATCGCGGGTGTAGACCTTATCTGCCACATCCTTAAGCTCTTCTGCCATACGGTTGGAAATAATGACGTCGGCTTGTTGTTTGAAGGTGGCGAGATCACGTTCCAGGCGAGAGTTGAAGAATGAATCTTCTTTCATCACTGGCTCGTAGATGATTACTTCAACACCTTTCGCCTTGATACGCTTCATAATCCCCTGAATAGAAGACGCACGGAAGTTATCTGAACCGCTCTTCATAATCAGGCGATAAATACCTACCACATGCGGTTTGCGTGACAAAATGGCATCGGCAATAAAATCTTTACGCGTGCGGTTTGCATCGACAATTGCCGAGATCAGGTTATTCGGCACAGACTGATAGTTCGCCAGTAACTGCTTGGTATCTTTCGGCAAACAATAACCACCATAACCAAACGACGGATTGTTGTAATGGTTGCCAATACGTGGGTCGAGACAAACGCCTTCGATTATTTGACGGGAATTCAGACCTAAACTTTCTGCGTAGCTATCCAGTTCGTTAAAGTACGCCACGCGCATCGCCAGGTAGGTGTTTGCAAACAGTTTAATCGCTTCTGCTTCGGTTGAGTCGGTAAACAGGGTCGGGATATTTTGCTTAATAGCGCCTTCCTGTAACAGAGCAGCAAAACGTTCTGCGCGTTCTGAACGCTCACCGATGACAATACGTGAAGGATGGAGATTATCGTAAAGGGCTTTACCTTCGCGGAGGAATTCCGGAGAGAAAATAATATTTTCAGTACGATATTTCTTATGCATCGCTGCGGTAAAACCAACGGGAACCGTTGATTTGATGACCATAACCGCATAAGGATTTATCTCAACTACGTCTTTAATTACTGATTCTACACTGGATGTATTGAAATAATTAGTTTTAGGATCATAGTCGGTTGGAGTGGCGATGATGACATAATCAGCATCCCGGTAGGCTTCATTTTTATCTAATGTGGCATTAAAGTGTATTTTATCTGATTGCAAAAACTGCTGAATTTCCTTATCAACAATTGGAGATATCCGATCATTCAGCATAGCAACGCGTGACGGTAAAATATCTAATGCCACAACCTCATGATTTTGTGCGATTAGAAGCCCGTTTGACAAGCCTACATAGCCGGTACCGGAAATGGTAATTTTCATTTCATGCTCTCAGAATTAACTTAACTGTGAATCATGATGTTTTTAGCATCCTGATAAGAGCTAAAAGTTTTAACGCTACGTTGTCAGATGGTCAACGCAACGAAAAACAATTCAGATTTTCTTTATAAGAATAGCTGATATTTATTAAGTTAATATTAAGCAGTGAAATTTAGTCTATAAGATAATTGGCAAAAAAAAGCCCGGCGCAATATACGCCAGGCCTCAATTTATTGTTAGTTAAATAAGATTAATCCAGCCATTCAGTATGGAACACACCTTCTTTATCAATGCGCTTATAAGTATGTGCACCGAAATAGTCACGCTGTGCCTGGATCAGGTTCGCAGGCAGAACAGCGGCAC
>OHMA01000103.1_pt1 | contig 54014 bp, 125 predicted proteins | sample 1569171 | NCBI WGS metagenome assembly OHMA01 (sample SAMEA3879580, study PRJEB24766) | human gut metagenome | biome: human-associated habitat; feature: feces | place: USA | collected 1985/1987
CTAGCTAGTATGCAGGGAGGGGGTGTATTTTTAAAGAGACCCCCACCCCTCTAAATTTATTTTTGAATCCCATAGTCAGTCTTATATTCCATATTTTCCTCACTTTTCAACAAAATTCGATCAAAAATTATTATTTTTTCTTTTTTTTGTTTAATTAATCAATCATTTATCAACAATTAGCTAACAAACAGTTTCAAAGAAGCTTTCAATCAACATTTAAACTTGAACTTCAACTTTTCTTTCAACTTTCTTGTAAATGTTTAAAGGATTGAACTCAATGATTTCATCGATTGCTCTTTCAATCTCTTTGTTTGCTTCCTTTTGTGACATGTCTTCTGTAACGTTTGCTATTCGATCTAAGTAACCACAAGTGTTGTAACCTTTCTCAACATCAAACATAAACCAAGAAGTGAAGTCGTCGAACGGATCGAAAGGATTGTCAAACGTTGTTAATCTGTAATCAGTTTCAATGATGTGTTCGTTCATACTAGTTCACTCCTTTCCCTTTAAGATACTTAGATACAGTTGAAGTTGAGAAGCCAGTCTTCTTAGCAATCTCAGCTAATGTATAGTTTGATGCAGACATAGCTTTGATTCTAGCAATCTGCGCAGAGCTTGGTGCTGTTGTAAGCTTCGGTGTTGCTCTTTCTCTAAGCTTATCGATGTCTGTATTATTAAGAATGTCCTTTAACTTCGTCTCACTGATAGCTCCTGCTTGAATAGCTTCCCATTCTTTATCAGTAATGTTAATATTGCGGTCACTTCTCTTAACAGATCCTACCTCGGCACGATACTTGGATACCGCCTGTTGCTTCCACTTCTTAATGTCTTCCTTCTTAGCATTAGGGTTAGCCTTAATCTTAGCCTGGATCTCAACGTTAGCCCGTCGAAGAGCCTCCCTCTCCTTAGGTCTGTTCTTCTGAGCATCAGTTAATTTATCATCCAGAGACTTCACCTCCGCCTGGTACTTCTTCTTAGCCTCCGCATTGTATGCTATCTTACCAGTCTTAGCCACCTCTACTCTAGCCTTGTTAGCCATGGCCTTCATATCGTTAGCATAGTCCGCGTATACCACCTCCATAGGGTGACGGGAGGTAGATACCAGTGAGTAGGCGTCGTCTGTCTCAGCCATACGTGTGCTCTTCTGGGTACGTGTCTTGGTGGCATAGGAGATCTTCCCAGTACTATCGGTATAGGTTACTACGCCAGTCTCTTTATTCTTAACAGGTACGGGGTTATACTTTTTATAGGCCGCCTTATCCTTTGGATCATAGGTCACCTTACTACCGTCAGTAGTCTTGATCTCCACCATACCAGTCTTCTTATTGTACTTACGGTCTGGATAATATAGATCGTCCGCAGGTTTCCAAAGCTTTGCCCCTACTGGTTTGGTTGGATCGTAATACTCTTTGTCTGGCAGGTTTGTTTTATAACTACCCTGTCTCTTATCAACAGTGTGCTCTCCTTTAGCTCTAGACAAGATTGTGCTTGCTCCACCTGACTTAGGATTACCATTCTTATCAGTACCTCTCTGAAACTCAGCTTTTAATGCAGCAATATTGTTATCGACCTCACTAGCTTTGTAATCAAGCTTATGTTTCTCCGCATCAATAACAACCATACTATGTTTAACAGCTCGTGCAAGCTTAGCATCAGAAGCCCCAGCAAGAGTCATGTCCGTAATAAGATTTGAAATAACGCCCATCTGTTTCTGCGTGTCTTTCATGATTGGATACTCATGACCATTACGAGTGTAGTGTTCTACACCTTTTGAATCAACAGTCTTAGTTCCACCGTAATTAACTTTAGGATCGAATCCTTCCAAGTCTTTTAATGGTGGTTTGTTCTTGATCTTAACCTTACCGCCTGCATCATGCGTAGGAATACACATAACAGTATCACCATCGAAGTCGGCACCTGATAACTGATCGGCTATCTTATGATTGATACCAACAGCATCAATACTCTTCTTGCCAATGATCTCATTACCGATCTTGTTCTTGTTGTTAACAGTAAGGATTGGAATCTCAAATGTTCCTCCGTGCGGGTACCGAATCAATGCTAACTTAGTTCCATTCTCATAGTTAGGTGCATAGATCTCTGTATCTTTCAAGGTGTTAACCGGAATAATAACATGATACTTCTGTCCAGGTAATGCTGCTGCCTTCAGATGTACGGCTGCTGAATCACAATTATCCGCAAACTTCTCAAGTAAATACTTCTTGATCGTTGGGTTTGATAAACTGGAGATCTCATCGAACTCTGCAACTTTATCAGCCTTCGCTAAGCCAAGCTGTTTCTTTGCCATAGTGATAGACTGTTTACCCAAGAACTGAGACGGTAATGCATTAGCCCATTCCGTCCAGTCGCCTTCATCAGCACGTTTGTTAATAAGGCCAAGCTTCTGTTTCCCAGTCTTCTTATCTGTATACCAATATTGACCTCCCTGATCCGCATCTTTGATCAATGAACCAAACGGATTCTCAGGATCGGACTTAATCTTCTTAAGTACATCGCCCTGAGGAGTACCTTGTTTTTTATTAGTATTGAAGATAACATCGACACCATCTGGAAATGATTTAGGATCTCCGTATACAGCCATACCTTTTAGATAATGAGTTCCATCAACCATGATACGAACCTGTGAATAACGAGACTCTCCTAAAGATAGATCTTGAACACCAGGTCTTAACTCAATGATTCCATCTTTGTCGATACCATATGCTCCATCTAACCCTTTATCCTCAGCATAACGAATCTGTAAACGTTTCGAATCAAGACTTTCAGGATATGTAAACTTCTTATGATATGTCTGACCATCGTCATTAGAAGTATAATCATCGATTGTTTTAACTCTGTCATAATCATAGATCTCGCTCTTCTTTGTTCCTGGTAAGCATAATACTTTCTGGTTTGACTGTTGGTTTGTGTTCGTAGGCTGTGGAACACCACCACCATAAACTGGGCATCCTTCAGCTTTCTCCAAATAATCAAGTGCCGTGTCTAATCGTGTTCTGGAAATATTCAATTCCTGTTCGACACCAGCGCCTACGTCAATCATACCTTTCTCTTCCAGCTGCTTACGTAAGAAATCTACTGTTTCCATAACCTGATTCATACGATCTTCAGATTTAGGGTCCAACAAAGATCGAACTGTAGATTCTGGAATACCCATCTTTCTACCAATCTCTGTCGCGCCGAGTCTGTCTTCTTTTAAACTCTTAGCTGTTTTTACATCGATCAATCGTTTCTCATAGTTCGCCCAGCTTACCTGTCTACGATACTCAGTTGAAGTCAATCCCATAGATTTATAGATCGCTTTCTCACCAGTGAATGTCTCACCAGTTTCCGGATCAGTCCATGTAAAGTTAGAATCTTTCATCTCTTTAATACGACCAAGAAAATCACGTCCGTGTTGGAAAGGATTTTCTCCTGATCCATATGGATACCTACCGCTTCGGCGTGGCATTCCGTAATGTTCCAAATATAAATCTTCTTCTAGCATCTCAGCCATACCGAAATAAGAAGCGATATCGTCAGCAACCGGATTCGAGGAGTGCAACAAATCTTCTGAAATATCAATAGCCTCTGGTGGCTCAAGGGTGTCAGCGTATCCTAAATAAGACAATATCTCTTCTGCTATTGGATTCATGGTTTATCCCTCCTCGTGAATTCGTTCTAGGATTCTACTGTTCTGAACGATGGCATCCATTACTGGTAAAATATCTTCAGCAGTAGGTTCGTGATGTAGAATCTCATCGTTCTGATAGATGCGAAGCTCTACATCGATCTCTCCTGGTTTTACTTTATATTCCAAACAAAAAAGAGCAGCGTATACTAACAACTGCTCCATCTTTGCTGGAAGTGTTCCAGATTTATAGTCATGTATTCTTAAAAAGTTATTTCTAAAAGAAATAGCATCCGCCGTACCAAAGCAATACGGTGAATAATATAAAATCTGTTCCGGTGTCAATTTGAAACCGATAGCATCGTTCACATAGTTACGCAGATTTCCGTAAATACGATCCATGTCGATAACATTACGTGGAATCCCGTCATTCAATAAATGAGACAGAACAACCAGCTCGTCATTCTTCTTCAATTTCAAATTGTTCCGTATGAGTGTTTCCGCTAACTCGTGTAATGAAGTTCCCATACTCTGTGCATAACCACTCACATATTTCTGATACAGCTGCTCCTCAGAATATCGCAACCAATGTGGCTGACTTGGAGCAAGAGTAGCATGTTTCCCTCTTAACTCTGAATGTTTTTCAAATACCATTGAATCGTTCCTCCTTATTCATTGAATCTCTTTCTAAGTTCATCCATAACTTCATCTTTGTTTTCTGGATATACAAAAGTCGCATAGGACATATCATTCAATTTATCAACATAATATTCTTGGTTAGGCTGTCGTTTCGCATTTTTACTTTTCTTAACTTCTAACATTGCCCAGTGATCTTTATGAAACACACTGATATCAGGAACTCCTTGCAAATATGAAGAGTCATTCTTCAGTACCATACAACCAGGAAACTCTTTCTTAATCTCCTGAATTAGTTTGGATTGAAATTTGTTTTCTAACATAATTAAGCTCCTTCCGTTTTCAGTAGTTTCAAACATTAATTTAAGTAATGTTCTAAAAAGGAAAAGGTAAAGTCATCCTAAATTCTTTCGACCATGATGGGAGTGTAGGACACAGTTACGAAGTTGTTGTCAGTGAGAATGATTGCGCATAGTCAAAGAAAATAGGAGAACATTTACCTTTCTCTCTATAACATAGTGTGTTTTAAAAGCGTTTTATTAATTAGTATTATTTTTATAACTTTTAAATAAAAAGTAAGAGAAAAACAGGCGATATTTCATCCTCTCTCTATAACAGGGCATGTTCTAATAGCGTTTTATTAGTTAGCATTATTATTTGTTGATAAAAGAAGAAAAAAAAAGAGAGCATGTAAATCTAGTGCCCTCTTTTAAACCTATGTAAATATCAATCTATATGTTCGAAATGTAATCCATCTTTTGTATGTGAAACTGGGTTGTTTGCACTTCTACTAACTGATTGCTTTGAAATATGCATCTGTCTAGCGCATTCTGATATGGACTCAAACACTTCACCAGTCTCAACACATCGAACTGGTCGTTGATTATTCGGTATCATATTACCGTGTCTATATGCATATTTTATAACATCTGATCTTGTACCTACGACTAGATTATCAACACGATTGTTTGTTTTGTCTCTATCTCGATGATACACATCTTTTCCATTACACTCGTCACCAAAATATGCTTCGGCAACTAATCTATGTACAACCTTAGTTCCTACTTTACCGTCAATTGTTAGGCAGACCTGAACGCGCCCTTGTCCGTCGATCGTTCCGGTTAAGATTCGTCCAGTCCTGGCATTTCTAATACGACCTTCTGTGCTTACTTCGTATTGGTCAGTTTCTCTTAGTGGTTTCCATTCTTCCATTTAGTAACTCCTTTCAAATATCAATGATAAAACAAAGAGCCTGAGCATTTAACCCAGACTCTCGTCTTTAAAATTTAAAACCTATTATATATCCATTTCTATCAAGTTTTTCACGAATATCAATGTCTTTAATCCCATAAAAGTAGCTTCGTTCGCAACCATGAATATCGTGTTCTTCTATAAATTTCTCCAGCTCGTTAGCAGCTACAACAAGTTCGGTTTCTAATTCGTTGATTCTTGTTCTCAATGCCTTTATACTTTGGTCTGATTTCTTTGCATCAAACGCATATTGTAATTCCATTGTTTTAACAAATCTCATCAATGAAGCAACTTTCTCTTGTTCAAGCTCAACTACTGTTTTCTTATATGTTTCTAACGCTTCACTAAGCTCGTCTACTTTTAATTGAAGTTCGTTTTGTTTTTCGCTAATACTTTTAATAATCATAATAAATTCCTCCTTGATGGTTTTAATTTTCTATAAAAGAAGCTGTATAGTTCGCGATATAATAAATATCAATAGATCAGTTCTGTAACGCTACACTGTAACGCTTGTGCTATTTTTCGTAAGTTATACGTGCTTGGTGTTGCTTTACCTTTTATGTATTTATTTATAGTTACTGGAGAGATGCCTGTTTCGAAAGCCAGTAGATCTTGCGACTTCCCGACATTGTAAAGTTTATGATCTAAGTTTCTACCAAATGTATTTCTCCACTCGTCTTCGGTTTTGTCATATTCGTCTTCTGGATCATACAATAATGTTATTATTTTACGCATCCAATCATAGGCATATTTCTTTCCGCCTTTTATTTTTACCGTGATCTCCATTTGACCACTTGGATACCAATCTACAATATGTTCACCGAGATCTGGATACATTCTAATAAACTCCTCAAATATCGGTTCCCAGTAATTTTTTCCTTTTTTCATAGTTTTATCTCCTTTCTTTTTGAAATCTGAATTAATGGTACCAAAAATCATTTTTTTTACTCTTTATATTTATTTAAAAGTAAACTTAAACTATTGTTTAATTTCTTTAACTATTGTTTAAGTTTGCCTTTATGGGGTTTAAGAAAGCTAAATTTTTTCGAATTTATATGTACATAATAATTAAAATAGGCCATTTTTTACGGTTTTTACCCCAAAAACAGCCGTTTTTAGTTAAATATTCACGATTTCAACGAATTTATATGTACATAATAATTCAAATACAACAATTAACATGTACATAATAATTCAAATACAACAATTAACATGTACATAATAATTCAGATTTAACATGTACATAATAATTCATAAATTAATTAACATGTACATAATAATTCAACCTAAAAATCGTCAGAATTATCGTCTCCATGCTGCATGTCATATAAATCGGATTCACCTTTAGCCGCTATTATAGAACCTTTTCTAGCTATTTCAGACATTGACTTTCCTACCTTCTTACTCGTATTAGATAGTAATTCATACTCTTCATCCGATACAAGAATATGCAATGTGCGTCTTCTGGCTTCATCTTTCATAGGTCTTCCACGTTTCTTTTTCTTATCACTCAAATCACTTACCTCCTTTCTTGATACGATATCCTCAATATATCAGCCACACCCATAACACAGAAACATATATTGACATTTTCTTTCGTGATTAAAGCCATTACCAACGCTAATATCCACAATGTAATCAAGTTAATAATAATTTTACTCATAAACCACTTCACCTCCTTCCTAACACAAAAGAAAGAGCCTCAGCCATTACAGCTAAGACTCCAATTCTTTTAATTTCTCGTCAAGATAATCACGTACTCTTTCCGCCTGCTCTTTTGATAGATGCGTAAATATCCAACGTTCTTCATCCATTCGTTCACGGTCTTTACAACCAACCATAAACGAATCTTTGAACGTGACATCTTTACAAATATCAAAGTTATTGAACATTGTTTTCATACTAATCACTCTCCTTTTCTATAATAGAGCATGATATTATCGCGAAGTATGAGTTTCTTCCTTATTATAATGTCTCAACTCCAAGCCCACATCACCAACCAGATAATACCTATAATATGTAACATGATCCAAAGACAAGAAAACATACGGAACAATATACTAGTATTCCCATCATCTATATCTTCAGCTACCCAAAGCCAAATCAACGCATCAATCGGAAACCCTGCGAACACACACATAGCTTTAATAAAATCTTTGATAATCCACATTTCCATAAAGCAAACTCCTATTCATCTAGCCACTTCGGTTGTACATAAGTTCTCAAAATATCGATAGTTTTCTCATGCCTTCGAACCTCTTTTTTCAATGACTCAACTCTATCTATTTCATTAAACAGAAGAATTTGTGCGGCTCGCCTTTCATCCTGTTCACATAACCAAACCATTCCGTTGTAAACTTCTTTTTCAATATCGCTGCATGTAAAAGTTTTTGCTGATCTATCTTGAGAACCACCCACTTTAAAGTATGCCCTACCACGAGTCACGTTTGATAACATTTCAACATACCTTTCATCAATAATTACTTCACCGGAATATTCCTGCAACTCACCCTCATAGAGTTTATATAAATATCCGGTTCCTAAGCTTTTATATTTTCTACTCATAAGTATCACTCTCCTTTCTTACGTCCAAGCCCAGCATGCCAGCACTATAAAACCACATATATGCAACGCAATCCATAAACTACTAAATGTAACTTTACCAATATCTGAGTTGCTAAGATTCTTACAATATCCATCTTTATCTGGTAAAGCATCAATTATCGTTTTTAAGGTGAACTTCCAAATATAGCCCCATATAACTGCGCCAACGACCAACGACACAATTCTTATTCCTATCTTAATCTGATCCAAAATATCAATCCCCTTTCTTACGTGATGCTCTCTTTCTTTTCTTCAGTCCTTTGCGTATCAGCACACCACCATGCATTTTCAACCAATTATTCGTAACTTGTCTTCCACCCAGTAACGATAAAACTGTCAGTTGATCTAATTCAACATTCATAGTCATCTCACCAGACCAAGACGTTGATAAGTGCTCAGGTAAATCCTCAACTGACTCATTCTCAAGTGTCATATTCATTTTATGAAAACTACCAACTGGCTTATCTCTAAAATATAATTGTCCGTCCATAACTCTCCTTTCTTACTTCTACTGAATTCTTCGCGTTACTCACCTATTCTCAATACGGTTCAAACAGAAAAAGAAAAGAGCCTGAGGATATTTCAACCCAAGCCCTGATCTTTAAAATCTCTTTTACTTCACCTCATACTCGCTAATGATAAACTCGCCGCCAATACTACCAGTATCTTTTAACCATTTAGCACCATTTGAGTTAATAATCTCATCAAGTGACGGTAGATCTCCACCGATCTTACCACGTCTCTTATAAAGATCTAACTTTTCCCAAACGGACCAACCAGCTTTAGCAATATGATCGTAAATACCGATAACGTTACGACTACCGCCACAATCGTTACTCCATTCTTCTTCAACCAAATATACTTTCATACTATTCCACCTCAAATTCACTATATGAATAACAGCCTTCATTACTATTCACATCTTCATAACGTAAATATCCAGAATGAACTATCTCGGCAACTGTTGGAATATAATTGCTTTTGTATGTATGACCTGCAATAAATATACGTGTAATTGCTTTTTCACTAATAGTTTTCTTTAACGCCTCACGAATGATTTTAGCTGCTTTAACCTTACTACTATAACAACCAACATAACTCCGTACCTCATTACCGTTAATGATCTGTAACGAATCAACTAGATATACTTTCATCAGACCCCTCCTTTACTTCGAATAACTTCTTAGTTCGACAGCTGCCGTCCAAATTATCTTCAGGCTCGTCAATCTCTTCCACGCAACGGTCGTGATACGGACAACTTACACATTCATATAAACGGATTACATCTTCTCTGTTTAGAATCATAAGTTATCACCATCTCCTTGATCATTTGATTTCTAATAAATAAGTACAAATTTTTGACCACATCTATCACAATAATGTTGCGGAGGAACGTTATAATCTATTACATACCCACAAGCAGGACATAGATAATGATTATCTCTTCTCTGTTTAAGTCTTGGTGTATTCTTAGCTTTAAGTTCAAGATACTCCTGATATTCTTTTTTACTAATTACTACATCGTTTTCTTTCAGTATTACAGTTGCCATAATTATTCACCTCTTATAAGATACCAGTGTCATCAGTCTGAGTGCAGAATATAATATTTAAAATATTATCAAAAATACTTTCGTTATTAAATCTACTTCCAGCAGCTTTTTTATGACCGCCTCCGCCATAACTATGTGCAATTTCTCCTCCCAGATCAATATCCTCACGAATAGTACGATAACTAACAGTACCTCGTGAAATATCAACCATCGCTATATAGTCAATCTCAGGATTCATCTCACATAATCGGTTACCCAACTCACTGAAATATCTCTCCGCGAAGACCACACCATACTGATGACCAAAACTATCAATTTTCACAGCCATCTGCTTATTCTTTTCTTCTACATAAATATCAATGTCTTTTTGTTTCTGGTCGAGAAGAGCCATATCTTTTTCAGAATATATAGGAAAGACACTTATACCTCTATAAAGTTTAAGAGTAAGTATTTGACCTAAAGCCCAATCAATGAATTTCTCACGTCCATAAATATAAAAGAGATCGTTTACATGTTTGCAAACAATCCCGTCTTTTCCAACCTCTTTTCATCTCCAAGTATCATAATCTCGGACGATGTCAACGAACTCATCAATATTACAAATTACGTTAGCACTCGAACAATCAAACTGTTCATGGCGTCTTAGATAAGTATAAAACAATTCAGTACCAGATGTCTTAACACCAAGCGTATTGTTCATGACTTCTACTTCACACCAGTCATATTTATTCAGACCAAACGCAGTGGCATGATGATCGAATAGATGCCATCTTTCACCACTACGAACTAAATCCTCAATCCAAGTAGCATTCTCTTCATCTATTGAAATATCGGTTATGTAAATATCATCATATTGTTTATCGACATCGCTCAGATAGAACTCACGAACTTTCCCATCAACATCTCCGTAATCACAATACTCTACATCTACATTCTCACGACCGAAAGCCAAATATGCGAGGTTGGACGTTTTCCAGCTATATCTATCACTGTATTATTAATATCGAGTCTTGGATCACCACTTCCAAGTATAGATTCGGAATGATCTGTATAACTGTACACCACAATAACTTTCATACTCTCATTCCTCCATTCCTTCTATTAACTCATCCAACCTATCTCTCAACTCACAAGCTTCATCAACAGATAAATGATTAATAACCCACCTATCATATTTCGTAAAACCACGGTCTTTGGAAGCAACCAAGATTCTCCCACGATTATCAATAGACTCATCAAAACCGACACGAATATTTTCAGATTCAAATACTCTTTTAATTTCGTCCATAGTTTTATTCCTCCATAATTATTTATATTTTTCCTTAATCGTCTTCAATGATAATCCTCTTAATTCTCTATCATCCACGCAATTACCCGTTATCTGCTTAGACTCGTCAGGCTGCCTAATCCAACCATAATATGTATCGCCACCAAAACCTGACACACCGAGTAACGTCCTCTCATATCCGTTAGACTCAAAGAACTTTTTAATTCTATATTCGCGAATAGATTCCTTAATACCACGAACCAAAACTACCATAACGATAAGTGTAAATATGCTAAGCGGTATAATATATTCTGTCGCCAGTTTAAATTTAAAATATGTATTCATAAATATTATTCCTCCTCTTTATAAATAATCTCACCATCACGAGTAAAAACCGGAATTGTAAAATCAGTAATACGCTCACCACAGTTAGGACAATGACATGGACGAAAACAATCGTTGCATCGTCTGAGTCCAATAAACTCTCGCTCAGCATCCATGATTTCTTCTCGCTGTGACGGAGTATAAATAAAGTCCTTAAAAACATATCCACACTCACATACTGGTTTAAAGTTTACATAAGCCATAATCTATTCCTCACTTTCTTTTTCTACTAAATATGTACACTTATCTCCTGTCTCCAAAGAGCACTGACAATTGATCCCTTGTTTAAATATACACGCATGTTTATTGCATACCCACCAATATTCGCTATACGGACAATCTTTAGCAGTCTTTGGTAAAATACTAACTACGATCTGATTCATCGTCACTCTCATATCCTTTCAAAAACCCATTATAAAATGCGCCATAAATAGAATCTTTATACTTTTCAAAATAGTACAACTGGTCAAACGTCGGACTCTTTCTCAAACCAAAAAGGACGAGGAACTTATATCCCCGCCCATTCATACATTTCTTATACCAGTCTTTCCAAACCTTAAATCGTAATTTATATCTTTGCCTCATAATTTTTACACCTCTTACGCTTTTTACATATGTATACTATATTAATAATAAAAGTCCTCTATCAAATCACATTCTTTAAGTCCATAAGGGAATTCAGCATAAGCTACAACTTCTACCTGATTTCCTTCCAACCAATCATTTTCTGTATCCCAAAAGTCATCAATATATGACCCATACGGAGATGCAATATCAACGTTATATTTCCATGTTTTACCATGACTCCACTCATCATCTTTTAATAAAATCAAATAATTGACTTCTCCATCGAGATTAGCAGGTGGGTTGTTCTTATCAAATTGGATCCAATTAATTTTTGGTACTTTCATAAAATATCAATCCTCCTTTACTTATACCATCTGTCCCGTTCTTCTAAAGATTCGAACCTCGGTGGATTATCCCAACCAGTCAATTCATCTTCTGTTTTATTTTTTCTTGGTCTTCCACGTTTCTTAGGTTTTGGCTCAGCCGCTGCCTCCCGTTTCATATCAGACACCTCATTCCGTAATGCCTGTATTTTTTCATTAAAACTCATACGAATACCCTCATATGACATTTCCATCCACTCTTTACGCTGAGTACAATCTTCCGGACTTCCACACCGTTTATATTGGCCATATTCTAGAATCAGTTGACTAAGTAAATTACGCCTTCTAACGTCAGACAAACTATCACAAAAGTCCTGTAATTCCGCTAAATCTTTATAATCTAACATAAAATATCAATCCTCCTCTATTTTTTGATGGGTTTGCTACTGATGTTCTCTTCCTATATTTTCATCTTGTTATGTCTAACCATGTTCTCCATAGCCTCACAGAGTTCCGCAGCTGTGTACCTACATTCAAATGTCGCCGGCTCAACTAATTCTTTTGACACGAACACGTTGCTAATATTTCCATAATCAGTGATAGTTATTTCATGGATTGGTATACCATTAAATATGTATTCAAGAACAGAGACTGTCTCATCAATAAATATTCCTTTTTGATAAATACCTCTACCTTCCATATTTTTATAATTCAATACCTCGTCAACCGTAACGGGAAATGGAATTTTCACACCCATTTCACTAGCTTTTTTAAATATAGCACTTGCTTGATGCTTAGTAGCTACCAAAATATAAGACCCTTCAGCAGCCGATCTTTTAATTAATTTAGTAGTTTTCCCGCTACATCTTTCTCCAATCGTAATCTGAATAACTATACCTCCTCCATTAAAATATCAATTCGTCTAACATGAACCGCAACTGCTCTCTTATTCTCTTCAATTAATCTGTCTATTTTCTCTTGTTCATAGTTCATTAACAACTCAGCTGCTTTCGCTCGATCTGGCGTATATAACCATACCTTTCCTTCTAAAACCTCTCCCACAGATCCAGCACAATGTTCTTTCGCGATTGGTGTACCGGACTCCGATATAACAACGAATATATTTAATTCAGGCTCATAATGTTTAGAATCGTAATACCATTCGTTGCGGTGCTTTATCTCTCCGTAACTTTCTACAAGCCGATTGTTTAGAATTCGATACAAATATCCGACTCCTACTTTTTCAAATGATTTACTGATAGTCATCTTATTCCTCCTCACATCTATATAAATATAAGACAAGACCTTTATACGTGTAGTACTCAGTATCTATAGTCAACACTCTACTATTTAATAAAGACTCATCTAAAATACAATAAATCTGACTACATATACCGGCAATAATCAATTGCTCATCTTTAAGAATATAAACATGCTGTCCCGATCTACTAGCTTGCAGAACATCTCTCAATGTTATTTTCTTTCCACTCATCTTCTTACTCCTCCTCATCTACACGCATACTATTATGCCATACCACACCAACCATTCGATTCGTTTGAACTTATCTTTCTCTGTCATAAATTTATAAGCTAATAATAAAGCCCATACGACCCTGACTGTTAACCATACTCTATTAAACATTTCTACTCCTTCCCAATGACTCTCTCATATTCTTTTGTCATTAAATCTACGAAAATATCAGTCCGACTTCTGCCAGTCTTCTTACTTAAATCATGCAACATCTCAGCCTGATCTTTTCTAAGTCTAAAATTAATACCTTCACGTTTAGCGTTAGGATTTCTCGGTCTACCACGTTTCGCCACAAATATCAATCCTCCTTATTTAATTTATCTTTAAGTAACACTTTATACGCTTCGTTTTCAGCCGTGAGTCTCTTCACTTCTTTCGATAATAAAGCTGTTTCTTCATTACAATCTTTTCTTATCTGAAAAAGCCTATTTAATGAAATCCATTGACTACCGTTAATCCAGCAATGTGATTTATCTTCATCGTATCTAACATATTCTAACTGTTCATTATTGTTCATAATTAATCCTCCTTTGAAACAACTTTGCCTTTGTATCGAATAGTTGTCGGTATAAGACCTGTAACCTCTTTATGAAAATTCATCTTAGCCCGAATAGCTAAAATATCAAACGGATTATCTGTATGTATTGAATATGGTTTACTAGTCTTTTGTTTAGCCATAAATGTCAATCCTCCTTTCTACGATTCCAACACCCAGCTATCTCTTCATCGCTACAATAACCACCATAATATCCATCTGCGGTTCTTTCCTCGGTTTGTGCATGACATGCCTCGCAACGGACTAGTTTTACGGTATAACTACAATATCCGTCTGGTTTCGTCCTTTCGATTATTTTTGCAGGACCACCACAAAACGGACAAGGTTTTAACTGTGAATTTAGACGTTCTCTCACTCTTTTTTTATGTATTTCTTTGGCTCGTTCTTCGATACGGCGATTTCTCCTATCTATAATCTCACCTGCTATAGGATCAAACGGTTCTGGAAACATAGCATCACGAATCTTATCTACATTGTTAAACATAAAATATCAATCCTTTCTTTTCTTGTACTTACAATTTCTCTTCACTCATACTCAGATTTTATGTGAATACAATAAATATAAAAAGAGAAGCCCTTGTATTAGGACCTCTCTTCTATTTTAGATTTTGTCAATAATAACTCCATCAACGTTGAACACTAATAAAGCATTTGTTGTTTTACCATTGGTGAACTCTGTGTTTCTTGGATCATCCAAACCGAAATTTACATAAGAGTTTCCATCCTCAAAAACCCAACCAATCATCTGTCCAGCCTTTGTTCTCGGAATTCCAAGTGCGTCATAGACCTCATTCAAATATAAATGCCCTCTAGTTCTCAGCACATCATTAAAATAATTCTGCTGATTTACTAGATACATTTTATTGTACTGCGGATCTTTACTCCACGCCGTACATTCCTCATTATACCAAGCTGTAAACTCGGTAGGTTCCCATTCGTATTTTCCACTCTTACGTTTTTCTTCAGTTTCTTCTACACCTCCAAAAAGTTTCTCAAGTTCCTCAACGGAAATTTCAAATGTAATTTTCATAGTTTTATTCTCCTTTCTTGAAAATATCATTGTTATCTATTCCGTAACAGTCCATGTTTGAGTCGCGTAGAATGCCTCTGTAAGCTCGTATATAGCGATTTAAGCCATTTTATATATATCCGCCTCACAACTATAAAAGAAAAAGAGCCCTAAATTAGAGCTCCTCATCATACCATCTGTTAGTTATGGTTTCATAAATGCAACTTACACCTAACATCAATAATGGAATATAACCCAATTCTTTCGGCATATCGATAAATAAATTTAACGGTAACCAAAATGCCATTAGTAATACTCCTATCATCTCAATCATTGTCATAAATTTTCTCATAATACCATACCCCCTTTCTATAATAGAGCATGATATTATCGCGAAGTATGAGCAGTCACAGGACGTGTTTTTGTTGCGAATCTTTACTACGTGCAGCTATTCTCAATATTTTCAAACAGAAAAGAAGACCCAACCATTACGGCTAGACCTCCTCTGTTTTAATCTTCCACAATTTTTCTCGAATTTGCTGAAATAATCCGTCACTAAATATATACTCGTTGTAGTCTGTTCCGAATATAGACCCTAATCTACACATTACTGATTCAGGCTTTACATTTACCTCCTTCAATAATTGCATAAAATAGTCTTCCGCCTCCGAACCAGGCACGACTTTCAATCTATGAATTGACATTTCACATTTCCTCCTTTCAATTGTCTCATAAAGGAGTGTGTTTTTGCCGCGAGTTAAAACGTATTCACGAATACCGAACGGTTGAGAGCACGTCTTTAGACCGAACTTGATCGCGTATAACTTGACCAGTTGTCCCAGTAAGGTTTACGAATATGTCTCTCTTTCTTACTCTTCTTAACTTGCTTGTTACCATCAAGAATTTGCTGCTCACATACTCTACATACCTGCCGCCCTTCCGGAACATACTCACCGCACATAACGCATCGATCTTCCATAAATATCACTTCTTTTCTTCATACTTAACTGGTTTATGTGAATACTGATTAACCGGTTCCGTCAAACACTCATTACACGGCTCATCAGTTTCCGCTTTATTGAAATGTTTGCAAGACTCACAATACTCGTCAAAATTCACGAACTTCATCCCATCATTGTTCATTTGCTGCCAACGCCTCCTCTAAATGATCCATATGTAAGTTTTTGATTTTCAGAGCAAGATAGCCTACCGTATCGCTTGACTCTAAATATCCAGACAGTAAGCTCTTTACCTCCTCTTCGAATCTCTCATTTGCTGCTTCTAAATCGTAATTAGACATTTGTCTCCTCCTCTTTTACTAATTTGTTTAATAAATCCCAATCAATACAATCTTTAATATCAACATCTTCGACAGAGATAACCGGTCTAGGATCTTCGATATTTACTTCCGATAGATAAGCAATCAAGTAAACACGCTATGGCCATCTCGTATTCTTGGTTTGCGTTACGTGTATTCATTTCTGCACTTTCTTTTAGAAAAGCCAATTGTGTTTTTAACGTGTCTACCTGCTCTTGCAACTTTATATTTTCACTACATTTGCGATCATACAGCTCGTAATAGAGATACTCTTTTGATCTATCAAATAAACCAGACATGTTTCACCTACTCTCAACACCGTTTAACTCATCCAGTTTTCTACGAATCTTGTTTAAAATATCCTCGACAGTCTTTCGAGTATTCTTGCTGAGTTTGATACGATTCTTATGTTCATCGTACCAATCGAATACTTCATACATATTATCTTTAGCGATAGAGAAGCTAAGCCAGTCGCATACCATTTCCAGTATATATTTATAAGGCATATCAAGAACGATCTCACCTTCATCAGGTTCGTCATTTACGAGCACAAAGTACTGCCAATGGTGCGGATTTCGATGAATATGTTTAAGCCACGCCATATTAAAATCATCTACAACCTGACTCGATCTGTTTCCGCCATAGAAATACGCATCGTATGGACCATATTCGTCTGGCTCTGTCTTACTAGCATCATGCGCAAACCCAATCTGATGCTCTAAAATAAGTCTCATATCAGACGGAATCAGATCCGGTAAATTCTCCTTAATCCAGTCATACCCTTTCTTCACGTTAGCCTTATGCTCCTGTAAATATAAATCGTACTCTCTACTCATTTGTCTCCTCCTTTTTAACGAACTCTCTGGCACAATCACATCCGCAATCTTTATCTTGTGGTGCACATTCGTCACACAAAGTATTAGGACGATTCTCCTTTTCCTGTCTATCACTAATCTCGTTGTACTCGTCCAACCATTCTTTAGGAATCTTCTTTCCAGCTTCCAAATATCTTTGCATAGCAGCTGCGAGATCATCCTGACGTTTTCTGTCCCACCTATCACGCGGAGTGACTCCTAATGGTGGTTTATTCTCCGTTTTGATGGTTTCCTCAATATCGCATATTCCCATTAAATATCTAGCATCGTTAGCTATTAATACACCGTTGACTAAGTATTTATCAATGAGTTCCTTAAGTTTGTCGTCATTATAATCACAAATACTTCTAATTATAGTACGATAAGCATCACATCTCAGCTCTAAGATCTCTTCTTTACTCATTTGTCTCCTCCTTTCAAAAATTAAATGCTTTAGGTATCTCCAAGAATTCAAACTTGGATTCATCAGACTGTAAATAATCTATGTATTTCTCAAAATTATCGAGTTCACTATATGGACAAATATCATGTGGGCATATTAAGTGTGCTTTTACATACAACTCACACGATCTATAACCTCTAACTTTCCTGGCGTCCGCACAATATATACAGCCTCTTTTTCTCTTTTCTTCTGTTGATAATTGTCCCATGACTACCTGCCATCCATCTCCTCCCACAGTTCCGCATCAAGACCCTTCTCGCGTTTCTTTTTCCAATAGCCGCGATATCTAGGAAGATGTTTCCAAGCTGTAACATCGATTCGTTCGCAATCAGTGTCGGTATATACGCGGTTGTCATCGATTGGCGCACGACAAGATTCATAAACCTTATATCCGTCAAACACATTCTGTCGACGAAGATCTACCCACTTGTTGTGCCATGTATCAAAATATAATTCTATTACTCCAGGTTTATCTATACCGTTTTGATGAGCGGCAGTACATATATACCATCCTGACTTTTTTGGTACTAAGAACGGATACGGTCTCCAGAAATTAAATATCATTAGACTCACTCTCCTCTTTGTATTCGAATCCGTCAGGGCTGAAGTTAGGAAGTTCAATCTGAGTAATACGTTCTCCGCATTCAGGGCACACTGGCGGTTGAATATAAGCTCCTTTAGGTCCTTTTTTATACTCCAATTCTTTGAACGGACTTCCACACTTTCCGCATACTGGTTTAAATTTAACTTTCATATTATCTCTCCTTAACTATTTATTGCGTTTACAATATTACCTTCTGTTTTTGTTACCTGCGTCCGTATGTTTTCAACACACGTTTAAATATAAACAGTAGAACACAGATTACGTCACAGCCCCACGCAAGTAACATTACCGGGAACAGTAGCGCGACTTTAAATAACTGAGTGACATAATCCCCGGTTGTACTTTTGTCCAGCCATTTCTTAACGATTGCCACATAAGCTTCAAGTATGGATAGATCGTGTTTATCAGAATAAGTACACACGGCTATAAGATTTACCAGATTCACAACGATCCAAACCCACATCATCACGATAAATATCAATTTCATAATTACAACTCTCCTTTCTTATTTTTAAAGCCCAATCTTGTATAATTCAGCCGGATCACCGACCGCACGTAATATAGAATCCATTTGCCTCATTTCTAACGGAACTAGTGGACACCACTTTGGGATTGAAATATCTGGACAATCAGAGCAATTCGCCAACCCACATACAAAACCATATGTTCCATTAATAAGATGACTGCAAGGGCATGTATGACAACTTTCAGGCATATCAATCATCAGCATAGCTTTCTTACACATATAATTCCTCCTACTAGTTATCATCCATGCTTTCAGTCTCTTCCTCTGACGGAACTATTATTTCGATTTCGATCTGCTCTCCATCTTTACCGTCATTCTGAATATTAATTACTCCGTTATAATTAAAATAGATATTCTCATCAGCATCTTTTACAGTTAACGACCCTGTATTGCACGCTTCTGGAATATCTATAATTAATGGTTGAGTATCCACTTTTTTCACAGTAGAAGTTGCCTGTTTTTCTTCTGATTTTTGCATATTCAGATAAAAGTAAACACATACGAAAGATAATAAGAATATCAAAACGAAACATATTACTATTTTCAAAAAACTAGTGAGTTTCTTTTTCATAAGTTATCTCCTCCCCGGTAATTAATTCAGAATACGGCAAGCTTTCAATCCACTTACAAACCTCTCTCCACTCATCCAGCTTGTGATTCTTTCGCTGTCTGTAAATATTTGCCAGCACCTCATAATTCATCATAACATTACGAGTCTGGTTATAGCTACTCGGAAGAAGCTGAATCATCTGCCACCATGCTCCTTTATTTGATTTATCGTCATTGTAGACATCCCTTATAAAGTTCAAGTGTTCGATGTTGCTTCTCAAATAATCCAGAGAAACAACGCTGAGATGTTCACAACTAAAATCACCACGATCAAACTCCTTCTCCGCAATCTTGTGCATCGTACAGCAAGAGTTTGCAACAGCATCGACTATATAAGTATCGAAATCCTCCCACCAATACAACGGAGCCGTAATTCTTACATACACCGGCATCATTCTCATAAATTTTCTATGGTCTGTACCTGCTTTTGCTAAACGTTGCATTAAGTCATGGTCATTGTCACCAAGCTCAAACATAGAACCATACTCCTCACCAAAGTCGCCGATATTTTCTGGTTCTATTTTACTATCGCTCTTTTCCCATGAGTTCATCGGATTTCTCATTCCTTCAATAATAAACTCCATCTGCTCTGGACTTGCCAGAACTACATTTTCTAATTTAATCATTATCTAACTGTCTCCAATACAATTTCTTTCTTACACTGCGGGCATCTCACAAATTTATATGGTTTTTTGTACAGCTCCATACCACATACACCAGCAGTATTTCCTTTCTCAATATCAATCGCTTCGTAGGAAAATAAGCATCCACAATTTTTACAACGCTGTTCTTTACGTGTTCCATGTTCAATAATTTTAATCATTAGTTTTTTTTTGTCTCCTTTTCTTTAAAGTCTTTTGGTTACTTTCTTAAATTCCAAGTTCCAATTTCAACTGTGGCTTAAGTGGTGTGTAGTTTTCCATTGTGAAATCATCGATAGTAATATCGTAGAAATCCTTCACATCTGGATTCAGAACCAAACGAGGATTCACAGGATGTTTCGGTAAAGTATCCCAATACCGCTGAACCAATGTTTTTGCCTGATCAACATGACGATCATAAATCTGCTCATTAGCCACAAAATGAGAAAAGACACCTGGTTCGTAACCACAGTGTCTCGCAATCATCATTAATAAAGCAGCATACTGGACCTCGTTGATTCCGCCTGCTCCGGAAGCTGTTAACATATCGCCACTTCTCTGAATCACACACATATCCAAATACTTCTCACGTACATTCCAGATCGTTAAGAATGCACAAGGAGCTAATCCAGGTGTTTCTCTCAAATCTGCTTCCTGCCACAGAGACACAACTTTTCTTCTTCCGTATGGATCTGATTGAATATCTTTAATAAGGTTATTAATCAAATCATAACGACTCACAGTAGCACCATATCTCTGTCCGATTGTTCCGTCACCGATATCCCAGTCAGACCACCATGTAACGCCCATCTTCTCCATCTCAGAAATATCATTTGTCGGTTTCTGATAGATTGTCAATATTTCCTTAATTCCAGTCTTCCAAGCGATTGGTCTAAGAGTTGTAATCGGAAATTCTCCAGCTGCAAGATTGTATGTACGTAAAATATGATTGACAGAATATGTGTGTGCTGGTGTTCCGTCTTTATACTTAGGTCTTGGATTTTCATCCATGTATCCATCTTCTAAAATATGATGGATGTTTTCTTGTAAATATGTATCTGCTTTAATTCTCAATTTAAGCTTCCTCCAATTCTCCAAATATTTTCTCGTATGCTTTTAAGTCATGAGTAAGTAAAATATCTTTAGCTTTTTCTTCATTTAACGCAATAGCGAACGATTTATGCCAGTCTCCTTCATACGTTAACAACCAGTTTCCTTTTGCGCTCCTGAATAACTTAACGTTTTTTCCGTCAAACATACATACATCTCCACAAATGACTGATAAGTAGTTATATTCACATTTTTCAGAAACAAGTTTCATCTTATCTGTATCGTACTTTAGGTTATTAATCACAAATACCATTCTTTTTCGCCTCCCTCTTACTCTCATATTTGTCGCAAACTTTTACGGCCCAGTTTAGACTTTCTTCTACTTTATGCTGGTTTTCAGATACTGTTTTTATAGGATTGTCTTTTAGTTTTCTTAAGACTTTTATCCTCTCGCGATTGTTCATTCTTCCTCACCATTTCTCTGTTTTTAACTATACTGCAATGTCTCTCTAAAGGTATTCCGTGCATCTTCCTACGATTATTGTTACCATAAACACCAAATGCGATTTCCATCTCTCGAACCTGCATATTAATCTTGTGGTGAAATCCATGTTTGTGTTTTTTCTTCTGCATTAATATCCTCTATATCTATGTATTTCAAAGAATCCACAATCTTTTTATTGTACAATCAGTTAGTCCACGGATTCTCCGCCCAATATTTTTTGCTGTAAACATCATTATTCCATTTATATACTCTGTTTATTACTGTGGCTTTAGATACGTCTTCGTACTCACTATTAACTGCTTCTACCTGCTTAACGAGAGATTCATACTGTAAATCATAATCATGAATACTCTTGTCTACTGAGGTATGGTTACATATAATCATTATCAGACAACCAATAAACACCATTGCACCTATAATTATACTTACTGCTCCAACTCCAAAACTAATCCCATCTCCTGCGTCAGTTTTAAAAGAGCCGTTGATTCCTAAATGTGATAAAACGATTCCAACTATAATCATTACAGCACTTAATAATGTCCAAATCATGCTATTTATCCTCCTTTACGATCCCAAGAAACACTACCTTCTCCTCAGATAGATTTACAAAATATCTTTTACCTTCATACACCACTTCATCGCCGTAAAAGTTGTAACTCTTATCCGGTTGAGAAGCATATGACAGAATCTTAATCCTTGTCGTATTATTCATATGACTGAGTCTGCACCTCCTGATACGGGAAATTATCTATATATGCTATATTCTCGTACGGAATCAACGCCAGCAAAGAATACGCTTTATTGTTCTCATTTGTGAATTTACAAAATTTATCATTTTTATACTCCACATTTGTACACTTTCCGTCGAAATCAAGTATTGTATTATCTTTTAAAACTACTCGAATATGGCTTTCATTCTCCATCACTAAATATCTCCTTTCTTTCTATGCATAGACCGCTCTGGATCAAAACCTTCCGGATAACGTGCACGTAACTTGTCTACGTTCATCTGAAAAATAGTCTCCAAATCATAACCAATTGCATCAGCACTAATAGCGAGATACCAAGCTACATCTCCCAGCTCTTTTGCCAGATGCTCCTTGTCCAATGGATGACCGTGATAGAGATGCTTTTTCAAAATATCAATTGCTTCTCCCGCCTCTCCATTCAATCCCATAAGACCGTTGAGTACTCTTGGATACTCCTTGGCCATTCCTGATTCTGTTTTAAGTGCTTCTTTCTGATACTCGTTAATTGTCATTTTCTTAATCCTCCTCTTCATCTGAATACATAATAAAAACTCTATCGATTGCTGTACCGGCAACTGGAATGCCACCACGAAACTCCGTTTCTACATACATGGATTGGTATTTAATATCGATAACATTTTTGTTTTTTGATAAACCGATTAACATCGTTTTCTAAAACTGCATAATTATTACTAGTTAGAATCTTCACTTTCATAAAATATCAACCCTCCATTTTTTCGAAATCTACACGCTCACTGTAATAACCATTAGACTCACCATACCAACGAATAGTCACATAGCCTTTTACCGTAGCGAATTTATACCAAGTCCATGTGCAACTGTCTGTCCGTTTGTCGACTGCCGGTTTATCCATTATGTTCGTTATGTCTTCAGCCATTGTGAGAGGATTACCTATTAGAGAATTAACGTATCCACAAATATCTTCTATTAATACACTTTCACAACAGTCTTGTTCATGATACATACGATATTTGCTTCCATCAGAACATTCAAATATAATCTCATTGTTACCTTCATCAGCGCCTGTAATTGCTACAAGTGTTTTACCTAATAATTCAGAAACTTCACAGTACATAAAATATCAATCCTCCTTATGACAGCATTTCTTTAATGTTCTCAAGCAGCTCTTCTTTATCATCTTTCGCTTTCTTGTCTTTCTGAACAGCAGCGTCTAAAGCTTCCTTAGCTCTGAGAATCTTATCTTTATTGGTGAACAGAGTGTCGATTACTTCGTATTTCTTAACTGCATCATCCCGTTTCTTGTCAGCTGCCTCAACTTTTCTAAGACACTCTTCACGGATTTTATTAATCTGCTCATTACATTCAAGACGAACTCTAACCATTTCTGCTTCAGTTTCTTTCTTCACACGCTCAGCATCTTTTATGACATTCTCATTAGCTACGGATACTCGGTCGGCGTGAAGTTTCGCAAATGTTTTCTGGTCCATGTTTTTAAGCTGCTCAGCATAAGCTCTGTCTTTCTCAGTCTCAGCTTTGATCTTTTCTTCTCTCAGTTTAAGAGATTTGATTCGTTCTTCCTCGTTGATACGATCCATCTTGACCTGATGAATATGTTTCTCATCTTTTCGCTCGATATAATTACCAACAAAATAGAATCCAGCACCTGAAGTGAAAATAGTTCCGCCAGCTACCATCATCCATTTACCGATTTCTTTAATTTTCTTAGTATTCATATCTAATCCTCCTATCTTCTCTTTAAACCATTAGTATTTTTAAGCAGTAATTCCAACTCACGAATAACTTCCTGCTGATGATTCACAATTCCAATCAACTCGTTAACTTTAATAACAAGCATCTTGTCGGTATGTCCGTACTCGTCGCAGACATACCATTCTTTGTTAAGTCTCTTAATTTTCTTCTTTGCCATTTTCTTGCTCCTTTAATTTCGTTAATAAATGATCATGAATACGCTTGCAAATAAATTTGTGCTCGCAATAGACGAATATATTTGTCGAGAGATTACCAGCATACAATTTATCAGTACAAGCTTCGAATTCTGGACAATCTTGGCAATAATCTTCAATGTTTAGTTCAATCATCTATTCTTCTCCTTTCTTTGATCCAAATAACTCATACAGTTTCCAACATTCTCTTTCGGTATAGCCCACCTACAAATCACCTCTAATTCCGGGTCATATTCTTTGTGAAATGGACAATATTTATAAGGACATTCGGAATGCTTACATAATGGTTCGCCGGTTATTTCTTCAATAGCTTCTTTCATTTTTCTGATACTTTCAAAATCTTCTTCATAAGCTTCACATGATACAAGTTTTGATCTATCCAATACTTTATCTTCAAAAATATCGACATGTTCTTTACAATCGCCATAATCAGTTACAAAACCGGGTAGATACGGATCTGTTTCTTTATAGTGAATACATGTTATACATTCGTTTGTATTTTTTAGCATGAGCTCAAGAATCTCAGTATATTGTTTAAGTAAAACATCTTTTGGTGGATCGAATAAGTCTCTCAATTTATTACCCATCTACTTGCTCCTTTAAATCTTGTGACATAAACTGTATATATTTTTCTCTTGCCCTGTTATATCCGGCGTCATAACCTTTTTGATAAGCGTCACGAAAACACTCCATTTGTTCCGTAGCTGTAGTCAAATCGTTACTAAGAATATGACAATCGTATTTTTTAAGAGCTTCTTTCTTTAGTCTACTCAACAGAACTGCTTCGACTAATTCTTCTTTTGAAATCTCAATCTCAGATATAGAATTGACGAAAGGTTCGATGTATGAAAATATAAATGCCTCCTCTGTTTCTTTGCATTGTCCTAGTACTTTTTGATAATAATGGTCAACACCATCATCTTGATCGAACATTTTTATATCCTTGTCATAATCAACTATCTTTTTCTCAGGCATATTAATATGTAACGGTGTCTTAAAATCTGCCATATAATTCTCCTTTCTTTTTCGCTTGCACTCAGACATTCTCACAAAGTTCAAATAGAAAAGAGCCTCGACCACAATTGATCAAGACTCTCCAAAATATCAAGCTACTTTAATATCGGATACCGAGTCTCTTCCACCTTACCGTTATCTCGACAAAGTAACTCGATTTTCTGACCTAACTCTGTAATATCAAACAGCCAACAATTCTCCGCTGGGTCATTCCAGAATTCAGCGGTATCTTCGTATTGCTCAAAATGTTCAGTAAAATATTTAGCTAGTCTTTGTTGATACCACTTTTCGGTTTTCATTTGAGATCACTTCCTGTATGGTTTTTGTAAATATAATTTTGCCATTGACTACGTGACCTACTGCAAAAACAAAAGAGAAGCCCAATTAGGACTCCTCCTCAAAATCTGATTCTTCTTTCTTAGAAGTATCTTCCTTTCCGGTTAATTTATTCAATGCTTCTCCTAAGAAATTTGTTGCTACCATTCCAGCCCAAATTCCTACAACCACACCGAATGCTTTTTTAAATCCGTCTTTCATTTTAATTACCTCCTTGAAAATATAAATCTTTTCTCATAACAGGATGTGTTTTTCTCGCGTGATTAACAACCTCTTATTTTTGTTCTTCTTGATTAACAAGAATGTAATTATCATTAGATATTCTTTCCAGCATGTTATAAGCATCTGAAATTTGATCAGTTCGTGCATTCTTCAATATAAAATCAGCAAATAACATATTTATCTCTTCTTGTGTATATTTTGGTAATCTTTCACCCATACGACTCTCCTTTCTACAACTTCACATCGATAATTCTCTCGGCCTCTACGTCATGGTCATCTTCAATATAAACTGGCATAATCACACAAATCCCAACGCTTGTTTGAATAGTTAGTGGTTGTCGTTTGCCGTCTGGATGATAAACCATAGCCGGTTCTCCATCATCGATTAAAGCAAAAGTGGATTCCAGTAAACCGATCTTGTAATACGTACCATCATAGCGCATTACATAACGGAATCCTGGACCCACCTCTTTCTTTGTTAATTTGTAACCTCTGCATTTAGCTTCTGCAAACACGGCATTCAAATCTACTTTTCTCTTAATACCGTTAAAGTTTGCAAGTCTTCCAACGTCCGGGTATTTATCATTTTCGTTATCAAACAACTCCATTTCACCAGTATCTTCCGTAGTTAACACTAAAGACCAAGAGTTTGTAAATGAAGTATAAGGCTTACCTTCAAACATGATCTTACAAGGTTTCTTTAGACATTCACGTTCAGACGTATGATAGTAGAAATACTTCTTCATAGCCGTATAACGTCTTTTCACATCTGGTTTCTGTTTCAATGAATCTTTATAAATCTCGTCTCGTAATTCCGCTTTCAATTCATCAACCTTACCGTCTTCCAACATCTGTAAAACCTTTACATTTCTCATGGAAGTCACGTCCTTTTAATAGTCTGTTATAACCATCGCATTTGGCTTCAAATATAAATTACCATGCTCATCATCAGTAAACACCGGCTCTACTCCATTCTCAAAATGAACCAATCCAAAACCGGGCGATACAATATATTCATCATTCATTTGAATTGCTATTACTTGACCGGTTTCAGTGTTGATAATAACATTTATTACATCACTCATGAGACCTCCTCTACGGTAATACTATTTTATGTTTACCAGCTGAATTTCGAAGCACTTTTAGACCGCATTCTTTGATTTGAGCTACTCCTTTGTTATACTCGACGATCTGCTGTGGATTGCCTTTTCTGTAAATATCCCACATTGTATCGAGATTTTGCTCAAACGATGCGCGCTTACACATAATCTCCATCTTGTTTCTGTCTTTGTATTCTGAAGTAGTCCGATAAGTGTTGAAATAATCATTTAAAATATCTTCAATACCTGACATATCTTTCTCCTTTCTAATCAAACCCAGCAAATTTTCTCTCATTAAATTTCTTTTTCTGAGATAATGCTCGTGATATGGCTAGGTCGATACCACTTCTACTCTTCATATGAAAATAGTAGAGATCCGTATATGGTGTATTAAGTCTATCTATTCGTCCGCAAGCTTGTAATAATGTCTTATAACTGTAAGTCTGAGAGTAAAATACGATACAGTTTGTTTTTATGCAGTTAAAACCTTCAGCTCCTGCCATATAGTTCACCAAATATACCCACCTATCACTATTCGGTATTGCTTCATGAGCATGTCCGGAATATTCAGCTATCGCCACATCTTCTCCATACGCTAAGCTTTTTAAAATATCTCTCTCATAATCAAACGAGTAAAATATAATCATTCTTGGATGTTCCTCGAATAATTCCAACAGCCTAACTTGCCTTGACTCGTCCATATTAACAACTTTTCTGAGAACATAACAAAGACCAGAAGCTTGAGATATAGGCTCCTGTTTGTACGGATCAAATCTGGTTTTCATCACTTCCCTATAAAACGGCTTATCATAATCTACCCAAATATCTTCATGATGCTGAATCGTATGTCTGTCAAAATCCATGTCTATCAATATACGATCTCTCAAACGAATTAAACGAGTCTCACCACGATATCCAGTTACTTGCGGAAACTTAGACCATCTTGAATATATAAGATGCTCGTTTCTAAATTCAGAGCGATTGCGAAAGAATCCATTTGCCACAAATACTGTTTCATAATCCTGCCAAGTATCTCCCGCTGTGGCTGATAATATAATCCATTCGTTATACTTAGCTATCTTAAGAAACGCTTTACACCAAGCCCCTTTTCCAGTCAGCTTATCCTCATCAAATATAAAGAATGCGTTTTTAACATCCGCATACTTCTTGATGCATTGCCAGCTGTCTATCACGACTTTATTACCGTAATATTCAGTACACTTAGTTTCTGGATCTGGATATAAATGAAATGGTATAAGTTCCTCTTCCCATTCTAAATCATGTTTTTTCTTTGCCGTGCTTATGATGTATAAATCAGGAGGATTCTTTTTCATTGGAGTATATTTCTTATAACCTAAATAGCCACCGTTTTGAGAGAAGTAATAGTAAAGAGAAGTCCTGCTTTTACCACTACCAGTTCCTCCGTTAAGAATACATCCAGTAAACATTCTATCGACAGCTTGTGCCTGATGCGGATACAGGAAATCAGTCTGTGTTTTCATCTGCTGCATCATTCCTTCCGAAGTCGTTAGAATATGGTTTGTGCTGGAACATCTTACGAGCTGACGGTCTAATATTCATATGTTCGATAGCTCTGTATTCACTCTCTTTCATTTGCTGAAAACCTTTAGATCCAGCTTCTTTATGACTTTCTTTACCTCTCATTCTTACTTCTCCTTATATCTGTAGAATATGGTTTGTGTTTCCACATACGTGCACTACGCTCGGGCACTGGTAATTTCTCATTTCTTGCTCGTGAAATCTCCCGTCCAAACTCATGTACTTTTGCATTTGCGCCCCTTGTACTATCAAAATTCATTCTGCTCATATAACTCTATCCTCCGATTCTTCCAAACGAACTCCGCCATATTCCCAGAGATCCTGTTTCATTTTGTCCATATCAAGCTCACCTTTCATCCAGCGCTCATAATATTTCAAAACATAACTTGTGAACTCTGGAATTTTAGTAGCGTAAGATTTCTGCCAATAATGATCCATTAATACCTCCATAGGTAACACCAACATTAACGTCATGGCAGTATTCACAGCATCATATGTAGCCGCTTCTTTTACTTCTTTTATACGCTGACTAATCCGCTCCTCTACCATTGCGTTAAGCTGCTCTTTTGTCAGATTATAGGTAGCTGTTTTCGCCTTTTTCTGCTCCCGCTGCATCCGTCTCATTTCTGCTCTGCTCATATTGATCCTCCTTCGCACCGTATTTATTTGCTGTTACCTGCTCGATACATTTACAGATACGGTTAATGATCCCATACACACAGATGTATAAAATTACAGCTAATACTCCAATCTCAAAACTAGTCATTTTCTTGTTCCTCCTTTTAATTTAATAATTCTTTATCAATGATTTGGAAGTTTGCTCTGTGAATATAAAGAGCTTTTCCATCGATCATAAGTTTTGTCATTTTCGGTAAATTGTCTGGAATCTCCCAATAAACCTTTTTACCCGAATAAGCTACGATAGGCTGACCTAATTGAGACTTAATGACTACAACTCTGGATTTACCGAATTGGTTTTTATACGAGTTAACAATTCCTGCAATATATGTATTGTCAGATAAGTCTCCGGTAGAATGACTGTAAATATCCTCCTGACTAAACTCTACTTCCGGCTGCAATCCACCCTCTTCAAATATACAAGTGTCACCACAGCTCTGGATTTCTTTACCGTCAATATTGATTGTAATGATGGATGATAGTTCATAATTTTGCACAACATCTCCATCCTCATCATAAGAAGTTGACTCGACTTTATTTCCAGTTATGTTGATCTTGTCTCCTGTTGTAGTCATAACCTTATTACCATAGTTGTCGTAAGTCGTAATTGTGTAACTGTTACCAACAAGATTTCCCTTAATATCATTAATAGCTGAATCTAATGCCGCACAACCTGATAACGCAACTAACATAGCAACACATAATGTTACAGCAATAACTCTCTTAAATTTCTTCATTTTCTTTACCTCCTTGGAATATGACTCCATAATATAACCCACAATTCATACGCTTGTTTAACAGTCATAGAAATTATCGAACCAATTAATATGGCTACAATTGCGACTGTTACATATATAACGTAAGGTATAAAACAAACCACAATGATTAATTCGATAGTTTTTATCGTCGTCATTTTATTTTTTTTTTTTGCTCCTTTCATGATTATCGATGGTTTAAAACAGAAAAGACCCAACGCATTTAACGCTGAGTCTCTCCGCTATACTTGATAAAATATCTATTATGTACAAATTTTTCGTATTCAGACACGATCTCATACACTGCATATTCCGTAGAATAACCATTTAAGATTCTTTCTGAAAAGTTATCGATTGTCATTCTGAATTTAAGATTTCCAAAACTTTCGATCTTAATATACAATTCATTCTCTTCATTAACTTTACAGTAAACTTTGCCGATTACTCTCTCTCTAAGTTTTTGATGTAAGTTCATGCTAAATAGATATTCATAATCCATCATAAATATCGCTCTCCTTTCTATAATATGAGTTGTTATTTACGCGGACGGATCCGACTTATCCTCGCTAAAGTAATCCTTTAATTTGTTGAATTTTCCAAGCTGTAATATAAATATCAGCTTTCCATGAGACATATACAACTAACGGAATCAATCCAATAATTAGACCTGCTATAATCGGATCCTTCTCTCGTATAATTAATCCGTATGTCAATAAAACTACCCCAGCAATGATTACTAATATCGCCAATATTTCTAACATGTAATCGCTCCTTTCTTTTATACTCGCCACTGCTCAAACTTAAAGAGCCCATCAATAGACAGGCCCTTCTAGCAATATCTAAAATACAAAGCGTATATTAACTGTTGATAATCACATTTATCTAGCAATTTAATGAAATCATCATGTGATATTATCTTAATTTGTAATCTAAGCTTAAATATAAAACTGTAAATAGTTTCAAACATGCTATCTCCTAACTTTGTCTCAAATATCTGATTAATAACCAGATCAACTATAACCCACCTGTTACAAATACCATAATAAGATCAAATATCAATCCTAAGAAACTACGATGTTTCATAAATCATTCTCCTTTCTTAACAATGTATGCATTTCTTGCATCATAATCATTAACAACTTCAATATTACAGTCCTTTGGAATACACATTACTCGGTGCTTATTTTCATCGTTAAGTTCTTTTGATAGTCTATTATGTAGTTTTGATAAATCTTCTTCTGAAAGAACTACGCTAGGTTGAACTATAAATACCATATTATTCTCCTTTCTTTAGTTCTCTACCACACATTGGACAGTAATTAATTTTCACAGATAAACCGTTAGAGCCCGACCCATGAACATCATAGCCGTAAGCCATCAATTTATTTGGATACTGAATCGCGATTCCTCTATCGTTTGTGCCACCAATTACTAACGGTTTTGCTCCCATGCAATAGTCACAGTAGGTTCCTTTATAAACAAATGCTTTCTGAGTATCTGAACTGCACTTAATCATATTGCACCATGAATATCCTTTATCATTTGTAATCAAGAAATGACAATCTCCGCAAGTCCGTAACATAGGAACTGGATAGTGTATAAAATCCCAGAACGTTATCTCATCGCATTTACTACAACGATATTTCACAATTCCGTCCTGATCTTCTACAAAACTATTACTGCTCACGAGTTCGTTGTTGCATCTCGGACAGTAGCAATATGTGGTCTGTTTCGGTTTTCTTTTAAATATCTTGTGAAACACGTTATTCTCCTTTCTTTACCGTAACTAACTGTTTATATAAATCCATAGCGTCTTTTCCTTGGAATGCATTCACGATTTCTACGGATTCATTCAGTCTTTTTCGTCCAACCAGTAAGACTGTTTCATCACCATCAGTGCTCGAATCAATACTTACCAATAAAGTGTCTGTTAATGGTTTCATAAGTCATTCTCCTTTCTACTCCCATGTGTATTCGTCAAACATACTATCGGCAAATCTCAAACATTCTGGAACCACAGTAGCAACTTCTCCATTTTCGAGTTCTACAATACCGACAGTACCTTCATTCATCTTAGTACCATTTGGACTCCAACAATGAAATAAGGCTTTTTTCGTCTTATCTTTTCTAAAATAAATATAGCAAGGTCTTAACTTACTACTCATCTCTAAATTCCATGCCATTTTACTCTCCTTTCTTCTCCCAACCGTCCTGTACCATATGAGGTTTATATTCATGTTCGGTGTACCCTTCGCCGTTACATAAATCACAGGTAACTTTTTTAAACTTCCAGTCCGTAGCCCAGCCACTATCAGGGAGACCTTCTGGATATGCATTATATGGTACAGCAACATATCCTGCGCCCTCGCACTTCGGACATCTGTATTTTTTATTGCCCTGAATATGAGCTAGTATCTGATCGATTGTTGTATCTCCACCGTAACAATCTTTCAGCTCTTTAACCTGTCCAATAGTTAAATTGAAACTAGGTTCTCTCTGATATAATCTATGAATTGACATTTTGTTCTCCTTTCTTTAATAACTCTAGCTGAATTATAAAAGCCCAACCTCTCACAAAAGAAGTCAGGCATAATCATTAACACCATAATCATCAAAATATCTTCTAGTAATCTCATGAATTCACTCCCATCTTTCGAGCGTATTCATTAATCTGTTTCATGGTTAGCCACTCTGGTTTATCTTCCTCATCAAAGTAATTCCAAAGTTCTTTCATGACTTCGATCTGTCTTTTCTCATCCTCAGCCCATAAACATTTTGCACTTCCACCAATTCGAATATAATAATCGCAATCCTGTCTTAATCGATCTAATAACATGTATTTATACTTCTTCTCGGTTCTCAAAAGCCAGTCTTCCATGATGAAACAGCTCCTTTTTATATTTTCTGAGAATACAAATTCTCCTAACTTACGCTCAGATTAATCGTCTACACAATAAATATAAAAAGAAGAGACCCAACCGAGAATTTTCTCAGTTAGATCCCTCCCTTGAAACTACTTGTGCTTACTAATAGCTACCTTGCAGATGTCTGTCACCATTGCACCAAGTGTTACTACTCCGGCTGCTAAAACCCAGCCAGGAATGCTCATACTCTTGTCACCTTTCTTAACTTCCATTTGTTTGTCTCCTTTCTTAAACTATTTTTGCATTCTTAGTTTCATAATAGGCCTTGTTAATATCGCGTATTAACATCCTGATGTTCCACCTTTAACTGTATATAAGTTTCTATCGCCAATTGATCCACAAGACTCTAAAATATGGTTTTCTCGTAACATATCAAATCCTTCTGGTCCGATTAAATATAAAACGTAATCCTCGTATACTGCATCCATACCTCTTGAGCAGCCCGCTACAATCTCATGGAATAGTTTAAGGTCTTTTACTAACAGCTGAGTTTCTTCTGTGATTTGTCCATCATCATCGCATGTGAATGTAATGATCTTTCTCAATTCTGGAAAATATCCTTTGAATTTATTAGGCGCAGGATTGATAAACCATTCAGATTTGTCAACATGTTCTGAATACTTCTCGTATATATAATCTGTCAACTTACATTTATACCAATCGTTTTGTCTCATGGTAGGACAGCTCCTTTATTTTATAGGCCACTTAAGACCGAAATCGGATCTTTTAATCTTACAAACCGGTTCTCCATTTAACCAGAATACAAGACCTTCCTGTTTATTATTTTCGAGCCAGGTTCTAACGCCTTCGAAAGTTCTTTCAACCTTAACGGTCTCCTGCCCGTGTTTACTGAGCCTGTCGTGATCAAAGCCATACGGATTACACTGAAAATGAAGACCTATAGCTTCATATGTTCCGTCATCCAACTGTCCGAATTCTAGTTCAGTACGTTCTAGGGCTTTAATAAACCATTTATCTCCAGGATCATCATGATTAACTTTAATCCAATGAGGCCAGTGACCGGTTATAGGATCCGGATTGCAGCATGGTATAGCTCCAGCTGGTGCGACTCTACCCTTTTTACAATTATATCGCTTATAGAATGTGCCGTTAATAAGCGCACAACATGATCCATCACGTTTAATAGTTGCGATACCGTTCATAAAAGCGTCTTCGCAACCTGGTGTTATAATGCATTCTGTATCAATAATTTTATGGTTTTCATACACCCTTTTGTATAATGTTGGTATTTTCTTCATATAAGTCTCCTTTATCCAGGTATATTATTGTTTTCGTCATTATCTTCTATAGCTTTTTCAAGACATGCTGCCAATGGTGCACTTCCGAGAAGCAATTCGCGTTCTGTGATGTTCTTATGATCTTTGGTTCTCCAATCACCAACTAAGAACAAATTGCAATTCGCTGACAAAATATCAGTAGCGTGATCCCAATAGAGAATACAAATCTCGTAAGCCACATTTGCTCCAATTACATACCTATATATTCCTTTTGCTACTTCATTCCAATTCTTTAATTCGTACATATCCCACGCCTTTCCTATTTAATCTTCTTAGCCTTACGTTCCTCATATTCTTCTTTAGAAATCTCAGTCCAACCTCTAGGCTCGTCTCCCTCTGGCTCTCTGAAGAATCTATTAATCTCGATGCGTTTCTGTTCGCCATCTTCTTCTTTCAGGCAATATAAGACGCCCATAGTGTCATAGTCACCGTTCTTCGGATCTACTAAGAATTCCTCAGTGACCACTCTAATCGGTTTACCAGGCATATACGGCATTGTAATCGGAAACATGTCCGCAATAATATGGGATATGAAACTGTTCTGCCAAGCTGAATCTGGATTGTTTACATCTACAAAGTAACAGTAATCGTTACTGTGATATTCAACCCTGCCATCATCATAAACGTCTTTAAAAAATGCTGACATACGTTTGCACTGGTGAGTAGTATAGCCTTGTTTACCCCAGCGATGTCCTTCTTTCCAAACATCCTCTGTATCTTCAATAGGAGTAAGAGGTTGTCCGTCGATCAAACGGTCAAGAATAGCTTTCGTAAATCTTATACTCATTCCGCTATGCCCATCCTCGCACAAACTCTCAAAAGCTTTCAATGCACTTTCATAGCAAGCACAACCGTAGTCGAATTCTCCCTATTTCCTCTCTGGATTTTCTTTCTTACAAGCGATTTCCACTTCTCGCTTTGCCCATTCCATTAAACTCATACTTAATCTCCTTTCTAAATCACACCCAATTCACGCATATAATCCATATGACCTTTACGTGCAATTAGGTATTCATCTTCAAGACCCATATTAATCAGGTCTTCCATTTCCATTCCGAAGCAGCCTAATACATCTCCGTCACCGTCGTAGTTAATCGCATATTCGTGATTGTCCATCTCGTAACGGAATGCTGCTACTGCAAAATCTTTATCTTTTAATGCTTCTAATGTTTCTTTACGTTGATCTTTCAACGTCTGAATATATCTTGGAGCGTCTTTCTTCAGCACAATATCGCCAATCCCAGAAATAGTTACACACTCAGAAACGTCTTTTGCTCCTAATTTTTCTAATGCTTCTTTCAATTGTTTTTCATCAAACGCATAAGCAATAGGAAACTTTTCAATTTCTTTACGATGTTTCTCTACTAGGTTGATATAATCTTGTGTTCTTAACATGATAGAACAACTCCTTAAGTTTATAAATTTGTGAAGAGCAACCAACCCTCCACACGACAACCCCACATAATACGTCCACTTTCTATCGCGTTGTCTTCCCGAGCAATCCCTTCGCTACTTGCTCAGCTATTCTCACCACAGTTCAAATAGAAACAAAAAGAGCCTCAGCTAATATAGCCAAGACTCCCCTGTCTGTTATACATGAAATCCCATTTTTACCTTTTCGGGTTCTTCTTCATGCTGTGATTCGTCATTGTACTTCACACCAGCTTCTTTACAGATGCTTTGTGCTGTTTCGTTTCCTTTACCAGCCATAAATTTCAGCGTTCCACGTGCAATTCCATCCAATGCGGAATCCACAACGCCTCCTGCCATTTTGCCTAATGTTAATCCAAAACCTACAGTGAAAGCTACCCTTCTAAGATTCTTCGTGTTAAGAATAATATCACACCTATCACTCATTTTAATTTCCTCCTTTAAATATAAATAGTTTCATGTTACTCATAAAGGAGTATGTTTTTGTCGCGTATTATTTGTTTTTCGCTTTACTGTAATTCGTGTAGTTATTTTTAGGCTGCTGATTTGGATTGACTGGTTTCTCTTCTTTCTTCTCTGGGTCTACCGGATTTTCTGCTTTGTTTTCCTCAGATTTCTCACCCGGGATTTTTTCAGGTTCAGAATTTGTGTTTACTGGTGTTTCTACCGGTTTACTAACTGCTTCTCCGATTTTCTTACCATCAAGTGTAATATTAGCTGCCACATTTGTTTTCAGCTCTTTCCACTGAGACACAAAATTCTCACTTTCAACGCTACGATATGCGAATGTACATTTATACTTCTTTCCTGTACTCTCGTCAGTATAAATATCTCCAATTGCTGCCTGTAATGCTGCACTAGGTGCTCCTGTTCCTGTTAAATTACTCATGCTTCTTTTCCTCCTAAAATATAAATAATGAATTTAATAAAATACGCCTCCAATCACTGATAAATGACCGAAAGCGCCTACGTAACGTATATTAATCTTCTGGATGCTCCTCTTCTGCAAATCTAGCAGCGAAACGATCAACCTCCTGAGTTACCCACATTGCCTGTACATAAGCTGCACGGAATGGTCTACCGCTGATTTCATCATCGTACGGTCTGATATCAAGATCCACACCCACAATATCGATATCATCCAGCATGCCTACTGTGTCTTCATTCAGAGGAACTGTGTTATGTCCTGATTTCAAATAGATCTTTGGCCCTCTATCATTGAATTTTAGTTTTACCGGAAGATAGATAAACGGTTCGTCTCCTTCTTCTCTTGGCGCTTTGATTTTTACATTCCAGCCTACTCCAAGACGGTTTGTATCATTCATCAGAGCATCAGCCATTTCTTCCGCTGTTACTTCTCTCTTCTCATGACCGTCATCAAGAGTACCACCTGCGATAATCATAGCGAAGTTACGATCTCCCTCACGGTTATACTTGTCTGCTAATCCTTTAAAGTTTCTGAAAATGATTCTAGCGTCGTTGATCTCCAATACTGATCTTGGTGCAAAAGTTACTTCCATAGTTTTTAATCTCCTTTTTCTCTTTAATAATTTTTGGATAAGTTTTGGTTTACGAGTTACATTTTTATAAAGAAAAGAGAAGCCCTTAATTGGACTTCCCGTTCTTCATACAGTTTTGTAATATTTTTGTCTGTTTAAGTTTACAAACATTAGTTGTCATGTTATCCACGATAAGCAATCCTACTAAGACTGCCCATCCCGGAATCTCTACACTTCTGTTTTTACCTTTAATTATCATAAATATCACACTCCTTTCCTATAAAGGACCGTGTTTATTTCGCGAACCGAATATTTCGTTCTTATACGTATACATCATATATTTAACGGTATAGTCAAGATCTCTCTTAGAACTATCTATTAATGCATTTCTTTCAAACTCCGGCATCTTCATAAACAGTCGAACGAGTTTAAAAGTTGTTCGTACATAAAATATAAATTTATGCATATCAACACACCTCCTAACCGTGATATAAAACCGACAAAGCAATACGACGAATCTTTTCCTGCTCTGATTTGTTCAAATCGTAGAACAGAGTAAAACCCGTCGCACCGTTATAATCATCTTTGAATTGTTCGTAATACATGCTTGATTTCCATAGATCCGGATACTCGTTCTTATACTTAACCAGTTCTTTTGATTTTGCGTCGTAGAACTTATCACTGATTACATTGTTGTTTAGTTCATAGTAAATATAAGAATGTACGAGTATGAATCGTTGTAGAAAGTCTATGTATTCTTGTGTTGATAAGTTGTTTGGAATCATTGTTGATCACCTTCTAATAGAACGGTAATTCTTCTGGATCTTCGTCAAACGGTACTTCCTCATCAGCGTCTATTGGAATATTCATAAAGTCCATAGTGTCTTTTGGTTTCTCCGCTGTGATATAAGGATCGTCCGACGTGAACCATTCAGGATCTCCATATTTACCGATCTCTTCAAGCATTTTATCAACTAGATTTCGATAGAATGACGTGTCGATATTCTCTTCGTTTCCAGGGGCACTCATCATCTCAGATTCAAGCCAACGATATCCGGTTGAGTTAGCAGCAGCATAATATTTATCACCCTGTTTTCTAACAAGAATACCTCCGCCTTTGCCTGGCTTGACCGGTGTAAACTGTCCGACTTTTCCGATGAAATGATAATCATGACCCTCCGCGATTTTTTCGTTCAGTTCATTACAAGTAGCTTCGAAAGTTGTATCAGATATCTTACCCTTTTTGTATTTACTCTCCGTTTTCTCGAACTCTTTTTCGTACTCGGATACGTCTGGTAATTTCTCATTCATATCCAAATATAAAGCTGTTTTAACTTGGAATGTCTCACACATATCCTTAAACTCGATTGGTTCTTTACTGAACAGAGTTTTAAATACATATGGGATGGCGAACTGTTTACCCGTAGCTGTCCACTGGCCCTCGTGCTTCTTATTATCTTTAGGTACGAAATCAAACGTTTCTTCACAATACTTCGCATCTTTATACCTAGCGATATAATCAGCATCGTTAATCTGACAGATACGATCGTAAAAGCTTTCAAACTCGAACGTGTAGGAATATTTTTTAGCGAATTCCATACAGAAATCAATAATCTCTTTCGTTGCATCCGCTATCTTGATAGAGTCTGTCTTAATTGCCACGATCTTGAATCCTCTACTCTCAACCTCATCCTGAAGTGTTCTCATAAATAAGCTTCCACGCAGGGCTACGATGTTATTCTTATTACGAATATCTCGGAATGGGTTATCGAACTTCGCTGAAGTCAAACCGTATACACTGTTAATTGCGATTTTAAGCGCCTGAGCCAAATCTCCAGCCTGACTCTCATCATCCAGGAACGGAGCTAATTTGCCACCCAACATCGTTCTAGCAGTTTCATAATCTCCGTGTTTGATCGCAATACGTGCATCTAACAGATCCTTGAAATGCTGTGTATATTCTCCGAAACATTTCATCGCAATAGCAGAATGAGGATGTAACGAAGCGATATCTAGTAACGCTACATTTCCATAAACCCCTGGATTTGAGATGATATATCCACCAAATCCAAGATCAGTTCCGCGGTACATATTATGAGATTTTTTATCATCCCCGAATTCAATGAAGCGATACCCTGGAAATGCATTGATTACATTATTAGTAGGTCTTTCGTCAATAGCCAGCCCTTCCTGTTCACCTGTAGCCAAGTTAGTGTAAACAAGTCTAGGGTTACGTTCCTTACCAAAAATAATCTTTGTGGTTAACGAGTTTGTTGTATCATTTACTGTCCCACCAGCTAATGACGCGAGAATCTTTCTAGCTGTGAAATCACCTTGTAAATGGTTAAATACCTTTTCTGTAGCGATTACATCCCACTTACAGTATTTAATTACTTCATCCCATAACTCTTCTGGAGCTGGCTCATCCCATGGCAGACCTAACTCTTTATGTCCAATACCGAGCTCAATTTCCCATTTTTTCAAACTCTGCTTCTTCGCTGCGAAATCATAAACGTCTGTATAACCAAGATTATACGCTTCACCGAAAAGACCATTATTTCTCTGTCCTTTCTGCGCATTGATAATCCTCTGCGATAAGTTATAAAGCTCTTCAGTCGTATAACCCATCATGCATGCGTACAACAAATGACGATCATATTTCCGTCCATTAAAGTCTACTAACTTAAACCGGACCAGATTCTCGATCTCATGCGGTTTCGGATTTACCAATGCTACAACTGGCTTGTCTTCCCCAGCGAATTTATAGCATACGAGGAACAAATTGCTGAATACTTCACAATCATAAAATACCAATGATTCCTCTTCCTCATCTGCAACCGTTTCACTCGCTTCTTCAGACTTGAACTTCATTTGAGCCACCATCTTCAAGCAAGTGTCTGCCTGATTACTACTACTAGCTGCCAGCATATAAATCGCATTCCTCATATCGCTGACATCATACCCGATTCCACTTTCATAAGCTTCCTCTAAGGTTTTATAAATCATGTCAATACTCGGTTTCGTATTACCCATGATCTCTTTATTAATATGGCGTTTAAGAATAGAACGTAACATCTTCTCATTCTTAATACCATCAAAATTCAACACTGTAGGTTTACCTCCTTTCATTGGTAGCCCGGAACTAATCGTCGCTATCGGCAAGTTATTACATTTCGATAACCGCCTCCTCAACGAACTATTCCCGGTAAATACCTTAACCTCGATATCCTCATCGTAAATTCGACTAAGCTGAGATGCATCTTCACCTGTATAAATATAATGAAGATGAATACCGTTTCCACCTTTACTTACTTCAGCATAAGTCGCAGGCCATTTACTTGCTTCTACGAGATTCTTCTCAAAGCACTTATTACCGTCTTTATCTTTAATATCGAAGTCAATTACAATATGATTCTCCGGAACTCGTACATAATGTACTTTTGACGTATCAATATCTGACAGTTTCGTCTTAACATTCTCCCACTTCTTTAATGGTTTCTCAGATTCTTCTGTCGTTGCGTACTGCGCCGGACAATCAGCGCATTCCTTGTCAAATATAGATTCCTGTTCTGAAAACTCAATAAGCTGCACGTCAGGTTCTTCTGTTTTCTTTGCAGTACGAGAACCAAGTTCTTCTTCGAAAATATCAGTGCGAAATCCGCTATAATAATTTAACAGTTTTGTTCCGTCTTCCTGATCTATCCTACTTTCAAAATTCCAAAAGTAATTTTTCAGTTCCTCTTTAAAGTTCATTTTCGAAGCTGGATAATTTACTTTCGCTTCTTCAACATACTGCTTATACATTTCCCAAGCTGCTTTAAGAGTTGTACCGTCTTGCTTACGAAATACAGAATATGAATCGCATACGAAGTTATAGAAATCGTTTGAAGCACTCATCATGTTCTTCGGAATATAATCATCGTAATACTCTGGATCTTCCTTATATACTTCCAAACAATACTGTGCGATTGCTCCAAGCTCAAACTTCACTTGTTTCGTCAGACGGTGATATTCTTTAGTGCCCAGCTTTTTACCAGACGGAGTTACGTCAATTAATCGTCTTAACAAACCTGATTTACCGTCAGTAATCTTAACAGGTCTATTTGTACCCATAAATAAGAAGCATTTGAATCTTGTTTCATATAATCCTTTAAACTTCTCATTGATACTCATTGTCTCGTGAGAAACTAATGAATTAAGACGTGTGTTATCCTCAATTCTAGATAGATCACCATCATGCTGGATTGCTACCAAAGGATTACTCTTAAATTGTTCCAGAGCAAATGCGTTATTTGATTGACCAAGTGACTTAGCATCAAATGTACACGAATATCCGTTAAATAAATCCTGTATAATGTTAAGAATTGTAGATTTACCAGTTCCAGCAGCACCATAGAAAACCATGAATTTCTGTATCCATTTTGAATCACCTGATACGATAGCACCGATAGCCCATTCGATCTTATGCCGCTCTTCCTCTAAATACAATGTTCCGATGATCTTATCCCATGCTTCGATACTGCCTTTCTCCAACGGATAGGACAGTCTCTTACTTGCATAGCTCTCTCGTGTTAGTTCTGTGTTAGCAAATATAAGTTCCTCGTCTAACTCGTGATAGTTATCTCTCATCTGCTTCTGACAATACTTATGAAATCTATCGATAGAACCGCTTTCTGAATCCCACATATATTTAATGATAGGCGTTCCTTCAATCCGATCTGCGTTTTCATCTACGAATTTCTGTAACTCATTGTCCACCAATCGAGTCACGTCATCTTCATCAGTGCTCCACAGCTTTCGTTCTTCGTCCCAAATAGCATAGAAGTCTCGGCCTCGAATCATGAGATCTTTTGACTTTTTCATAATCCATTTAGGACTAACTTCTGTTGTGTTTGATTTTTTATTTGGTTTCGTGGAGATTGTCATGAAGTCCAACATTCATTGTACGACCTCCTTTCATTCCATTAATAAAAGAAACCGCAGTCTCAAAACGCCAATCGAATTCGTTATGGTAGGTGAATACGTAATCACTGCCGTCAATAACACGGACTCTTACGCTATCTCTACCATTCGGAAACCAATCAGTAACCCATTTTGAATACTGCGGAAATTGTTTTTTAAATTGTTTGAATACATCTTCTTGTAACATTTTTAACTCCTGTGATTATGTGATACTATCCAAGTACCATAACATAGATGTCCATGTCTCCACGTCTCTCAAGTCGTATCTGCAATTTCGAATCACAAATAAACTACCATGACCGTCTGGCTCAAAATCTCGATTAAGGAACCGATCGATTATACTCTCAGCAGCTCCTAAATCGAATCGTCGATCAGTCATACCATTCAGTCCAAGATTAGCTATCATTCGCCAGAACCATTGGACTGTGCGATCCCCAATAGCAGCGTCATCCATGATCTCCTCACACTTATACGCTAATGCAAGTATCATTTCTAATACGCTGCAAGGGCCATCCAACTCATGACGAACATTAATATGATTCTCGTAAGCAAATCGCCACCGTAATCCTTCCTCTCCATCTTCAGCACGATTCACATCATCTGATAATATCCATGTGTATTCAACACTATGAAGATAGGTTAGAAGCTTACGATAGCTATTCTCTTTTGCAAAACGACCATGACAAACAGTGTGGTACATCCACTCGAAATATTCGTCTCTTAAGTCATTCATTCATTAACTCTCCGAATATGGTCCGTAATTTTTGAGAATCTCATAATCTACTTCGAGACCATCGATTCTCACATATACGGTATCCGGATCCTCCTCATAATCTCCGAAATGAGCAGCGAAGTCATCACCGAGTAATTCATCTGTGTTCTCGATAATATCTCCGTAGCTATCTACTACCACACCGTCTGTGTAGTACTCTAACGAAATAACTCCATAATCACATTCCCCAAACTCGGCTGGGCTAATTACATAGGGTTTACTATCTTCCACTTTTTCTCCCTCCTCACTCTTCTCCTCATTTTCAGTTGACTCTGTGACATATCCATTTTGATTGATTACGTCCTGAGCTGTTTCAAGATCATCATCAGTACTGTCTTCCTCAGATTCATCTTCTTCGCTCTCTACAGAATCACTGGAAATATCTCTTCCAAAAGCTTCTTTAACTGAATCAATCTCCTCCTGAATCAACTGGTCATATTTGGTCTTCAATACTTTATAAGTCACTGCGGAACCAATACCGGCTCCAGCAGCGAACATCATAACTTTACTCAAAATATCTTTCTTCATCTTTACTCTCCTTTTCTTCTTCACCGTCGTGTTTTAATGTCATGACCGTGAAAGCTAATCCCCCAAACAGCATAGACACCGACAATAGAATCCCTCCTGCAATATGACGCTTCTTACGATTTCCTAATGCATGGTCTAACATTGACAAGATTCGTTCAAGTCTCTCCATGATGATCTCCCCTTTAAATAGATAGTCAGTTACACTCTTAGAACAACAAGTCCGCCAACAAAACAGATACTCGCTAAAGTTGCAAATACTACAGACAGTTTGTTATTCATAATAACTCGCTCCTTTTATTTGATGTAGTGCTCGATATACTTGTCCAACATTTCTATAGGCATATCAATCTGTCTTTGCTTACCGATATTCGGAACCGAGTTAGCAGCAATAAATAACTGATCACCTAACACGAATCCGTCGATAGCTCCGAATTGATACCACACACTTATAGTAGCGACTCCGACATGAAACTTAAGAGCTGCCTCTTCTCTTGTGATAAAACCGATAAATTTACCATTTTGAAATACCTGCTCTTGTTCCAAATCGTTGTCGATGATATAGCGGATTAACTCTTTACCAGTCATGACGTCTCCTTTCTATTAAAGTGGATAGTCAAACATATCCCGATACATATTACCAGAATACGGACTATCCAACCCTGTCATTCAGATTTTATCGTAAATAACACCATCTACGTTGAAGTCAAGTAACACTGTACGCTCATATCCGTTTACGAAGTCACGCGTCTTTTCGTTATAAATATTGGTCAATCCAAAATCTACAAAGTTATCTCCAGTAGGATGCTTCTCGTCAAAGATCCATCCAACGATAGCGCCTGCTTTTGTACGAGGAATACCTAACATATCATAAACTTCATTTAAGAATAAGCAACCTTTTGTTTTCAGACGATCATCTGCATAGCGCTGCTGATCTTTAAGGAACATTAAGTTATACTCTGGATCTTTTGTCCAACCTGTGCAGCCGTCATCAAAGAAACGAGCATAATCGCTGTAAGTACTTGGATCTGCTACGTTAACTGTTTTCTTAACAACTTCTTCTTTACCTGTTTTCTCGTCAACTTTAATTTCATCGACTTCTTTTGCTTTGATGTTGTATTTAAGCTCTTTATCAAGCTCTTCGCCGAAACGCTCAATAACACGTCCACGATACTCCTTGAAACCTTTATCTACAGTTGCATAAGCTGCTGCAAGTGCTACGTTACGTTTACGAAGAATATTGTGACCTGCTAGGATTGCTGTGATCGATACTGTACCTAAAATAACAGCAGGTGCATACAATTTAGCAAGCTGCAATCCACGCTGAGTATACATGATTGTTAAGTCTTTCTTATAATCAGTTTCTGTATATCTCTCAGAGAATCCGTTATCCTCTACATATTTCTTAGTCATATCAACATGTGCTTTTGACTCAGTAATAACCTCGTCGATTTTTGTAGTAGCTTTACAAGCCATAACTGTACTTGTAACCGTACCGACAATACCTGCTGCTACTAAGATTTCTGGACTATGTTTTTTCATTTTTAAACCAATACGATTTAATGCTCTTGTTGTACCGGCTGGCAGTTTAAATTTTTTCATGATTTAGTTCACTCCTTCTGTTCTATTTTCGTTCTCCTCGTTTCCAATGCACCATAAGAAACGAATATAATTGATTGTATCCTGACACTTCTCTAAGAAATCCTCACGATTTGAGAAATCATTTTTCTCTATCATATCTCGTAAAGCTACTAAATGCTTTGTAGCATATCCCCAACATGCCTGAGCAGAAGTACCGCCCATAATCGCAGCTCCGGATCTGAAATTATGCAGGCAGTCTCCGTCTTTTGCATATCTAGCATTCTTTTCCACCATCGTCTGTTTATAGTTTCCGTCTAACTCATCCAGTAAATCTTTAAATCTATCTGCTTTCATATTTTTCCTCCTTCATTCTCTGTTTCCAGATATTCTTACTAATTCAAATATAATCTTTTACTTTCTTACCAGTTACATATTGTTCTCGTTCGATCTTTAAACCAAAAGGTAATGTGACTTCTTCTAATTCGGATAACATCACATAACCCCATTCCCATTCGAATAAATGACAGTAACCATAAAATAGCCAATCATCATCTTCTTGCTTTTTGCCCTCTGTAATTAGCCAAGTTCCAGCTCCACACGGATTGAAATACTTAACTACTACATCAGATTCAAAACCTTTTTCTTCTTGTGAATATAGTGGATACTTTTCGAATACTTTCTCTAATTCTTTGGTCATTAATAACATCGTAACGACAACTCTTTTCTATTTTGATTTAGTCGATTGGCATAGCTTTTGGTAACTTAATTACATAACCATCCCGAACACGAGTTACCTCCGCTGTACGAATATTGAACCAACCGTATCTTGCTGCTGTGTACGGAACTGTCAGACCTGCTAAATCGTACATATCAGCAACAGTCACCATTCCATACTTATCTACAATATCGCCCATCTGTTCTTTAACAAGTTCAGCGTCTCCTCGCGTATCGAAAACAATATCGTCATAATCAAATCGTCCAGATGTACTACGGCTGCTTCCCCTATCGCGGTCTCTGTCTCGATCTCTACGGTCACGATCATCGTAATAACTGCGATAAGATACACCGCCAGATCTTGACTTCTTACCTCTGGATTCTCCATATAAAATCATATCGATTCCGTCCGTCACGATATCCGAAATTGCTTTCTTAACCGCTGGAACCAACACGTCCATTAATACATAAGATTTCACATTCGCTGCATCTTCTGATACAAACAGACCTGCGAATTTACGTCCGTTGTTTTCTTTTGTTTTTACTTTACCGCTTACCACCTTGGTAGCTCTCTTTTCTTCTGTGGTTGCGATTTCTGCTCCCTCTGCTTTACTCTTATGAGAGTTTGACTTGTACTCCGCCATCAGTTGCCTCCTTCTAATTCACCATTTTGATTTCACCAGGCAAGGTTACTTTCGTTCTGGCATTACGATTGTTTTGTTTCTTATATTGATAGGAGAGATTACTCTTTGCTTTTCTAGCAGTTGGAGCCATCGTCTCTCCCTTCCAATGGTCCGCTACTAATCTATCGAACTCTAATACCGGGCCATCGTATGCAAATTTGTGATAAGGTTCGTAATCGTTGTAATCCTGCATAGATTCAATCCTTTCTTTATTTTATTCTCAAGCACAAAACAAAAAGAGAAACCCGAGTTTTTCACTCAGGTCTCCCTTCAGACAATACCAAACTTACTTCTTTTCAGTTTCTTTTTCTGGTTCCTCAACTTCTGTTGCTTCGGATTCCGCTACAATGTCTTCTTCGGTTTCCTCTTCCTCTACAGGTACTTCAACCCACATAAGTTTCTTTTTGGTTTTCTTTTTAGGCTTCTCATCCTTTTTAGCTTTAAGCTTCTTGTAAGCTGCAATTCCTAATGCAGTTACTCCTGCTCCAAAAGCTAAAAATGCTGCTAATGCCTTTCCAGATCCCCCTTCAGATTCTTCTGTGTAATCTAATACCTCAGTATCCATAGGTTCCTCAGTTGTCATTACTTCGTTCTCCATTACTTCATTAATTGTTTCACTCATTTTTAATTCCTCCTTGAAATAATAAATTTTGTTGTATTTGTCATAACATGGTATGTTTTTTTCGCGAACGTATTATCCGTGCAGTTTTCCTTTATCGTCGAACCCGTATTCAGGACGTCTTAAGAAATCCATCACGACATATGCCTTACCATTTTTAACGATGGCATCACTGAAGTCTGGAACAATTTTACCGTCGTCGATACACCAGCCAATATCATCACTATTTTGTGTATGGTCAAGACCGAGTTCGTCGTACAAATCGCTTAACGATACGAACATTTCATCCATTAGACGATAATTCAAATCAACAATAGCTTCTCTTATCTTTGTTTCAGTACACAAGAATGATCCATTGGTAAACGGGTCAACGAACCACGTATCTCCATCACTAGACACAATGACTTTCGCTTTTTGCTCTTTACCGTCGTCGGATTTAGCAACTTTATCCACCTTATCCTCAGCCAATTTCTGCTTGATCTCTTTTACCTTCTTCTCAGGCACGATTTCTTTTACCTTATCCTTATATTCAGTAAGAGCTGTTTCAGATAATTTATATGCAGAATATAACGCAGCATGTCTACGTGCATGTACTGAGTTAGCTCCGATCAAACAAGCTGCTGATGCTGTACCTAATAATACGGCTGGAATATACGGTTTCCATGCTACTTTTACTACTTCGACTGGTTTGAGTTTGTTGATCTGAGTACAGTTGTCCTGACCGTTCTTTTCAGCCTCATCAAGAAGTTCGCGATTTTGTTTACGCTTCTCTTCCTCAATCAACTTCAAAGCTTTCGGTGTTGCTTTTACTGCTAATACGGTTGTAGTAACCATACCAGCAATACCGAGACCTGTTAGAATCTCTGGGCTACGTTTTTTAATTACTCGTGTAGCCATTTTGAAATACTTGTTTACATTTGGTTTGTTCATGATTGTTCTCCTTTCTTATGAACGTGTTACTTTTCTATAAATAAAAGAGACCCAACATTTTTGTCAGATCTCTTCTATCTCGATTATTCATCAGCAGACTGTTTCTCTTCTAAAATCTCTGCTGCTCTCTGTGCAATCTCTTCAGTGTCATCTTTATGTGACAGGATATCTATAATAAATCCTCCTGCTCCAAATATAGCTGACAATGCCGTCAAGACCACTCTTTTGTCTACTTTGATTTTCTTCATGTTTTAAGTCTCCTTTCTTAATTCTCATAAAAGCCGTTGTTTCATTCGCGATATAAATTTAACATGTGTTTATGTCACCTGCGTACGGAACTAATTCCAAACAGAAAAAAGAGAGAACGTACTCAGAATTTCACTGCATACATGATCGTTCTGTTTCCAGTTGTCGATCTTATTCTCTCATAATAGGCTTTGTAAATTTCGCGAACTAGTCAACCCACATATCTTTTAATTCATCAATTTTATTTAGGAACGCCTCGCACTCCTCGTAAGTCATACCAATAGGAGATCGATACGTATGTCCGTAGTAATCTAGTTGTTCTGACAATGTCTCGGAATATATAATCCATCGATCGCCGTCAAAACTTATTTCTACACGTTGGTCATCTTCTTCATTTACGTATACAGCATAACCTCCGTTTTCTATTACTTCTTTCAACTCAAATCCCAATTCTTTTAACTTATCATCTGCTGACATATTTAATCTCCTTTACTCGTCCAACTTATAATTATGACTTTCCGCCCAATCTAAAAGGTCTTCTTTGAACAACTCGAAGAACTCTCGTAAATTATCAAGTGTTATGCCTTCTCGATTACACGTGTTAGTTCGTCCGAGATGTTTATACCAGTTAATTATTACACCACTGGTTTTGTGAATAATGTAAAACTCATCTTCATCTTTGAACCAAGCGAAATACTGCCCTTGATTGAATTCTCCATAGCAAAAGGCGTCGAGTAATGTATTACATCTTATTGCACTGAGCACAGTTTCACAAAAGACATCTCGATCCCAATAATACTGTTTCAAAGTTTCAAATGTTGTCTGTGTTTCATTCAAACTAGTTTCTTCCCACATAAATAATCTCCTTTCATTTACCAATAATATTCTTTCCAATCAACAGATGGTTCCATAAACATCTCGATAATATAACACTCTAATCCGTCTTCTAATGTAACTTTCTTGTGGTTGAAATCGATCCAATAGGAGCCATCGTCTTCAATAACCCAACCGACTTCTGCTCCTAGATCAGTTTGCTCTAGTCCTAAAAACTCATAAAATTCATTTAATAAAGCAAAACCTCGCATTGTATAGTTCCTATTCAAATGGTACTCACATAGAATTACCTGTTCGATTGGTGCTTCAAAATATCGATGTCCGTATTCGTCATAAAATAGAACAGGCTCACTGTAATCTTCTTCTAAGAATTGTGTACAATCCGTACAAAAGTTACTAGCGTGCATATACACTTCATTTGCTTCCTCAATTGCAATAGACTTCACAATTTCGTTATGTGTTTCCTCACCATACAGTTCTACTACTTTTCGACGATATTTCTTGTATGATTGATCCAGGAACGCATAAGCACTGGCTAGTGATGCTTGTTGACGTTTGTTTAAAACATTCGCTCCGAAAATACAAGCCATTGTTGTGGCGCCAACTAATACCGCTGGAATATATTTTGGAGATGCTACTTTTACTTTCTCCCATTTAGTTAACTCCTCTCCTTTCTCACGCTCAGCGTCTTCAACAAGTTTCAAAGCTTTTGGTGTTGCTTTTGCTGCCATAATAGATGTCGCTACTACTCCAATTCCTCCTAAGCAAGTTAATACTGTCGATGCATTACGTTTGGCAAATAGCCGCGCATTCATTTTAGGACACATCCTTATTAGTTAATTAGTTACAAAAGAAAAAGAGAATAGGTTGTTTCCCATTTTCATGTTGCCTACTACAACCCAAGCTTCGTAGCTCGCTTATATTATTCTCTCATTAAAGCCTTTGTAAATTTCGCGTCTCTATTGCTCGAAAAAAACAAAAGAAACAGTGCGGGATTCGAACCCGTGTCTCTCGATTACACCATCGGCTTCCGTCGAGTGCTCTAACCAATTGAGCTATTTGTTTCTCATAACGGGGCATGTAAATTTCGCGAATAAGAAAAGAAAGAGCCCGTTAAGACTCCTCCTTCACTACTTTCATAAGTTCTAATACGTCTCTCAAAGTAGATTCCTGTGCATGATAAATTTCTGAAAAACGCTTCTCGTGTGCATTGCCTCCATTCTCAGCAATTTTAACGTCAAGCCCTTCAGCTAGATTCTGATAATAGTTCACTGCCCATTTTACGTTCCCCATTACTTTCTCATACTTCTTTTGCCATTTACTTTCGAACATATAATCACTCCTTTCATTAAAGACTAAGATTTTAACGCGAATAAAAAGAGCCCAAGTTATTTCAACTTAGACCCTCCGTTTTGAATCATTGTTCTTTAGACATATTACGAATAGCATCCACTTTATAGCTACTCATCATATCACTATTAACTGTGCTAATAACTGCTCTGTAATAGTCTGGTGAGCCATCGTGTTTCAGTACGGTAATAGCTTCTGTCTTGCATGACGCTAACATATTACTGTTCATGATTACTTTCACAGCATCGTCATATCCGACGTTACCGCTATATCTAACCGCGTTCAGTAAATCTGAAACTGTGATACTAGACAAGACTACTCCTAGTACTGGAATAATAACTCCTTTCAGACTCTTCGCTACATTTGCTACAGTCTTCATAGTGTCTTTCCCTACAAGTTTGTCTCTCATCGTAAATCTCCTCCTTTAAGATTCTTCATAAGAGAATGGGTTTTTATCGCGGATAATAAATAGAAAAGAAAGAGAGGCAGCTCACCTAGTAACTATTAAGTTGCTCCGTACCTCGATAGCCGTCAGCTAAACCTTCAAGGGCAACACCTTATTTCAACGTACGCCGGTCGCACGTAACGTCTCTTTCTCATAAAGGAGTGTGTTTTTATCGCGAAATACTACTGGATAAATAAAAAGAATAGGGTGGGAGTCGAACCCATAAACTCTACCACTAGAGCCACTATTTAGAAACAATGACTTCAGGGTCGGCCCAACGAAAACCGTTGCCCGGTGGGGTGCATCTTTTATTAAGTTATTACTTGGCGCACCGCCTTCGTGTCTCACCGCTGGATTCCCACCAGCATCTATCCATTGTTTCCATAACAGCACGTGTAAATTTCGCGAATTGCTGACAAACAGAAAAGAAAGAGACCCTTAATCAGGCCTCCTCCTCGATTTGCTCCATAAGTCTACTAAACTCAGTCTTATTCATTTTACCGTCTACATCGATATGAATTTTCACGTCGCCATCGACTATATCTAGTTGAATATCGTTCAATTGGATATCAACTTTGTATCCTAATTGTTTGTATATTTTCTTAGATATAACTTTGGCTACAATGCCTTTCATAAATTTTGTAGATAATTTTAATTTTAAAAAGTCTAACATTTTAGTTACCTCCTTATGATTTTCTCATAAAGGAGCGTGTTTTTATCGCGAAAATACTTCTCTTACAATCAGATATTCCTAATTTCTTTATAAAAATAAAAGAGTCCCTAAGGACCCTCTTACTGATTGTGCTTAGATAACGCTTCTGTCACCTTCTTAGCAATTTTCTCATCTAACAATTTCTCCGTATTGCTTCTGGATACGAGCGTTAATCCCGCTCCGATAACAGATACAACGAATTTTGCGATTCTTATTGTTTTCGGTGTTAACATAGTTATACCTCCTTCACTTCTCATAAGAGAGCATGTAATTTTAGCGAATCAGATGACTCGTCGATCAAAGCATGTTTCCCATCGTTCACGCGGTATTGGTTTCATCTTTAAAGCCCACATAATTTGTCGAATTGTGACTGTTGGGTAGATGCTGTTTTCTTTTGCACCAGATCGTTCGTCAAAGAATGCCTTAAATTTTGTATGTAAATATAGTTCGTCGGTAAGCCACGGATCGATTTCACACCACCAGGTTTGTTTAGTAGCTGAATCATATCGTTGTTGAATTACACCTAACCCACGATCTCCTATCTTGAATAAAGTGCATCTACTGTAAACCGGGTGATTACATTCGTATACTGAACCATACATTGATCGATAATATTGAGGTTTCTCGTAAAAATATCGCACTTCTATCCTCCTATTATTTTCTAACTTAAACTATCCTTTAATTTCTTTAACTATTCTTTAATTTAGCTCACATATTAATAAATAGGGGTATTTTTAGAAAAAGAAAAGGAGAGGCTTAAATAACCCCTCCGATTCGATTAAATAAAGTCGCACGCATATGAATTCACATAATTTATATAACGCCTGAATTCAGCGATAAATTTATTTCTTGCACGATCGCTCACATCAACAAAACGCTGATTATTATACGCTTGGGTCATTGAGTTCTCTGTTTTTCTTAAATTCAAATACATCTCAATATCCTTTCCGTATTTTTTACGGTGCTTTTCTGTAACGCGTATCATACATTTAATCAATAATACCTCGCTGTAAACTATAAATGTGTTATAAATTTTGTTCATCATTTCTCGTTACCTCCTTAATATTTTTCTATAAGATGGTAAGTTTTTGACGCGAGAGAAAAAGAAAAAGAGCCTAAGTATATTTCAACTCAAGCCCTAGTCGTAAACTAAGCCTCTTTCATATAGAAATCGATCTTAATATTATGATTTACTTTTAACATTCCTTTAAATACAACTTCTTCAGGATCTACGTAGAAGTCCAGTATTTGACTCGCATTTGATTTATTAAGGTCATCAACGACCAATTTCTGATACCCGTCTGCCATAAACCGATTGTATTCAGTTAGTTCGTACCATTCTCTATTCGAATTCTTTTCAAAGTAATTCGGATTAAGTCTGTTAAACTCTCTATTTAACTGTTCAGTTATGCCAGAATTCGTTTTATCAGCATAGATGTTGTAAACTCTAATAAGTTCACTTTGCATTGCCTCTTTTAATCCTGGAATTACTCCGTATGCTCCTAAATCTGTTACATTAAAATAAACTTTAACTGTCATATCCTTCATAATTTTATTCTCCTTTTTTATTGAATTGATTTAGTTTCTATAATAGGAGCTGAAATCATCGCGTCTATGAGAAAAAAGAAAAGAGCCCTATTTAAGGACTCCCTTCCGTATTAACTTTCTAAACTGTATTGGTGCTAATATATTCATACTGATTCTATTTTTGATCTGTTTTGTAAAGCTTATCTTGTAATGTGATCTAATTCCCGTAATAATAGCATCAACTAATAGACAATCCATTCCCAATTCCTTACCTACTTTATCTACTGAGTACGCTTGTACTATATGTAGATCGTAGATTTTCTTTGCGATTGGATCTATTGTCCATAATCTCTTATTACAAACATCGTCTGTTCTTGTTACATAACCTAAACTACTAATCAATTTCATATAAATCTCCTCCTTTTATTAACCCATCGTTTTAGTTTCTATAATAGGAGATGAAAATAACGCGAGAGAAAAAGAAAAGAAAGTGTAGTCTTATACAGTTCATTTCCTGCCCGAGAGTCGCTCGGTCTTAGTTCCTATATGTCAGCATCTCAGCTGCTGGGACATTCTCCCAGACCACATTACTGCTACTTCTTCCTTTCATTAAAGAACGTGTTTTAATCGCGAAAAGAAAGAGCCCTTGTTAGGACTCCTCCTCTTGTTATTCTTCGGATTCTTTCTCCTCTCTTTCTATTACTCCATTTGCAATTGCTTTTATAA
>OHMA01000145.1_pt1 | contig 46713 bp, 55 predicted proteins | sample 1569171 | NCBI WGS metagenome assembly OHMA01 (sample SAMEA3879580, study PRJEB24766) | human gut metagenome | biome: human-associated habitat; feature: feces | place: USA | collected 1985/1987
CTTGCTCTTCAGTCAGAGCCAGGTTTTCCAGAAGTTCAGGTCTTCTAAGCCAGGTACGGCCCAGCGACTGTTTCAAACGCCAGCGACGTATCTCGGCATGGTTGCCCGACAGTAACACTGGCGGAACTTCCATCCCTTCTAACACCTCAGGCCGCGTATAGTGCGGGCAATCCAGCAATCCTTCAGCAAAGGAATCTTCCGTTGCCGAGGCTTCATGTCCCAGTACTCCCGGAATAAACCGGGAAACGGAGTCAATCAGCGTCATTGCTGGTAACTCACCACCACTGAGAACGTAATCGCCGATTGACCATTCTTCGTCAATTTCGGTTTGGATCACGCGCTCATCTATACCTTCGTAGCGACCGCACACCAGAATCAATTTTTGATTCGTTGCCAGTTCGCTGACGCCCGCTTGATCAAGCTTGCGTCCCTGTGGTGAAAGATAAATCACCTTTGCGCCTTCACCCGCCGCGGCTTTTGCTGCATGAATGGCGTCCCGCAAGGGTTGCACCATCATTAACATCCCCGGTCCGCCGCCGTAAGGACGATCGTCCACGGTACGGTGCCGGTCATGCGTGAAGTCGCGAGGACTCCAGCTCTGGATGCTCAGCAGGCCATTTTTAACTGCCCGGCCAGTTACCCCGTAATCGGTAATTGCGCGGAACATTTCAGGAAACAGGCTAATTATGCCAATCCACATAGCGCCGTCTTTTACCGTTTATCCGGTGGTTTAAAAACCAGGATCCCAATCTACTTCGATTGAACGAGTAGTGAGATCGACTTTCTTGATAACCTGCCCATCGAGGAACGGTACGAGACGTTCCTTGATACCAAACGCATCTTTCAGGTTTGCCTTAATGACGAGAACGTCATTAGATCCGGTTTCCATCATATCGACGACTTTACCGAGATCGTAGCCTTCAGTGGTTACTACCTGGCAGCCCATCAGGTCTTTCCAGTAGTAGTCCCCCTCTTCAAGCTGAGGCAGCTGCGATGAATCCACGACAATTTCACAATTCGTCAGCAGGTTCGCCGCATCACGATCGTCAACGCCTTTCAGCTTGATGATCATGTCCTGATTGTGGTGCTTCCAGCTTTCCAGCTGGACTTGCTGCCACTGACCCGCCTTCTGGATAAACCAGGGCTGATAGTCAAAAATGCTTTCGGCGTCTTCGGTGGAAGAAAACACTCTGAGCCACCCACGAATACCGTAAGACGAACCCATTTTTCCCAAAACGATGGGATCAACAGGTGCTTGCGCGGTGAGTTGTTTGCTCATCATGACCACCGTGACAGATTAAGCTGCTTTGTTTACTTCTTTGATCAGCGCAGCAACGCGATCAGAAATAGTTGCGCCCTGGCCAACCCAGTGAGCGATGCGATCCAGATCCAGGCGAGTGCCTTCTTCTTTTTCGCTAGCGATTGGGTTGAAGAAACCAACGCGCTCGATGAAGCGACCGTTGCGTGCATTACGGCTGTCAGCGACAACAACCTGGTAGAACGGACGCTTTTTAGCGCCGTGACGTGCTAAACGAATAGTTACCATAACATCCTCTTGTGTGAATAAAACAACCGGACCCCATCGAGGAACGGAGTCCGGTGTCATATTAAAAGCCCGAAAATTTTACTGATTTCTGGAGAAAATGCAATCAGCAGTTAATAACTCTGTCGCATAAGGTCATTTAGCGACCAGGAAATCCCGGCGGCATCATCCCCTTCATGCTTCTCATCATCTTCGCCATTCCGCCCTTCTTCATTTTCTTCATCATGCGCTGCATGTCGTCGAACTGTTTCAGAAGACGGTTAACGTCCTGCACCTGCATACCGCAACCGGCAGCAATACGGCGTTTACGCGAACCTTTGATGATTTCTGGCTTAGCGCGCTCTTTCATCGTCATCGAGTTGATGATGGCTTCCATACGCACCAGCACTTTATCGTCCATCTGTGACTTGACGTTATCCGGGATCTGCCCCATGCCCGGCAGCTTGCCCATCAGACTAGCCATGCCGCCCATATTTTTCATCTGGCGCAGCTGCTCAAGAAAGTCGTTGAGATCGAAGCCGTCGCCTTTTTTCAGCTTGCTGGCTAATTTCTCTGCCTGCGCGCGGTCAACTTTGCTTTCGATATCTTCGATCAGCGACAGTACGTCGCCCATGCCGAGAATACGCGACGCGATGCGGTCCGGATGGAACGGCTCCAGCGCCTCAGTTTTCTCGCCAACACCGAGGAACTTGATCGGTTTGCCAGTGATGTGACGAATAGAGAGCGCCGCACCGCCGCGGGCATCGCCGTCCACTTTGGTCAACACTACGCCGGTAAGCGGTAACGCTTCATTGAATGCTTTTGCCGTATTGGCCGCATCCTGACCGGTCATGGCGTCAACCACAAACAGGGTTTCAACCGGGTTAATCGACGCATGGACTTGTTTGATCTCGTCCATCATCGCTTCGTCAACGTGCAGACGACCAGCGGTATCCACCAGCAGCACGTCGTAGAATTTCAGTTTGGCTTCTTTCAGCGCCGCGTTAACGATATCTACCGGCTTCTGACCAACATCAGAAGGGAAGAAATCAACGCCCACCTGCTCTGCCAGCGTCTCAAGCTGTTTGATTGCCGCCGGGCGATAAACGTCGGCAGAAACCACCAGCACTTTCTTCTTGTGCTTCTCGCGCAGGAACTTACCGAGTTTACCAACGCTGGTTGTTTTACCGGCACCTTGCAGGCCCGCCATCAGCACGACCGCAGGCGGTTGCGCCGCCAGGTTCAGGGTCTGGTTCTCTTCGCCCATCGCCGCAACCAGTTCGTTACGGACTATTTTGACGAACTCCTGCCCCGGCGTCAGGCTCTTATTAACTTCATGACCAACCGCTTTCTCTTTTACGCGATTGATAAACTCACGCACTACCGGCAGAGCTACGTCCGCCTCCAGCAACGCCATGCGCACTTCGCGCAGCGTATCTTTTACGTTGTCTTCAGTGAGGCGTCCACGGCCACTGATATTGCGCAGCGTGCGCGACAAACGATCGGTTAAATTATCAAACATTGTCTCTCGCCTGGGGTGGAAACGGTTGGCCGCAATCGCGACACATCATCAGTATTTTGCCGCAGTATAACATGAAGGCGTCTTTGTTGTTATGCAACGGTTGGAGCAGCGTTCACCTGACGCTATACTGCTTCTCTTTCTTATTGCTCAAACTGTCGACATCACTATGCCCGTTTTTGCTCTGCTCGCGCTTGTCGCCTACTCCGTCAGTCTTGCGCTGATTGTTCCCGGTCTGCTGCAAAAAAACGGCGGCTGGCGGCGCATGGCTATTATTTCTGCGGTCATTGCGCTGGTCTGCCACGCAATCGCTCTGGAAGCCCGCATCCTGCCCGACGGTGATAGCGGACAAAACCTCAGCCTGCTGAACGTTGGTTCATTGGTCAGTTTGATGATCTGTACGGTAATGACCATTGTGGCTTCTCGCAATCGTGGCTGGCTGCTGCTACCCATTGTCTATGCCTTTGCGCTTATCAACCTGGCGCTGGCAACCTTCATGCCCAATGAATACATCACCCATCTGGAAGCAACGCCTGGGATGCTGGTGCACATTGGCTTATCGCTCTTTTCCTATGCCACGCTAATTATCGCCGCCCTGTACGCGCTGCAACTGGCGTGGATTGATTACCAACTGAAGAACAAGAAGCTGGCATTTAACCAGGAAATGCCGCCATTGATGAGTATCGAGCGTAAAATGTTCCACATCACGCAGATTGGCGTGGTGCTGCTAACGCTCACGCTTTGCACTGGCCTGTTCTACATGCACAACCTATTTAGCATGGAAAATATCGACAAGGCTGTGCTCTCTATCGTGGCGTGGTTTGTCTATATTGTGCTGCTGTGGGGACATTACCATGAAGGATGGCGTGGACGCCGCGTCGTCTGGTTTAACGTTGCGGGCGCGGTAATTCTGACACTGGCCTACTTCGGCAGCCGAATTGTCCAGCAGTTAATCAGCTAAACCCAGAAAAGGAGTTTCCCCTGGAACACATTTCTACTACTACGTTGATCATTATTCTGATCATCATGGTGGTCATTTCAGCCTATTTTTCCGGGTCCGAAACCGGAATGATGACCCTCAACCGCTATCGTCTGCGACATATGGCGAAACAGGGTAATCGCTCGGCCAAACGCGTCGAAAAATTGCTGCGTAAGCCAGACCGCCTGATAAGCCTGGTGTTAATCGGCAATAACCTGGTCAATATTCTTGCCTCCGCGCTCGGCACTATTGTTGGGATGCGTTTGTACGGCGATGCGGGCGTGGCAATTGCGACTGGTGTGCTGACTTTTGTCGTACTGGTATTTGCTGAGGTATTGCCGAAAACCATTGCCGCGCTGTACCCGGAAAAAGTCGCTTATCCGAGTAGTTTTCTGCTGGCTCCGCTGCAAATTTTGATGATGCCGCTGGTCTGGTTGCTGAATGCTATCACCCGTATGCTGATGCGCATGATGGGTATCAAAACCGATATCGTGGTTAGCGGCTCTTTGAGCAAAGAAGAGTTGCGCACTATCGTGCACGAATCACGCTCACAAATTTCCCGTCGCAATCAGGATATGCTGCTGTCGGTGCTCGATCTGGAAAAAATGACCGTTGATGACATCATGGTGCCGCGCAGTGAAATTATCGGTATTGATATCAACGATGACTGGAAATCGATTCTGCGCCAACTCTCCCACTCACCTCACGGGCGCATCGTGCTCTACCGTGATTCGCTGGACGACGCCATCAGTATGCTGCGAGTACGTGAAGCCTGGCGGTTGATGTCGGAGAAAAAAGAGTTCACCAAAGAAACCATGCTGCGCGCCGCGGACGAGATCTATTTTGTGCCGGAAGGTACGCCGCTCAGCACGCAGTTGGTAAAGTTTCAGCGCAACAAAAAGAAAGTCGGCCTGGTCGTCAACGAGTATGGCGACATTCAGGGGCTGGTGACGGTTGAAGATATTCTGGAAGAGATTGTCGGCGATTTCACTACGTCGATGTCGCCAACACTTGCCGAAGAGGTCACGCCGCAAAACGACGGTTCGGTGATTATCGATGGCACCGCCAACGTGCGGGAAATCAACAAAGCCTTTAACTGGCATCTACCGGAAGATGATGCCCGCACGGTTAATGGCGTCATTCTTGAGGCACTGGAAGAGATCCCTGTCGCAGGCACCCGCGTGCGTATTGGCGAGTACGATATAGATATTCTCGACGTACAGGACAATATGATTAAGCAGGTAAAAGTTTTTCCTGTGAAACCGCTGCGCGAGAGTGTGGCGGAGTAACGCAATGGCGAACTCCGGTTCGCCTTTTTTTATCGCAGTCTTTTAGGATTCCATCAATTACTGTCATTTACTTAGCAATGTAATAATGTCTTTTCAAGCATTCGGAAAGGATATTGATGTTATGTCAGAAGATTATGTAATTGAATGGGATAAGGATTTTGCAGACGATCTCAACGTTGTCGCCAGCGTGTTTTTACAGCACACCCCAACCTTATGGCCCACTATTTTCTCTCAACTTTCGACGCAACCTGAAATCTTTGAAGACGAAGATGAAGACGAATATGGATTGCAAGACGTTCTCGATTGCAGTGGAGGCGATCTCGGAAATCATGACCTGGCGCAGGCATTTTTACAGGTTCTGCGTGGTGAAGGACTAATTCAACTCGTTGACTGGAAAGGTGAAGATGAAGAAGGTGAGCTGGCTAATTTTGCTGCAGATCGCTTTTATGAGCTCACAAAAAACCTGACAGCTTCTGAGGAATTAAGGAGTCTTCTTGTCGAAATAACCCAAGAGGATGAAATCTCCGATGTCTGTGAAGCCGGAGACCGTTACCTTGACGAAATCTTTGAACGCATCCAAACCGAACTCAATAAAAGGGGCTTTCAGATTTTTGATCTGAATGAAGGATCTGACACCTATAACGTGGTTGTTCTGCCAATGAACGAATATAAAAAAATAGATGATTTCAACACGCCGTGGCTGGAAGTACAGGATTTTTTAAGCTAAAAAAATGGCCGACTTCGCGTCGGCCATCAGATATTTACTTCGCCTTCGCTACAGTAACCATCGCCGCACGAATCGTACGACCATTCAGCGTATAACCCTTCTGCATAATGCCCAGTACGTTACCTGGCGCAACGTCATCAGATTCCACCATTGCGATGGCCTGATGCACATTCGGGTCCAGCGGCACGTTAGTTTCGGCGATCACTTCAACACCAAACTTACGCACAACATCCAGCATCGACTTCAGCGTCAGCTCAATGCCTTCAACCATCGCAGACATATCCGGGTTAGCTTTATCAGCCACTTCCAGCGCACGATCCAGGCTATCAATCACCGGCAGCAATTCGTTGATGAATTTCTCCAGCGCGAATTTGTGGGCTTTTTCAATATCCAGTTCAGTACGTCGACGCAGGTTTTCCATTTCGGCTTTTACACGCAAAATGCCGTCACGTTCACGGGTCTGGGCTTCAGCCAGCTGAGCTTCGAGATTCGCAATTTTTTCATCGCGCGGATCCACCTGCTCAGCAGAAGCTTCTGGCTCAACTGCCTCAATCTCTTCGTGCTGATCCATGATAATTTCTTCCGGGGCTTGCCCCTCAGGCGTTTTCTGTTCTTTACTACTCATGAATTTCTCCGCGTTTTTTTCGCATTCATCTCGCTAACTTCGCTTATTATGGGGATCAGTTTCAGGGTTTCAAGGGAAGCACTCACATTGTCATCAATCTTCGCAACAAGGACCTCGGAAAAATGAATAATCATTTCAAGTGTATTGGCATTGTGGGACACCCACGGCACCCCACTGCACTGACAACACATGAAATGCTCTACCGCTGGCTGTGCACAAAAGGTTACGAGGTCATCGTTGAGCAACAAATCGCTCACGAACTGCAACTGAAGAATGTGAAAACTGGCACGCTCGCGGAGATTGGGCAACTGGCTGATCTCGCGGTAGTCGTTGGTGGCGACGGTAATATGCTGGGCGCGGCACGCACACTCGCCCGTTACGATATTAAAGTTATTGGAATCAACCGTGGCAACCTGGGTTTCCTGACTGACCTTGACCCCGATAACGCCCAGCAACAGTTAGCCGATGTGCTGGAAGGCCACTACATCAGCGAGAAACGTTTTTTGCTGGAAGCGCAAGTCTGTCAGCAAGATTGCCAGAAACGCATCAGCACCGCGATAAATGAAGTGGTGCTTCATCCAGGCAAAGTGGCGCATATGATTGAGTTCGAAGTGTATATCGACGAGATCTTTGCGTTTTCTCAGCGATCTGATGGACTAATTATTTCGACGCCAACAGGCTCCACCGCCTATTCCCTCTCTGCAGGCGGTCCTATTCTGACCCCCTCTCTGGATGCGATTACCCTGGTGCCCATGTTCCCGCATACGTTGTCAGCACGACCACTGGTCATAAACAGCAGCAGCACGATCCGTCTGCGTTTTTCGCATCGCCGTAACGACCTGGAAATCAGTTGCGACAGCCAGATAGCACTGCCGATTCAGGAAGGTGAAGATGTCCTGATTCGTCGCTGTGATTACCATCTGAATCTGATTCATCCGAAAGATTACAGTTATTTCAACACATTAAGCACCAAGCTCGGCTGGTCAAAAAAATTATTCTAATTTTACGCCAGCCTCTTTACTGTATATAAAACCAGTTTATACTGTACACAATAACAGTAATGGTTTTTCATACAGGAAAACGACTATGTTGGCACAACTGACCATCAGCAACTTTGCTATCGTTCGTGAGCTTGAGATTGATTTTCATAGCGGCATGACCGTAATAACTGGCGAGACCGGCGCGGGTAAATCTATTGCAATAGATGCCCTCGGTCTTTGTCTCGGTGGTCGCGCTGAAGCCGACATGGTGCGTACCGGCGCTGCTCGCGCTGACCTGTGCGCCCGTTTTTCTCTGAAAGATACGCCAGCGGCTCTGCGCTGGCTGGAAGAAAACCAGCTTGAAGACGGGCATGAATGTTTGCTTCGTCGCGTGATCAGCAGCGATGGTCGCTCCCGTGGTTTCATCAACGGTACAGCTGTTCCTCTGTCACAACTGCGCGAACTGGGTCAGTTGCTGATTCAGATCCATGGTCAGCACGCTCATCAATTACTCACCAAACCTGAGCACCAAAAATTCCTGCTTGATGGCTATGCCAATGAAACCTCTCTGCTCCAGGAAATGACCGCACGTTATCAGTTGTGGCATCAAAGCTGCCGTGACCTCGCGCATCATCAACAGTTAAGTCAGGAACGCGCCGCCCGTGCGGAACTGCTGCAATACCAATTAAAAGAACTTAACGAATTTAATCCGCAGCCCGGAGAGTTTGAGCAAATCGACGAAGAGTACAAACGTCTGGCGAACAGCGGTCAATTGCTGACCACCAGCCAGAATGCATTGGCATTAATGGCCGACGGTGAAGACGCAAACCTGCAAAGTCAGCTTTACACAGCTAAACAACTGGTGAGCGAATTGATTGGCATGGACAGCAAACTGTCCGGCGTACTTGATATGCTGGAAGAAGCTACCATCCAGATTGCTGAAGCCAGCGACGAACTGCGCCACTACTGCGATCGTTTGGATCTCGATCCCAACCGGCTGTTTGAACTTGAACAACGCATCTCAAAACAGATTTCGCTGGCACGTAAACATCACGTCAGCCCTGAGGCATTACCACAGTATTACCAGTCGCTACTGGAAGAACAGCAGCAACTGGACGATCAGGCCGACTCACAAGAAACGCTCGCGCTGGCGGTAACGAAACATCATCAGCAGGCACTGGAAACCGCGCGCGCATTACACCAGCAACGCCAGCATTATGCAGAAGAACTTGCACAGCTGATCACCGACAGTATGCATGCGCTCTCAATGCCGCATGGGCAGTTTACGATTGATGTCAAATTTGACGAGCATCACCTGGGCGCTGACGGCGCTGATCGTATTGAGTTTCGGGTAACCACCAACCCAGGTCAGCCAATGCAGCCTATTGCCAAAGTCGCATCCGGTGGTGAATTGTCCCGCATCGCATTGGCAATTCAGGTCATCACGGCGCGTAAAATGGAAACCCCGGCACTGATTTTTGATGAAGTGGATGTAGGGATTAGCGGTCCAACAGCGGCAGTTGTCGGCAAACTGCTGCGTCAACTCGGCGAATCAACTCAGGTGATGTGTGTTACCCACCTGCCACAAGTCGCGGGATGTGGTCATCAACACTATTTTGTCAGCAAAGAAACCGATGGTGCGATGACAGAAACACACATGCAATCCCTGGATAAAAAAGCGCGGTTACAAGAGCTGGCGCGCCTGCTTGGTGGCAGTGAAGTCACACGTAACACACTGGCGAATGCGAAAGAACTGCTTGCGGCGTAAACTTTTTTCCTGCTTCACGGTCAGAGTAAACAGCAAAACGCCGTAAGACCGGAAAGCAAAAGGTTTTAAAGTGATGAAAGGTCTATTATCATCGGCATATTACAGATGAGCCACGTACTGCTCGGGCCCGAAAAGGAATCAAATCACTATGCGCTGTAAAACGCTGACTGCTGCAGCAGCAGTACTATTGATGTTGACCGCAGGCTGTTCCACTCTGGAGCGAGTGGTTTACCGTCCTGACATCAACCAGGGGAACTATCTGACTGCTAACGACGTATCCAAAATACGTGTTGGCATGACGCAACAACAAGTTGCGTACGCATTGGGTACACCGCTGATGTCCGATCCATTTGGTACGAATACCTGGTTCTATGTCTTCCGCCAGCAACCAGGTCATGAAGGTGTAACTCAGCAAACGCTGACGCTGACCTTTAACAGTAGCGGTGTGTTGACCAATATTGATAACAAACCTGCGCTGAGTGGTAACTAATAATAAAGTTGCTCTCAAAGACGTTAAAAAAGGTGCTCAATGAGCACCTTTTTTCTGTCTGTTATTTATTCGCTGATTTTTCTGCTCGTTGCCTGCGAAGCTCTTTCGGATCGGCAATGAGAGGGCGATAAATCTCCACCCGATCGCCATCATGCACACTATCGCTTAGTTTTGCCGGACGGCTGTAAATGCCGACTTTGTTTTTAGTTAAATCGATATCGGTACGCAATTCCAGCAAGCCACTGGCGCGAATAGCTTCTTCAACCGTCGCGCCCTCCTGCAGCGTCACTCGCTGCAGGTACTGCTTCTCAGGTAGCGCATAAGCCACCTCAACGGCAATTTTACCTGGCACTGTAAACCTCTTTCGCACGAACCGTAAAAGCCTGGACCATATTAGCCGCCAGCTCTTTAAACACGCGACCAAAGGCGAGTTCAATCAACTTATTGGTAAACTCAAAGTCGAGATGAAACTCGATACGACACGCCTCCTGGCTCAGCGGCGTAAACTTCCATCCACCAATCAATTTCTTGAACGGCCCATCCACCAGATTCATAAGAATACTTTGGTTACTGGTCAACTGGTTGCGGGTAGTAAACGTTTTGCTGATCCCAGCCTTAGAGACATCTACCGCCGCAGTCATCTGCCCAGGAGTGGACTCCAGAATCCGACTTCCGGTACAACCCGGCAAAAACTGAGGATAAGACTGAACGTCATTCACTAACTGATACATTTGCTCCGCGCTGTAGGGTACCAGTGCGGTCCGGCTAATCTGAGGCATAACAATTTCCATCAACAAAAATCCAACAAATAATATCATTTATCCTGCTGTAAAAAAAACGCTATCCCGGCTCTGGGTAACATCGGGTTCATGCTAAGATAGAGCCTTGTCCCCCGCAGGATTGATATGGGGTGTTTTCGATTTCAGATTACCGATGATTCACGACGCTTATGACGAAGAAAAAAGCACATAAACCTGGTTCAGCGACCATCGCGCTTAACAAGCGCGCCCGTCACGAATACTTTATCGAAGAAGAGTTCGAAGCGGGACTTGCCCTGCAAGGCTGGGAGGTTAAATCCCTGCGCGCAGGAAAAGCCAATATCAGCGACAGCTACGTCCTTCTGCGTGACGGAGAGGCATTTCTGTTTGGCGCTAACATCACGCCAATGGCCGTGGCCTCCACGCATGTGGTGTGCGATCCTACCCGTACCCGCAAGTTACTTCTCAACCAGCGCGAACTGGACTCATTGTACGGTCGCGTCAATCGAGAAGGCTATACCGTAGTGGCGCTCTCCCTATACTGGAAAAATGCCTGGTGCAAAGTGAAAATCGGCGTCGCCAAAGGTAAGAAACAGCACGATAAACGTTCAGACATCAAAGAACGCGAATGGCAGGTGGATAAAGCGCGTATCATGAAAAACGCCCACCGTTAAACCTGTAGTCCAATTATTGACCAGTTCCTCACCGCGCCTCCCTCTCCGGCGGCGCGAATGAACATCTTATTGGCTATCACATCCGACACAAATGTTGCCATCCCATTGCTTAATCGAATAAAAATCAGGCTACATGGGTGCTAAATCTTTAATGATAACGCCATTGAGGCTGGTCATGGCGCTCATAAATCTGGTATACTTACCGTTACACATTGGGGCTGATTCTGGATTCGACGGGATTTGCGAAACCCAAGGTGCATGCCGAGGGGCGGTTGGCCTCGTAAAAAGCCGCAAAAAATAGTCGCAAACGACGAAAACTACGCTTTAGCAGCTTAATAACCTGCTTAGAGCCCTCTCTCCCTAGCCTCCGCTCTTAGGACGGGGATCAAGAGAGGTCAAACCCAAAAGAGATCGCGTGGAAGCCCTGCCTGGGGTTGAAGCGTTAAAACTTAATCAGGCTAGTTTGTTAGTGGCGTGTCCGTCCGCAGCTGGCAAGCGAATGTAAAGACTGACTAAGCATGTAGTACCGAGGATGTAGGAATTTCGGACGCGGGTTCAACTCCCGCCAGCTCCACCAAATAAATCAAGGGGTTACGTGAAAGCGTAGCCCTTTTTTCTTTAGTAGTGGCGGCAAAATGGCGGCAGACATTCAGTCAAGCCCAGTTGCTACTACATGCGATCGCAATTACAACTTAAAGAGTTTCGCTTGCCCTGGATTAACAGCTTCGACGTAGTTTTTGACCCCTATTCTGTGCGGCTCATAATTGCTTGAATAGAAATCAATCAGGAAGTCACTCATTTTCTGAGATGTGACTTTCATAACTCCCTTACTCAAAGTTAAATTAAACACGCTAATCTTTGACGATGGTGCCTGAGTTTTACTCATGTTGGCTTGATAACCAGATTTACGCATTGCCACTAGTGCTTCGTCGTAAGCCGCTTGTAATTGGGCCAAATCGTTTGACGAGATGATCACATCATCCATAAACACACTTAGCTTGAGATCATGATGTTTGTTCAATCGGCGTAGTAAGCTACCAAAATAACTTTTATCTAAGCAGAGGGTTGCAAGTATTGGAGATTGAACAAAACCAAAAGGGAGGACATGCTTATGTGGACTATGGGACAAGTTTCTTACAGTTGAAAATGTTGAGATTTCCCGCGCTTGAGAATAGGTGAAGTAGCTCTTTAGATCACGGGTGATACGACTACGGCTCGTTGACTGAAAAAATTGTTTAATATCAACAACGGCAAAAAAATCACTTTTTAAGTGTAATCTGGCAGCTTTAAGATGCCCACCAGTTCTTAGATGGTAAAAATAGAGTGGCGGAATCCACTTGTTTCTGACAGCCTGAAGTATCTTCCCTCCGACTTTACGTGCCTCAACGCTTGGGACATAAACCCAAACCCCGGGCTTAATCTCAAATTTATCTTCCCACCTTTGAACTTCTATTGTCATGAGTTAAATTGTTGTAGTTGAAGGCCATGTTAAGAACGGCGTAAACCGCACCAACTAAGCCAACAAACGCGGTTGCGCATTTGAGCATAGCGGTGATCAGTTCAACACGCGCCTTAACTAAGCCAAGTTCGTTTGTATCCATAACTTGTTCCTCCATAGATACCTGACGTCTCTTAGCGCAAGCGCATGGCCCTAACTAAATAAAAAATAACAACCAGTTAGCCCAGAAAGCTTAACAAGTCGGCGTCCGATTACATGGCAATCAGGTAATCGGTCCGCAGTCGCAAAGCGACAAACTACATATCTACGGAGTGGGGATAAATCCCCGCTAACGTCAGGCATTGTTAATTTAACCTCAACTTATAGAAAAGTATAGTTTTAAATCATGTAGTTATGTCGCCATTTAAATCGGCAAACCCACCTGTTTAAATTTATGAGGATGCGGCTGAACCGGATTTGACTCTTTTGGCGTTGCAATCGAACGAACAAAAGTTTCATGGGTAACAAAAGTATGGCTGCAGTTAATGTTCTGGCACTGGTTGTAACGCTCTTTGGTCAATGAAGATACCTGAAAACTGCTGCGAGTATGGGCGGCACTTCCACACAGTGGGCAAATCATCATTTTTCGAGTTCTCCCCATTTTTGCTAAATTCACAATAATGATATCGCATTATTCCATTTTTCAAACTTAAAAGTTCTCCATTGTGAAGAATCATTCCATTTCGAGATCATCAACCTTCACTTCAAGCTCAAGACTGGTCGTAAAACCATTATCCGGGCTGACGGTATGTGTCAGAGTCGTAATGGTCCATTCCGCATCATCTATCGGCTGTTTAAAGCCACTGACTTTCACTGGCATTTCCGTGTAGAGATCTGCCCGCCCTTCCGCCAGTTGTAGCGAGAATGACGCAACGCCGCGTTGCAGGCGTTCCCACTGCATTTTCGCTGCCCGTTCAGCGTTGCTCCGGTTGGCATAAGTGCGATTAAGTACCAGCACGTTTTCATCCGTACCCACCAGGTAATCGCCCTGCTTCGCTTCCGGCTCTTTCTTCTGCTTCTTAGTCCTGCGCTTACGCTTCACCGTGGTGCTTTCTTTCTTCGCGGGTTCGCGGGTATGCAACCAGCTGGCAATTATGCCCGTATAGGCTCCGCGATCTGCCAGGGTAAAGCGGTGACTGTCGCCGTCCTTACGTGTGATAGTGATCACCGGCAGTGGTTTACCGCTGGCACTTTTGCCCTGTCCCTGCCGGATGAATAACAGATTGCCATTTTTCACCGACGCAATAGCACCGTACTGGCGCGCCAGCCGCATCAGAAAACTACCGTCACTCTCATTAGTCTGGTCTATATGCTCCACGAGCTTATCCGACAGGTCTTTACCCAGTACCATCTTCAGCTTGTGCCGCGCGGCTATCTCCTTCACCACTTCCCCAATGGTGGTCTTGTGCCACGATTTTTCACGGCGGGTATTCAGCGTTTCCCGAAAATCAGCACTTCGCGCCCGGATAGTCAGGCGGTCCGGTGCGCCAGTGTGTTCAATCTCGTCCACCGTGAATGCCCCTTTCGGGAAAAGCGGCTGCCCCTTCCAGCCCAGCGCCAGCGTAATGACCGCACCACGGCGCGGCAGCACGATTTTCCCGTCGGCATCGTCCAGCTCCAGATCAAGCTGGTCTGCTTCAAAGCCCCGATTGTCCGTCAGAGTCAGACTCATCAGGCGGTTATCCAGCACAGTAGTGATATCCCTGCCCTCAATACTGATGCTGAATGCCGGAGTTTTGTTGCTTTTGTTAAGCAGTTCAGAGCTGAAATTCACGACAGCAGCCCTCCCACCGTTTTACTGATATCGCTTAAGACAGACGTTGCCGTTTCCTGCAGATTATTCAGTTGCGCACTGAGATCACCGAACATATCGGACAGGGATTCATCCACCCGTTTGAGCGACAGGGTGAACTCAATCCGGCGCGGCATACCGTCGCGGAAAAACTCCGTTTTAGTCTGATTCAGTCCCTCAATCACATACATGCCATAAATCGTGCCGCTGCCTTCAATCAGGGGCCATGCTTTCCCCTGTTCTGCCATCTGCTCCAGTGCCAGCAACGACAGCCTGCCACCTGTTATCTCCGGCATAAGAACACCGGAAAGCGTCAGCATGTCGTTGTCCGGTCCCAGAAACTGCGTGGACGGACGTCGGTTTACCCGGCTGTTTGCCGCATGTCGCCAGCTGCGTTGATACTGCAGCTCCTGATACGGCACGGTGCGCAGCATAAACACGTACAATCCCAGCACCATCATCATGCGTCGTATCCCCCCTGATCGCTGTAGTTACTCCTGGCTTTTGCCTTCAGCCTGCGTTCACGTTCATCAAGCTGGCGGGCCACCTCCCGCGCAATATCCTGCGCACTTTGTCCTGGCTGCGTCTGAATGATGATCTGCATCGGTGCCTCAATCCGTTGAACGGGCGGCACAGTGGCTGCACGACTCACCATCGCTTCGCCGCCTTTCGCGGGAAGTGCCAAAGGGTGCAACGGTGGAAGCTCTGCAGGCGCGGCAGCAACGCCCATCATTCCGGCAACAACGGCAGCCAGTGCAGCTGTATTTCTCCGGCTGGTCACATTTGCCGGGCCGTTAACAATTTCCGGCCCGTTTTCACCGACGATGCCAAACTGCCCGCGCGGGATATAGCCGCCGCTGTCATACATCCCCGCAAAGCCATATCCCCATGACGGAAAACCACCCGATGGCATCATCACTTTACCGTCTGCATTCACCGTCGCAGGTTGCTGACGCGTCACGCTTTCCGGCAGTTTTGCCTTTGCGGCCTCTTTACTGATAATGCCGAGCTTCTCCAGCAACCAGGAAACGCCGGATTTCAGGGAGTCCAGCGGATGCATGACCATATTCAGCCCTTCCGCCAGTGCCTCCCCGAATCGTCGCCCCATTGCCGCTGCGCTCTGCAGTTCGGCAGAAGTCGACTTAACGGGCGTCAGCAGATCAGTAAACCAGCCCCACAGCGCCTGCACTTTGTCACCAATCCACTGGAACACAGGCTTAAGCGGTTCGAACGCTGCACTGATGGGACCTGCCGCCGCTTTGAATCCTTCCACCACGCCACCGAGAAATGCGGTGATGGGTTGCCAGTATTTCCAGACAACCAGTGCCACACCCGCCAGTGCAGTAACCACAAGACCTATCGGACTGAGCAGAGCACCTAACAGACCAGATACGGCATACAGGGCAACGCGCAACATCGCCAGTGGACCAGATGCCAGTACTCGCAGCACCGTGCCTGCGGCAGCCAGCCCGCCGCGTAGTGCTGCCAGTGGATTCATAAACATCACAGCAACCGCACGTAAACCGGATAATCCAGACCGCAAAAGTGCAACCGGCGCACCTGCTACAGTTTTCAGGACATTTCCCGTCAGTGATGCCGTGCGGCGCAAAGACGACAACGGCGCAGTAAGTAAACCTGCGGCGTTGCCCGATGAAGCAAGCCCGCGTCGCAGCAGTGCCAGTGGTGCGCCAGCCAGCCAGGACAACGCGCTGCTGGTTCGAGTTACTGCTGCCGTAACGGAAGATAACGTTTTGATACCCAACACAGAGAATCCCAGACGGATCACTGCCAGCGGCCCCAGCACTGCAGCCAGCGCCACCGCTAAGGTGCCGAGGCCGACGGTAACCGCAGCCACAACAGCCGATGCTTTCATCAGTGTGCCTGTCAGTTCCGGGTTAGCTTCCACCCAGCGACGCAACGCCCCCGTGACGCTTTTCACCGTGTACAGAATATCCATCAGCGGCTGGCGCAGCGTTTCGCCCAGGCTGCTGAAGGTGTTCTGCGCTCCGGTTTTGACCAGCAACCACTGCGCAGAAAGTGAATCCTTGTTAATGTCGGATTCTTTCTGCATGGAGCCAAGCGCATCATTGCCCGCTGTCAGTTTTAACTGACGCTGCAGTTCCGGCAGGTTGTTTGCCAGTTTCGCCGCGTCATCGCCAAACTCTTTACCAAACAACATAGTCATGGCAGACAGGCGCTTGTCCTGCGGCAGCGCGTTTACCTTCTCCAGCACGCGCTGGATGGTTCCCATCGCATCCTTCGTCATCTGCTTTTCAATCACTTCAGGATTGAGTTTCAGCAGATTCATCCCTTCAAAGAAACTCTTGCTTTGCATGGTGGCAATGGACAATTCACGCACCATCGCGTTTGCTGCACTGGCTGCAACCTCCGGCGCAGCGCCCAGTGTCAGGAAGGTGGAACCCAGCGCCGCCGCTTTACGATAATCCAGACGGTCAGCCACACCGCCCAGACGTTGCATCACATCAATGATGTCTGCCCCTTTCGACATGGCGTTATCATCCAGATAGTTCAGCGCATCACCGAGCTGTTCAATATTGCGGGTGGGGATTTTGTAGAGCTGGGCGATTTTCCCCAGACTTTCTGACAGTTCATCCGCTGGCAGCTCAAAGGCTGTTGCCGCCTTTGCTGCCGTACTGGCGAAGGCCAGCAGGTCACGTTTCTGATCTTCCCAGCTGTCGTCAGGGTTTGCGACGTTCATGCGCGCACCACCTTCAACCAGTGCAGCGAAGTCCACCGCACCGTTTTCCATCGGCAACTGTTCGCTGGCAGCCTTGATGGCATCCTGCATTTCATAAAAACGTGCAGTGCGGTTGCCATTATCGTCACGCAGACCATTGACCTGCTTTGCCACACCTTTCATGGCATCTTCCATGCTGGTATAGCTTTTTACTGCCGCCATCACTGGCGCACCCATTGCCAGCCCTGCAGCCGTGGTGGTGGCTCCGGCACCTGCAATACGATCACGCACCTCCAGCGAACGGGCATAACTGGCACGCGCTGCATTCATCCTGCGCTGAGCTTCCCCCAGTCGCTTCAGCCGCGCCTCCTGTTTCGAAAGTTCCTGGTTATAACGTGATGTTTCACGGGCTAAACGGGCAGTTGCTCCCGCATCGTCTTTCGCAGAAATTCCCGCCCGGTACAGTTCAGCACGCACAAGCGCCGTCTGCTGCTGCAGCTTTTTCTGGCGTTCTTCCAGGCGCTGAACAGCCAGCCGTTGACGGCCCAGAGCAACAACCTGACGTTGCGAAGGCGGCCCCATCGCTCCCAGTTCCTGACTGAGCAAATTTGCACGCTGGCGGGCATAGTTCAGCCTGTCGCCTAATTTCTGATTTTCTGCCTGCAGCTTTCGGAAGCTGTCCAGACTGCTCCCGGCCTGATCAAGCTGCTTTATTGCATCGCGGGATTTTTTGACAGCAGCAGCCAGTTCTCTTGAACTGGCCTGCGCAGATCGAAATGGGCGGGTGAGCTTGTCAACCGCATTAAGAATGACCTGCAGACGCAGGTTGTTATCACTCATCGTTGGCCCCGCTTCTCTGAATCGCTTTATACCGCCATTCCAGCACTTCGGTCAGCGGCATAACGTCAGTAACGGATGGCGGCCAGTGAAAAATGGTGGCGATATCTGCCACCAGATCGTCAACCGTCAGGCTGTCGGTAAACCGGCAAGCACCGACTTCTTCAACAAAAAAGTGACAACCTCAACCGACATGGCAGTGAGATCTGCCGGGTCCATCTCTGCAATTTCCTGTGCAGTCAGTGCCGGACTGGAGATGCGGGGGATCACGGTCATCATCGCGTTTACATCCATATCCATAATGGCCTGCAGGCGTGTACCGCGTAGCGCACCGGACTGCGGTTTACGCAGCACAATTTCGGTGATTTCTGTTTTACCGCGCTTGATGGGGGTATCCAGTTGAATGGTCTTTTCAGTCTGCTTATCGCTCATTTTGCTGTCCTGTCAATTGGGTTCTGGCGCGGTATCCCGCGCCGTTCAGATATATCAGAGGCCGAGGGCGTTGCGGTGCGCTTCCATCAGGTCCACACCGTCCACAATTTCCACCATGTTGATAAGGTCCACTTCATAGAGCACCTCACCATTGATGGTCAGCTTCGCGTAGCTGTTGGTACTGGTCACTTTGGTGGTGTTGCTTTCGCCCGTCTTCCACTCGCCGGAATCCACTTCTTTGTGACGTCCACGCACGACAAGCTCCACGGCCTGCACTTCCCCGGTATCGTCACGCTGAATAGAGCCGGTAAAGCGCAGCTGGATGCCATCCACCGTGGCTTTACCCATCTGTTTAAACAGCAGCAATTCAGTACCACCAATGGAAAATTCTGTGTCCAGCGCACTGTCATCAAGCCCCAGATCCACATCCACCGCACCCGGCATTCCGCCGCCGCGATACTTCTCATATTTGCGGGTAAATTTCGGCAGCGTCAGCGACTCAACGATCCCCTGCCAGTTGTTCCCGTCGTTAAACAGGTTCAGGTGTTTTAATTTGCGTGGTAATGCCATGTTGTCCCCTTACGCGCTGACCTGGCTGGCGAAATTCACCAGGTACTGATCGGTGATGCGCTGACGCAGCATCAGGTTTTCAAGTGGCGGCACTGGCGTGTAGTCGTAGTCGATGGTGAGTTTTCCGGCTTTCAGCGTGTCTTTGTCGTTCACCGACTCATCCAGCCAGCAATCACCACCAATGAGATAGCCCTGACTGACCAGGCTGCGCATTTTGGCGCGGATACCTTCGATAATGTCGCGGGCCAGCGACGGGTTAAGCGGTTTATCCACCGCCCACATGTGTGCTTCTGCCATCGTGTCCATCAGCACCTGCGCCGTGCGGGTGTAGTTTTCGAAGGCAAAGAGCGGGTCATCACTCAGGCAGCGGGAACCCCAGAAGCGGAAACCGTCTTTACGCACAAGCGTGGTGACGTCGTTCTGGTTCAGCAGACCTGCATCGGTTGCCGGGTCCTGCAGATCCCAGAACACATCTGCAGAAATTCCGGTGACACCGTTCACGCCCACGTTGGACAGGCTTTTGTGCCATCCGGTCTGCTCGTCAATTTTGGCGCGCAGACCAAGCGCACGGGCGGTGGCATATGCCGTTGCTTCGGCATTCAGCACCGTGTCCCAGCCAGTAAAGTCAGGCCAGATCAGCATCCCTTCGCGCTGGCTGAAGTTTTCGCGGTAAGTGATCGCCTCCTGCACTGTCTTGCAGCCATACGCTGACAGGTAAGCAAATCCACGCAGGCTTTGCGCCACGCTCAGCAACTCAGTAGCTACCGCCTTGGTGTCGTGGCCTGGCACGCCGAGAATGCGCGGTTTAACGCCGAGCTGTGACTGGGCAGATAACAGGGCTTTCATACCTGTTTTTTTACCTTCAGCAGTCACTGCGCCGATGATATTGGTCGTGGTTTCGTCTTCCGTTTCACCCTGCGGCACACGCACAACAATGGTCACGGGTTTTGCCTGGTCAGCGATGGCATCCAGCGAACGGGCCAGAGTACCTGACTCACCCGCTTTACCGCTGGCAGTCAGCACATCAGTGATCAGCACGGGTTTATTAAGAGGAAACATTTTTGCATCGGCATCATCGCCCGTGCAGACCATACCCACGATGGCGGTGCTCACCGTGGTAATAGATCGGGTGCCTTCGTTGACTTCAACAACGCGCACCCCGTGGTGGTAATCCTGAGCCATAGTGGCGAACCTCCTGATTGGATTAGGCTTCGCCCTATGTTGAAGTGATTGTGCCTGACAAACAGCTAAGCGCAGTTGTGTCGTTATTCACACAAAATAACGGTATTTGTCTGCTTGCAGGGATAATCAACATAATGCTGATTCAGGGGGATTCATTGATCTTATTTGCCGGAAATTTTCTATAAATGGTAGAAACGCCTACATCAAAAATCAGTGCAATACGCTGTCTTGATTCTCCGGCCTCGAGTAAACGCCCAATCTGTGCCCACTGTTCGGTGGTCAACTTAGGACGGCGTCCACCTACTCTGCCTTTGGCACGAGCTGCAGCCAGCCCTGCCCTGGTACGTTCAACTATCAGTTCGCGTTCCATTTCAGCCAGGGCACCCATGACATGAAAAAAGAAACGACCCATTGGGGTACTGGTATCAATACTGTCAGTCAGGCTTCTGAAATTCACACCACGCTGGCGCAACTCTTCTATCAGCGTAACAAGATGCCGCATACTGCGCCCCAACCTGTCCAGCTTCCAGACAACCAGCGTGTCTCCTGCCGATAGTGTCCTGAGTAGTTTTTTCAGCCCCGGTCTGTCGGACTTAGTGCCACTGATTTTGTCCTCAAAAATCTGCTCACATCCCGCGCAGTTCAGTGCATTACGTTGCAAATCGGTGTTCTGGTCATTTGTTGACACGCGTACATAGCCAATAAGCATGATCATCCCCCTGAATAAAAACCGGAGATGATGCCAGTTAGCTGTTACCTCTGCATTTTCTTAAACGTTGGTTTAGGAGAAGGCTCTGCATTACCGGTTGGGGTGCCTGTTCCGTGGCCTTCAGCCACTCCGCCAACAGGCTGGCTGAAATGCAATGGTGCGGCTTTTTCTGCTGAAGAATACCCGGAACTGGCAAAGGCTTACCCGACCAATAAATTGCCTGATTTACGTGGTGAGTTTATTCGTGGCTGGGATGATGAACGTGGTGTGGATAGTGGGCGAACTCTGCTTTCATCGCAAGGAGATGCTATTCGAAACATTACTGGCGGTTTTGGTCAGTTGCGCGTAAACAGCGAAATTAATGCAATTGTCGATGTTCAAAGTGTGAGTGGGGCTTTTTACGGAGGTACCTCAGTCCGGAATAACATCAATGTGTCTATGACATACGCTAATGACCGAAAAATCCGACAAGATGTTCACTTCTCGGCGGCAAATGTTGTTCCAACAGCAAATGAAAATCGTCCACGTAACATCGCCTTTAATTATATTGTGAGGGCCGCATGATGAATAAAGCTGTATTAAATAGCAAACTCATTGCCATAAAAGCGGGAGACATTATCATTTATAATTATGATGGTGAAACGCGGGAATATATTTCTACATCAACTGAATATCTCGCTGTCGGCGTCGGTATCCCGGCATGTTCTTGTTTAGATGCTCCGGGCTCAAACAAAGCTGGTTATGCAATTTGTCGTTCTGTAGATTTAAACTCATGGGAATATGTGCCAGACCATCGCGGTGAAGTTGTCTATAGTACCGAAACGGGAGATACCAAAGAAATCACAGCTCCGGGTGATTACCCTGAAAATACAACCATTATCGCCCCATTAACGCCATACGATAAATGGGATGGTGAGAAATGGGTGACCGATACTGAGGCACAGCATAGCGCCGCAGTAGACGCGGCAGAAGCACAGCGTCAGTCACTGATTGATGCTGCAATGGCTTCCATCAGTCTGATTCAGCTGAAATTACAGGCCGGACGGAAGTTGATGCAGGCAGAAACAACCCGGCTTAACGCCGTGCTGGATTACATTGACGCGGTGACGGCAACAGATACCAGCACCGCGCCTGATATTATTTGGCCTGTATTCCCTGAGACTGATTAACCTCAATTAGTATTGGTTCGCCTTTCTCATTAATTGTTAGCTCCATGCCCTGAGGAATTTCTGTCATAGTAAAAAACCAGTTGTCCTCCGGTAATTCAATAGCCCCGGTCACGTCATGAAGACCGGGGATTACTTCAGTCAAAGTAACTGGATTAAACAGGCGCACAATAAACCCTCCAGGAAAAAGCATTTGATGATGGTCTGCCGTCGTACATCTGGCAGCGGGCATAAAAGCCGGTATTTGTTACCTGATCATCCACGATCATTGAAACATGAACATTATTAGGTGTGCTCTCGTAATCCGTTCTTATTCTTTCCGCGATACTGATAAAACGTGAAAGTTTAGGCAGTGCAATTGGGTAAACAACTTTAGCCAGTCCATTATCATTAGATCCACCGGTTCCAAATACTTCTATTGCACCGTCTGACCAGCGTATCCATGCACCATTGGCATTAGCTCCTCGCTGAATGACATATCTGGCTTCTCCCAAACCAAGGTATGTGAGAAGACCAGCTACATCCTTTCCACTCAAATTGGTAAGCGTATTGTCCAGCGGTTGTTTACCTGCCAGCGCATTAAGCATTGTCGTGGCAAAGTTCGGATCATTCCCCAGTGCCGCCGCCAGTTCGTTCAGTGTATCCAGTGCAGCAGGTGCAGAACCCACCATTCCTGCAATCGCCGATTTCACAAAAGCCGTAGTGGCAATCTGTGTATTGTTGACCGACTGCGCCGCCGTGGGGGCTGTTGGCGTTCCGGTGAGTGCCGGACTCGACAACGGTGCTTTTAGTGCCAGCGCATTGTTAATGGTGGTACTGAAATTCGGATCATTGTTAATGGCTGCGGCTATTTCTTTCAGCGTGTCCAGCGTGGCTGGCGCACCATTAATAAGGGCCGTCAGTGCCGCCTGTACAAACGCAGTGGTCGCAACCTGCGTGGTATTATTCCCCGCCGCTGGCGTTGGCGCTTTGGGGGTTCCGGTAAATGTCGGGCTGGCTTTTGGCGCGTACTGTGAATGCGGGTCCGGTGCGGCAAGATGTTTTGCTATCTGATCATCCGCGTAAACCTTCAGCTCCAGTGCCTTGTCATCCACATACTTGCGGGTTGCCAGCACTACAGCAGGGTCGATTTTCAGGGTGATATTGTCCGTGCTGCTGGTAATCAGCACCATGCGCACGGTCTGAGTGCGCCCGCTACCTTCAGCCAGTTGCGGCTTATAGCTTTCCGGGCAGTTGCCCACGGCAATCAATGCCCCGGACTCATCAAACAAGCCCACTTCACGTATCCACCAACCGCCCTCGTTTTCAGGGATCACCTGTTCGGCAATAATCTGGCTGCTGTTCTGCGGGTCGATATAAAGCATATTCAGCGCAGCCCGGCGTTTCTCATTTACCAGTGCCGTCTGCTTTGCGTCCGGCGTTGGCAATACTCCACCGCCATCGCCCACCGCCATATGGGTAATTTTTAGCGGCACACCGAGCGCGGCGGCGCTGGCAAGTTTCGCCGCGCCAATATCCGTCAGCAGGGTATAAAATTTTGTGCTCATGGATTCACTCTCATTGTGTCAATAACATGGACCGCCCCGCCTTCATGCGCGGTGCCACCGGAAATAATCGTTTCGTTGATATACGGATAGATCGTGATTTCTTCGCCAAGATAGCTGGCGGCTCCCACCCAATGCGGGCCGCTGGTCTGCAGATTGATGGACATGCCGATCATGTGGCGGCTACATGGTTTGGCATCGCTTATCAGTCGCTCAAGTTCCAGATAGGTATCTTCAGTGATGCCCTGGTCCTGCACGCCGATATCCAGGCGAAACGTGCCCGGTGTTTCTCCGGTCTGCCACCACTCAATAATGCGGATCAGGAATCCGAACGGCTCCACCACCCGCCGCACGGCACTGGTGGTCCCTTTATGCTGATGAATATAAAAAGCATCCTTCACCACCTGGCGCTTGACGCTTTCAGTCCAGCCCTCGTCCCAGCGATCCACAGAGAACGCCCAGGCGAGATAAGGCAGGAAACTGACCGGACAGGTTGCCGGATTCCACAAGTCACGAAGCGGCACCTGCAGATCAGAAATCCCGCTGCAGGTTTGCGCCAGTCGGCGCTCCAGTGGTGTTGAACCCGGTGGCAGCAGACTATTCATCCGTTCCTCCGTTGGTTACGCTCCACTGCGTACATGATGCCGCCTGTGTTTTGTTCAGGACCACATCCGCCAGAGGAGAAGCCAGCTCCACACGCTGCACCCCCTCAACATGCAGGGCGGCAAAAATGGCGCTACGGCGAATATCCCGACCAAGACGCGTCTGACTGGCGATGTACTTCTGCAGGCTGGCTTTTGCCGCTGCCATTACCGGCTCTGCTTCCGGTCCAGGATAGAGAAAAATGGTGGCTTCCACGCGATACGGGATGATTTCTGCGCTGCGAACCGTAAGACGGTCAGCCACCGGGCGGACGTTCTCACTGTTCAGAGCTTTTTCCACCACGTCCAGCAGGTCTTTTTCTGCAGTTCCATCGCCTTCGCGGCTAAGGACAGTCAGCACCACCTCTGCAGGTGCCGGGCTGGTTGCACTGGCATCCGCCACCCGACCGTCGGCGCTTCGGGCATGAAATTCATAAGCTGCAGTTGGCCCCGCAACAGAAAGCCCTTCAAAGGCCGCAGGCACACGCAGGCGCAACGCTTCATCGCTTTCCATCACAGCTGCAACGGGCGGCACAGCATCATTATCAGCAGGCGTCACCGTCAGGCGTGTCACGTTGTAGTTGGCAGCGAGCTGGTCAAGATCGCCGCCCATCGCGTAAGCCACCATCACCGCCTGCGCGGCTTCGTTAATGCGCTGGCGCAGAAGCAACTCACGGTAAGCGTTCTCCTGCAACAATTTAGTGGCGGGTTCAGATTCCAGTTCCAGCGTGCGGATCACTGCTTCCTGCTCATCTTTCGGATGAAGCGCCACAAATTCTGCCTTGCGTTCGGCAAGCAGCGTCTCAAAGTCCGGCACATCCACAATCTGCGGTGCAGGCAACTGCGAAAGGTCAATCACTGCCATTCTCTGCTCCTGTTGATACGGAAAGGGACACAGGCACACCGTTATTCCGCCGCCCGGTCAGCTCCACCACCATTGAACCGTCAAAATTGCTGTTGATGGTGATGGAATCCAGCGTCAACCGTGGCTCCCAGCGACTCAGCGCCACATACACTGCCGACATGACCTGCAGGCGTAATGCCGGATTTTGTGGCTGATCTATCAGTGCCGACAGCAGGGAACCATATTCCCGGCGGGCAATACGGCTACCCTGCGGTGTCAGCAGAATGTCCCGCACCGACTGGCGCAGATGATCAATATCAGTAATGACTTTGCCGCTGGTATTGTTCATCCCGCTATAAAGCGTCATATCGGGCCTCCGGTTGTATCGCCGCCTTTCAGGACGCCAGTATGCTGATGCGCATCAACCACGATCCCGTTAGAACTCATCGCTCCGCCGCCCTGGGTAACGCCACCATTGATCACCACTTCGCTGTTAATGCGCGTGCGGTCAGCCTCCAGTACAAACTCACTGGTTTTCATGGTGATGTTGTCAGCAGCCTCAATGACCATGGATTTGATGCCCCTGACATACCAGCGCCCGGTGGCGGGTTCGTATTCAAACCAGCCACCGTCAGGATGTTCTGTCACGCAGGCGTCCGCCGACGTCGACGGTGGTGCGAACTGATTCGAATAGACAGCGGGCAGCGCAAAGGCGGTTTCCAGATTGCCGCCCAGACTCAGCAGCACCACCTGCTCACCTTCCGATGGTCGCCACCATGTACGGGCATTCCCGGCACGCAGCGTCAGCCAGCTGATCCAGTTGGTTTCAAGCTCGCCCGTTTTCACCCGGCAAAGCCAGTTTTCCCTGTCCACTTCGGTGACTACCCCTGTGCGGATCAGGTTGGTGATAAGGCGCATGATTTCGGTTAATTGTGCGTTCATAGGGAAAGGTTGCCATCAGGGGAAGAAAGGCGGCAGTGCTGCAACTTGTATCAGTGCTGATACAAAGATCACCCCGCCAGCCATTGCAGAATCATGTCGCGGGTCATTGCCTCAACATCATCATTTACACCCAGAAGGCGACGCTCTGCGTAACGCACCTCCGGTCCCTTACGACTGACGCGATCTCGCAGGCCGTAATGGTGAACGCGGGCAATGCGCTGCACCTTGCCTTCAAACTGCACGCTGGCAGAGTCGGTGCTGGCGGCAGTTTTCAGGTATTTTGTGGTGCGCAGCTTTGCAAACATCTGACGTTTGATGCGCCCCTTCTTGCTGCGTGCTGTTACCCTGCGCGGTTCATAACTGCTGCCATCTGGATTGCGCTGCATCCTGATATTCTGCTGCTGTGTCCGGCGCAGTTCCTGCGCCAGCTGGCGCATCATGCGGCTTCTCGTGGCTGGTTCCAGATTCGCCAGCAAGGCACTCAGCCAGTCGTCCACCTTCTGCAGTTCAGCCACGTTTCACCGTCCACATTTCTTCAGGTTCATCAGGTTCCGCTATAGCTTCAACACTCGACACACTACCGTCAGTGCTGACCAGCACACGCTCCGTCAGTTGCAGGTTCAGGCTGATATCACAGACATCGTTGCGCAGAATATCCACCTCAAAGGTGAATAGTTTTTCCCGTAACGCCGGGTTATTGATGGCATCGGGCTGGTTATCCCTCAGCCACAGCAAAACCGGGGCCATCAGCAGATTCTGGTCGCCGCTGAAATCCTCAATCACCGCGTTCAGGGTGTAACGGTACTCCCACGACATGGAGCTGGCCCCCGTGGCAACCAGCGAACCGTTATCCACAAACAGATGCAGTTTGTCCGGGTTATTGCGGACATAAGGCACCGCTTTATTGAGGGCGTGGCGCAGGGATTGTGGTTTGTTCACTGTTTTGCTCCTGACACGCAATAATCATGTCCACTTTGTCTGCACAGACCGCCCAGGCGGCCTCCGTTTCATCCAACAACGCGTTCAGATCACCGTTAGTGCGCGGCTCTGCCTGATCCAGCCGACACGGTGTCACTCGCGGACAACCACTGACGATAAGCTGCACCTCCGGTGAGCGTCGGACGTTCCCGCAGCCGGATAATGTCAGCAGGCAAAGGAGTATCAGTCCAGCGGCGTAAATCCTCGTTCTCACGTTTCAGTTCCTCGATCCGGTGTTGTCGTTGTCTCAGCAGCGCGCTGGTCTGTTCTGCTTCGGCATAGAGCCGCGCCTGCTCCCGGTTATTGGTTTCAGTCAGAATGGACAGGCTGATAAGCTGGCTGTTGCTCTTTGCCAGTGCCTGGCTTTTGCTCTGCAGCTCGTCTGCCTGCGTGCTAATGGTCTGGCTGGCATCAGCCAGCCGCCACGTCTGCCAGCCCAGCGCCGCCAGTAATAACGCCAGCACAACCAGCAGCAACCGGTTCATGCTGCTACCTGTTGCGCCATCTGATTACGGGTGATCCAGAAGGCAATAACGGTCAGTAGATAAAAGACCAGGGTAATAGCCCACCCCGTCCAGGCGAGACTTACAACAATCAGCAATCGCATCACCCAACTGATAAATACGTTTTCTTTTCGGGTAATTGTCTTCAGTAAAGATGCCCTTAACTCCTGCCAGAGCGGGCCATTCTTAATTAACGCAGCCAGTGCTACCGGAATTACCGCCCATGTCAGCAAACAGGCTACCCAAACGCCGGACGCTGCCAGTACCGGAAAAATCCCCTGCGGATACACCATTGCTGCGATTAACAGCGCCATCCATAACATCAGAAACAGTCCGCTGATTAATTTCTTTTTCATTTCAGTTTGCTCCCTGTAAACACCAGGCCATCTCCCGCGCACGGCGGTTATCCAGCCCCTGATTAAACACACCTTTTACATAAACCCAGCGCGGCAACTGTCGGCACGCATCCGCCCAGCGCCGCTGATTGAGCAATTTCACCAGCGTGGAGCTGCAGGCATTGCCCGTCCCCACGTTGAAGGCAAACGACACCGTAGCGTCATACACCTTCTGTGGTGGCAGTTGCTTCACACACCTTTCCAGTACCCGCTCCACACGCAGCACGTTGGAGATCAGCCCTTCTGCTGCCTGTCGTTCCGTGATTGTTTTGCCGGGAATGACGCCCGATGTATTACCAATGCCGTCGGTCCAGACACCCGCGCTGCACTGATACGGCTGCAGACGACAGCCTTCGTAATCAGCAATCAGTTTCAGCCCCTCCACGGAGGTGTGAAGCTGCTGAAAACCCGGCAGCGTGGCAGCAATAGCCAGCACGGCCCCGACAAGGCAGCGTTTAACGATTGATGGATTCATAGTCCTCCCGCGAGATCTGCCCGTCGCGCAGAAGCTGGTAGGATTTGTGTTTGTAGTACCAGTTGATAGCCAGCATCAGTACACCAATCATCAGACCGCCCAGCGTTGAGGCATCCTTGATGGACAAATCGCCCAGCCAGGCCAGCACGACGGCGATGCAATACGTGATAAAGGCGCTGATTCGCTCAAGCGTCATAATTCAGTCCCATAGCTGGACGGTCTGCACGGTGGTGGTGGTCGGAATGTCCGGCAGCTCCACCTGCAGCCCGTGAGGTAAAAAGGGGCCGTATTCGGCAAGCCCCGGATTTGCCTTCAGTACCTGCTCCGTGACCCCCTGCGTGCGCCCGTAATGACGCCAGCAAAGCGCGTCCACCGTGTCATACTGATGCGCACGCACTTTCATCAGATAAGCTCCACTGTGCAGTGCGGCGCATCCTGCACCCGGCTGATGGCCCAGCGGGCGTCACGCCACAAATCACCGCTTGCTTCCGCCAGTTCCTCGCCCCGCTTCACACCGGACGCCGTGGCGTCATAGTCCTGGTATCGTTCGTTGAGCATGGCGCGTGCCCAGCAGTAAACCGCGTTGAAATAGTGCTGAATGCGCTCACTTTTGCCGTCCAGCTGTTCCGCCGGAACTTCTGCCAGCGAGGCATACCCCAGCATCTGCTGGCGTCTGCGAAACTCATACAGCTCTGCGTTGACCTCCGAAATTGCCGACAGCGCAACCTGCTTTAAACGCGGCTGCGTCACCGTGCCGTCAGTGCGCATCACGCTGCGAAACTCCGACAGGTCCACATCAGGCCAGAACGGCGTATTCCTGATGATTTCCGCCTGTTCTGGTGCCTGTTCTGGCGCAACAAACTTCATGCTGCTTTCTCCTGAAATAGAGGGCGGTGGACGGGGTTTTGATGTGGCAGTGCCTTTCGCCACCCCGTGCCGCCCGTGCGCGGGGGCACGTTCTGTCAGCGGCTGTCATTGCGCAGTCTGCGCTCCAGCTGCTGTTTGTCTTTTTTCACGCCACAGCGAGGATCGAGCTGTAACGCATGGTTGAGATGATTAAGGGCGGAAGCCGGGTTGCTTTCACTCAGGACAGCGCCAATCGCTTTATGCAGACGCGCCCGTGACTGGTCCGGCATATCCAGACCGTCTGTCAGCTCCAGCGTCTGCAGCAACAGATCGGCATCAAAGCCGGTGGCGGCAAGCATTGCGCTCTGCGCCGCGTCTGCCATTTCCTCTGCCAGCACGGTCTGCACGTTGCGGTTACCCAGCGGCATCACCCAGCCATGACGCAGGGCATGACGCCCGATCTCCAGCGCCCCTGCATAATCTCCGGCATCAATGCGCCACAGCATCACGTACATCAGCACGTCATCCTGTTGAGCGCCTCCGGCAGCCAGAACGCCCTCCGCCCAGGCGGCATATTTCGGCAGCAGCTCCACCTTGATTTCCGCTTTTTTGACCGTGGACTGAACGCCCTTGAGACGGCGGCGGTCTTCCGCCAGTTGCAGCAGCATCAGGTCATAGCCCGACGCGTGGCGAACACTGCCACCCTCGCGAGCGGCCTGTTCAGCCTGAACGCGCAGGCGATGCTGCCGTGCGGGACTCAGGCTCATGAATTACGCTCCGGTTTCTGCTGCGGCGGCGCTGAAGTCACCAATCTGGATGTTTTCCACCAGTGCAGCGCAGCGATAGTCCTCAACCACATAGGCTTCGTTAACGGATTCAAAATTTTCAATCCGGTCACGTTTCGGGTTGTCGATAACTGAACGGCGGCGGGTATCTTCCTGCCAGTAGATGGACAGGTTATCCAGACGGGTGATCAGCAGCGCATTCGGCGGGAAGAACGGCGCACGCACCGCCTGCAGGCCACCCATGCGTTTCTGACTGATGATCATATCGGCAGCCAGTTTTTCACTGTTTTCCTGCTCTTTGTTGACCAGCGGGAAATACTTGTCAGACAGCAGTTCACGACCGCAAATCACCACCAGATCGTCATCGTCCTGGTAGACCACATCGATAAGCTCATTGACGGCATCCATCACTACGGCGTCCAGGTTGGCATATTCGCCACCTTTCCCGACTTTCACCGCGCCCGGTGTGGTTTCACCGCCCGTGGTGGTGCTGCCCATGACGTGATCCGGTGCATCCTCACGGATTTTCTGCAGCCAGCCTTTGTTCACATCCTGCAGCAGCGGGTTTTCGCTACGGTTGGAGGTTTTCGCACGCTTCACGCCGTTAAAGCCGATCATGATGCGGTCCAGTGCCTGACGTTTCACGATGGCGTTACGGATACGCACCTGGAAATCCTGAAACTTCGCCCACAGGTCCAGCTTCGCGTAGGTCAGCACCGTGTCAAAGTTGGTCTGTTCGCATTTGTATTCCACATCGACCATCAGCGTCGGATCGACAGGTTCTCGCTCTTTCGCGGTGGTATCAGTGGTTCCGGCAATGGTGCTGCCAACACCCAGCCCCAGCAACTGACCAGACTGCTCAGTCACTGGCGTGACGTTAATCAGCGTCAGGAAAGCGGCGGACTGCTGGATCTGGTCTTCCAGCGTCTGCTGCACGGACGGCTCTACGGTGAACTTGCTGGACAGTTCTTCAACTGCCACACCGTTCAGACGCGCCAGCTGCTGCAGGTAAGCGTTAAAAGCAAAGCGGGTATTCTTCTTCATCGGGTTTTGTGCTCCATCAGCAATTGGTCAGAGTGTCAGCGGGGGCGTTACCGCCTGTTGCACGCTGGCGGTAGTCCTGGCGGCTGTCTTCATGACTCAGCTTATTCACCAGTTCGTTAAAGGCGGTCTGCTGTGCCTGCAGGGCAGTCTCCAGCTCAGACAGACGTTCTTCCTGCTCAGACAGGGATTTTTCGGTGCGTGCGCTCAGGTTTTGCTGCTCAGTGGCGACCAGCTCCACGGCCTTATGCACATCAGAGAACCGGGCATCGTCGGACTGCTCTTTTTTGGTAAACAGCGCCGTGACACGGGCAAACAGGGACGGTTTGTCCTCCTGGATTTCTTCCAGTTCGATCACTGTTTCCTCTGCGGCGGTAAAGAGATTGGCGGGATTCTGCTTGCGGTTTGCCAGCGGGTTATGGGCTGCACTGGCGCTGAATGTCAGCATTTCCGTACCCAAACTGGCAGGGTCATCAGTGGCAGCCAGGCCGACCAGGTAGGCTTTGCCCGTATCAGCGAACTTCGGGCTGACTTCCATAGAGGTGAATAATTTCTGGCCTTTTTTCACCAATTCCACCAGGGACTCCGTTGGCTCAACGTCGGCATACAGCGCCATCTTGCCTGCCAGCGGGCCTTCCGTGATTTCTTCAGCAAACAGCGCCGTCACCTTGCCGTAACGGTTAAAGGTGCTGTCCGGGAGATAAGACTTGATGTGCTCAAGGTTAATCAGCGCGGTATACACCGCCGGGTTGTAGCTGGCTGCCATCTGTTCCAGCCATTCACGCTGGATTTCGCGTCCGTCGGTGGTGGCACCTTCCACCCCGATGCGAAAACGCTTTGCTTTCACTGTCATGAGCCGTGCTCCGTTAGAAATAACTTACTGGAGCCTTATGGTTGCGGTGATGGGGGCAGTGAAACAATGCGCGGTATTTGTACCGACAACCACACAAACCGCAGGCGGGGAAAGCCTTCATTCAAGGCTGTAGGTTTGTGCCATGAACACCACACTGACACCCGCAGATCTCGATCCCCGTCGGCAGGCCATGCTGCTGTACTTTCAGGGATACCGCGTAGCCCGCATTGCTGAAATGCTGGGCGAGAAAGTTGCAACCGTTCACAGCTGGAAGAAACGCGACAAGTGGGGTGACTATGGGCCGCTGGATCAGATGCAGCTCACCACCGCCGCACGTTACTGCCAGCTCATTATGAAGGAGCACAAAGAAGGGAAAGATTTCAAAGAAATTGACCTGCTGGCGCGCCAGTCGGAGCGCCACGCGCGGATCGGCAAGTTTAACAATGGCGGCAACGAAGCCGACTTAAACCCTAACGTCGCCAACCGCAACAAAGGCCCGCGCCGTCAGCCGGAAAAGAATGTTTTCACCGATGAACAGATAGAGAAACTGGAAGAAATCTTCCATTCCTCCATGTTCAACTACCAGCGCCACTGGTGGGAAGCCGGAAAAACCAACCGCATCCGCAACCTGCTGAAGTCACGCCAGATCGGCGCGACCTTTTACTTTGCCCGTGAAGCCCTGATTGACGCCCTGCTTACCGGACGTAACCAGATTTTCCTTTCTGCCAGTAAGGCACAGGCTCACGTCTTTAAGCAGTACATCATCGACTTCGCCAAAGAAGTCGAGGTGGAGCTGAAAGGCGATCCGATGGTGCTTCCTAACGGGGCCACGCTTTACTTCCTCGGCACCAATGCCCGCACGGCGCAGAGTTACCACGGCAACCTGTATCTGGATGAATATTTCTGGATACCGAAATTCCAGGAGTTGCGCAAAGTGGCTTCCGGTATGGCTATTCACAAGAAATGGCGACAAACCTATTTTTCCACGCCATCCAGCCTGACCCACAGTGCTTATCCGTTCTGGTCCGGTGCGCTGTTCAACCGTGGACGCAACAAAGCTGACAAGGTGGACATCGACCTGTCCCACAGCAATCTGGCCCCCGGCCTGCTGTGCGCAGACGGGCAATACCGCCAGATAGTCACCGTGGAAGATGCGGTGCGCGGCGGCTGTAACCTGTTCGACCTCGACCAGCTGCGCATGGAGTACAGCCCGGACGAATACCAGAACCTGCTGATGTGCGAGTTCGTGGACGATCTCGCGTCCGTGTTCCCGCTCAGCGAACTGCAGGCGTGCATGGTGGACAGCTGGGAAGTCTGGACCGACTTTCATGCACTGGCCCTGCGCCCGTTTGGCTGGCGCGAAGTGTGGATCGGTTATGACCCGGCAAAAGGTACGCAGAACGGCGACAGTGCCGGATGCGTGGTGGTGGCTCCGCCAGCCGTGCCGGGTGGTAAGTTCCGCATTCTTGAGCGTCACCAGTGGCGCGGGATGGACTTCCGCGCCCAGGCTGACGCCATCAAAAAACTGACCGAACAGTATAACGTGACCTATATCGGTATCGACTCGACCGGCGTCGGTCACGGGGTTTACGAGAACGTGAAAGCGTTTTTTCCTGCTGTCCGGGAGTTTGTCTATAACCCCAACGTTAAAAACGCCCTGGTACTCAAGGCCTACGACATTATCAGCCACCGCCGTCTGGAGTTTGACGCCGGGCACACCGACATTGCGCAGTCATTTATGGCAATCCGTCGCGCTACCACTGCCAGTGGCAACCGCCCGACCTATGAAGCCAGCCGCAGCGAAGAAGCCAGCCATGCCGATCTGGCCTGGGCAACAATGCACGCACTGTTTAACGAACCGCTGCAGGGCGAGTCCGCCAATACCAGCAATATTGTGGAGATTTTTTGATGGGAAAGAGTAAGAAGAACCGCGCTGCGTCGACGAAACAGATCCAGCATAAAAGCCAGACTTCAGCCGAAGCATTCAGCTTCGGTGATCCCGTTCCTGTTCTGGACCGCCGCGAACTGCTGGACTATGTGGAATGCGTACAGATGGATCGTTGGTACGAGCCGCCTGTGAGTTTCGACGGACTGGCGCGAACCTTCCGCGCCGCCGTGCATCACAGCTCACCGATTGCAGTGAAGTGCAACATTCTGACCAGCACCTACATCCCTCACCCGCTGCTCAGCCAGCAGGCTTTTTCGCGTTTTGTACAGGACTATCTGGTTTTTGGTAACGCCTACCTGGAGAAACGCACAAACCGCTTCGGTGAAGTTATCGCCCTTGAGCCTGCACTGGCAAAATACACCCGACGCGGGTTAGACCTTGATACCTACTGGTTTGTGCAATACGGCATGACTACGCAGCCGTATCAGTTCACGAAAGGCAACATTTTTCATCTGATGGAACCGGACATCAACCAGGAGATCTACGGCCTGCCTGGTTATCTTTCTGCCATTCCGTCAGCTCTGCTCAACGAGTCCGCCACGCTGTTCCGCCGCAAGTATTACATTAACGGCAGTCATGCAGGCTTCATCATGTACATGACCGATGCAGCGCAGAACCAGGAGGATGTGAACAACCTCCGCAACGCGATGAAAAGCGCCAAAGGTCCTGGTAACTTCCGTAACCTGTTTATGTACTCGCCTAACGGTAAAAAGGACGGGCTTCAGATTATCCCGTTGTCAGAAGTGGCGGCGAAGGATGAGTTCCTGAATATCAAGAACGTGAGCCGGGACGACATGATGGCGGCGCATCGTGTGCCGCCACAAATGATGGGGATAATGCCTAATAATGTCGGGGGGTTTGGGGATGTGGAGAAGGCCAGTCGCGTATTTGTACGTAATGAATTAACGCCCTTGCAAAAAAGGCTACAAGAGCTGAACGACTGGCTGGGCGAAGAAGTGATTAAATTTACGCCCTATATTCTTTCAGAAGAATAATTCCGAACTTATTTGTTTCTTCTTTGTTCACGCCTTGTCTTGGCTTCGATAAGGCGTTGAGGTTCAGTGTAAAGCCGTTCTAAAAAAAGATAGGTAAAATCTTCAAGATCCTCAGCAGCAGCTTTATCCAAAATACCTTCATGCGCTCCATCATTTCCGTCATCTTTAACGCATTCAGCTAGTTCCCTTAAAGCTTCAGGCAGTAGATGATTATCAAATAACCACTCCATTCTTAACCCTAGGCTTCTCCTTATTTTTTGCGCAGGCCCTTGCTCCCCATCAGGAAGAAGTCCTTTTGTGGCATAATCAAGGCAAAGCCTAAACATGGTTGCTGCTGCATTATAACAACCTATAGCCAAACATTTCGCCCCTTCCTCATATGCACTATTGATATGCTCAGGTAAGAACTCTGGTGGCTCCTCTACTGCTAAGTCTGCCGGTGATATAGGCCTAACAACCTCTGCAACTTCCTTTAAGCCGAATATTCCACTTTCCCAATTATAGCCATCTAAAGTTTTATTTTTCGTTAAAGGTCTGCAAAGAAACATTGTCGTTTTATGACACTCTCGGCAAACACAATAGACCTCGTACTCGTATGTTTTACCCCCGCCCAATGCATTGTAAACCCTAGTGCAATTCAGCCCATTAACATCAAACGCTATTTTTTGTGATCCACATCGTGGACAGTCATCTACTAACATAACCATGTCAATTACTCCTCCCTATGAAAAAAATGAGTTGAAAAATTGAATATTCACGACTTAAAAAGCTAGCCTATTTAACACCATAATTTCATTAATTCAACCATGAGCGCGCGCTCGTATCCCCGCCACGCCTGCCCGCTTTATGTAGTGGTTTTCATGCACCTGCATGATCTACGCAAAAGCCCGCCAGAACTGGGCGGGCCTTAGCAAAAACGATCCTCAAACGATCATGCAATATCATGCACTAAAGACATGCACTAACAAGTGAAACTCCGTATCCAAATGACCACTTGCGAAACATTCGAATTAATAAAGCTAAAGATCTGCAGCGCTCGAGATGCGGTCGTTAGTTTAAGAAGCTTATTAGTGCATTAGAGTTATGAGATCGTTTGACATAGGGGCTCATAAGTGTTGCTACTTCTTATATTTATTCGGTTAAATTTTTCAATGGCGCACCTGGAAGATGATGATGAACAAACTTACCTTTATATTCAATATGATAGCAAAGTAACATATAGAACAATGTTAGGCATGAGTTATAATTTTTAACATTTTCTTGCCAAGAATGTTCTTTAAAATGTTTTGCGTGCGCAGATCTATTTCTTGCTTTATACCAAGTTGTAGCTAACTCTTCTGGAAAAAATCCTTTTTTTGCCATATTAAAAAGAGTTCCTTTGACCGAGGATCTTCCACCTTTTTCTAGCAATTGAATAATCGAAGATTTAACTCTCTCGTTTATTTCAAGGTTTTCTATCACAGGCTTAGACTCACAACATAAACTGGAAAACTCAACATCTTCTATTTTAAAAGTAGAGTAAAATTTATTTATTACACCTTCAATTGAAACAGTTAGACTGAGAGTTTCATTTTCTAAATCAGATTGATGAGCATTAAATATCTTTCTCCAATAATAGTAAAAGGTTTTATCAGTCTCGAATTTTTTAATGTATGCTTGCGAAAATTGCACCCATTCATTTAGATAATATGGAGCTCTTTGAGGAATAAAAGTCATCAGCCTCTGTTTTTCTTTATTATCAATATGCTTAAATATCAATAACCTACTGTCATTCCCTTGCCACAACACTAAAGCAGGATTGAGTAGAACCCCAGATGCAACGGACAATGAATCTAGAATACTTTTAGCATATAAATAAGAAAAATCATCATCAGAATCAAGACAAATCCTAGTGTATTTATCCTCTAAAAGAATGCTAACATTTATATTATTCAACGAAAATACGGATCTCGTCCTACGCTTCCCTTCCTCACCTAAGTCTTGAAATTCATTACAAGGGATATTAATTTTTTGCGGGATGAAAAATATTACTTTATGTTTTTTAAAATCCCCATCTATTTTTCTTTTTATTTCATAAAGCTCACAATCAATGCTTACCCCTTGTTGTGAAGCATTGATATTTACATATGGGTCAACATCTTTTGCTTGCCATAAATACCCATTCAAATCAATCGCATTCATAGAAAAAAGATATTCACTACCGATGATTTCTCCATAATCAAGATGATTATATGTTGGGCATGTGCTAAATTGAGCATCAGTTTCTTTATGTAAGAACTTTAGATGAATTTTATTATTTTTATAATAAAAAAATCCAGAACCTGTAAACATTTTTGGATTTTCATTAGTTTGTTGTGTGAGAGTCACCTCAATTAATTCATGAGTAAATGAACCAGCCAATAGTTCTTCAATTTTTTCTTTAACAATGTTCACTAACTATCCTTCCTTCATATATAATATCAACAATCATCACCACATCTTATATCCACTTTTCCTAAGTTTCAAACTAATCATGTTATAAGGCTCAGTTTGATTTATACATTTTTATTCTCAATTGAGTTTTAGCAATGCCCGCTTCTAATACACTGCTGATGATCACTTATCAAAGCGATCACGACATCTAACACCTCATTTCACTCGTTGTTCTATTTTATCCCCATCAGAATGAATCTTCTGGGGAGCAACGTTTCTTAATGCAGCCAGCTGTCGTCTTCCCACACCTTCTGCATAATTTTCATCACTTGTTTTCTTTCTTCATCCAGTTGCAGTCCGGTTAGTTCCACACCGTTAGAGCTACCTTTGCGAATGCGAATTACCGTTTTGGGATACAGGGGGCGCAGATTGCGGTAAAGCTCGGATTCAAGGGCGTTCAGGGTAGACTGGCTAATCTTCTGCTCTTTATCGATCATTATTTCAATGCGCATAAAAGTCACCTCAGCTGATGACATCCATTGAGCGGTTGTATTCGTGGCTTCTGATTTTTGCCATGAGTTCATCAGTCAATTCAGAAACCCACTGCAGAGCCAGCCCCTTCTCTTCATCACTACACTCACTAGCCGCTACAAGCTTAAGAAAAAAATCAATGCGCTGGAGCTTCAAAGACTCCAAAAAATAGTCCTGCATCTTTCCTCCTATGACACCAAAGCAATACTGTATACATAACCACTGTTTATATTTACAGTATATAATAATCTTACTGATGTAAAACGTTTTTTTACGTTCATCAGCCTGATATGCCTGGTATTATTAAGAGCACGAATTGTTAACCCGCGTAATTAATACAGATTCCGCCACTTATCATCTTCCCGCAAACGCTGGTTCCGATAGAAGATACGCAGGCCTGCTCCTGACGGAATACTGCCACCGCGAAGGAGTAAATCGACCTCTTTCTCGCTGCCATCAAATCCTCTGGACTTCAGTTCATAGACGAGCTGCTGTCGCTGATGATCTGTAATTCGCTGTTTGTAGTCTTTACGCCGTTTCGGCTTAACCAGGCGTAACCTTGCTGCCAGTTCCCGGCGCTCTTTTTTGCTCATACTGTGCAGGTAATCGTGCAACTCCTTGTCATCCATGCGGGTAATGTCCGTTCTGGTGTCCCCATCAGCTGATTTATCTTTCTCCTGTTGGTTCAAATTTTCCGCAAGGGGACAGTTATTGCCACGAGTCCAAGGGGCGCAAGCGCCCTGGTCGGCTGCCGCCTCCTGAACGTCAACGGCCTTACGAACCATTTTCCACTTCACGGCATGAGTGCAGATCTTGCCCTCTGCAATAGGTGACCAGATGCCATAAATACGAATGCCGTGATCGCCATAGGCGGTCGGCTCTTCGTTGATTTCATAAGCGGTTCTGATGAGGTGATATTTGCGGGGAACCAGTACGCCGCCCTGCTTCATGATGTAGGTGGCAAAACAACCAGCATCAGCAGCAGCCAGAATGGCATCAAGGCGCGGGTTATCCAGTACCGGCGCACCTGCTTTTTTGTCACCCTGCTGCCTTGCCGCCTGACCAGCCAGCAATCGCAGTTCACGGTAAGCCTGACGCCCCGGAATACCAAAGAAGCGGAATTGCTGAACACGATGCAGAGACGCCCAGGCATTCACGTATTCAGCGTTATCACGCAGAGATTTACCCGTTTCCTTGCTGATCTCGCCAGCCAGACCACGCCCGTCAATGTTCTTACTGATATATTTCGCGATGTAGCTTGTCGGCGTTCCTTTGCGCGGATTAATCAGCTCAGACTTAAAGCGCGGCCCAGTGTTATTTCCCAGCTCCTCGCGGTCTTCACGGATGGCAAACTTACGCAGTAATGCAGTGATGGCGCGGCGGTCTTTTTTGCGCATAAAACACAACAGGTGCCAGTGAACTGTACCGTCATGATGCGGCTCAGCCACCCGCACGCCATACCACCGCAATCCGGCTTTGTGCATCGCCTTACGAAATGCAGCAAACATGCCGACCAGATAATCACTGCTTTGTCTTACCGTCGCATTTGTCCAGGTCGGGTTGGGCCTGCCGTTATTTAGCGTGGAATGGAAACGTGACGGACAGGTGATGGTGTAGAAAACGGCGCAGTCACCGCGCATTTCCGCGATAAGCTCCAGACCTTTAACACAGGCCATCATCTCATTGCGGCGATGCGCAGGGTTGCTGCTGCTGGCGTTTACCACATCCTCCATGTCCAGCGTGTCGCCGTCTTCGTTCACCAGTTCATGAGAACGGAAAAACTCCAGCGACTTACGGCGCTGCTCACGTTTATGCAACACGGCTTCATAGCTGACATAGGGAGATGCTTTTTTGCTGACAAGGCAGACAGCACGCAACTGCTCTTCCCGCCATTCGCAACGCATCTTCCATAATTTCCGATACCACCAGTCGGCGCACAACATACGCGCCAGCGAACCCGGAATGAGTTCATAGGGCACGGGTTTACGGCGGTTTCTTTTCCGACGGAGTTGCTCAAACGCAGGAGGGATGACATCCAGACGCAGGGTTTCCGCCGCCACCCTTTCCCATGTCTTGCGGATTTCTTCTGGCTTAACGTCATCGGTGGCATACAAATCGCCACAAGCTGCATCAAGGCACATGCTCATATGCGCAGCAACAAGGGTGGACAGGCGTTTCACCTGATCCTGACTCATTTCAGGCAGAATCAGCAGGCCGTCCAGCCCTTCATGGCTTGCCATAAAGCGAAAAGAAGTGGATAGCTGACTGTCGCGTACATGCTCCAGCCGTTCCAGACATGGCTTAATCGTCTCACGCAAATAGCGGGAATAAGCCTTTGGCCTGCCCAGGCTGCTGAAGTATTCAATACGTTGCATCAGCGGCCTGCTGATATGGGAAGGCTGGGCGTTAACGTCCGCCAGTATGACCATGTCCGGATTAAAACGCTGCTGCTCATGCGCCAGCTTTGCCCGGCTAATGAGCTTATCCTGCTCCATTTCGCGTTGGACAGGATCACGGGATTCATTAAAGAAATAACGCTCCCAGACCTGATCACTCAGTGCCTCGCGGCGCAGTTGTTCCTGCTCGTTATCGGCAGCGTACAGAGTGATCAGGTTTGAAAGCGCAGAAACCGGCGCAACTTCCGCCGGGTCCAGATAAGGGTTAATAGCCTTTTTCGGGCTGTTCCATGAGAATGCTGCGGCGACCTCGTTAACGCCGCTGCAGTTGTTCATATCGGCATGACTCATGCACGTACTCCGTACACGGCAGAACTATCCACGCCACGTGAATAATCAAATCCCACCCAGCAGCGCGGCCCGGAAACAGCAATGATTTCTGTTGCAGATTTACTCTCGCCAGCCGACACGCCGATGCTGCGTTTTGCCTTGATGTAGTGGTGAGTGAAATTGCGATACAGCGAACGAATCAGGGATGTGTCACTGTTAGAAACAATGACCGGATGACCTTCAGATGATCGATGTTCAAGAACGGATGCCAGGTGATACTGGTCATCTTCAGTGAAGCCGTCAGTGTGATAACCGGAAAACGTGCCGTCATACGGCGGATCGCAATACACCACATCCCCCGCGTGCAACATCGCCAGCGTTTCATCGAAGCTGGCGCAGATAAACGTTGCCCGCTGGGCTTTTACTGCAAATGCACGAATTTCTTTTTCAGGGAAATACGGATTTTTATAATTACCGTAGGGAATGTTGAAATGCCCGCTCTTGTTATAGCGACATAAACCACGGTAACCGTGACGATTGAGATACAGGAAATATATCGCTTTCATGAAATCAGTAATTTCAGTTGAGTAATTAAACTCCTGCCTTATGTTGTAATAATCCATCTCCCTGTTTGCGTTCTCAAATAAAACTCTGGCGCGAGATATAAACGATTCACAATCAGCGGCAACCTTTTTATAGAGGTTGATTAAATCAGGATTAATATCCGCAACAAGATAGCTGGGGTAATCCGTCTCCATCATCACTGCACAGGAACCCGCGAAAGGTTCAACCAGTCGCGGGCCAGCAGGAAGATGCTTTTTCAGTTCGGACATTATGGCGGTTTTATTTCCCGCCCATTTCAGGATGGTGCTCATACAGCACCTCCGTTGTAATGTTTGCCTTTCAGCTCTGCGATTTCCTGACAGGTAATGCAAAGCTGCACACCCGGTATGGCACGACGGCGTGCTGGCGGAATTGGCGCTTCACACTCAACGCAAAGCACGCGGGACACGCCCGGCGTTTTGGCACGGGCAGCACGGATATGACGCTGGCGTTCTTCTTCAACGCGCTGCTGTACGAGATCCATTGCATCAGCCATTAGTGGATCTCCTGCGCTTCGTTCTGGATTGCTTCAGCTGCCACACGCAGCAGTTCAGCCGCTTCAACGTGGTTTAGCTGGCGGGATGTGATATGGCACGCAAGGCTATCAATGCGAGCTGCCATTGCTTCAGCTCTTGCCCGACGTTCTTCCAGACGAGCCTCTGTCAGTAAAATATTAAGTCCTGCGTCATCCGGTCCGGTTTTAGTCGAGAGGGTTTCAATATTACGCATAATAAATTCTCCTGAATTTAGATAAAGGAATGCCCGGCGGGTTTACGCCATGAATTTCATTAATTGGTTAATTCGGCATGGCTAGCCGTCTGGGAAATAAGCTCACCACTGCACGAAGATGATTCATTACTTTAATCAACTCCCGCTTTTCGTCAGTGGTCAGCTCATTAATGCTGATGCTATGACGTTCAGCTGGAATTTTTGCTATAAAGAATATAGCAGCCAGTGCCCGTTTATTTCGTTCATAATTAACATCTCGTGGATCACGTATATCTTTAATAAACCGCTCAAGCTCTGACTCAATATTCAGGCCAAATACTTTCGCCCTTAATTCCGCAATATGATTAAGTCCATTCAGGCGTTCACCTGGGCTTAATGGAACAGTCGCCGCAGCGCCATTAATTGCCATAATTCATATCCCCAAAACGCAACTATCGCTCTTTGTTCTTACGGTAACGCTCAAGAGGAGATATATTTTTTCGTATCATCTCTTTAACCTGCTCTCCCCGTAAAAACGTCCCATCCTTTAGCGTGAAAAAGTAACTGCCATCGCCCGACAACGACGGATAACAACAGAGCAAATCATCTTCAGGTACTGAATAACTCTCCCCTCTGTAACGAAACTGATAAACCACTTCACTTTCCGCTGCATACATTTTGACTTTCTCCGTTTCCCCGTGGTCAATTCAGACAGCAATTCATCTTGTGAACGGCACGGATGCCAACGTTTACCATCCTCACCCATGATCCAGCCGTGACCGTAGTGCATTGCCGGGCTTTGTTTTACCAGCAGCGATGCAAATGATGGTTCTTTCGTCAGCATAAGCACCTCACAGCAAACCGAATGAAGCACCGAGGCCAGTCACGGTATCAACTGCACTCGCCATCGCAGGATTAGCCTGTAAACGGGCCTGCAATGAAACAGCCGCCAGCGCCATCAGTCGTGTTACAGAGTTAATGCTGCTGATAGCATCACGACGACCTGCACTGGTTTTTACATCGCCAGATACCGCACCTGCAGCAACACGCCCGATCTCTGCAGTTGCACTCATGACGTAATGCGGCAGTTTCTCTTTTGCCACTTCATTAATCGGTACGCATGGCAGGCAGTGAATCTGTGCCAGAAAGCCATCTACCAGCGTTGAATCTTCAGTCAGATCGGTAAGCAGCCAGATTTCTGATGCGGTGAGCTGATGCGGTTGATCTGGGTTGAGTTTGTTTCGCAGTGTCTGAACATTCATTCCTGCACGTTCTGCCAGCTTCGCCATATTGTGACGTAGTGCAAAAGCTCTACAGGCTTCATCAAAATGCGGATGTTTGGAAATCTTGTAATCAAACATGCTGCCCCCTTAGAAAGTTCTCATAATTGAACTTAGTCACCAACGATGACATTAAAGTTGAAATTGGATTGGCCCATGTTTTTCCTGACTTGTTCCTTTTTGTACTCAAGGTAACGTATACATACTCTGTCTTTCGGTTTTTCTTTTCTTTCCAAGAATTTAGCGAGTTTTCCATTATGAATCATTTGATATACCGAACCGCGAGAGCGGCCTTCCCATTCCGCGAACTCAGCTGGTGTCGCCATCACTTTTGGTACACGAATTGAAATGTCGTTGCTCATAGTGCAGTATCTCTTAGTTTGTAATCGTATCATCTCGTTTTATGTGGTTTGGTTTTGCTTTTCAAACCATGAATGGATATTAAGATCTCATTTTATATGCGTCAAGGGGTTTGATTATGAGTCTAATCAAGGGTGGAAACGATAGTGGGGGGCGTGATGCCATCAACAGGCTGATAAAAGCCTACAATTTCAGCTCACGCCAACAACTCTGCGAACACTTAAAAGTATCTAAAAGCACCATGGCAAACAGATACTTAAGAGATAGCTTTCCAGCAGAGTGGGTAATTCAATGTGCTCTAGAAACCGGGATCTCGCTTCTTTGGTTGGCAACCGGACAGGGTGATATGTATGCAGATAACTGTGACTCAAACATTCTCAAAAATGATAATGACGTCACAATTAGACCACTTTCTAAAATCGTAGCTCCCAGTATCAAATACACAGAATTAAGAAATGGTGAACTTCAATCATATGACGAAATTTTATTAGATAGCAGGTTGGTTGAGGGCGATTCGTCAAACTATCTATTCATACAAACGACAACAGAAAGTTTTATTGTTGATGTATCTGTAAAACAGATCAGTAATGGCTCTTGGCTTGTTGATATTGATGGAGTGAAAAGCATCGTAAAAGTAGCTCGAATTCCCGGAAATAAGCTTGTTGTTCATCAGGAAGAAACAACCTTTGAATGTGCAGTTGATGACGTAGCCGTTGTAGGGCGTGTGGTAAAAGTGATTAAGAGCATCTAATAATGACGATCAGAAAACAGCCGAACGGAAAGTGGTTATGTGAATGCTACCCAAACGGGCGAGATGGCAAACGCGTACGTAAACAATTTGCGACAAAAGGCGAAGCCATTGCGTTTGAACGTTTCACAATGGAAGAAGTGAACAAAAAACCGTGGCTGGGGGAAAAGGAAGATCGGCGACATTTGTCAGAAGTGATTGAACAATGGTACTCACTTTACGGGCAGACGCTTGCTGACCCCAAACGCCTGATGGCGAAACTTAAAATTATCTGTAATGGTCTGGGCGATCCCATCGCTTCAGAACTGACCGCCGGTGATTTTACGAAATACCGGGAAGCACGGCTAAAGGGTGAAGTGCGAAATGAAGATGGCGCGCTTATGTCGCCTGTTAAGCCCCGCACGGTAAATCTTGAACAACGCAACCTGTCATCGGTTTTTGGCACACTGAAAAAGCTGGGACACTGGTCAGCACCAAACCCACTGGCAGGACTTCCTACATTTAAAATTGCTGAAGGTGAGCTGGCCTTTCTTTCCATGGACGAAATCAAGCGCCTGTTGGATGCCTGCGCAGATTCTCAAAGCCCCAGCCTGCTGATGATTGCAAAAATATGCCTGGCCACCGGAGCACGCTGGAGTGAAGCAGAAAATCTGCAGGGACACCAGTTGTCAAAATACCGCATCACATACACCAAGACGAAGGGCAAGAAAAACCGTACCGTGCCAATATCTCAGGATCTGTATGACGAACTTCCCAAAAATAGAGGGAAATTATTCACACCATGCAGAAAAGCCTTTGAGCGGGCAGTAAAGCGGGCCGGTATCGAACTGCCAGAAGGACAATGCACCCACGTGCTACGCCATACATTCGCCAGCCACTTTATGATGAATGGCGGTAATATACTTGTGCTTAAAGAAATTTTAGGCCATACCGATATAAAAATGACCATGATTTATGCTCATTTCGCACCAGAGCATCTTGAAGATGCGGTGACAAAAAATCCTTTAGCCACTCTTTTTTCTACTAATTAAAAGGTAATTATTATGACAGAGCTCTACCTTTTAGATCGAAACATAATTGATCTAATGAATAAGCACAACAATTCTTCTAATATCCCAGAACCTAATAGAATTGATATGCTTAATAAATTAAAAGCATTAGATATCAAAGGAAATACTTTCTCACCTTTACTATCAATAATAGAAGGAAAAACCCATAAAAAACTTGACAGTAACGGCAAATTAGAAATCATAAAAACACCTAATAAAAAAATAAGAAAATTAATTATAGAGGATAGTGAAATTGTAAAATCATTTATTAAAGAAGCTAACACTGATTATGATTTCCTAACATCCAATGTAAATAAACTATCAAAAATAATATATGAAAAAGAAACTGACAGATTAATAGATAAAAAAACAAAATTCCTTGATAAGCTACAAGAAAAAATAGGGGAAACAAAGAAAGTAGAACAACGAGAGAATACATATTATGAGTTTAAAGAGATAGTAAACGAGTTTAATGAATTTAAAAACCAACCGTTTACAATTGTAGCTCTGATGTATATCTTTGGAAGCCAACGAGCTGAGAAGATATTAAAATTTAAAAGTAAAAATTTTTCATCTTATAACCCAATTGCTGATTTTAATCATTACAAAACCACTATCCAACTTAGATTTGATGATAGATTAAAAGATAATGCAAACATACATTTTATTTCACTTGATTCAGATATTGAATTTATACAGCAACTTTTTCATCCTAATAATGCTAAAATTAGTAGTTCAACAAACTACACTAATACTTTAGCTATTGAGTGGACAATTAATAAAAATTTTCTACAGAGTGAAATACCGGAAACAAAGGGCGAACTCAACAATCAAGAATTGTTTTACTCATGCTTTCAAGACTTGTATGGGTACGATGCCCGCGTGTCTTAACAACAGGTGATAAATAGCAGACTTAATACCTACAATGTGGCGGCATTTTGGCGGCAGAACATTAAAAAAGCGTAAAACGGACAAACACAAAATAACAATAACATACTGATTTTAAACGAAACTTAATGTTTTTGTTATGGTAAAAATGGTATGTAGGAATTTCGGACGCGGGTTCAACTCCCGCCAGCTCCACCAATCATGATTGGACGGTGTAAGGACAACACCAATAAAAACAGGAAGTTAGCAGTCTCAGCAGGACACCGACCAGACGGTGAGGAGACATAAAAGGATACGCAAAGGAGCCGCGGCTCCTGGTAACTTGAAAGCCCACAGATGTGGGCTTTTTCGTTGATGGTCAGAACGACCAGTTCACACCAGCTACCGCGTTCCACGGGGATTC
>OHMA01000155.1_pt1 | contig 44561 bp, 57 predicted proteins | sample 1569171 | NCBI WGS metagenome assembly OHMA01 (sample SAMEA3879580, study PRJEB24766) | human gut metagenome | biome: human-associated habitat; feature: feces | place: USA | collected 1985/1987
GGGGGAGCCGTTGTACTTTAAAGGCGAGCAGGTCGAACAGGCGCAGGAAGTGCAACAGGAACACATGGAAGCCGACCCCTGGCAGGCCAAAATTCAGGCTTTTCTGGAAGCCGAGGTGCCCGTCGATTGGCGCACCGGATGGAATGCCGAGAGGCGCGAGCAGTGGTATGCAGGTACTCTCGTGGATAAATCTTCGATCAACACGGCACCGCGAGATTATACCTGCGTGGCAGAAATCTGGGAGGAATGCTTAAATGGTCGGATCGAACGAATCACCACACGGGAGCAAAGACGCATCACGGCCAGCCTGGAGGCCCTGCCAGAGTGGGAGAAAACCAACACGGTACAGCGCTTTGCGCCTTACGGTAGGCAGAAAGCATGGCACAAAAATCCATATCCCGTCGGTTGACGCTGAGGGGGTAAAAGTTGGTTGACATGGTTGACGCGGTTGACGCACTCGGTTGACGCAGATTTTACGATTTATCGTTATTATATTATTATGTCAACTAATGTCAACCAAATATTACTATAAAATATAAATAATAAATAAAGAAGGATTATACCCGCGTATACACACGTATAGGGTCTAATAGGGAAATTGGTTGCCACGGTTGACAAAATACCGAGGGAGAAAGAAAAACACATGCGAGAAAACGTCATAGAGCGAGAGCTCCGGGATGCCATCAAGAAGCAAGGCGGATGGTGCCTGAAATTCGTTTCACCGGGCACGGCAGGGGTGCCTGACCGAATCTGCCTGCTGCCCGGTGGGGTGATTGCCTTCGTAGAACTCAAGGCCCCCGGCAAGCACATCAAGAACGGCAGCCTGCAAGAGTTCTGGGGCAAAGAGCTGGACCGGATGGACTTTCACTGGTGCGAGATCAACACCACGGAGGATGCCAAAGCGCTGGCGCAGTACCTTGGCAATCTATCAAGGCTGCGCACCGGAAAGGAGGTTAGCCAGTGTGAATAGCTTTATCCCCCACCCTTACCAGCAGGACTGCATCAACGCGGTCATTGAGCGCCCCGGCGTGGCGCTTTGGCTGGAAATGGGCCTGGGCAAGACGGTGGTCACCCTAACCGCCATTGCCACGCTGCTGCAGCTGGGCGAGGTCAGCAAAGTGCTGATTGTTGCCCCCAAGAAAGTGGCGGAAGCAACCTGGCAGGACGAAATCAAGAAATGGGAACACCTGCAATGGCTGCGGACAAGCACAGTACTGGGGACAGCACAGCAGCGCGAGCGGGCCTTGTTAAAAAGAGCCGACATCTACATAACCAACCGGGACAGCGTCGTCTGGCTGGCAACGCGATACGGCAGGCGATGGCCCTTTGACATGGTAGTCCTGGATGAAGCATCGAGCTTCAAGCACCACAGCACGCAGCGGTTCAAGGCCCTGCGCAAGGTTCGGCCATTCATCCACCGGGTGGTGGAGCTCACTGGCACCCCCGCGCCGAAAGACTACATGGACTTGTGGGCGCAGGTGTACTTGCTGGACCAGGGACAGCGGCTAGGCCAGCGCTTCACCCAGTACCGGGACAATTACTTTCAGCCGGACAAGCGCAACGGGATGCAGGTGTACAGCTGGCGGCCCCGCAAAGGTGCCAAGGAGGTCATCCAGGCAAAGCTGGCGGACATTGCAATCAGCATCCAGGCAGCTGACCACCTGCACCTGCCGGACAAAATCATTGAGGATATCCCGGTGGTCTTCCCCGACAAGGACTGGCAGACCTACCAGGAGATGCAGACCGCCAAGCTGCTGGAAGTGGACAGCGAAACCATCACCGCGATGCAGGCGGCCACCCTGACCGGCAAGCTGCTCCAGTTGTGCAACGGCGCAATGTACGATGCAGAAAAGCAGGTTCATCAGCTGAACCACTGCAAGCTGGATGCGTTCATGGAGCTCATCGACGCGCTGGACGGGCAGAAAGCCCTCGTTTTTTACGGTTTTGACTTCGACCGGGAACTTTTACAGGCAGAGCTGAAAGCGCGCGAGAAGGGCCTCAGATTCGCTGTACTGGCAGGCCGTGAGGAAGCTGATGCCTGGAACCGTGGCGAGCTGGACGTGCTGCTGGCCCAGCCTGCAAGCTGTGCCTACGGGCTGAACCTCCAGGCGGGTGGGCACCACCTGATCTGGTACAGCCTGCCGTGGAACCTGGAGCTGTACGAGCAAGGCAACGCGCGGCTGTACAGACAGGGGCAGCAGCACCCCGTCATCATTCACCGACTGCTGGTCAAGAATGGTGCGGATGAATTGGTAGCCAGAGCACTGGAGAGCAAGAGCGCCTGCCAGCAGGGGTTGATTCAGGGCATTAAGGCTCTGGCAGAGGAGGCGCATCACCCGCGCAACGCACCCGCAGAGAAAGGTGGTGGTGATTGATGGATATCCTGCTCTCGATCATCGGCAGCGCCGTTCTGGCCGCGCTGCTGTCTGCCGCCTACACCGCCGGGGTCTGCGCCGGGAAAGCTGCTGCCCACCTGGAAGAGGACGACGAACCGAAAATCTACATGGATCATACGCATGGAGGTGAGGACGCGTGACAATACGCCAGTTCCGGCGATTAAGCAGAGCACGTCGCCGCCAAATCATTGATGACATAGAGGACCCGCTGACGCAACGGGTCCTCCGCTGCGCTTTTCTGGGGCCTGGCAAACGCAGCTGGGTGCAGGTGGCCCTCATCATCGGCGGGGACAACACGCCGAACACGGTCTGCCAGATCGCCCACAGAGGGCTGAATTCTGTCACATTTGACCACGAAAAACATGATACGATAGAACCATAGGCCCGACCACGCCTCTGGCGGAGCACTCCCCACTCACCCAAGCGTACCATGGCGGGCCACCCTCCCGGCAGCCTCTCAACGATGCGCAACCGCCGGGCGTTTTTGAATTTTACTGAGGAGAGCACTCATGCCAAACGGAGGTAAGGACAACGGGCGGTTCAGGACCGCCACGCTGGTGAACTGGCACCTGCTGCCGGAGGTCGAGCTCACACCGGGCGGATTTGCCAAGATGCAGGCAGCCCCATGGCCGGAGGGCGTGGACACCATGGTGCGGTTTAAGGACGCACTCAGCTGCGACTTCCGGGAAGCTCAGGGCCTGCACTTTTACAGCGACGACTACCAGTTCGAGCGGGTCTGGACAAAGCCGGAGGTGTACCTGGAGCTTCTGGAGCAATTCGCCTTTGTGGTCGAGCCGGACTTCTCCATGTACCTGGATTTCCCGGAGCCGCTCCAGAAATGGAACCACTACCGCAACCAGTTGCTGGGGGCCTGGTGGCAGGCACGCGGGCTGAACGTGATCCCCAGTGCCAGCTGGGCAGACAAGGCAAGCTTTGCCTGGACCTTTGAGGGACTGCCGGAGCACAGCACCGTGGCAATCAGCACGGTAGGCTGCGTCAAGGGCCGGGAGCTGTACAGTTACTTCATGGATGGCGTACGCGAGCTTTTCCGCCAAAAGCAGCCCACCGGCCTGCTGGTGTATGGCAAGCTCACACCGGACATCGAGCAGGTGTGCAAGGACGCAGGCATCCAGTATAAGAACTTCCCGCACACGATGATGGGTGCGAGGTTCCTGACCAAACAGTACGCCGGGAAGCTGGCGCAGGCGGATAAAAACAGACGTAACTGTGCGCAAGATTGACTTGTCCGCCAGAACGTGGTATAGTGAAGCCAGTCTGGTGAACCCGCAGCGGTTCCCAAAGAAAGCGAAGTGAAGCACATGGCAAAAATCAGCGTCCTGCGCGGTAGCGTAGTGTACGCCGACACCGACGCCATCGTGAACGCCGCCAACGCGCAGCTGGCTGGCGGCAGCGGGGTATGCGGTGCCATTTTCACCGAGGCCGGCTGGGATGACATGCAGCGCGCCTGCGACCGCATCGGCGGGTGTCCCACCGGGCATGCCGTCGTCACCCCAGGGTTCCGGCTCAAAGCCAAGTACGTCATTCACACGGTCGGCCCGATTTATTCAGGCGCAACGAAAGACGCAGAACTCCTGCACAGCGCCTATCGCAGCTGTCTGGAACGGGCAGAGGAACTGGGCCTGCACAGCATCGGGTTCTGCTCCATCAGTACTGGCATCTACGGCTACCCGCTGAATGAAGCAGTGAAGATTGCAGCGGATACCCTGCGCACCTTCCCCGCCAAGAGCCTGACCGACATCCGCGTCTACTGCTACGGCGAGCGCGAGTACCAGGCATTCACCAAAGAGCTCGGATAAACTTGTCACATTTGCCCCTAAAAACCATGATACGATGAACCCAGTAACTAACTGGGAGGGTCGATCATGGGCAGAGGGTCACTGGGAGCACAGCAGGGCATGCGGGCGGCTACCGCAACGCAAGCGGAGGAAGCCGCACTGCGGAACCACCCGAAAACAACCACCCACATTGCCGACCACGAGCTGACAGGTAAACAAAAACGCGCCTGGGTAAGAATGGCCTGCCCCGGACTGACCGATGCAGAACAGACAGCAGCGGTTAAAGCGCTGGAGCATTACTCAGAGCTGGGCTTCCACGCAATTCATAACAACAACCCCGACAACAGCCCAAAAGTAGCGAGAGAAATCGAGCTCATTGACCGGGTGCTGAGCGGAAAGAACGCCCCTATCTACAAGGGCGCAATTTACCGTGGAGTTAAATGGGGCAACGGCGAAAAAGCCCTAAAGAACCTAATATCAAATGGCACCTGGACCGAAAAGGGCGTCACCAGTATGTCCAGCAACCCAGAGGTAGCCCGTAAATTTTCAGGTTTAACTGCAAACCACGGCGATTTCATCTCCGTCATTCTCCGCGAGGCTCCGGGCAAAAACATTTCTGGTGTGCCTTTCAGACACCTGTCAAAGATTTCTAGTGAGCATGAGGTTTTACTGCCCTCCTCGATCAATCGTCGAGGATTCAGCATTAAAAAAGCCACCTGGACCAAGAACAACCACGGTGCCACGGTTGTCTACCTTGACGTTGAAGAAAACCTACGGAGGAAAAAGTAATGGATTTGTATAGACCTCTTTGCGAAATCAGCGATAATGATTTGCTTTCTCGCCTGAAAGCGCTGAGCGCACAAGGGATGACAGAAGACGAAATCGCCAAAACCCAAGAGGGGCAGGAGCGTTACTTCCGCTCGCTGACAGACATGCAGATTATCGACATTTGCAACCAGAAAATGAGCCAACCGGGGATGACGCTCTCTGACATTCCCGAATTCAGCGAGCGTGTACGCCGTCGCAACCTCCCCTATGAGGAGGCCTGTGCGCAGCTTTTCAACAAGCAGGAGGATGAAGAATGAACCACAAACCTACCCGTGCAGAGTTCGAAGCTAACGTGCGGATGAAGGGCGAGGGCCCCAGCAAAGCAGATCTTGCCAAGCTGTACCCTGATCTGTTCGGCTCCAAAGCCAAGAAAAAGAAGCCCGCCGCAAAGGCTAAGAAGAAAACCAAATAAACCTGTCACATTCTCCACTCACCCGGATGGTATGATAATACCGCCGGGTGATTTTTCATTTTTGCGCCCTGCACCTCCGTTTTATGGCCCCGTGGTTTTCGGCCTCCCTTTCCCACGGGGCCGCTTTTTTATGCCCAAAAATCCCGTCACATTTGATGCTTGAAACCATGGTACGATAGAGGGAGAACCTATAAGCGGAGGACAAAACATGGAAGTTCAAACCTGGAAAATTGGTGACGTACACCCCTACAAGAACAACCCGCGCAACAACACCGCGGCAGTCAAGCCGGTAGCCAACAGCATCAAAGAATTTGGCTTTCAGCAGCCTATCGTAGTGGACAAGGACGGCGTGATCATCGTCGGGCACACCCGCTACAAGGCCGCCAAGATGCTCAAGCTGAAAGAGGTTCCGGTCGTGGTGGCGGCCAACCTTACCCCTGACCAGGTCAAGGCATACCGCGTGGCCGACAATTCCACCGGTGAGGTAGCGGTCTGGGACATTCCCCTGCTGAACGCAGAAATCCAGGGCCTGGACTATGACTTCGCCGATTTTGGCCTGAACGTTGCTGTACAGCAGGTGGACGGTGACGCCGAGGATGACGACTACGACATGGAGCTGCCGGAGGAGCCCACCTGCCGCGTTGGCGACATCTGGCAGCTGGGCAACCACCGCCTGATGGTCGGCGACAGCACCGACCCTCGGTACGTCAACGCGCTCATGGGCAGCGAACAGGCGGATCTGCTGGTCACCGACCCGCCCTACAACGTGGACTACGAGGGCAGCAACGGCAAGAAGATCCAGAACGACAGTATGGACGAAAGCCAGTTCCGGCAATTTCTGCTCCAGGCATATTGCTGCGCTTACGATGCCTGCCGCACCGGCGCAGCCGCGTACATCTTCCACGCAGATACCGAGGGCGAAGCCTTCCGTGCCATGTTCCGGGAGGCAGGCTGGGAGCTGCACGGCTGCCTGATCTGGGTCAAGAACGGCCTGGTGCTGAGCCGCGCCGACTACCAGTACCAGCACGAACCCTGCCTGTATGGCTGGAAGCCGGGTGCAGGCCATTACTTCATCAACGACCGCACCAACACCACTGTCATTGATGACGCCAAGCCGGAGGACCTCAAGAAGATGAAGAAAGAGGATCTGCTGGCATGGGCCACACGTGTGCAGGAATACCTGCAAAAGGAGCAGACGACCGTGCTGCGCTACGACAAGCCCGCCGCCAACAAAGAGCACCCCACCATGAAGCCGGTGCCCCTGGTCGGCCACCTCATCAAGAACAGCTCCAAGCCTGGACAAATCGTTCTGGACTTGTTCGGCGGCAGTGGCAGCACGCTGATCGCCTGCGAGCAGATGAACCGCCGCTGCTTTACGATGGAGTTTGACCCGCAGTACGCCGACGTCATCATCGACCGCTGGCAGCAGTTCACGGGCCGTGAGGCGGTCAAACTGAACTGATGCGACAAGTTACCCACAGAAACACTAAGACCCCACAGAACGCCGCTACGGAGGAGGTGTGAGCATTGCCGAAAAAACGCCCAAAGGCCGAGGACTGGACTGACCCCACGGGCCTTCTGCTCCTCCAGAGCTGGGCGCAGCAGGGGTTATCGCAGGAAGAAATCTGCACCAATATGGAACGTCTGCGCGGCGTGCCCATCGCCCCACGAACCCTGCGGCGCTGGATTGCCAAGTACCCGGCTACCATCGGGGTTGCGTTCAACAATGGTCGGGAAGCCTCCATCGCCATCGTGGAGAACGCGCTTTTTCAGAAAGCATCCAAGGGCGACCTGGGCGCGATCTGTTTTTATCTCAAAAATAAGTGCCCTGATCGCTGGAGTGAGCACCCAGAGCTGCGGGGCATGAGCGGAAAGGTGGTATTCATCGATGACATACCAGCAACGAAACCGCCGGACACTGCCGATCAGCAGCAATCCGGAGGTACGGCTGACCAGCCTGATCATTCCTGAGTACTACGCTGCCCACACTGCGGTATGGAGTGGCAATTACACCGAGTACCTAGGCGACGGTGGGCGTGGTTCGCTCAAGTCCACCTTTGCCGCAACCGAGCACATCCTGCTCATTATGCGGGTGCCGGACATCCACGGCATCGTCCTGCGTAAGGTTGCCAACACCATCGTGACCTCCGTCTGGCCGGAATACAACCGCGTCATTGACCGCATGGGCATCCGCCACCTCTGGAAGCAGACCAAGAAGCCCTACACCCTGGAGTACCTGCCCACCGGGCAGACCATCCAGTTCTACGGCCTGGACGACCCCGGCAAGCTGAAATCCCTGGCCGCACCATTTGGCTACTTTGGCGTGGCCCACTTTGAGGAATTCGACCAGTACGACGGAGAGGAAGAAATCCGAAACGTCGAACAGTCTGTATTCCGCGGCGGCCCCTTCGCCTTTGCCTTCAAGACCTTCAACTCCCCTGCTATGGCCCGCCATTGGGTCAACCGCTACAAGCGGGAGCCCAAGCCCCGGCAGTTCCGGCATCATACCACCTACCTGACCACCCCCGCAGACTGGCTGGGTCCGAAGTTCTTTGACGAAGCCGAGGTCCTAAAACAGCGGGACCCCATCGCCTACGCGCATGAATACCTGGGCGAGGTGGTGGGGTGCGGCACACAGGTATTTGATAACCTGGAAATCCGGGAAATTTCGCGCGAAGAAATCTCGCAGTTTGACCGGACCTACTGCGGCCTGGACTGGGGCTGGTACCCGGACCCGAACCACTTCGGCGAGATGGCCTACAGCAGCCCCAAGCGGACCCTGTACATTTTTGCCGAGCACCGCGCCACCCGCGAAAAGGATGAAGACCTGGCCCGCGTTCTGGAACCGTGGAAGAACAAGGAAATCATTGCTGACAGCGCAGGCAACAAAAGCATTGCAACCCTGCGGGACCTGGGCTTTCGCGGTCTGCGCGGCTGCCATAAGTACAGCGCCCATGGCGGTACCAGCGTAACGGACGGCATGAAATGGCTGCAAAGCCGCGCCAAAATTGTCATTGACCCCGTGCGCTGCCCGCATACCGCGCGGGAATTCAGCGAGTACGAGTATCCCATCGATAAGAAAACCCAGGAAGTCCAAAACACCTACATCGACGCGGACAACCACAGCATCGACATGGTACGCTACGCCATGGAACCGATATGGCAGAAACGAGGAGTGCGAAACGCATGATTGACTTTAACCAGATTGAACAAGAGCTCGGCGTGCAGACCCTCATGACCGACAAGCAGCAGGCCGCCATCGAGAACTGGTACCGCGTGGCCATCAAGGGAGAAGCCTGCGACCGGAACCCGGATACCAAAGCCCTGGGCCTGCCTGCTGCAATCTGTACAGAGCTTGCCCGGCTTACCACGCTGGAGCTGGAAATCAACGTCCAGGGCAGCCAGCGCGCGGACTGGATCAACCGCAAAATGCAAAAGGTCATGAGCCCCCGCAGGCGCAGAGTCCTGTCCGTGGCCCTGGCCCTGGGCAGCGGCGCCTGGAAGCCCTACCAGGCCGGAAACGACATCGGGGTGAGCTTTGTAAGTGCCGACAGCATCTACCCGATCAGCACCAACACCGACGGCGAGCTGACGGAAGTGGTATTCGTCAACCGCATTCAGGATAGCAAGAACGTGTACAACCGCCTGGAGTGGATGCACGTCCTGCTCGGCCCGGAGGACTACCACGACAAGGAGCGCGACATCCTGGAAGCCCGCGACGTTGCGGCTGCGGCAGAATACCCCTGTGTACAGGTTATCAACCTGGCTTTTATGGGAAGCACCCACAACGAGCTGGGCACCGCCATCGGGCTGGATGCCCGTCCAGAGTGGAAAGACGTAGAACCCATCGCCTACCTGCCCGGGCTGGATAAAGTGCCCTGCGGTTATTTCGTCACACCCATTGTCAATACAGTGGATCCCAACAATGAGCTGGGCGCGGCCATTTTTGCGCCAGGCATCCCGGAGATTATCGATGCCGACGTCCAGTTCACTCGCCTGGATTGGGAATACGAGGGCGGCGAACTTGGTGTAGACGTTGATGAAAACTACCTCGTCCCCATCGGCGAAAACGATACCCCTATCTCCGACGAAGAAAGCCTGCGCCGCTTTGGCGTTCCCGCCCAGGCGCTCAACAAACGCGCTCCGGAACATGCCCAGCGTTTGTTCCGCGGCATGAACATCAACACGGGCATTGCAGACGGCGGAACCTTTTACCAGATTTTCGCCCCCAGCCTGCGCGATGGCAACTATCTGAGTGGCCTGAACCAGTATCTGCGGCATGTTGAGAGTAAATGCGGCTTGAGCTTCGGCGTTCTCTCCCAAGTCGCCGAGACCGAAAAGACCGCAACCGAAATCATCAGCAGCCGCCAAAAGCTGTACGCGACCGTCAGCGATATTCAGGCCGCGCTGGAGGACGCACTGCGTGGGTTGATTGCCGCCCTTGACTTCTGGGCAGATCAGCTGGATACCGTGCCTGCCGGAGCAGGTGCGCCTGAAATTTCTTTCAAGTGGGACGATTCCATCATCATCGATCGGCAGACCGAAATGGTGCAGTGGCAGTCAGAGCTCCAGCTCGGCCTGCGCAGCAAGGTAGAATACCGCCAGCATTTCTATGGCGAGGATGAAGCCACTGCGCAGCAGGCCATTGCCGCCATTCAGCAGGAATCCATGGCGACCGACATTTTACAGGGGGTGCTTACCAATGGCAGCAGCCAAAACGACCAAAAATCCAGCTCCGGCAAAAAGAGCAGCGGAAAAGCTCGATGAGCTCCGACTGAATGCGGGGGTTGCCCGCAGCATGACCGCCTGGGGCCGCTATGAGGGCGCGTGCGACGCTTTACGGTGGTTAGGGTATAAGATTACCATCGAGGGCGGCAAGCACCGTGTGGAGCCTTGCTGAGGCCAGAGCAGGTCGAGGATTACGCCCAGCAAGCAGCCGCCGCCTTTGACCGCCTCGAGCTGGACATCCTCCTGGACATAGCACGCCGAATTGCCAATGCCAACTACATGACCGAGGGGGCCCAGTGGCAGGCCGAGCGAGCACAGGCTCTCGGTGCCAGCCGCAAACACCTGGCAGAGCGCATGGAGCAGCTCATGGCGGACGCAGCACCCCAGGTAGCTGCCATTTTCGCCCAGGCCATGCTGGAAGCCGAGGAGCAGGACAACCGCTTCTACCGCGCCGCAGGGCAGCCAGAGCCGGAGGGCATCGGCACAAGCGCCGTGGCCCAGCAGCTGGCGCAGAGCGGATACCGCCGCACCATGAATACGCTGTACAACCTGACCCAGACACGCGCCCTAATGGGAAACCATAACCTACCGGTTGCTGTACAGGAACAGCTGGGCCGGCTTCTCGATCAGGGGCATCTGAGCGTAGCCAGCGGCGCGTTCAGCTATGACCAGGTCGTCCGCCGGAGCATCAAGGAGCTTGCGGCTTCTGGGGTTGATGCGATCACCTACCCCAGCGGTCACACGGATAAGCTAGAGACCGTAGTGCTTCGCGCCATGCGCACTGGCATCAACCAGACCGCCATGGATATCAGCCAGCATAACGCGGAGAGCATGGACGTGGATATCATGGAGCTGACTGCCCACGGCGGTGCCCGAACAGGCGACGGCCAGGCCGACTTCACGAACCACAGCTGGTGGCAGGGCAAACTGGTCAGCCTTTCCGGCCAGCCCGGCTACCTGACGCTGGATGATATCGGTTACGGCGACGTGCGCGGTTTTGCCGGGGCCAACTGCCGCCACAACTGGCACCCGTTTTGGCCGGGGATCAGCAAGCCTGCATACACCCAGGAGATGCTGGACGAATACAACCGCCCAAAGATTCCATACAACGGTCAGCTGCTGACCGAGGAGCAGGCCGATCGCCGCCAGCGCGCCCTGGAGCGCCAGATCCGGCGCTGGAAGCGCGAGTACGTCCTCGCCAAGGAAACTAATCAGGCTGACCTGCAAAGCGCCGCAGCGGGCCGCCTGGCCGCCGCCAGGGGCAGGCTGGACGACTTCTTGCAGCAGACCGGGCGACACAAGCAGCAGCTGCGGGAGACCGTGCCCGGCTTCGGGCGCAGCGAAGCCAGCAGTGCGGTATGGGCGGCAAGGCGCTTGCAGGCCGAACAAAATAATGCTATACTGATAGAAAATTTGCGAACCGCAGGAAATCTGCCACAAAAAGCACAGATTCATCTGACACCCAAAGAGCTGGACTTGGCAGAGCTTTCATTTGACGACACCCATGTCAATCAGGAGAGGCAGCATCACATAAGCGAAGCACAGGCTAAAGAGTTCATTCAACAGGCCGCGATCTCGGTTACGGTATGGAACGGGCGCTTCGAGCGTTACTACAGCCAAAACGGTGTAGCTTACGTAGACCTGCTAAAGAAAGAAATACGAACAGCGTATGGCAAAGCCGAATACGATGCCAGTACACAAGCACTAATGGAGGCACTTGAACAAAATGGCTTATTTAGGGAATATTGAATATGAGCCCGACGAATTCGGTGTCGCGGTGCGCGTTAAGTGCCCCCTCGTGGACACATGGATAGATCCTGTCGATTGCATGGAAAACCAGGGAAACAATGAAGCGGCCATCCCGGAGTGCTTCAAACACAAACAAGGCTGGCAGGAAATCTGCAAGCAGTGTCCATTTAGGGACTACTGATTTACACGCGGCACAAAGGCCCGGAGCTATAAAGCTCTGGGCCTTGTTTGTTATTTTCGGTTGCTATAGGCCAGCTTGGCCAGCTTGTCCAGTTCGGCATGCAGTGCCGGGTCAAGCGCAGCTACCCATCGCTTAGGAATGGCTTTGAAGCCGTACTTTGCACCCGCCAGACCGCCAGCAATCGCACCCACGGTGTCGGCGTCACCGCCGAAGTTTACTGCTTTGATAAGGGTCTCTTCAAAGGTCGGCTCCTGCATCGCCAGCATGACCGCATGCAGTGTATCAACAACGTAGCCGGAGGGCGACCAATCGGCTGGAACTTCGGACACCGACCCGCAATCGTTACAAGGAAGGAGTTCCAGCAGCCGTCGCTCATAGCGCCGGGTTACCTTGCTACTCACATAAGCACTCACAAGCATTGAATAACGGCGGCAGGCCGTCTCGCTCTCCAATCCAGAATGCGTCAGGTGCGACTGCCGCGCGGCCACGTACCCTGCATGTCCTGCTGAACGATACCACAACCCTGGATAGATGCAACGCATCAAAGCACCGTTACCGTCCTGGTTTTCGCCCAACGATTCAGCCGCATCGTGCCAGGCACAGAACGGCCCGTAAGCGTCCAGATTGTGCCTGGCCCGCGCAATCGCACTTCTGCAAGTATTCCCTATATCGGGCGGGTTCGTATCGACCCACGCAATGAATCGATTACCAATAGCGGCTGCGAGTTCACCCTCGTCCGCACGATCAGAGGATGTCAAGAGTTCCGCATCCAAGATTCCGTTTGCCACGCACAGCGTCATAGCGGTATCGTCGGTGGTTTCGCCGGGCCTCAGATTCAACCATCCGCCGCCTACCATTTCGCGCAGACCCTCCGGGTAGGCTCTACGGACAGCTTCACGGGGCATGAACTCTAGCGGGCCACCAAGGGCATCGCCGACAGCCACGCCATACAGCGCACCCTTGATACGGTCAAAAACTGCTGCCATAGTTGAGCACCTCCTAGTTACAGCTTATTCCATCTCCGCGCGGCTGTCAAACAGTGCCTTCTCCAGATAGCGCAGGGCAAAGTGAAAATCACGGTAGCCCTGCTTGCAGACCTTCCAGTAGTACGTAGAGGGAAGCCCCAGACGGTGATCGGTGGGCATTGTGTAGATCATGGCGTCGATGTCCCGCAGCACGACTTCCTTCGTGCCGACAGCCATGACCTCCGGGACGTGCAGCGTTTGCTTCTGGTAAAACACCGGGTAGCCTTCATAGTGGTCGAGCGCCAGCTCGTCATCATCCTGGATGGCGAACACCCCGCAGGGAACACTGGCAGCTTCGTCCGGCTCGACCGTCAGGTAGCTGCCGGTTTTCGAGCCGCGAAACACCAGCCGCATATCAGACAGGGACGTGTGCCCGATGACGCGGGCGTGCGGGCAGCGGTGGAACATCTGGGTAAGGTTCAGATTAGAACCATAAGCAAGATAGTATTTCATTTTCAGCATCCTCCTTTTGAGGTCTTTTCATGGACAGACAGCAGCTTCATGGCGCAGTGGTTTTTATCCACATACTCCTGAGCTAGGGTCTGGGCCTCGCGCACCGAGGATGCCCAGAAGTCACGGCGGACCTTGCGGCCACCACCTGGGAGCTGCTTATCCGCCTGGAAATAGATAGCGCGGTAGCACCGGTCACGAGAGACGACGCCTTCCTCGTCAACATGAAAAACAACTAACATTTCAAAACCATCCTTTCATTGCAGCCTGCCATCATCAGCGCCGGGCGGCTGGCCCCGACGGACGCCCACCTGGGCGTTTCGGCTCAATCAATGGCCGGGAGGGTTTCGCCTCCCTGCCACATTTGGGTGTAGGTTCCGTCCAGATTAAATCTGACCTGCGCCCCTTTACGCACGTTCACCACGAACACCGGTTTCTGGAGAGTAGAAAGCAGATAGCGGGCTGCCTTTCTATAATCCCTGGAGTCATCAAAACCACCGAGCAAAACGTCGTCCACGTACATCACATAACGAGCGTTCATTTCTATTTACCTCCGTTCATTTTCCTTGGAACGTGTGTATATTAACTCTGGTGCGCCCATAGTGCAAGGGACTAAGGTGTACAATCTTAGCCCCTTGCTTTTGTTGGGTTTTGTGGGGTTACACTACCGCTGCCACAGCAGCCTGGCTAGGGCGGCCATTGCGCCATGCGGTATCACCGGGAAGCCGGTTCGTGAACACTCCACGGGCGGTGGCAAATTCATCCCCGATGAAGCCCAGACGCAGCAGCCAGCAGCGCATGGTGTAGCGCTGGTTATCGCTCTGCAAGGGCTGGTACTTGGCCGCGCGAGTATGCAGCGCACGGTAGTTCATCGCCAGGCAAAGCTGCACGTAAGCTTTCAGCTGCCCGGCATGCAGGCCGCCTTTTTTGCCCACCGGAGCGTTCGGGTTGAAGTTATCGAACTGGAACAGCCGGAACTCTACCCCCTTGCCCTCAAAGAAGCTGTGCAGGTTCAGCATATGATAGCGGGTCTGGTCGTAGTGCCCCACATTGTGAGCATAGCCCGTCTGCGTCGAATACCAGATTGCCTCCAGGCCATGCAGACTTTGAGGCGCGCGAGCATTGACCGCCAGCAGAAAGTTCTGATCTACCGTCTGGCACCAGCGCATCCGAGCAGGTGCAATGCCGATGGAACCAATCAGCAGCTGCTCATGGCTGGCCATGATATTGGTCAGGTTCAGCAGGCTCCTGGCAGTATGCCCTGCCCCATCAACATGAACATGCACCCCGCACTGATGCGCTGGGTCGCTCCTTGCGCCTGCTGCACGCAGGTTGCGGATGATCTGCTGCAGCAAAGGCATCTGCTCCCAGGTAAGAACCGGGCTGACCAGTTCCGTGCGTTCCCATGCATTGCGAGCCTGGATGGAGCTATCCGATTCGATTTTCCAGACCTCCGCAGTGCGCCAGCAGCCATCCGGGTGGATTCTGCGCTCGTCCAGGTGGACGCCCGGGCCATCAATAGCGTAGTCCTCGTGCATCCAGGCTTCCAGGGTTTTCTTGACTACGACCGCGGCCTGAGCGCGGGTGATATTGTACATTTCAACCTCAACGCCGAACTTCTGATTCAGGATTTCGTTCATTTTTTCGTTTACCTCCGTCATTTTTTCTTGGATCGTGTGTATGTTAGCTCTGGTTGCCTGACTTTGCAAGACGCTAAACTGCACAAGGTGTACACGAAATCCTTGTGTAATTTAGTACGGTTGAACCATAGCAGTACCGTGGTATAATACCGATTAGGAGGTGAGACAATGCCACTGACCGAAAAACAAAAGAAATGGCGCAATGACTGGGAAAAAGCAAACCGCTGTGTTCTGGGCTGCAAGGTCCACCGAGACTATGCCGCCCACGCCAAACAGGTGGTTGCCGAAAACGGTGACACCGTAAGCGGAGTGCTGAAAAAAGCCATGGACGCCTACCTGGAAGAGCACGGAAAACCATTCACTAAATGACCAAAGCCCCTGGAAGTTTTTGAGCTTCCGGGGGCTTTGGTTTTTGGTTGCCATGGTTGACGCGGTTGACGCACACGGTTGACGCGTAAATCACGAGTTATCGTTCTAATATACCCTTGTCAACTAATGTCAACCAAATATTACTATAAAATATAAATAATAAATAAATAAGGGATACGCCCACGTATACCCACGCGTAAGGGTCTTATAGGAAATCGGTTGCCATGGTTGACACGGTTGACGCACAGCATGGAAAAAAGTTGTCACATTTTCCTCCGGAAACCATGGTACGATAATCTCAAGATCGCTGACGCCGAGCGGAATCGGGCGGGTTGGGCGTCGTCGTGGCAGGACGGAAAACATGCCGTAGCCCAAAGGGAGGAACCTATGAAACGTGAAGATCTGAGAGCAATCGAGGGCTTGAGCGAAGCCCAGGTAGACGCCGTCATGACATTGGCAGGCAGGGACAGCGCAGCCGCACACAGCCGCGAGGAGGCCCTCCAGCAGCAGCTGAACGCCGCCCAGCAGGGCCTGGCCGCATTCGGTACGCAGAAACCGTCTGACCTGGCATCCGCACTCCAGCAGGTCCAGCAGCTGCAGACCCAGCTTGCTGAGCAGGCCGCAGATTACCGCTTCCGCGATTTTGCCCGGAACGCTGCGCAGGATGCGGGGGCGATCGATGCGGATGATGTAATCAACCTGCTGTCTCAGGACACGGCACTGCGCGGCAGCTCCAATCTGGATGCTGACATCCGCGCAGCCGTGGACAAGCTGAAAACTCAGACCAAGCCGCACTGGTTCGCCAAGGCTCCCGAAGAACCGCAGGACGACGGGCAGACTTCCCGCAAGGTTGTCGTGCCCAAACCCAACAACACCAAGGCTGCATCTGGCAGCGACCCCACAACCAAAGAGTTTGCAATGATGGACTACATGGCACGCATGGAACTCAAAGCCAAGAACCCCGCGCTCTTTGCCGATTTGTGGGCCAAGAGCCGAGCAGCTGCACACACCATTTACTGAGGAGGATAACCTATGCCTACTGGCACTTTTGGCGGCTTCCCGTTTGACCCGGAAGTCTATGGCTCTTTTGTGGACCAGGAACCCGTGTTCACCGACAGCATCATCGCTTCCGGTATCCTGGCATCCGACACCAACATGACCACCTTGCTGGATAACGGCGGCACGGTGGGCACCACTCGTTTCTACAACCCGCTGGATCCGGACACCGACGCACCTCTGGTCCGCAACGGTACCACCAACAACACCCCCGTCGAGATCTCCGGCGGCAAGCAGTCCTTCATCCGTATGGATCGCATGAAAGCCTGGAAGGCCAACCAGCTGGTACGCGAACTGACCGGTGCTAACCCCATGCAGGCTGTAGCCCGTCACACCGCCCAGTACTGGCGTGTGTACCGCCAGGGCCTGCTGGTCAAGACCGCAGACGCCGTCTTGCAGCTGGGCGGCCTGGCATCCCACGTCATGACTGCCCCCGGTGGCGTAACTTCTGGCCTGCTGATTGACGGCCAGCAGGCAGCGCTGGGCGAGTTTGCCCGCAAGTTTGGCTTGTTCGTCATGCACTCCAAGATTTTTGCTGAGTACCAGAAAATGGGCCTGGTGGACTACAACAAGTACACCATTACCAACGTGCTCCAGCGCGAAGTGGAACTGCCGACCATCAACGGCTTGATCGTCATCGTGAATGACCGTGGCACCAGCCATGTGATCGAAGAGGGTGCCTCCGAGCCTAAGAAGAAAGTTACCATCTACGATTGCTACCTGTTCGGTCAGGGCTGCTTCCTGGAGGCCACCCCTGCCGTCACCACCCCGGATTACACCGACTACAACCCGGAGCTGGGCGGCGGTACCGACATTCTGTACAACACCCGCAGCTGGATTCTGCACCCGAACGGCGTGTCTTTCCTGGCCGATAACATCTCCGGTGAGACCCCGACCGACGCTGAATTCACCGCCACGGCCAACTGGGAGCTGCGCTTCGAGCACCAGAACGTGCGTATCGGCAAGATCGAAATCCGCGCCGACAAGCTGGGCGCTTAACAGACAGGAGAAGCACCATGGTGGACAGCTGGCTGACTTATGCAGACTATTGCGCTTACGGATACGCAGACATTGCAGAATCCGACTTTCCGCGCGCAGCAGCGCAGGCTACGCTGCAGATCATGGAAGCCACGCACTGGCGGGCAGCCATTGCGGCAGACACTGTAAGCATCAAGTACCTGCTGGACTGCGAAGCACTGCTGATCAGCGAGGCCACCAAGCAGGCGCAGGTAGAAGAAAGCTCCGGCAGTGGGGCCGTTACCAGCTCCAGCAATGATGGCTACAGTGAAAGCTACGCCGCCGCTTCGGACACCCGCAAGGAATACGTTACCCGATGCGCGCAGATTATCCGGCAGACTCTCGGTGCTCCGGGCGCCAACTGGATGCTCCTTGCCGGTGCAGTCTACCATCCCCGCGCGAGACGCTGACTTTTGGAGGTACACACATGCCCTTGCTTGCAGATAAGTCTGTGCTTTTGTCCTGCTTGTTTTGCAATAACGAAACGGACGAGGAGACAGAGGTCACTACCCTGTTATCGGGGGTAAGCGTACATGCCAAGACTATTGCAGCGGCAAATGCGGATGGTCTGAGCGCCGCCTCGGTGATGCAGATTCGCATCTTTTGCAGGCACAGCACGTCGGCCCGCCCAGAGGCCCCAGAATCGGGCGTTGTCGTTGACGACACGTTTATCGCCCCTGCACAGTGGGGCTTCCAGGAAAGCGCGCCTGCCGCCCCAGCGTGGACGCTGCGCCCTGGTGACCACATCACCTACGAGGGCACCCAGCTGACCGTGCTGGCCGTCCACGACAACCGCGGGCAGAGACGCAATCCGCACTGGTATGTAGAGGCGCACTGATGCACATTGATTTTGACGTCGAGATCGATCTCTCCGGGCTGGATCAGGAGATTCAGCGCCGGCTGGGGCCAATGAGCCCGGCTCAAAAGTTTGTGGATTCATCCTTCATCCGGGTAACGGACCCCTATGTACCCTTCCGCACCGGTGCCGCAAAGGACAGCGCCATCATAAACAGCGTTATCGGTTCCGGCAAGATTGTGTATGCAACGCCATACATTCAGGCCATCTGGTCCCACCCGGAATGGAACTTCAACGGTGCCCCCATGCGCGGGGCTTACTGGGCGCAGCGCAGCTGGGCTGACTACGGGGACGAAATCATCCGGGGTGCCGCACAGATCGCGGGAGGACACGCAGAATGAACGCACTTGATGCCACCAGAGCGTGGCTGCGGGCACATTGCCCACTGATTGATAAGACCGACCGGTTCAATGCCAACTACCTGGGTAGCCAGGCCACGGAATATACCCTTTGCACGGCGGGCGAAACCCACCGGGAGGATATTCTGGGCATTGACCACGCCATCTACAAGCTCACATTTGTGGCGCAGCTCCCCTATGGTGCCGCCCTCAAGGGCAACATTGCTGCGGCGGATTTTTTCGCTAACCTGGCCAACTGGATCCGGGGTGCAGAGCGCGCGCACAATTATCCACAGATTGCTGGCTATGTGGTGGAAAAAATCGAAGCCAGCAACGCTGGTATTTTAACCAGTGCTGATGCCAACGCAGCACGATACCAAATCCAAATCACGATCCATACGAAGGAGTTGCAAGCATGAAACTGGAACGCAAATACATGGCCCACTACCTGAATGCCCACTTTGCCAATGACGGCGAAGGCGATGCCAGTTATGTCCGCCTGGGTAAAGACCTGGAGGAATACAGCCCGGAGCTTTCCGCCAACGTGGAAAAGAAAAGCAACATCCTGGGCCAGACCTCTATCACCATTGACAGCTACCAGAAACAGGGCGAGGTAAGCCCCTACTATGCCGAAAAGGGTGATCCCCTGTTTGCAAAACTGCAGGCTATCATCGACGGCGACCAGGTGCTGGACGACCTGAAAACTGACATCGTGGAGGTCAAGCTCTGGGAAACCGTCACCGGCGAAACCAAGTACCCTGCCGTCAGAGAAGAGTGCTACATCGAGGTTTCTAGCTACGGCGGCGATACCACCGGCTATCAGATCCCGTTCAACGTACACTACACCGGCGTGAAGACCACGGGCACCTTTGACGTAACTGCTAATACCTTTACTGCTGGCTGATAACGGAGGACAAGAATGGCACTGAAAATTGATCTCGGCTTTAAGAGTTATGACATTGAGGACGCCGACGGCAACCATATCGGCACTATCCGGTTCAATCCGTCCGACCCCGGTCTGGCCGGGCGCTGGGAAAGCGTGGAGGCCGCGTTTTCTGGGCTGGATAATCTGGAAGAACTCACCCCTGCCAAAGCCATTGAACTGGACCGCAGCGTGAAAGATCGCATCGACCATGCGTTCGGCAGCAAAGTGGCAGACGTTGTATTCAACGGGCTGTCTTGTTTTGCGCTTTGCGCAGACGGCACCACCGTGCTGGAAAACGTCATGAACGCACTGCGCCCGGTGATTGAAACCGAGCTGAAGCACTCCGTCCAGGCTGCAGAAAAGCGCATGAGCGAATACACCGCCAGATACGACGATCCCACTGCCGGTCTGGCCCCAGGCCAGCAGGCATGATCGGCTGGAATCTGCCTGTCACCGTCATGGTTGGCGGGCAGCTTTTTGCTATCCGGTCAGATTTTCGGGCCGTCCTGGATGCCCTCGCCGCGCTCCAGGCTTCTGATTTGATGGAGCAAGAGCAGCGGGTGGCGTTTCTTCGCATTCTGTATCCACGCTGGCGGGAACTGCCGGATTACAGGGAGGCATTCACCCAGGCCGCGGCCTTTGTCAACCTGGGGCAGCCGGTGGAGGATCGCCCCCACACAGCGCCCCTGGCAGATTGGAGCCAGGATGCCCAGCTGATTGCCCCTGCGGTGGATGAAGTGCTGGGTTATAGCTGCCGTCAGTGCCAATACCTGCACTGGTGGGATTTTTTGGGCGCGTACCAGTCCATCAAGCCAGACGGCTTGTTTGGTACGGTAATCCGCATCCGCAATAAGCGGCGCAAGGGCAAAAAGCTGGATGAAGCTGAGATCGCCTTTGCACGCGAAAACCCAACCCTTATCACGCCGCCGCACCGCAGGACTGAGGAAGAAGAACGGCTGCTGGCCCTCTTAGGAGAATAAGCATACTATGGACGGCAACAAGAAGATCGTCATCAAAACAAAAATCGATACGAAGCAGGCTGAAGCGGATCTGAAAGCACTGAAATCGTCTATCCGGGACACCGCAAAAGAGCTCTCCTCGGTGGAAAAGCAGATCACCCAGGCAAACTCGCACCGGTCTAAGCTGGCAGATGATCTCAAGAGCGCTCAGGCAGCCGCGCAGGCCACTCGTAAAGCCATCCAAGACCTGGACGCTAAGATGACCGCGGGCAAAGAGTTTGACGCTCTGGCCGCCAAATCCGAGGAGCTGAGCACCACCTACGAGCACCAGGATAACAAGTTAAAACAGCTCCAGCAGGACTACAAGGCGTACCGGAAAGCCCAGGAGACCAGCAAGGCAGCCTTCACCCCGGAGCAGGCAGCAGCCTCCGCCCAAGTGGGGCAGAACTACCAGCACCGGATTGCAGCTGCACAGGCAGAGCTGAATGCCACCGCCCAAAAGCTGGATGCCCTCGGTGCCCAGATGGACGCCCTGCACCAGCGCGGAGTTACGGGGTATGACGCCAAGGACCTCCAGCAGCAAAATCTCCTGACCCAGAAACTGGAAAAACAGCAGGCTACTGCCGAACAGGCCCAGAAAGCATATGACGCACAGGGGGCTGCGCTGGAGGGGCTGAAGCAAAAGCACGAAACCCTGGCCGGGCTGATGCAGCAGGAAGAAACAGCGGCTCAGAATCTGGCCAGTACCATCCAGCAGGCCGCAGTTTCCCCCGGCATGGAGTCCGTGGGGAAAAGCGCCGCATCTACCGCCTCCAGGGTCACAAGGGCCAGCAAGGCCGTTACCTATTTTGGCCGCCGCATGCGCGAGATTGTAACCGGTGCGCTGGTCTTCAACCTGATCTCCTCCGGCCTGCGCTCCGTGACCAATACCATGGGCAGCGCCATCATGCAGACCAATGGGTTCAAGGCAGCCCTTGCACAGCTAAAAGGTGCCGCCGCCACCTGTGTAGCACCCCTTGTCAGCGCGCTGGGCAGTGCGCTGACCTTTATCATCAACCTGCTGGCAACGGCACTCGGTTATCTGGCCCAGCTGATCTCCCTGCTGACAGGGAAAAGTATCTCCGCCATGAAAGCCCAGGCCAAAGCCCTGAATAAGACCGGCTCCGCTGCAGCCAAAGCCACCAAGAGCCTGGCGGCCTTTGACGAGATCAACCGCCTGCAGGATAACTCCAGCGGCGGCGGCGGTGGCGGCGTAGGCTTTGACACCTCCGGCATTGGGCAGCTGCCCAGCTGGCTGAAAAAGCTGGCGGAGGAGTTCGGCGCAGGATTCAAGAAAGGCTTCGGCGATGCCGCGCAAGGCCTGGCCAACATTAAGGCCGACCTTGCCCAGATCGGTGCAGACCTGAAAGACATCTGGCAGGACCCTGCCGTACATGCTGCCGTCAAGCGCTTTGCCAGCACCGCAGTCTTTGCCCTGGGCGAAATTGTAGGCGCCGCAGCCAGCATCGGTGTGTCCGTTGCGGAAAACTTGGTGGGTGGCTTTGCCCAGTATCTGAACCGCAGCAAGGACTTTTTGAAAAAGATTCTACCCAACATCCTGAACATGGGCTCTGACCTCATGGCTTTGCTTGGCGATACCGTCGCAGCTATTGCCACGGTTTTCCGGTCACTGGGCAGCGAGGGGGCCAAGCAGCTGACCTCCGGCTTCATTGGCATACTTGCTAACTCCGCGCTGGGCATTATCCAGACCGTGGAGCAAGTGGCCTACGCCATCGCCAAGCCGTTGCTGCAGCCTTTCATCGACAACGCCGAGAAAATACGGGACGTATTCGCCAACCTGGCCGCGGTCGTTGCGCCCTTCTTTGTCGGGGTATCGGACGGCTTCGCTGTATTTTTTGCCGCAATGGGTGACTTTTACAATGCGGTCCTCAACCCCATCATTGACGGCTTCGCAGCGCTCAACAGCGAGCTGCTGGGGGATTTTCTGGACACCATCAACCGGGTGCTGGAAAGCCTGACGGGCACCAAGGACGTGCTGCACAGCGTGGGCGAGGTAGTCGGCTTTGTGATTGCCGCGGTCCTGACCGGGCTGACGGTGATCAAAACCGTAACCACCGCACTGGGTGCCGCCAAGCTGGTCATTACAGGGCTGCATGGGGCATTCACCCTGGTCAGCGGAGTGATCTCCGGCTTCCCGGCACTATTGGGTGCGATCCTCTCCCCCGCCGGGCTGGTTGTGGCTGCCATCGCAGCTGGTGTCCTGCTGTACCAGAACTGGGATACCATCAAGACAAAATGTGCAGAGCTGATCGCCGCCATCCAGCAGGGATGGAATGAATTCTGCACCCGCTTTTTGCAGCTGGTTTCTAACTTCTGCACCAAAACCAAGCAGGACCTCCAGAACTGGTGCAGCGCGGTGCTGCAATTCTGGCTGAACGCTGCCAACAAGGTGGTCAGCACCACCCAGAACATGGCCGCCAAGGCCAAGGCACTCTGGCAGACTCTCTGCACCGGCGTGCGGAATTTAGTATCTGGCTTTGTCAGCACCGTGGGGTCCGCCATGAACGGCCTGCGCAACCTTTTCTCCAGCATCTGGTCGGCCATCACCCGCATTGTCGGGGACGCTATCACCAATATCATCAATGGGGTGCTCTCGATGGTGGAACGCATCGCAAATGCAATTTCCGGCATTCTTTCCGCGCTCAGCAGCATGCACAGTCGGGTATCGGACGGCATCTCTTCCGCACAGAGCGCCATCGGCGGCGCTGCCGTATACAGTGCCCCGCTGACCGACCTGCCGGTGCCTGCCTTGGCGCGGGGTGCAGTCATTCCGGCCAACCGGGAGTTTTTGGCGGTGCTGGGCGATCAGAGCCACGGCACCAACGTAGAAGCTCCGCTGGACACCATCAAGCAGGCCGTGGCCGAAGTCATGGAAGATTTGCAGGCAGGCCAGATGGCGGGCTTTGAAGCCGTGGTTTCTGTGCTGCGGGAGATCCTCTCCGCCGTGTACGGCATTGAGCTGACCGACGAGGACGTAGGCCACGCCGTACAGCGCTGGCAACGCAAACAGCTGACTGCCACAGGAGGTGTGTAACGTGACCCTGACCAATCTGTTCCAGATCGATGGCAAATCCCTGTACGCACCGGACTGCGACATCGAACCGAGCTATTCCGACCTGGACTCCAGCGATTCCGGGCGCGACGAAGCCGGGTACATGCACCGCGAAGTGGTGCGGGAAAAGGTTGCCACCTGGCCCATCGCCTACAGCTGCCTGACTGACGACGAATACAAGTACACCATCGGGCTGTTTGCAGGCAAAGCAACGTTTCAGTTCACCCATCCCAAAGCCGGCTCTTCCACCGAGACCGAAACCACCACCTGCTACTGCAGCAAATATGGCATCGCCTGGCACAATGCCAAGACGAAACAGTGGAAGAATTTGAAGTTTAACATCATCGAATGCTGACCGGAGGTGAAGCATGTACTACTCCGTTTTGCTGCTGCCAAACGGCACTGAGCTGAAAGGCGGAGAGGCTGGCAGCACCCTTAAAGCTCTTACCCTGCACACTGCGGTAAACGCCGGGCAGGAATTTGCCATCGGTTCTGCGTTTTCGGACTACATTGAAGCCGAAATCTGGGCAGACCCGGGCGGCAGCCTGCAAATTACTGCCGGGGATGCCCTGACCTATTACCGGCAGGATGATGCCGGGAACCGCACCAAGGTGGGCGTCTTCTATGCTGAAAAACCCACCCGCACCAAGCGCAACAGCTACAAGGTCACGGCCTACGACACCATGTCCAAGCTGGATGCCGATTTCTCCGGTTGGCTGCACGCCAATCAGGCACAGTTCCCCAAAACTATCTGGCAGCTGGTGCAGCTGGCCTGCCAGCGGGCAGGGGTCACACTTGCCAGCAGCAGCCTGCCCATTAACGGCAGCTACAGCGTGCAGGCGTTCTACGCGGACGACCTGACCTGCCGCCAGATCATCTCCTGGGCGGCGGAAGCAGCAGGCTGCTACGCCCACATGAATGCAGACGGCAAGCTGCAATTCCTGACCTACACAGACAAGCGCAGCACAGTTAAAATCACCCCGGACGGTGCCAGCAACAGCACCGCCTATTATGCTGACAGCCTGAGCTACGAGGACTACACAGTCAAGGCCATTGAGAAAGTCCAGATCCGGCAGTCGGACAGTGACGTGGGGGTCATCTACCCCGACAGCACCACTGCCACCAACACCTATGTAGTGCAGGGCAACCTGCTGCTGACAACCGGCACCGAAGCCAACCTGAAAAGCGTTGTCCAAAACCTGTACAACGTGCTGAAAAACGTGACCTACACCCCCTGCAAAGTATCGGTGCCCAGCAGTTCCGGCCTTGCCTGCGGGCAGATCGTGCACGTTAAGGACGCACGCGGGCGGGAGTTCGACACCTACCTGATGAGTGCCACAATCTCCTCCGGCAATGCCAGCTTTGAGAGCGTGGGCAGCGCCAGCCGGGAAAGTTCCAGCGCCGTGAACAGCCAGAGCTACAAGAACCTGACCGGCAAAATGCTGGAAATCAAAACCAGCGTGGACGGCCTGGAAGTAAAGGCCAGCGACCTGACCGGCAAGTACACTGACCTGAAAGCAACGGTGGACGGGCTTTCCTCTGAGGTGAAAAAAGACACCAAAATCACCGGCGGCGGCAACCTGATCCTGGGCAGTGAGAGCTTCCGCAATGCCACCTATGACGGCAATGCAAGCGGCGTGGCGTATGGCGATGACGGCAGTGCAACAATAACCAATGCGAACACCAACCGGTATTTTATTTTCAACACCGCGGGCGCTCGCATTACAAAAGGCGTCACATTATGCCTGTCCGTCATGTACAAACCAATTTCCGGCACCGACGGGTTGTGCCTGAGCCTTACGTATGATGCCGACAACGGAACTTCTTACGTTCCCAGCATAAAAACCGAAAATCAGCTTGAAATTGAGCAGACAGACGGCTGGGTGCTGCGGTATGGCACCTGGACACCCAGCAACACCGGTATTCTGAAAACGGTCGAGCTTGGCTGCGGCAGCATAAGGGCGGGGCTTGGCGGCAACTACACCAACAAGTTTTCGATGCTTCACCCCATGCTGCAATACGGCAACGCGCCCACCGCGTGGAACGCCAGCAGCGGGGACTACATAACAGAGAAAAGCGCCAAAAGCCTGATCTCCCAATCGGCGGATGAGATCAAGACCGAGGTCACCAAGTCAGTGACTGAAACGGTAACGGCCAACGTGAAGGACACCGCTACCAGCGCTGCCAATGATGCCGTTGACACCAAATTGCAGAATTACGCCACCACAGCAACGGTGGAAAGCCTGAAAAAGGATGTCTCCAGCATCAGCCAAAAGGCGGACAGCATCAGCACCAAAGTCAGCAGTCTGGAAGAGACGACAACAACCATTTCCAACGACCTGGACAACACCAAGCAGGAATTCAAAACCGTTAAAGAATCGGTATCCGCGATTGACCAGAAAGCCGACAGCATTACCCAGACGGTAACGCAGCGGATCACCGGCGGCAACAATATTATCGCGGGCACCGATGACTGGAACAATGCGACCCTGGATGCAGGCGGCAATGACCTGAGCAAAAAGGGCAGCTACACCATTACGGGTGAATCTGTTCGCGTGACCAACAAGGCGCAGAACACTCGCTTTCACTTTGGCGCGGACAAAACGCTGGTGATTGCCAAGGGCATGACCTACTGCGCCAGCGTACTGTACAAGCTCAACTCTGGCACGGACAGCCTGTTTTTGCAGTTCGAGACCAAGAGCAGCAGCGGCACAAAAAGTTATTACGACAAGGCATTCAAAAATGCGAAGCAGGACATCGAGCTGGACAACGGCTGGAAGCTGCGCTGGGCGGCGTTCACGGCGACCGCGGACGGCTATGCAGACGGTCTGTTTGTGAGCACTGCCAATGACTTTGCCACCGTTACCAACGATCTGACCATCATGCACCCCATGGTGCAGATGGGCAATGCCCCTACCGCCTGGACGGCCAGCACCGGCGACTATCTGACCGCCAACGAAACCAAAACCGAGATCAAGCAGACGGTGAACGAAATTAAGCTGACAGCCAGCACAAGCGGAACTAGCAGCACCATCAAGCTGACGGCAGGCGGAACAGAGATCACCAGCGCACAGATCAACCTATCCGGCGTGGTAACATTTTCCGACCTCAGCACATGGAACCAGGACAAGACAATCATCAACGGCGGAAACATTACGACCGGGCAGCTGCATAACCTCAACTACACCACCGTGTACGACCTGGATAACGCCTGGATTCGCATGGGCACCGAGGCCGGTGAGCGCGTGTTTCTGGACAATCGGCACATTGCCTGGTATGCAACCATCAACACCGGCAGCATCGGCCTGACCGGCGTGCTGTACTCAGAGGCTGGCAGCTCCTACATTGGGGCGTGCAGCAAGTACGCCAAGTACGGCTGGGTTGACGGCCTCAACCCGACATCTTACGTTGGGATGCAGATCACCTACAACCGCAGCGATGACAGCGACGCCGATTTTAACACGACCCGGGTGGGTGTCTCCGGCAAGCTGAATGTACACAATCTGGACGTTTGGGGCAGCAAATCCCGCGTGGTGCCTACCAGCTTCGGCGCGCTGAAAATGGCCGCGTTCGAGACCCCCGTGCCGACCTTTGCGGACTGGGGTAAGGGCCGGTGCAGCCCAGACGGCTGGTGCCTGATTGCCCTTGACCCACGCTATGCGGAGACCATCGCCCAGTACGGGCAGCCCGCCTGGCTGCTGACTGACCTTGACGGCACCGGGCACCTGTGGGCGGAGGATTGCGGCCAGTATGCCATTGTGCACGGTGCGGCGGGCCAGCGCTTTGCGTGGCTCTGCATGGCCGCGCAGCGTGGGTACGAGGGCAGCTATGCCGACCGCAGTGACAGCAGTTACCCCGCGGGCGACCCGGCAGGCATTGATCTGGCCGCCAGCACCGCCGCCCGTGCCCAGGACGAAAGCACCACCGCCGCAGATGACCTGTTGGCTATGGGCACCGGCGCGAACGAAACCGCAGACATTCTATTGGAGGGATGGACATGAAGAAATTATCCGGCGTGGCAATCGTAACGACCGCTGAGGGCGAACGCGTGAGCTACACATACACCGAATTGGACAGTGATGGCAATATCACCAGCCAGAACAACAGGGCCTCTTTCGTGGCTCTGGATGAGGATCTGTTGGCCGCCATTGCCACGCTGAAAAATGCCGTGAACGCGCGGCTGTAAGGAGGAAAAGACCATGACCGATACCAAACGCATTAAAGAGTGCAAACGCAAGATTATTGCCGCGATCAACGAAGCGAAAATCCCCTATGCGGTATCTGAGCTGGTTCTGGAAAACGTGCTTGCCGCCGTGCGAGAGAACATGGCAGCCGAAGAAGCAGCGGAGGCAAACATCGAAACTCCGAAAACAGAGGAAGAAAAACTGCCGAACTAGGAGAAAAACGAATGAAACAGGGAACGCAATTCGTGCTGCCCGTGGAAATCGGGATGGATCTGGATGATGTGAGCCGGATCGAATTTGTGTTCAAGCAGAAGTGCTGCAAAGGCTTCCCGGCCATTAAATCCAACGTCTGGCCGGATGACTGCACCCGGCAGGAAGGACAGAACATTATCCTCATTCCCTGGACGCGGGCGGAAACTTATAGATTTCTCGGCGGCGAGACGCTGTACATGGACACCCGCATCACATTGCGGGACAGCACTGACCAGCCGCAGACGGAGATTTTGACGCTCAAAATGAGCCCGACCTTATTCCAGGAGGTTGATGGTGCATGATCCAGGTGCGAGTGGCCCAACAGAGCGCCGTGCGGGTGGACGTGACCGGCACCACAGTGGTGGGTGCGCCGGAGTACAGCGGGCCGTATGACATCACGCCGTTGTTTACGGCGCAGGTTTTGCCCACCGCAAAGCGACTAATGCAGCAGAACCTAACAATCAAAAAGATACCTCAGTACGAGGTATCCAACGATTCCAACGGTTACACACTGATTATAGGAGAGGAGTACTACAATGCCCAATAAATATGTGAACAAGGTGGTTATTGGCAAGGAGACTAAGCTGGACCTTACCGCAGACACTGTAACCCCGGACAAGCTGGCCAAAGGTATCACGGCGCACGACAAGTCCGGCGCCCCTATTACCGGTACCAGCACGAAAGACGCGGATACCAGCGATGCCACCGCAGCTGTGGCGGAGGTTTTGAACGGGAAAACATTCTACGCGCGTGGCGCTAAAATGACCGGCACGATGCCCAACAACGGCGAAGTCAACGGTGAAATCAGCACCGTTTCTGGTAAGTACACCATCCCCATGGGCTTCCACGATGGCGCAGGCGGGGTGACCATCGCAGCGACCGAACAGGCCAAGCTGGTGCCCACAAATATCCGCGAGGGCGTTACGGTCCTGGGCGTGAAAGGCTCTATGAGCGGCAGCGAAGGTATGAAGCCGCAGGCCAAGAGCGTTACGCCGACCTTTGAGCAGCAGGTTGTGCTGCCCGACAAAGCGTATAACTGCCTGTCTCAAGTTACTGTGCAGGCGATCCCGGCCACATACGTTGATAATGCGGCTGGCGGCCAGACGTTGACGATCGGAGGCTGAGCATGGCCGTAAACAAGGTTGTTATCAATGATGCCGTTGTCCTCGACCTGACCGGCGATACGGTGCGGGCTGCCGACCTGCCGAAAGGGGTAATTGCCCACAGTGCCACAGGGGCCAAAGTCACCGGAACCACAAACTATGCCGGTTCCAGCAACGCAGGCGGCTCCGCAACGAGCGCCGAAAAACTAAATAACAGCCTGACCATCAAACTGAACGGAACCAGTCAGGGCGCATGGGACGGCAGCAGCGCAAAAACCATTGACATAACGGCAGCCAGCGTTGGCGCGACAAACGTTACGCTCAGAAGGTGGTGACAGCTGCATGGGTGTGTATTTAGGCAGCAATGCCGTTGATATGCAGGGCGGCTTTGTGACGGGTGGTGCAAGTGGGGCGAGTTTGCAGAGCAAGACCGTAAGCCCCAGTGAGAGCGCACAGACGGTTAAGGCCGACAATGGCTATGATGGTTTGAGCCAGGTTACAGTGAATGCAGTATCAAAAACTTATGTGGGAAGCGGCGTGACGAAAAAAAGTGCTGCGACTTATACGCCGGGAACGAGTGACCAGAGCATTGCATCCGGCCAGTATTTGAATGGAACCCAGACGATTAAGGGTGACAGCAATTTGACTGCGGCCAATATTAAGAGCGGTGTAAAGATTTTTAATGTGACAGGCAGTTATGCCGGGAGCAGCAGTGGCGGAAACACGCCAAGCTTGCAGACCAAAACGGTTACGCCCAGCGAGAGCACCCAGACGGTAAGCCCGGACAGCGGATATGACGGACTGAGCAAAGTGACCGTGAATGCGATATCGAGCACTTATATTGGCAGTGATGTGACCAAAAAAAGCGCAGCAACTTACATCCCGAAGACAACCGACCAGAGCATTGCATCTGGGCAATACCTGAGCGGGACACAGACAATCAAGGGCGATGCAAACCTGGTGGCCGGGAACATTAAGAGCGGTGTGAACATTTTTGGTGTGACAGGAACTTATGCCGGCGGCGGGAGTTCCGGCGGCAATGGCAATAACAATGTGGAGGCTTATGTCATTACGGACACCAACCCCAGCGTGAGTTTTAAGACCGCCAGCGGAACCATTAAGATTTGGGGCTATGGCACCATAACCAGTTCCGGCGGCTGGGGCGGGCAGACTACGAGCCTGGTCGCGTTTGAGGGCGACAAGTACCACAAGAGCGCCATATACGGCGGCCCAAGCAGCACCAACCTGAGCCTAAGCATCAGCAACGGAAAACTGACTGGGCTGCCGAGTGGACTATCCGCAATCAGCGCGATTGTAACGAGAGGTATATGATTATGGCCACTGATACAAAGCTGGACAGCCTGGTGATCAACTACCTGACGCAAGCCCAGTATGATAATGCTAAGAGTGAAGGAACGCTGAACAGCAACCAGATCTATATGACACCGGCCTCCTCCGGTACCCATACGCTGCCTGCCGCTACCAGTTCAACCCTGGGTGGCGTAAAGATTGGCAGCAATATTACAGTGAACAGCGGCACGATCAGCATTAGTAAGACTAACGTGACAAATGCACTGGGTTATACGCCACCGACTACTGATACCAAGTACACACTGCCAACCGCAAGTGCTTGGACTTTGGGTGGTGTAAAAATCGGGAGTAACATTACGGAGAATTCCGGCACGATTAGTTTGACAAAGGCGAACGTGACAAGTGCTTTGGGATACACACCGCCGACAACTGACACCAAATACACACTGCCGACAGGTAATGCTTCGACCGCGGGCGGCGTGAAGCTGAGCGATTCGACCAGTTCAATCAGTTCAACCAGCGGAGGAATTGCAGCAACACCAGCAGCGGTATTTGCAGCCATCGCGGAAGCAAAACTTGCGGCCTGGCCGATTGGCAGCATTTACATGAGCGTAAGCAGTACAAGCCCGGCAAATCTATTTGGCGGTACCTGGGAAAGAATTTCTGACCGCTTTTTGCTTGGTGCTTCCAGCAGTTATCCCGCAGGTAGCACTGGGGGCGAATTCACCCATAAGCTTACACAAAGCGAGCTACCGGATTATTCGCTGTCTGTGGCCAACGGAAGCAACGTAATACGCTCCAAAACCGGAAGCTCTGCGGATGCGTATGTCCAAACGCAATCAAGTGGCTGGGGTATTCCGAACTGGGAATCCAAAACCGTAACAGTCGCCTCCGGCGGTTCCGGGGCAGCCCACAACAACATGCCGCCTTATTTATCGGTATGGATATGGAAGAGGACAAAATAAGGAGGATAAAAATGCGGCTGAAGAATGAAGAAGCCCTGCTGCATTGGCCCCTGGCCCAACACATTATCACCGCAGGCTGGCTCTACAATGACGGCAGCCTGCACCGGGCGCTGGACTTCCGCGCGGCGGTAGGCACGCCGGTATACGCCGCAGAGGGTGGCACGGTGGAGACGGCCTACCGCTGGAATGGCCACCGCACCCAGGGGGACATCAACAGCTATGGCAACATGGTCAAGCTGCGCCACACGACCTACAAGTATGGCACACTCGAAACTCTGTATGCCCACCTGAGCAAGCTCTGCGTGACTCAGGGGCAGCAAGTGCGGGAAGGCCAGCTGATCGGCTACAGCGGCGATACCGGCAACTGTTACGGCGCACACCTGCATTTTGAAGTGCGCTGGAAAGGCCAGCGCACCAACCCGCTGAACTGGCTGGACAACGATTTTAGCACGGCCAGCAGTGCGGTCAAGCTGGGCAGTTACAGCAGCGTACGACACGCAAAGGAAGTGGAATACATGAATTATGCTATTGACGTAAGCAAACACCAAGGCAAATTTGATTGGCAGGCGGCGTATGACAAGGGCATCCGCCACGCCATGCTGCGCGCCGGGTATGGCCGTTACAGCAGTCAGGTTGACCCCCAGTTTGAGCGCAACGCCGCTGAGTGCACCCGCCTGGGCATCCAGTACGGCGTGTACTGGTACAGCTATGCCAGCACCCCGGCGGAGGCACGCCAGGAGGCCCGCTGCTGCCTGGCCGCGATTAAGGGCAAGCACCTGTGCCTGCCGGTGGCGTATGATATCGAGTACGAGCCGTGCATCCTGCGCCTGACCAACGCGCAGCGCACGGCACTTGTACAGGCCTTTTTGTCGGAGATTGAGGCCGCAGGGTATTACGGCATCCTGTATGCTAGCTGCGATTTTATCCGCAATCGGTTGGACCACAAGTTCCTGTCCAAATATGATATTTGGGTAGCGCAGTACAGCAGCAAGTGCACCTGTCCCCTGCCCTATGGCATCTGGCAGTATTCTAGCCGCAATGCCCTGGGCATCCCCGGCTACGGCACCAGCCTGGACTGCAACCGGGTCTATAAGGACTATGAGCAGCTGATGATCCAGGCGGGCCTGCAGGGCCACACCGCGCCCACCCCGGAGGACACCACCCCCAACAAGCTGGACAAGCAGCGGATTACTATTGGCCGTATCTCCAGCGGCGACCGCGCAACCATCCGCGCCCTGTGTGAGGGGCTGGGGCTGATTGCAGCCGGTCTCTACCTCGAAACCTGCGTGGGTGGCAACCAGTGGATGCTGGACGTTGGACCGGTATCCAGCGGCGACGCCTGGTACATCATGCGCACTTGCGCAGAGCTGCAGCTGATTGATGCAGGGCTGTACAAGGCCGAGTATGTGGGGTGATACGGTGAAAAAATTGTTTATCTCCCAGCCGATGCGCGGCAAGACCGACGAGGAAATCCTCAAAGAGCGCAAGGCGCTGATGGCCGACGTGTATATGAAAACCCATGAGGAAATCGAGGTCATCAAATCCTTTTTCGAGGGCGCCCCGACTGACGCAACGCCGCTGTGGTATTTGGGCGAAAGCCTCAAGCTGCTGGGCACCGCCGATTTTGCAGTGTTCGCCCCTGGCTGGCAGGACTATCGCGGATGCCGCATTGAGCACGATGCCGCCGTAGCCTACGGCATCCCTATCGTGGAGGTATGAGCATGGATGCTATCATCGTTGCCCTGATCACCGGCGGGCTGAGCCTGCTGGGGGTGGTTATCACCAACATGATGGCTGCCCGCCGTACCGAACAGCGGATGATAACGGCCCAGGCGGTCACGGATGCCCGCTTGGAGGAGCTGACCCGCGAAGTCCGCGCTCACAATAACTTTGCCCAGCGGGTGCCGGTGCTGGAAGAGCAGCTGCGTGTGGCAAACCACCGGATCGCGGACCTGGAAAACAAAACTGCTTGAAAATCACACACAGAGACATAGGAGGAAAAAATCATGGATTTTGCATCTTTTGGTATTGCAAGCGTCGCTTGCATCACCGTTATCTGCTACCTTGCTGCCACCGCCATCAAGCAAACCCCACTGGCAAATAAGTGGCTGCCGTCCATCTGTGGTGCCCTTGGCGGCCTGCTGGGGGTGGCCGCCATGTACATCAACGTGCCGGACTTTCCCGCCACTGATCCGCTGACCGCGCTTGCCGTGGGCATTGTTTCCGGCCTTGCGGCTACCGGTGCGGATCAGGTTATCAAGCAGGCCCAGAAATAAGAAATTCAATAAAATGAACCCCTGGAGAGTGTTGCTCCAGGGGTTCATTTTATTGAATTATTCTGCCGTTTTCTACGACTTTTATACGACCTACGACCGAAATACGACTGCAAATCAAGGAGAATACCGGAGCATCGCGCAGCATAAAGAAGTTGATAATTTACGAATGGTTGTTCTTTATTCGATGCCTAGTGTTTTATCGCAAAGGCGTAAGTTATTCGTCAACCACCGACCAAGAAATAGTGGAATTGCTACACAAGCTACCAAATAAAGCAGAATACCTCAAGTATTTGCAAGACCTCGAAGCATCGCAATCGCCGCAGAATATTTCTCCGGCGGGAGATGATGAATAATATCCAAGATTTCCGCGTCCGCTTTATCCAGCCCACCGGCCACAGTGCCGGTGGGCTTTTCTTTTTCGTCGGTTTCCCCCAGCAGATAGGCCGGAGTTGTAGACAAAGCGTCAGCCCAGACCTCAACTGTCTCTGCGGATGGCTGGGTTCCGTCGCGGGTCAAATCCGAAATGTAATAGCGTTTACGCCCCACCAATTCGGCCAGATGCGCCTGCGAGACCCCCCGCGCTTTTGCTCTTTCAAGCAATCGGTCAATTCGTAGCACTTTAAGACCTCCTATTTGTGCAAAACGTAGAATCCCTACAAATTTAGGGAATATGCTTGATTTCTCGGCATTCGTAGGGTAGAATAGGAGACGTTCCAAGGCCAAACAAGACGAAATAAGGCACAAGGAACAAGAACAGGACGCAATGCAGCTTTGTAAAGCATCACAGAACCTATTCAGACCTAGACACACTGAATATAACATAGTTTTCCCTGCTTTGCAAGTCTGCGCTGCCCCTTAGCCGAAAGGAGGGCGCAAATGGAACTGATTGAAAGCCGGGTCTACACCCGTGAGCAAGCGGCGGACGTTTTGCAGGTAAGCATTGCAAGCATCGACCGCTACATCCGAGAGGGCCGGCTGCCCGCCGCCAACCTTGGCGACGGACGAACCATCCGAATCACAGGCAAAGACATTGCAGCTTTCATCGAAAGCTGCAAACAGTAACAGGAGGACACCGAAATGAGAGAGCCTGAAGGTTACAGGGACGCGCTGGAGCGCATCCGCCGGGAGGCAAAAGGCGAACTGGTAACCATCACCGAGGCGGCTGCCATCACCGGCCTGCCCGTCAAGCGGGTGAGCTACGTCATCACCGGCTGGATCGGTGAGCGCAAGGGCCGAGTCATTCCGGCAACAACGCTGGCCAGACAGCTGACCAGCCAAGAGCGGAGGTACTAACGATGGCACACATTCTCAAGCTGGCGGGCACAGCAGCCATGGTACTGCTGATCGCCGCGCTGGGGGGCCTGAACATCCCCGGCATTATTCTGAGCACGCTGGCGCTGAACGTCATCTGCGGTGCGCTGCTCAAGCACACGGAGGTCAAAAATGGAAAAGTTCATTCTGAAAAATAAGAACGGTCGCCCAGTATTCATCCAGCAGAAAGGCAACCTGACGAAGCCGACAGTCCGGCTCACCCCCACGACATTCCAGTGGATCAAGATGCTTTCGAGCATGGCCGACACCGACATGGGCGACATTGTCGAACAGTGCGTGGCATACGCCATCAGCAACATGGCCGCGCTTGACGAAAACGAGGAGGTACAGTGATGGAAATTTGCATCAGCATCAGCGCAAGCACCCCGGCAGAGTACCGGGATGCCCTGAACGCCCTGAACGCGGGCATTCAGGCTCCGGCAGTTCCCGCGAAGCCATCCCCTGCCCCGCAGGCAGCCCCCGTACAGGCACATGTGCCCACGGACGGGGAAATCCCCTTTGCCAAGCCGCAGGCCCCACAGCAGCCCGCTGTGGCCCCCAAGGAAGCAGCCTCCGCCAAGCCGGTAACGCTGGAAGATTTGCAGACCACAGGCCGCAAACTTGCACTGGCAGGCAAGCAGGATAAGCTCGGAGAGATTCTGGGCAAGTACAGCGTCCGCAAGCTTTCTGACATCCCCAGCGAACACTGGGCCGAGGCGCTGAACGAAATGGAGGCAAGCATCAATGGTTAAGACTGGAGATCGTGTCCGCGTAGTGGACAACGAAAACACCCGGATACTGCACTCAGGCATGCCTGAGTGCTACCCGGAGCCGGGCAGCCTTGGCACGGTAGATAAGCGCACCCCCACCAACAACGTCTACTGGGTCAAGTGGGACAACCTCCAGGATGATCACCCCTGGGCTTTCCCCGGGCGCTGGCTCGATGTGGTGGAAGAGGAGCTTCCCAACATCACCACAACCGTAAAGATCACCCGCAACAAGGAACGCACGCGAGTGGAAGTCGATGGCGAATGCGGGGAGGTTTTGAAAGCACTCGCTTTTGCCACTGCAAGCGCTATCCACAACAGCGCGTCCACTGATGATGGCCGCAACTTCCTGATGGGGTACTTCAAAGCCGCGCTGATGGATGCGTTCGCAGACACGCAGGAGGCAGACGATGGCACCAAGTAAACACGCTTTGCTGGGCCCCTCCAGCAGTGCCATGTGGCTGGGCTGCCCGCCCAGTGCAAGGCTTACCGAGCACATGCCCCACGAAACCAGCGTCTACGCGGAGGAGGGCACCAAGGCCCACTACCTATGCGAGCAGCTGGTCCGCCGCAGCGTTCCCGCCTGGATGGGGCTGCCGGCAGCACCCACGCAGGACCTGCTGGACAACCCGGAGTACCCCACCGAGATGAAAAACGCCGCGGAACTGTACGCGGACTTCATCCACACCCTCTGGGTTGGCTTCCCCCACACACCCACGGTATGTGTAGAACAGCATGTCAAGATGACCCGCTGGGTCCCGGAGTGCTTCGGCACCTGCGACTGCCTGCTGATCGGCGACGGCCTGCTCCATGTAGTGGATTTCAAGTACGGCGCAGGGGTTCCGGTCAGCCCGGAGGAGAACACCCAGATGATGCTGTACGCCTTGGGGGCATGGCAGCTCTTCCAGAGCACCGACGACATCCAGACCGTGCGTATGACCATCGTGCAGCCCCGCATCCAGAGCGAGCCGGAGACCTGGGAGATTCCAGCAGACCAGCTGCTCGACTGGGCAGAAAGCACGCTCAGACCCACCGCCAAGCTGGCGTGGGAGGGCAAGGGCGAGCTGAACCCCGGCGAAAAGCAATGCCGGTGGTGCAGAGCAAAGCCCCAGTGCCGCGCCTGGAAAGACAAGTACGGTCCGCTGGCAGACTTTGTGGCTGAGACCATCCCGGAGGCCAGGGATCCGCGGCTGCTCACTGACGAAGAGGTCGGAATATGGCTGATCGCGGCGCAGGGTATTGCGGAGTATGTGAAATGTCTGGAGGAGTACGCTCAAAAGCAGCTGCAGCAGGGACACTCAGTCCCCGGCTGGAAGCTGGTCGAAGGACGCAGCACCCGCCGGTTCACCGACCAGGACGCCGCCTTTAAGGCCATTGTGGCCGATGGCATCAGCGAGGCGATGCTGTACGAGCGCAGCCCCATCAGCCTAACGGCAGCCGAGAAGCTGCTGGGCAGGAAACGCTTTGCCGAGATTTGCGGGGAGTACGTCGAGAAGCCCAAGGGCAAGCCCACCTTGGCCCCCGAGAGCGATAAAAGGCCGGCTTATGACCCGGCGGACGGATTCGAGGTGGTCAAGGAATGAGCCTGATCAACCGAGAAGAGCTGCTGCGGCGGCTCAAGCTCCACGGACGTCGCAAAGATGGCAAAACCGTCATTCCTGAATGGATGCAGGTTGCCATCAAGGAAGTGGAGCACATGCCAGAGGATACAACAACAAAACTGGCTTATTGGGAAGTCGGAACCGATGTAGATGATACGCTCCCTTTTGCGCCTGAATACTACTGGTTCGGAATTTTTTACAAGTGCTCTCACTGCGGTTTTGTAACTCGCAGCACCCTCTACAAATGCCCTCAGTGCCGAAGCACCATGCAGAACGGAACCCACATAGATCCTGGGCATTCAGTTGTTGGCGCACAGTTTATGGTTACTCTAGTTATCCGGCAGGTAATTAGACGAATGCCGGAAGCCGAGCTGCTTCGTATTCACCGAGGAGAAACACCCACTAAGGAAGAAATAGAGGCGTCAAACCGACACGACAAACTGCTACAGCAAGAATATGCTGCCAAAATCTATACTAAAAAGGAAGAAACACACTATGAACGCTAACGAAATCATTATCCCCTGCCGTCTTTCTTACGCCAACATTTGGGAGGCCCGCCAGAGCATGGAGGGCGACAAGATGCAGTACAGCTGCTGCTTGCTGATTCCCAAATCCGACACCGCAACCGTCCAGCGCATCCAGGCCATGATGGCAAAGATCGAGGCCGAAGCGGTAGGCACCAAGTGGGGCGGCAAGAAGCCGGTCAGCTACGCCCACCCGCTGCTGCGCGACGGCGATACCGACCCCACCAAGGGCGGCGATTCCAACTACGCAGGCTGCTGGTTCCTGAATGCCAAGGCCAACGCGGATCACCGCCCGCAGATTGTAGATCAGAGCTGCAACCCCTGCATGGACCGCGACGAAGTGTACAGCGGCTGCTACGCCAACGTCAAGGTGAGCATCTATGCCTACAACAACCCTAAAGGCGGCAAGGGCATCTCGGCGGGCTTGGTAGCCATCCAGAAAACCAAGGATGGACCGCGCCTGGGTGGTGACACCGGTCTGGACGGCTTCGAACCCCTTTCCCCTGAGGTCGAGGATATGCTGGGCTGATACCCGGCACGGAGGTACATCTTTATGATTCTTACGGTGGACTTGGAAACTTACAGTCCCCAGGACATCGGCAAGGTAGGAGCATACCGCTACGCGCAGGACCCGGACTTTGAAATTCTGCTTTGCAGCCTTGCCGTGGACGATGGCAAGGTGCGGATTTACGACCCCGCCTACGCGGAAAGCTGGTTCGAACTGAAAAATCTCCAGAACATATTCTTCGACCCCCGCTACACCAAGCGGGCCTGGAACGCCGCCTTTGAATGGTGGTGCTTAAGCGAATACTTCCACCTGACCCAACAGCAGCGTGAAGATTGGCTGGAGCAGTGGGAAGACAGCATGGTTCACGCCATGTACTGCGGCCTGCCCGCCAGCCTGAAAGACGCTGGCAAAGCCCTCCAGCTGCCCGACGACAAAGCCAAGATGCGGGAGGGCAAGGCCCTGATCCGTTACTTCTGCTGCCCCTGCAAGCCAACCAAGGCCAACGGTGGCCGCATCCGTAACCTGCCAAGTTACGACCCCGCCAAGTGGCAGATTTTCAGACAGTACAATATCCGCGACGTTGAGACTGAAAGACACATTGACCACCTGCTGGAGCCTTTCAAGGTGCCGGATTTCATCTGGCGGCAGTGGCGGGACGACGTGCGGATGAACAGCCGAGGCATTGCCACCGACCGTGAGCTGACCAGCGGCGCGCTTTGGTGTGGTGCCCAGTACAGTTCTGAGCTGTACCAGGAAGCCAAGCAGATCACCAACCTGGGCAACCCCAACAGCCCCGCGCAGCTCCTGGGCTGGCTGGAAGACAGCGGCGCAAAGCTGCCAGACCTGCAAAAAGCCACGGTAGCCGAAGCCCTGAAAGCCTCCCAGCCCGCGAACGTGCGCCGGGTTTTGGAGCTTCGGCAAGCCCTGGGGAAATCATCCCTCAAGAAATACGATGCCATCCAGGCGGCCACAGGCCCCGACGGGCGCATCCGCGGAACGCTGCAGTTCTACGGCGCAACGCGGACCGGACGCTGGGCAGGCAGACTGCTCCAAGTGCAAAACCTGCCCCGGACTTACCTCAAGCACCAGGATGAAGTGCGCGAGCTCATCAAGGCCAAAAACCTGACCGCGCTGGAGATGATCTACGGCGACGTCAGCGACGTACTGAGCCAGATGATCCGCACCGCGCTGATTCCAGAGCCAGGCGCGGTGTTCATTGACGCGGACTTCTCCGCCATCGAAGCCCGGCTGATTGCCTGGGAAGCTGGCGAGGAATGGGTGCTGGACGTTTTCAGGACGACCGGCAAGATTTACGAGACCACAGCGGCAAAAATGTTCGGTATTCCGGTGGAAACCATCGTCAAAGGCAAGCCGAACTACAGCTACCGGCAGCGCGGCAAGGTTGCCACCCTGGCCCTGGGCTACCAGGGCGGGGTGGGTGCCATGCGCCGGATGGATACCAGCGGCGCGCTGAAAGACCTGCCGGATGAAGAAATCCAGGATATGGTCAACCGCTGGCGGCAGCAGAACCCAAAAATTGTAAATCTCTGGCGCAGCATGGAAGACGCAGCACGGCTGGCGATCAATAACAAGCGCGGATGGGCCGTCATACCCGGCGTGTCCTTTCGCATGGAAGCAAGCACTACCGTCCCCTTCCCTTTTTTGACCATGAGCCTGCCAAGCGGGCGCAAACTGTACTACGCTGACCCCAAGATCACCGATGACGGGCACATCCACTACCGCGAACAGACCAACGCAGGCTGGCAGGACAGCGAAACCTACGGCGGCAAGCTGACCGAGAACCTGACACAGGCCATCGGCAGGGACTGCTTAGAGTTTGCCCTCGACAATCTGAAAGCGGCTGGGTACAAGGTAGTCTTCCATATTCACGATGAAGTGGTGGTGGAACACGGCACCGAAAACCCGGAAGCTGATCTCCAACGCATCCGAACCATTATGAGCCAGCCTGCGCCCTGGGCAAAGGGCCTGCCCCTCAATGCAGAGGGCTGGGTCGGGCAGTTCTTCACCAAGGACTGAACGGCGCAGGCAATGGTCCGAGCGGATAGGCGCCGGAAAGGCGGAGCCAGGATGCGCAGAGGCACGGATTTGCTTCGTAACGTGTGGGCGTCGCTGGGCGATGAGGCGCTGCGGAGTAGCAAAGCAGCACAGTGCATTGGCGCAGTTCGCTTAGTAAGGGCAAAGCGGGGCAGTGCAAAGCAACGAAATGCACCGGAATAGCTTCGTGACGCTCAGCACCGGAATGGCAGCGCCACGCATGGCTGCGGCGAGGTTTGGATCCGCGAGGCATGGGATATGCAGTAAGCCGCATGGCTGCGGCAATGCTTGTACCCGCAACGCGCCGGAAAAGCAAAGCCCTGTGCGGCTAAGGCATAGATATGCCAGGATTTGCATGGGAAATGCCACGCCTGCCTAGGCACCGCGACGCGCCGGATTGGCACAGAAAGGCAAGGGCAAGGGCTGCATAGCAAAGGCGAAGCAGGGCAAAGCCGTGGCGAAGAAGTGCAGTGCAAAGCACTGGAATAGCAGAGTATGGAGACGCTGTGGCGTGGCGATGATATGAGCTGCACCGGAAAAGCTACGCCTGCCCCGGACATGCATAGGCGAAGCATAGCTGAGCCAATCGTTGCTCCGCCAAGAGCATTATTAGAAATGCACTGAAAATCCCGGCTACGAACCGCAAGGGCAATGCACAGCAACCGATTTTACAAAAAAAAAGGAGACAAATAAAAATGAAAGTACGTATTAAATTGTTGGAAGAAGCCCTGGGCAGCAGCCCCAGCAACGAAGACCTGATGGGCACTTACATCGCCAACAAGGCCCCCACGGAGGACCTTACCTCGGAGGAAATCGACAACATCAAGGCCCAGAACGCAGAGGACCGCATCACAGTATTCCCCAAGCAGGCGGACGGTACACCGTTCATCTACGACTACCAGATCAAAGGCATGCTCAAGGATTCCTGCAAGGCGCTGGCGGCAGCTGGCAAGGCGGGGTACCCCGGCGGCAAGGCCTGCGCGGGCCTGAAAGCCTACAAAAAAGCCATCGACGGCCTGATTTTTGTGTACCCCCGCGAGATTCCCTACGACCTTCACGGCCTCAAGATGGGCTACTGCGAGCGCCCGCTCCGGGCCAGCACCCCGCAGGGCGAGCGTGTCAGCATCGCCAAGAGCGAGAGCGTACCTGCCGGGTCAACGGCAGAGTTTGAAATCGAGTGCCTGGACCCCGGCCTGGAAGCTATGGTGCGCGAATGCCTGAACTACGGCACCAAGCGCGGACTGGGCCAGTGGCGCAACTCCGGCAAAGGCCGCTACGAGTGGGGGGAACTGTAAAATGACGAAACTTCCTGAAATCCATCCTTGCATCTGCGGCCAAACAGCCGGCCCTTTGCTGAACTGGGTACACCCTGTACATACCAAGGGATACCTGGTCGCCTGCACCCGCTGCGGGCGGGCCGGACACCTGGGCACCACCAAGGCACAGGCCATTGAGCGCTGGAACGCTGCAACTGACCCGGATAATACCGATAAACCCTGGCCCCATTTTGAAGATTTCCCGTTCCGCTTTGATGCCATGGAGGTGACCCCGCAATGAGAGCACACATCCCAGTGAACCGGAAAACCCGGGACGAACTGGAGGCTATCGGCCAAAAAGCCGTTGAACGCGAACGGCAGGACATTGCCACGCGGTGCCTGTACATTGTTTTGCTGGCCTGCTGGCAGAGTGGCCTTGCGCCCCGCACCATGCGCCGGATTAAGGCCTCCATCCCGGTGGTCACTGAGAAGTTCGCCGCTTACCGCACGGAGCAGCTGGCGGACCTCTGGGCCAAAACGCTGCTGGACGACGCAGGGGTAGACGTACCGGAGACCACAGAGCCATTATAGGAGGAACACAGCATGCGATTGAGCGTCGGCACAAGCCGAACAGATAAAGTATGGAAGCAGGTGGACTGGACCTGGCCACGGTTCATCGAGGAGGCCCGCAGGCACCGCACCGTGGGCACCGAGACCCATGCAGAGTACATGGCCATGCCCCGCTCCAAGCAGGACCTGCTCAAGGACAACGGCGGCTTTGTGGCCGCTGCCTTGGCAGAGGGCCGCCGCAAGCGCGGCTGCTGCCAGACGCGCAGCATGGTAACCCTGGATATCGATAACGCCCCCAGTGGCACCACAGAGGAGCTGTGCCAGACCGTGGCGGGGCTCGGCTGCGACTACCTGATCTACAGCACCCGCAAGCACAGCCCGCAGCACCCGCGCATCCGGGTCATCATTCCCATCGACCGCCCGGTCAGCGCCGATGAATACCAGCCCATTGCCAGAGCAGCGGCGCAGACCATCGACCCGCTGATGAGCACACTGGACCCGACAACCTTTGAAGCTGAGCGCCTTATGTACTGGCCAAGCGCCAGCAGTGACAGTGAAACGGTCTTTCTCGGCGCCAGCCAGGGCAAGGCGTTGCCTGCGGATGCCCTGCTCGCTACCTACGCGGACTGGCACGATGCCGCCACTTGGCCCCTGTGCCCCTCTGAGCGCACGCCAAAGCGGCCAGGCGGCAAGCAGGCCGACCCCACCCAGAAACAAGGCCTGGTGGGGGCTTTCTGCCGGGTTTACGACGTGCCTGCGGCGATGGACAAGTTTCTGCCGGACACCTACGCCGAAGCCTCCTCCGGGCGGTACACCTACACCAAAGGCAGCACCACCGGCGGCGCGATTCTGTACGATGACGGCAAATTCCTGTACAGCCACCACAGCACAGATCCCGCGGGCGGCAAGCTGGTTAATGCCTGGGACCTGGTCCGTATCCATTTGTTTGGCGAGCAAGACCTCGACGCGCAGCCGGATACCCCCGTGACCCGGCTGCCCAGCTACGCTGCTATGGCTGAACTGGCCATGCACGATCCGGTCGTCTACGGCACGCTATCCGAGGAAAATCTCCAACATGCCATGGAGGGATTCACGCCGGGGGAAGATGACGAGGCGGAGGATTGGCACAGCAGGCTGGAGGTAAACGCCAAAGGCCAGCTGCTCTGCACCAGCCAGAACATGCGATTGCTGATCCACAATGACCCGTTGCTGGCAGGCAAGGTCTGGGATGATTTGTTTGCCCAGAGACGCAAATGCACCGGTCCCCTGCCCTGGGACAAGAACGCCGAGGAACGCTGGTGGACGGACAACGACGATGCCGGGCTGCGGTGGTACTTTGAGAGTGTGCACCATCTCACCGGCACGGCCAAGATTGCGGACGCCATCGCGCTGGAAGCGTCAGCGGCAGCTCGGGACCCGGTGGTTGATTACCTCAACAGCCTGCGCTGGGATGGAATCCCCCGCGTGGAAACCTTGTTCATTGACTACCTGGGCGCAGAGGACACCCCCTACACCCGCGCCGTGGCCCGCAAATGCCTGGCCGCAGCCGTGACCAGAGCGTTCCATCCAGGGGCAAAATACGACCAAGTAGTTATCTTTTCGGGCCCTCAAGGGATCGGTAAAAGCACTTTAGTGGCCCATTTGGGGCAAAAATGGTTCTCTGACAGTCTTACTTGCTTCGGAACCAAGGACGCCAGAGAGAGCATCCGCGGGGTCTGGCTGGTGGAGCTGGGCGAGCTGACAGCGCTGGACAAGAGCGAGAATGAAGCCGCCAAGCAGTTCATCAGCCAGCGCGAAGACGTCTACCGCCCCAGTTATGGCCGGAATACAGTCAATTACCCACGCCGGTGCATTTTCTTTGGCACCAGCAACAAGATCGAATTCCTGCGCGACCCGACAGGCAACCGCCGATTCTGGCCCATTGATACCTACAAGCACACCCCAGAGTACGACATCAAGGTTCTGGGCGAGGACCACTGGCTGCCGCAGACCGCCGTGGATCAGATCTGGGCGGAGGCAGTCGAGCTTTACCGGCAGGGCG
>OHMA01000165.1_pt1 | contig 43454 bp, 55 predicted proteins | sample 1569171 | NCBI WGS metagenome assembly OHMA01 (sample SAMEA3879580, study PRJEB24766) | human gut metagenome | biome: human-associated habitat; feature: feces | place: USA | collected 1985/1987
TCCTTGCCATAGACACCATCCCTGTCTTCCCCCACATGATGTGGGGGTTTTTTTTATCAGGTACTTAGAAAAAATCCCTTATAAATCAATCCTCCTTTCAACAGCCATAAGCAGTTACAAGAAGGATATAGCGTTACGGGTGTAGACAAGATGTAGACAACATTGTCACACCGCCAGACCACCGCCGAGAGGGTTTAACGTTACTGCGTGTTGCAGGTAATCAGGTGCAAGGTGAGCATAAACCATCGTCTGTTGTATGCTGGCGTGCCCAAGAATTTGCTGTAACGCAATAATGTTCCCACCGTTCATCATGAACCAGCTTGCGAACGTATGCCGAAGCACGTGCGTGGCCTGCCCGCGTGGTAAATCGGGCTTAACCTGTCTGAGCTGTTCGCAGAAGTTTTCATAGTCAACTTTGAACAGTGGCCCGGTGTCGCTGGTCTTGATCTCTTTTTCCAGTTCTTCCGAAATCGGAACCGTACGCTTTTTCCCGTTTTTGGTCTTAAGGAACGTTACGCGCCCGTGGTTAACCTGCTCACCTCGCAGTGTGCTGCCTTCACCCCAACGAGCGCCAGTGCTGAGGCATAGCAGTGCTACGCGTCGATCATCGCCAGTCAGAGTATCCAGCAATCTGCTGATCTCTGATTTGGCGAGATAGGTCATAGCTGGCGGCGCTTCTTTCAGTGGTTCCAGACCCTTGCAGGGGTTTTCCTTTCTGAACTCTTCCAGCTTTATCAACGTGCTGAACATCCCGGACAAACGGTAAATATCCCGGTTGATCGTTGCTGCGCTGATACCGTCTTCCAGCCGTTGGCTTCGGTGCTGTGCAATCATTCGTTTGTTCAGTCGGTTAACGGCTGGATCACCCAGCGCCCTGATTGTTTTATTCAGGTGCCGCTTTTCAATCTCGCCATTTTCCTGAGTCTGTCCATACAGCAGCCACCAGGTATCTAACAACTCGCTTAAGGTGCGGCGGTCAACGCTCGCGCCCAGCCATTCTTTTTTGTCGGCGTTGGCTAATACATAACGCTCAAAAAGAACTGCCTCTTGTTTCTTCTCAAATCGCCTGCGGATACGTTTTCCGTTACGTCCGCGCGGCCATACGTCCACTTCATATTGACCACCTTCGAGCTTCTTAATCGACATAAGAAAGCCCTCCGGCGTTTATTTCCCCATCCTGATAACAGATAGTGAAAATGTAATGTTTATAAACAGTTAACCAGTTTGTTTCTCGGAGCGGTCTGATCCAGTTGACTCTGGCCCAATGTGTGCGAGGGCCGGTGCGATTTGACCAGCTTGAGGGGCGGTCTTATCTGTCATAAGCCAGAGCGTGTATTTTGCGAAACGTGAATGCTGAGTGATCTTAAGCAAGATATCGCTACCAATACTCTCCACTCTTCCTGTCTCGTAATACTTCTGCGTGCCAGCAGGTATTCCTGTTAATTCAAAGAATTGCTGCCTTGTTAACCCCTCCGCATCCCTGATAGCTCTGATTTTTTCACCCACGCTGCTTGACGGGGTAGGGATCTCTACCATAACATTCTCCTTAAGGGTGGTAATCTCTACCATGAGCAACCGCCAATATAAGCAGTTACAAGCCGAAATAAGCGCCTAGCGCCGTTGGGGATTATGACACATGACAGAGAAAGAGTTGGAGGGGTTCATTGAAGTGCGTCACGCCGTTGACGCGGTTCCATACCCTAAATTTGCCGAGTTAATCGGTAAGAAGCCCGCCACGGTTAAGAGCATGATTGATGATGGTAAGTTGCCGATCATCCCGTGGAAGAACCCGGAAAGCCTGGGCGCCCGTGCTGAGAACTGGATCTATATTCCTGAGTTCAATCGTGCAATGCGTGACGCCTACTACAACCGTCCGAGAGAGCAGCGCGACGCTTGGTTGCTGTGGATCGGTCTTTGAGGTTATCGCGATGAGCCAGAAAACAGCCAACCACGAAAACCGGGTGCGTGAATGTAACAATATTCTGGACACCCATTTAAAAGATATGCAAACGGGCTTCATGATTCGCACCAATAGCGGCGAGTTTATGATCAGGGATAAAAAGCTGATTAAGAAAATAACCAAAGACGTGGCGCGCCATGTTGATGGTGAATTGCTTAAATTGGGAATGTGAGGGGGCTTTTGTGGCTGTGCAATTAATACAGTTAAGTCGTCACTCATATTTATATCGTGGCTTCACGATTCAAAAGTGCCCGCGTAATCCATTTACGTTTAAGCACTCTTATCGTATTTCCAGCAATGGCGATTATTACGGGCGTGACTTTGCTTTAGCGGAAGCCATGCGCACGGTTGATCAGATGTATAAGCAAGGGGGCAGTAATGCACGATGAAGGCCCATCACTGGCAAGCCTGCTTAAGCACGGGTGCCAGGTTACACACTTCAAAAACTCACGCGGCTGGCTGGAAACACCAGACGGGCAATTCTTTAAACCTGAGCCTAGCAAGGTTCAATTTATTAAGGGAATGAGTAAGCCCTTTGTTTATACGAAGAAGATAAACAAAGGATTGCTTTTTAACCTTGTTAATTCTTTGAGAGATTTAATCGGCTAACAACGTCAGTTAAATAGTAATTAAAAAACAGTCTTCACTGTCGTCACTTAATTAAGTGATGGCGCTTTCACTCATCCTAAAAAGGATAAATAGCATGTTTAATAAACTGTTTGGAAAAAAAGTAGCAGCGGCAAAAGTTGAACTTAAGAAAGTGGAAAATCGCGATCTTATGGAAGCTATTGTCGGCGGTTGTCTTTTGGTATCTGCCGCCGATGGCGAGATCGAAAAAGAAGAAACCAGCAAGCTGGATCAGCTTATCCGCTCTAACCCGCGCCTTGCGCATTTCGGCAATGAAATTACATCCACCATCAACCGCTATACGGAACAGCTTGAAGCTGGCTTCCGCGTTGGCCGCATGAACATTTTGCGCGAAATCGACGACATCAAAAACGATCCGAAAGAAGCCGAAGAAGTCTTCGTCAACATGCTGACTATCGCCGAAGCGGACGGCCAGATCGAACCAGAAGAACAGAAGGTGCTGGAAGAGGTCGGGCGCCGTCTGGGGCTGCGTGTTGAGGATTATCTCTGATGCTGCGCGTGCTGGATTCACTACGTCCGGCGCTGGCCCTGCTGTTGGCCTTCATGGTCGTAGCAGTGGATTTCACCAGCTACCTGCTTTCGGTGATTGGCGACGCCTTCTTCGTTGGCGCTCTTCTTCTCCTTGTCTGGCCTGCCCTCAAGTCAGCTAACCAATCAGCGGATCACCAGTAACAGATTGCCGGGGAAACCCGGCAATTTCTGAGGCTTCGAATCATGACTAAACGCGATCAATATAACTTCATCCTGCACGTTCTCTTACCTGCTGTTGAGCGTGAAGGGCTGACGATTAAAACCCGCCGCGATGGTGAGTTAACCCTTTCTTCTGACGATCCCTCTGTTTCCTGCTTTATCGACGACATGCGCCAGCGCCTTACCACGGCGTTGCAGCGTCCGGCTGTTCCATCTTCCCCTTACGGAGTCCTGTAAAATGATCCGCCCGTTCATCAAATGGGCAGGGGGTAAAACCCGTGTCCTTCCTGATCTGCTGCCACACCTTCCTACAGCCGACTGCCTGATCGAACCGTTCGTAGGCGGCGCGTCGGTATTTCTGGCGACTGAATACCGCCGCTATGTGCTGGCTGATATCAACCCAGATCTTATTAACCTGTATCGGGAAGTCACCCGTTACCCGGACTTAGTGATCGATGCGGCCCGCGAACTGTTCAACAGTAAGAACAGCCCGCAGGGATACAACGAAGTCCGCGCCGCGTTCAATAAGCAGGTGGGTACGGTAAAAAGCGGTGGGTTGCGTTATGGCGCTGAAATGGCGTGCATTATGCGCGCTGCTCAATTCCTGTATCTGAATCGCCACGGTTATAACGGCTTATGCCGATACAGCCGGAAGACCGGCTTTAACGTGCCGTTTGGCAAGTATAAGAGCGTCTACTTTCCAGAAAATGAAATCCGCCTGTTTGCCGAAAAGGCCAACGATACAAAGGCAATATTTCTTTGCGCGCCGTTCCAGCGTTCTCTACAGGTCGTCACGGGTGGCGATGTTCTCGTTTACTGCGATCCGCCTTACCTGCCTGAAAGCAAAACAGCCGATTTTACCCAATACCACACCGAACCATTCACGGAAGACAACCACCGCCAGTTAGTCCAGGCACTGCTGGAAGTTAACCGTAAGCATGGCGTGAAGGTCGTCATTTCCAACAGCGACACCGAAGCCACCCGCGCGATTTATCAGCCCTTCAAGATGCACGAAATCAGCGTGCAACGTTCCGTCAGCACTGACAAAGACAACCGACAGAAGGCCAAAGAAGTGATCGGCGTGCTGCCTGTCTGCGACTGCTGCGGGCGTTACGGCGGGGGTTGCCCTGATTGTGGCGCCGTGATGGGTGATGCGACTTACAACGCGATGGTTGCGGCGGGCACGTTTGACGATCTGGAGGCTTTTTAATGGCAAAAATCTATATCGCTGGCCCGATGAGCGGTTTGCCTGGATTCAATCGGCAGGCATTTAACCGTGCAGCCGGGCACGTAGTGCGACGCGGAAACGTTGCCCTTAATCCGGCGATTTTGCCGGATGGATTAGAGCAGGCGGATTACATGGATATTTGCTTCGCCATGTTGCGTTGTGCTGACGAGATCTTCTTGCTGGATGGCTGGCAGCAGTCTGCCGGGGCAAGAGCAGAATACGCGTTAGCTCAAAAGCTGGGGTTGAAGATCCAGCACCAGACGATCGATCGGTTCACGGGGGCGTAATGACCGCCGTAACCCGTGGCCGTCGCGCGCCCTCTCCACTTCCACCGTATCCGGGTAGCGCTGACAATGCTATCCCTTACGCTTATGGCGGGAACAAACCATACCAGCCGATTGGCGTTGATGTAGCGCCGGGGCTGGATGGTTTCGACTATCTCACGCCGGACGGCACGCGTAAGCATATTGCGTTCAGTGAACTGGTAGCGGAAGACGAAAAGCCGGAACGCAGTAAGCTGCTGCGTCGCCGTCTGGCTTCTCTTCCGCAGTATATCCGCCGTCACTTTGCCGCGAAGCTGGATGCGCTGGACGCGAAAGACCGTAAAGCGGCAGATCTCTGGCTGGTTAATACCTTTGAGCGCCACGTATTAACGCGTATTGATAGCGTCAACAGTGTTTACCAGCCTGACACTGTGATGCCCGGCATTCTGCTACCAATCCGCGATCAGCTTTTCCGTATGCTTTGGGCAGGGAAAAAAGAGTTAAAAAGACTGGCTTATACGCTTGCTGATATCTTTACGAGCGAGTTTATACGCGAGTCCGATCACCAGTTGGCGCGCACCGGCGATCCTGAGTTCGCGGCGCTTTCTGGCTATGGCCGTATTGCGTCGCTGGCGGTGCATCTGAAAACGCCGATCCCAGGTTGGACAGCATATTGCAATGAAGAACTTGAAGCGGAGGACGCGTTACGCGCGGTTCTCCGTCTTGAGTCACCGCTGTGGTGGTTAAACCGCCTGCGCCGTATCCATGCCCGGTGGCGTGAGCATTTGATGATCGCAGCGGGATACGTCCAGAAAAAATCTTCCCCATACAGTAGCGCCCCGTGCCTTACGGAATGGCTGGCCCAGAAAAAGGCTAACCGTGAATACCTCAAGGCTATGGAACTGGAAGACCAGGACACGGGCGAGCGCATTTCACTGATCGATAAAGTCGCCGGCAGTGTTGCCAATCCGGCCAACCGTCGCCGCGAACTCATGACGAGAATGCGCGGCTTTGAAGATCTGGCGAAGCTGGAAGGGTTGGCCGGTGATTTCTACACGCTGACAGCACCTTCCCGTTACCACTCCATGCAGCATAACGGGCGCCGCAATAATAAATACTGTGGCGCGTCGCCGCGCGAGACGCAGCAATATCTTTGCAAAGTCTGGGCGAGAACCCGCGCAGCTTGGAAGAGAAAAGGGATCCGCGTCTTTGGTTTCCGCGTGGTCGAACCGCACCACGATGCAACGCCCCACTGGCATTTACTTCTTTTTATGCGCCCGGAATGCGTCGAGCAGGCGCGCGAAATCTTCCGTAAATATGCCCTGAAAGAAGACGGCAACGAACCGGGAGCGCAGGAAAACCGCTTTCAGGTTGTGCCGATCGACGATGCCCACGGCAGTGCAACCGGCTACATAGCGAAATACATTTCGAAGAATATCGACGGCTTCGCGCTGGATGGTGAGAAGGACGACGAAACCGGGGAAGACCTGAAAGAAATGTCACTCCGCGTTAGCGCGTGGGCATCGCGCTGGGCTATTCGCCAGTTTCAGCAGATCGGCGGTGCGCCGGTCACGGTATATCGGGAACTTCGCCGCCTGGGCGATCGCGAACTGGTGTTGCACCCTGAACTGGAAACCGCCCGGCAGGCCGCTAACGGTGGCGAATGGGATAACTACGTATTAGCCCAGGGTGGCCCGTTGGTTGAGCGCGATAAGCTGCGCATCCGTCTGAACTATGAAACCACTGAAAACGGCAACGCCTACGGCGATAACATCCAGCGAATCACTGGTATTTACTGCCCGATTACGGGCAATGACTCTTTGATCTTCACCCGCACCACTCAATACAAAATTGTGCCGAAGCGCCAGAGCGCTGACGGTGTGGCCGTTGACGTTGGTTTTTCAGGCGGCAGCGCCGCCCCTCGGAGTTCTGTCAATAACTGTACGCGGGATCCCGCGACAGGTGCAGACGGTCTTGAACATGCCGATCACGAAGTGGGCGAGACGGTGAATTTTGATGCTCTTTCACGGCAAGAAAAGCGGGAACTGGCGCAGCGGTTAAGTGACGATGTACGCGCCAAGCGGAAAACGCAGCCACCGGAACGGGAAGACGGGGTCGGGCTATCCGTGAAAGAGCAGCAGATCAGTGAACTGCTGGCGCTACGTGGGATTGATGCCAGCGCCGGAATGGTCAGATCGATGATGGACGGTGCGTCAGTGGCGTGCGGCGATCTTGTTATGACCGTGCAGGACGGGCGGCTGGTATCGCGCAACCGCGCCGCGTCGGGGCTGGATAAGCTGCCTTCGCAAGTGATGGCGGCGAAGCAAAAAACAAGCGATCTTATGAACAGGATGAAAGCAGCATTTTCGCGGAACTAAGCCGATATAAGCCGCTCTAAGAAGCAATTACCCATTTTCCGCACAACCGAAATAGTTATGACTTTCGCCGTTTTCTGCTTATAGTGTGCGCGCTTTTGTGTCATAACTAAGCTAATAATAAATGGCATTTCGCTTACACACGCAGTTAGGAGGCTCTTATGACGAACCATAATCAGATGAGTCAGATATATTCTAAATTCGGCCGGGCCGGGTTTAATCTCTCTTACATCCGCAGGTTGTTGCCTGACTGGTGGGATGAGAAGCTTGCTGACACCCCATCAGGGCGCCAGTATGCGTGCCTGCACCTTGCGCGTATGTTTAGCATTCTCCCGGATAGCCTGAAAGATGGTAGCGAAGGGGTATGCTTTAACTTTGGTGGAAACCATAAATATAAACATCGCCAAAATGTAGCCGAGAACGATTTAGATATCGCTACTGCTGTTGCCTATACTGCGGCCGGTATTGTCGCGTCTAATTTCAAAGTCCCTTACGATGCCAGTGCAGTGCTGGATCCTTTGGCGATACGAACCCAGATTCTTACTAAGGAATCATGGGTGTCGCTAGATAGCCTGGTAACATACTGTCATTCGATTGGCATTCCTGTTGTTTATCTAAAATGCTTCCCTCAAGCTGCCAAAAAAATGGCCGGGCTGGCGCTAATGAGTCACGGGCGCCCGGTGATTGTTCTTACTCAGCCTCAGAAATACGGCTATATGCTGTTTGATCTCGCGCATGAGTTAGGCCATATCGCCAGAGGGCATCTGAACGCAGAAAACGGGCAGTGCCATATTGATGCAAAAATTGAGAATGCTTCGACGGACAACGTAGAGAAAGAAGCCAACGAGTTCGCCTTCCAGGTCATTTCGGGGCAGAAGTCTTTACGTATCGTTCCTACCGCTGGCAGGTTGAATGGGCCAGGCTTGGCTCGCGCGGCTCAAAAGTTTGGAAGTGATAATCACATTGACCCAACTCACATCGCTTTAAATTATGGTTTCGCGCAGAACTGCTGGGGCGTTGCTGTTAACGCTGTTAAATCACTCTGCGCTGGTGAAGACTCAGATCAGGATTTTGTGAGGGCCATGATGAAAAGCGGGATGGATTTAGAAAATATTCACGAAGATGATCTTAAGGTTTTAGAAAATCTAATCGGGGAATAATAAGTGATTGTTCTTTCTGACAATGATGTCATTTTGAAGCTGGCCCAGTGCAATCTGTTATCACAACTGCCAGTGGTTTTTAATCAACCCCCCGAACAGATCTTCATTAACCCTGCTGCTCGTTTTCAGCTTCTGCCAAGAAATCCTGATAAAGCAATCAGGAAGTGTGGTAGTCAGGTTGTTTACGAGCAGGTGGGTGCCTTCATCGAATCTGTGCAGGATATCCCGGAAGTTCAGGACTCACAGCTTATTGAGCTTTTGGGGAGTGTGCCCGGAATTGATGTAGGCGAACAGCTATTGCTTGCATCGTGCATAGAGAACCCGGAAGCCATCTTCATGACAGGTGATCGCCGCTGTTTGAATGCAATTGTTGCAAACCAACCAGCCCTTGCCGTAGTGCATCAGCGTTTATTGGATGCCGTTGTTACATTTGAGTCGTCACTTTTGCTATGTGTCCACGGTACAGATCAGGCTCAAGTTTATGAAAATTTGGTGAGTAATCCTAAACCTGACGGCATGTTGAAATTGGCTCTTTCAAACGCAGGCTCTGCAATGTGCGAATGTATTTTTTCCCATACTCGTGAGTTTTACGATTACCTTGCCTTCAAAGATCGGCTTCCTGATCGGGAGTGGGGAAGATAAAAAAGGGCTAACAAAGCCCTTTTTTATTGCGTCAAAAACAATGCAAAAAATTGCATGTAAATGCACAAAAATTTCGGCATTCGTATTGTCAGTGCAGACCAGACGGGGCGGGCCTTCCGGTGGTCTGCACATTTGCACAAAAAAGCGGGGTTTCTGCGTGCGGGCGAGGCGGGGGAATGAGCGCGCGCTGAGGGGTGGGATAGGGTCGGTATTATCTGCGCCGATTTTCGCGCCGTTGCGCCTCGCTGCTGCGTCGTTTTCGGTTCGCCGTGGTGGTTTGAGGCAAAAGAAAAGCCCCTGCCAGCGGGCTGCTGAGGGGCTTATGTGCGGTGTGGTCAGTTGCGGCCGTGCTGGCCGTTCCACGGTGGTGGTGAGTGTGTCCGGGCTGGCGTCAGATTGCTGCCTGCAATAGTGCGTAAGGGTTGAAGCGCACCACATCGATCCCCAGCCAGTCGTTTAACTCTTTCAGGCTTTCTTGTATCGGGGCCAGTTCGTTGATGGAAAACACCTTCGCCGCTTTCTCTACGTCGCCAAAGCCACCGGAGTTATTCGGCATTACCCCCATCAGAACGGGCGGCACGCGGTGCGCGGCTAACAGGTCGTCGCGGGTGGCGTCTTTGATGCCGGTAAACTCATCCTTCGCCGCCACTTGGCTGAACGGCATAATTTGCAGGCCGTCTTTTTTTCCGCCCGCCGCGTAGACAAACAGGTTTTTAAAAGCACCGTTGCCGCGTGCATCTTTCAGCGACTTCTTAAGCTTTTCCACATCGTTATTATTCGCTACCGGGTCAGTGAGGTAGACGATCACCCCCGCATGACTGCCGTTAATGTAGTAGTTGCGGCGAAATACCGTTGCTTCACCGTTCAGCATGGCGCTTTGTAGCGCGGCCAGATATTCCGGCGCGCCGTAGATCTCCTGGTGCGGGCTGGGGTTCTTGATCTGGCAGACGCTGCCCGGTTCGAACGCGTGATCGTCAACGTAGCGCGGAACAAACCAGAATTGCGCCGGGTCTATGCCGCGCCGCGTATATTTTGCCTGGCTGTGCCGCAGCTCGATCGGCTGGCCGAGTCGGTTGCGGCGGCATTCCATGTAACAGTTACCGAAAATTAAATAATCTTGCACCCAGGCGGTGAACTCCTGCCGGGTCAACAGCGGGTGCGGTATGTAGCAACTGGCGATAACATTGCGTTTAAATATCAGCGGTGACTGGTGATAGGCGGCAACGTCGAACATGCGCGCCAGCCCGTAGGGGCTGATCGGTGGTTCATACCAGCGGCCATTGTTATGGCATTCGAGGCACTCCATAAGAGACGCGCGATCGTTGACTGCGATCGGGTCGCCAAAGCTGAAAGATTCCACGCTTTCCAGCGGGGTGGCTGCGTTGCTGGCCGTGCTGGCTGGCGCAGCAGTTGGCGCCCTGAATTTCTTTTTGCCGCTCAATTAAAACTCCTCCACAAAACTGCCGTTATCGCCGGTCACTTCCGCGCCGATCGGTTCGTTATAAATGCCCTGCATAGTTGCCCATGCCAGATCGCCGTGATTGCTGCCACGGGCCCGATCCGACTGGTAGGTAATAACGCCGCCTGCGGTGACTTTACGCACGGTCATAAACGACTGTGCGAGATCCATCATTCCGGCATCGAACTCAAAGCGCCCGGCACGAATGACCATCAACATTTTGAGCACCATCGACCGCTTAAGAACCGGTGAATAGTTGTATTTAACCGCCTGCGGGAAGAACTTGATCACCAGTTGATAAACCGCATCGCCGATCCCTGTGCCGTCGATAGCAATGTGCTGCACGTTGTAGCGGGTGGTGATCTCTTTAATAAATTTGGCCTGCTCTTCGTACTCCATGCCGCGTAACTGGTGGCGCTCTACCGCGCGGAACTTACCACCCGGCACGGCTGGCGGAGCCAGCACAACCAGCCCGGCGCTGTCGCCTTTACCGCTGCTGCCGTTGGGGTCATAGCTAACCCAGACAGGGCGATTACCCAGCGGACGGGGTGCAAACGGGTTCCAGTCCGGCCATGCGTCCGGCATGTAGCCATCAACGCCGCAGCCCAGAATTGCGTTGTAGTCGAAGGCGCGTTCCCCTGCTTTAACGAACATGCAGCCGTAAAGGTTGGCGTATTCATCGGGGGAGTTCTCGTTACGGATTTCATCTGTATCAACCAGATCGAAGCCGAGCTTCACGGCGTCTTCCAGAGTGACTATCTGGCGCCAGATGTTATCCCCGCCCAGCTTGCCGTTTTTGAGTGCCTTATAACTGGTGTCGATATCGACCCGATCGGCCCGTGAACGGTGCTTATTGAACTGATCGCCAGTCCAGAAGGGATAGGCTTCATGTTCTTCACTGGAAGGCGTCGAAAAGTAGGTGCGGCGTAGCCCTTTGTGGGTCGCCATGCCTGCGGCGACTTTACGCAGGTTGATGAAGTTGCTAATCCAGAAGGCTTCATCCATGTACAGATCGCCGGTGTAGCTCTGTGCTGTCGCGGCAGAGGTGCCGAGAAAGTACAGCGTTGCGCCGTTACTCAATACGATGGCATCGCCGCCTTTGAGTTCTACACCGATTTCCTGTGCCAGCTTCTGAATGAACCGCTTGAACTGGAACGCCTGGGCGCGGCTGGCTGACAGGAATATCTGGTTATTTCCGGTTTCCAGCGCACGCAACAGCGCTTCGCGGGCAAAGTACCAGGTGGCACCAATCTGGCGCGATTTGAGGATAAAGCGGTTACGCCGGTTCCACTGTTTGAACCAGCGTTTTTGATGCTCGTAGAGCGAATCAAAGACCAGGGCGCGAAGCTGGGTTATCTGTTCTTCGGTGAAATGGTTTTTCGGGGTCTTCGCCTTCTTCTCTTTCTCCTGGTCGCGTCGCTCATGCCGTTCAAAGCGGTCAAGCTGGCGCGCCAGCAGGTCAATTTCTTTGAAGTCCTTCGGGGTTTTGTCGTCCTTTTCCACCAGGCGCAGGTAACGAACGTGCGTGCGATCCTGCACCCGCTGCATGGGGGTGGCTTTATCCCATTCATAGCGGCGGCGCCAACTGTAGATCGTGTTAATACTCACCCCGATTTCCTTAGAAATCTGAGTGATGCTAAACGCCTGCCAGTAGAGGCTTTTGGCTTTTGTGCTGAGGTCTTCGGTTGTATTCATGGCAACAGGCTATCGCGCTCGCGCGCGCAACAATATCGCCGCTGGTTGTCGCCTGAGTCCGACAAAGTGAAGGCTTTGCGCCTTCCGGCTGCAAAGGGAATGATTGGGGCACTGGTTAATATCAATCGCTTACCAACCCGGAGCTTTGTCACCATGCCAATGACAAATTTTTTCCGCGCCGCAGTAGAGGGCGCAACCTGTGACGGTCGCGTGCTGGAACGTCAGCACATCACCGAAATGGCCGAACAGTACGATCCCCAGGTCTATGGCGCCCGCGTCAATCTGGAGCACATTTTAGGCTGGTCGCCGACAAGCGATTTCCGCGCGTATGGTGACGTGGTTGAAGCCAAAGCCGAAGAGATTGCCGAGGGCCCGTTAAAGGGCAAACTGGCGCTTCTGGTGAAGGTGGACGCCACGGACGAACTGGTAGAACTGAAAGGCAAACGCCAGAAAATCTACCATAGCATTGAGGTGCATCCGTCCTTTGCCGACACCGGCAAAGCCTACCTTATGGGGCTGGCCTGTACCGATAACCCGGCGAGCCTGGGCACCGAAATGATGAAGTTTTGCACCCAGAACGCCAGCGCCAACCCACTGGCCGCGCGTCACTACGCACCTGAATGTTTCTTCACTGAAACCTTGGAATCATCCCTCGAATTTGCGCAGGAAGAGCCGCCAGCGTCCGACACCGGGAAGAATTTCTTTTCCCGTATCAAGGAAATGCTGACCGGAACCCGCCAGCACTTCGATCGTGAAAATGGTGATATCCGCCAGGCGGTTGAACTGGTAGCGGAAAGCCAGGGTGATTTGCTGGACAAGATGGAAAAACTGAGCGCAGGGCAGCTTAAGAACAAGCAGACCGCCGAAGCGGTGGAGAAGTTGCGCTCTGAGTTCGACGAGATGAAAGCGCAGCTTTCTACCCAGGACGCCAGCAAATTCCGCCGCCCGGAAGCGACCGGCGCAACTGAAAAATCTAACGCCCAGCTTGCTGACTGCTGATCGCCGCCAGTAACGAAGGAACAGTACAGGAAATATAACTATGCGTAATTCTACCCGTGAATTGTTTGATGCGTATCTTGAGCGACAGGCTGAACTGAATCACATCAATAAGTCCCACGTAACAAAGTCGTTCAGCATTGATCCAAGCGTTGAGCAGACGCTTGAAGACAAGGTGCAGCAGTCTTCCGAAATGTTGAAGCTGATTAACATCTACGGCGTTAACGATCAGACCGGCGAAAAAATCGGTCTGGGTGTGAGCGGCCCGATTTCCAGCACCAACAATTCCACCACCGATCGCCGTCAGCCTGTTTCCGTCACGGCGCTGGATTCGAACAAGTACACCTGTAATAAGGTGAACGCGGATACTTTCGCCTCTTATGCGCAGCTTGATGCGTGGGCTAAATTCCCGGATTTCCAGCAGCGTCTGAGCAATCAGATCATTCAGCGTATCGCGCTTGACCGCATCATGATCGGCTTTAACGGAACCAGCTATGCGGATAAGTCCGACCGCAACGCTAACCCGCTTTTGCAGGATTGTGGTATCGGCTGGCTGCAACAGTACCGCGCGAACGCGCCGCAACGAGTCATGAAAGATATCACCGTGACCAGCCGCGACGATTCCAACCAGGTGATCGCTAAAGGTGATTACGGTAACTACGACTCGCTGGTTTATGACGCGGTTAACTCACTGATGGACGAATGGTACAAAGATTCGCCCAATCTGGTGGTGATCACTGGTCGTAACCTGACGGTTAGCCGTTCGTTCCCGATCATCAACGCCGTCAGCACCAATAACCCGAACTCCGAAGCACTGGCCGGTCAGTTGATTGCCTCGCGTAAGACGATCGGCAACCTGCCTTCGTTCATCGCGCCTTTCTTCCCTGATGGCAGCATGTTTATCACTTCGTGGGAAAACCTGTCGATTTACTGGCAGGAAGGTGCGCACCGTCGCCGTATCGTGGAAGAGCCGGAATATAACCGCGTCTCTACCTACAGTTCGTCAAATGATGCCTATGTTGTTGAAGATTACGGCTTCGGCTGTCTGATCGAAGGCATTACCGCCGCCGAACCAGCACCGGCACCATAAATCAGCGCAGGCCAGCTAACTGCTGGCCGCTTTGGGGGCATCATGTTGACACCTGCTCAACAACATTTTAACCGCGTGATGGCTGAACGCCGCCACGCCAGCCGTGAGCCGTCGCAGCTTGAAATGACGGCATACGAAACCATGCTTCACCGCCTGCGACTGGATAAAGCCCGTTTGAGCCGTGTCCAGTCCCAGAAGGCTAAAGCGGATTTAAAACGCGAACTGCTGCCGGACTATCAGCCGTGGATAGAAGGCGTACTTACGGCAGATTCCGGCCAGTCTGACGATGTGTTAACCACCGTCATGATCTGGTGCTGTGACTGCGGAAACATCGCCGAAGCCCTGCGCATTGGTCAGTACGTATTGCGCCATAAGTTGCCGATGCCGGATCAGTATCGCCGCACCACCGCCACCGTACTGGTGGAAGAAATTTGCGATCCCGTCCTGGCTGCATTCAAAGCTAACCCGGCTGTTGCGCCGGTCGCCGCTGACCTGCTGGAAGCGTTACGGGGCTTAACCCTGAACGAAGATATGCCGGATGAGGTGCGCTCAAAGCTGCTTAAGGCTCTGGGGTATACGCTGCGCCTGACTGACAACGTTGAATCGCTTACCGCTGCGGTTGAATACCTGCGCCAGGCGGCAATGTTGAACCCGAAAAAAGCAGGCGTAACCCGTGATATTGAGCTTCTGCAACGTGCGCTTAAGAAGTCCGGGCAACCTGCTGACGGTGACGGCGCAGACGGCAAGCCAGAAGCAAACAGCACCGAAACCCAGACGGCAACGCCGCCAGCCCAGCCAAAAGCGAAGCGGGAAACCAAAAAGCCCGCCGCTAAAAGCAAGCAGGCAGCGAAGAAAAGAACCACGACAGCCCGCCAGAAGGCGGCGTCATAACCGAACGTGCCCCCGCGCACCCAGGCGGCACGGCAGGCGAAAACAGGCAACGCTGCGTCTTCGTCCTGCCGTCCACCGCCTGACTTATACGGAGTAGAGATCATGAGTCTGGTAGCCACTGAGCCAGTACGGCCACCATCCGATCCAGTGCCTGATGATGGCGGCGCGAAGGTTGAAAGCCTGCCATTCTGGCCGGTCATTTCGCTGGCTGAACTACGCCGCGCGATGCGTCTTGATGGGCAGGTGACAACCGATCGCCTGATGTCGCGAACGGTGGAAGCGGTGACCCATGTTAATGATCAGCTTTTCCTGTGGCGCCAGGTGCAGATTGATGCGGGCTATGAGTCATTGGCAGAAATTCCGGCCAGTCCGGTGAATGGCACTTCCGTGAAGGTATGGCGCTATAAAAACGCCGTGTATTCACTCACTAAGGCGCTGTTGATTGAAGGCTACCGCGATATTGACACCACCAGTAAAGGCGAAGACCACGCGGCGGCATTGAGCACGCAGATCGATACGCTGTGGCGGGATGTGCGCTGGTCAATCCGTGATATCCAGGACGAAAGCCGGGGCCTGGCGGAGTTGGTGTAATGAACGTTCAGGCGCAGCAAAACGACACGATCGACCTGCTTTGCTGGCGCTATTACGGCAGAACAGCAGGCGTTACCGAGGCGGTGATCGATGCCAATAAGGGCATTTCCGCCGCCACTGAGTTGCAGGCCGGGCAGATTGTCTACCTGCCAGAGATCCAGCCGCCAGCCCAGCGGGAAACCGTGCAGCTATGGGATTAAGGGGGAGGGTATGCACGACACACCACCGGGATTACTCGAACAAACAATGAAATGGATCGCTACTTATCTGCCGACACTGTTTGCGGCTGGTGCGGCGCTGAGTATTTCGGCGCTAATGAGCCTTTACGATGGGCAGTCTTTGCTTAAAACCGCCACCGGATCGCTGGTATGTGGGATTGTCACGCTTGCTGTGGCCGGTTCGCTGGAATATCTGGGGCTTCCGTCCAACGCTGTAACATTCGTGGGCGCCTCAATCGGATTTATGGGCGCGGATAAAGTCCGCAACAAAGTTACCGGGTTTATCGAAAACCGAATCGGAGGGATGAAAGGTGGAGATGAGCAATAACGGCATCAACATGCTGAAAGGTTTTGAAGGGTGCAGGCTGGCCGCTTATCAGGATTCTGTAGGCGTCTGGACGATCGGTTATGGATGGACTCAACCCGTCAACGGCGTGCCGGTTGGCAAGGGCATGACCATTACGCAGGACACTGCCGATAGCCTGTTGCGTAGCGGTCTGGTGCAGTATGAAAAAGGCGTTACGGGGCTCGTTAAAGTCACCATCAATCAAAATCAGTTCGATGCGCTGGTTGATTTTGCCTACAACCTGGGCGTAAAGGCGCTGGAAGGATCCACGCTGCTGAAAAAGCTGAATGCTGGCGATTACGCCGGGGCTGCGGCTGAGTTTCCAAAATGGAATAAAGCAGGTGGCAAGGTGTTGCCGGGGCTGGTTAAGCGTCGGGAAGCCGAGCGTACGTTATTTCTGGCCTGATCATTTTTAACTGTGCTGGCCGTGCGTATCGAGCGCGGTAATTTTTGACAGTGCTCCAGCACGTCCGGTATTGACGGTGCGAGCTGGCGAGAGGTTTAGAGATGGGGTTGTCACGCTGGAAAGTGATCGTTTGTCTTGTGCTGGCCGCTGCTGCTGTAGGGGGTTTTAGCCACTGGCGTTACAGCGCCGGTTACGGTGATGCCGATCAGCACTGGCTTGAAGAGTGGGCGCAACGTGATGCACGCGACGCCACCGCGCTGGCACAAAGGCAGGCTGAGGCCAGGGCAGAAGAACAACGCCGACAAGGTGAAATTGATGCGATCAGAAAACAAGCCAGCCAGCAGCTTGCTGGCGTGCAGGCTGATGCCGATCGTGCCCGTGCTGCTTCTCGTGGGCTGCACGACAGGGCCGACAAACTCGCCAGGCAACTGGCAGACCGTGAACGCGCCTGCGGTGCCGGAACTCCCGGCAGAAGCGAGGCAGAAACCAGCGGCGCCGTACTGCTCGCCGACCTGTTCCGCCGCGCTGACGATCGAGCGGGGCTACTGGCAAAAGATGCTGATGAAGCAAGAGCCAGAGGATTAGCCTGTGAGGCTGCATATGATGCGGTTAAGTCAGGGAGGGATAAGTAATGCTTAAACCCGATTTGCTGCGCCAGATGATAAGCCAGCATGTGCCCTGGCTGCGCGAGAATCCCGATAATCTGGCGGTTTACCTGCGTAAAGGTCGTATGGTCAGCACCGGCCAGCGTGCTGCTGCGTTTGAGTATCGCTATACCCTGGAAGTGCTGGTGATGGATTACCCTGAATCTCTGGATACTATCAGCGTGCCGGTGCTGGCATGGGCGCGCTTATATCAGCCTGATCTGTTGTTTAACCCGGACAGGCAGCAGAACGGCATAACATTTGAAGCCGATATTCTGAGTAACAGCACGATGGACGTGCTGATCCAGATTCAGGCTGATGAAGCGGTGATAGTCACCCGTGAAGATGGCGAGATCGTCACCCGTCACCGTGCTGACCCTGCGCCGGGGCCAGAAATTGGCGCGTGGTCATTGGTATTTGTTGATGAGGTCAGCGGCGAAACATGGCAGGACAACAAACCGATCCCCTCTTCCAGCAGTTAGACGACTGGCTAGCCAGCGTGGCCGCGCAGCTTTCGCCGGGGCACCGTCGCAAGCTGACGCGCGACGTTGCGATCGGGCTGCGTAAGCGCCAGCAAAAGCGTATCGCCAGCCAGAAGAACCCCAGCGGTGAAAGCTATCAGGCCCGCCGCCGCAAAATCCTGCGAACCCAGGGCGGGATAAAGTTCATATGGAATGATGAGGCCAGGGAGTTACGCAACTGGCGAACCACTGGAAGGGGGGAGCACCGCGCAATCACCGGCTATGACGTTGATCGCGGTGCCCTGCGCACGTTCTATAAGCGCGATATCCAGCGCTATATTGAAATCAATCTCAACCAGTCAAAGCAGAACCGCACCAGAAAGGATCCGATGTTCCGTAAGCTGCGCACCGCACGCTTTCTTAAGGCTTACGGTACGGGCGGCATGGCCGTGGTTGGCTTTCAGGGGCATACCGCCGAAATTGCCAGCGTTCACCAGTACGGTGAAGTCGATAACGTGGTGCCGGGTGCCCGTGCGCGCTACCCGGTGCGTGAACTCCTGGGCATGACCGAGGGGGATTTAGACTGGCTGGCCGATACTGTTGTCGCCTTCATGCAAGAGATTTGATTGTCACCAACCCGCCACAATGGCGCCGCGTTGTTTGCGCGCGCGCGACTCCTGATACTGACTGCATAACCCAAAAGCCGAAACGGTCGTAAAGCCTGCTACCGGGTGGAAGCGACGCCGGACAGCGTAACCGGCACTACGGGAAACAGTCAGCACTATGAATTTAAACGAACTCTACCGTCTTATCTGCAATCTCGCCCGCATTGGCACCGTGCTGGAAGTGGACACGGAAAAGTACCTTGCGCGCGTCGAAACCGGCGAGAACAAAACCGACTGGATCCGCTGGGCAGTGCCGCGCGCCGGTGAAGCCGTGACGTGGTGGGCGCCGACAGTGGGCGAACAGGTTTATATTTTGTGCCCCTGCGGTGAGATGGAAACGGCATTCATTGCCGGAAGCCTTTACAGCGAAGACGCACCGCCACCAGATGCTGGCGCTACCACCTGCGTGATCCTGCACCCGGATGGCGCCCGTATCTCATATGACCCGGAGGCCAGCGCGCTGGTTGTCAGCGGGGTAAAAACGGCAAGCGTCACCGCGTCGGAATCCATTACCGCCACCGTGCCGGTGGTAACGGTCAAGGCAGATACGCGCGTTACCCTGGACACGCCGGAAGTGGTCTGTACCAACAAGCTGATCACCGCCACGCTGGAAGTGCAAAACGGCGGGGAAATGAAGGGCAATATTACCCATTCAGGCGGATCGCTTTCGTCTAATGGTGTCGTTGTCCATTCGCACAAACATAGCGGTGTCCAGTCCGGTGGCAGTAATACAGGTGGCCCGGTATGAGTACAGTCCGTTACAGCGGCATGAATGCCGGTTCAGGCCATGCCATTACCGACAACGAGCATATAGCGCAGTCTATCGGCGATATTCTGTTAACGCCGATCGGTTCCCGTGTAATGCGCCGTGCTTATGGTTCGCAGCTTTTCAACCTGATAGATCAGCCGGTCGATAACGCCATAACGAAGCTGCGCATTATGTCTGCCATCTACAGCGCCCTGTATTTATGGGAACCGCGTATCTCTCTGACCAGTATCACCCTGAGCGCGCCGGGTGCCGGTCGGCTGGTTGCCACTATCCAGGCCAACCGCACCGACAATCAGACGCCATTTAACGCCGATATCACATTGAGGGGCCAGGCATGAGCGGCACGATCGATTTATCGCAGCTACCGCCGCCCGTGGTGGTTGAACCGCTGGACTTCGAAACGCTTTTCGCGCAGCGCAAGGCCGCATTTATTGCGATGTTCCCGGAAGACGAACAGGAAGAGATCGCCCGCACGCTTGAGCTTGAATCGGAGCCAATCACCATGCTGCTGGAAGAAAATTGCTATCGCGAATTGCTGTTGCGCCAGCGGGTGAATGAAGCGGCCCGCGCGGTGATGCTGGCTTATTCCACGGATAGCGATCTGGATAATCTGGCGGTCAATTTCAACGTTGAACGTCTGACCATTCAGGAAGAAGACGACAGCGTTACCCCGCCAATTGAAGCCGTGATGGAGTCAGACGCGGATTTACGCACGCGTACCCAGCAGGCGTTTGAAGGTCTGAGCGTCGCAGGGCCAACGGCGGCGTATGAATTTTGGGGGCGTTCAGCAGACGGGCGCGTAGCTGATATTTCGGCGGTCAGTCCTACACCTGCCTGCGTCACCATTTCGGTGCTGTCGCGCGAGGGTGACGGAACGGCCAGCGATGATCTGCTTTCCGTGGTCGCTACTGCCCTGAACGATGAAGAGGTGCGCCCGGTGGCCGACAGGGTAACGGTGCAGTCTGCGGAGATCGTACCGTATCAGATCGATGCAACGCTTTACATCTATCCAGGGCCGGAAGCCGAACCCGTCCGGCAGGCATCGGAGCAACAGTTACAGGCGTATATTGCCGCGCAGAATCGCTTAGGGCGCGATATCCGTCTTTCAGCTATCTACGCCGCCCTGCACGTCGAAGGCGTCCAGCGCGTGGAACTGGCGCAGCCTGTTGCGGATATCGTGCTGAGTGACTACCAGGCATCGCACTGCACCGAATACACCATAACGGTGGGTGGTTACGATGAGTAATGACCTGTTACCACCCAGCGCCAGCCGAATGGAGCGAGTCGCCGCGCGCGTCTGCGCGTCGTTGGGTGAAGTGCCAGTGCCGCTGCGCCAGTTGTGGAACCCGTGGACGTGTCGGGCTGATCTGTTGCCCTATCTGGCGTGGGCCTTCTCCGTTGATCGCTGGGATGAGGCCTGGCCGATAAGCACAAAACGAAAGGCGGTGGCCGATGCGTTCTACCTGCATAAATACAAGGGTACAACGGGCGCCATGCGCCGGGTTGTGGAGCCGTTCGGCTTCTTCATCCGGGTTAACGAGTGGTGGAACATCGACACCGCACCGGGCACCTTCACGCTGGATATTGGGGTGGAGGACCAGGGCATTAGTGAAGAAACCTATCAGGAGCTTGAACGCCTGATCGCCGATGTGAAGCCGTGCAGCCGTCATATGCTGGGAATGTCTCTTCACCTGCAAACAACCGGCGATCTGTATATCGGCGCGGGCAGTTATTCCGGCGATACGCTGACCGTGTACCCGTATTTTCCTGAAACCATAGCCGTGGGCGGTGATGATTACACCGGGGCGGCAATCCATTTAATTGACACCGTGGAGATCGCAAGTGGCGACTAAATATTATGCCGTGCTAACCAATGTGGGCGCGGCGAAACTGGCAAATGCCACGGCATTGGGTGCGCAGGTTGAGATCACCCAGATGGCTGTAGGCGATGGTAACGGCGTATTGCCGACGCCGAACCCGGCACAAACGGCGCTGATTCATGAGCTGCGACGCGCACCGCTCAATAGCCTGAGCATTGACCCGAACAACGCCAACCAGATTATTGCCGAACAGGTGATTCCCGAAGACGTGGGCGGGTGGTGGATCCGTGAAATTGGTCTGTTTGATAAAGACGGCGATATGATTGCCATCGCCAACTGTGCGGAAACCTATAAACCGCAGTTACAGGAGGGAAGCGGACGCGTGCAGGTAGTGCGCATGATCCTGATTGTCAGCAGCACCGCCGCCGTAACGCTGAAAATAGACCCTTCGGTAGTGCTTGCAACCCGCCAGTATGTTGATGATCAGATAATCCAGGTGAAAGCCTATGTAGATCAGCAACTGGCTGCGCATGTAGCTGCGGCTGATCCACATACGCAATATTTGCTTGAGTCGGATATTGATAAATATATCCCTGTCGGATTCCCACTTCCGTGGCCGCAAGCAACGCCACCAGGTGGCTGGCTTAAGTGTAATGGTGCAACGTTCGATAAGGCGAAATATCCGAAACTGGCGACGGCTTACCCTTCTGGCGTATTGCCTGATTTGCGAGGGGAGTTTTTGCGGGGATGGGATGATGGAAGAAATGTAGATTCAGGCCGTGTTCTTTTATCCAATCAGTCAGGAACAATAGTTGGTGTGGATTGGAGTTCAGATAACGCCGCTTCAGTGTTATTAACGCCCACTACCAAATATGATTTAACCGAGTTTTACGGTGATCCAGCGCCAACTACTGAAAAATTAAACACACAAACATTACCGGGAACCTATGACATGAATAAAACAACAGTTAATTCAGGAAATGCCGTAGTTACCCGGCCACGTAACGTTGCATTTAGCTACATCGTGAGGGCGGCATGATGACAAGAGCAAAACTTAATAGCGATCTGATTGCCACGGTAGCCGGTGATATTACCGTGTTTAATTATGATGGTGAGACGCGCGAATACCTTTCTTCATCTGTTGAATATCTGGCGGTAGGCGTAGGTCTTCCCGCAAATTCCTGTACTGACGCACTAGGCGAAGATAAAACCGGTTCGGCTATTTGCCGGACGGCAGATTTTACCGCTTGGGAATACGTTGCTGATCATCGTGGTGAAACGGTATATAGCACTGAAACAGGCGAAGAGATTTGCATTACTGCCCTAGGTGATTACCCGGAAAATACCACCACTTTGGTGCCTGCTACGCCCTACGATACGTGGAACGGCAGCGAGTGGGTGACGGATACCGAAGCGCAGCACGCGGCGGATGTGGAAGCGGCGGAGCAACAGAAAGCTGCGCTACTCCTTGAGGCGCAGGCAACGATCAGTCTTTGGCAGACGGAGCTACAGTTAGGCATTATCAGCGATGAAGATAAAGCCAGCCTGATCGCCTGGATGAACTACATCAAAGCCGTGCAGGCGGTGGACACATCGACCGCACCAGACATAGGCTGGCCTAAGCGTCCTGATATTTAAGATGTATGTAGCCATGTGTTAACATGGCTGATACTTAAAAATATTATTGGGACAGCTATGCAGAACAGGGTTTACTGGTTAGATGCGGCTAGGGCAATAGCTATATTGCTGGTCGTTTTTACGCATTGCCATGAACAGGCAGGCATTTGGGATCCATTTAGATCAGGGATTTTCTACACGATAGACCGTTTAGGTGTTCCGATTTTCTTTATGATTTCTGGCGGTCTTATTCTGGACAGAATTAAAGATGTAGATGTTTTTAAGTTTTACAGAAAAAGAGTTGTACAGTTTTTTGTATTGCTTGTTGTTTATTCTGTTCTTACAAATGTTGTAAAAATATCTCTGGAAACCGGTGATGTGTGGGGTTCAATTATAAAATCATTAATTGATTATAATGGAGTGATTAACACGGAAGAAAAGTTAGGTATCTATGGTGGGGCAAGACAGCTATGGTTTATGTATTCAATCATTCAGCTTTATCTTGTTGCCCCTTTTATAGCTAAGCTGTTGACTGATTCATCAACTAAAAATATTATTATTTTTACTGTTCTTTGTATGGTGTTTAATCAGGTTAGAGTGACGCTGAACACCTTCGGTTACGGTTGGGATTTTCTTAATAGGTTGGGGCAGGATTTCACCGGTTCTTATTTATTTTATTTTCTTGTGGGTTATTTGATTATTAGTAGGGATGTGTTGAAAGGATATAATAAGATTTTCTTATGTGCAATTTCAATAATGCTTGTTGTTATACCTTCCTATATTCTGGTGTCTGCCGATGTACAGGCTGGAAAACTTATAGGGGCAATGCACTGGTATAATGGTTCTATCTTCATTCTTTTGTCGAGTGTAGGATTACTGATATTAATAAAGCTGCTGTTTGAGAATACAAGAGTAAGGTTTTTAGAAGCATTAAGTTTATGCTCATTCGGTATTTATTTGTCACATTATGCGTTTATATATGTGTTTAAATTTGTGCAAAGTAACTACATGCCTGCAATGATTGATATTGAAAAAGCGGGCTTCTACTTTATGGCGTCTTTAATTACCAGCTTTGGATTAGCCCTTGTTATGATGAGGGTAAAAGTACTGAGGTATTTTGTACGTTAGTATCAGACATGCTGTTGGTTTTAACTGTGCTGGCCGTGAGTATCGAGTACAGTCATTTTTAACGGTGCTGTAGCACGGTCAGTTATGGCAATACCGCCAAGAGGGAAAGCGGGCAGTGGCCCGCTTTTCTTATATCGAAAGGTTTGTTTTCACGAGAGAGAAGAGATCGTCGGTGGTAGTTTCGGCCAGCTTTTCCCGTATGTCCTCGCTTACCCGTTTCAGGTTGAGCGTAAAATCAATTTTCTTTGCCTTCCCGTCCTTAAAAAACTCCGTCCGGTTTTGCGTGATCTGCTCAATTACATACATGCCGTAGATCCTGCCTGTGCCTTCTATCAGGGGCCACGGGCGCCCGGAAAAAGCCATAGTTTCCAGCATGACAAGCGACACATCACCGCCGCTTATTTCGGGGTACAGTGTGCCGCTGAGTACGAAAGGTTCTTCATCTGCGCCGATGAACTGATAGCGCGGGGATTTCCCCACGCGATCGTTTTTGACGTGCCGCCAGGAGTTGGTTTTATTCGCACTCTGGTAAGGCGTGGTTTGCAGTGAAAAGGGGAACATCCCCAGAATCATCATCATGATATTGCCCTTAAACGTGATCGGTCAGTTGGGAACGCTTGCGCCGGTCGGCCTGCTGCTTCGCTAACGCAAGTTCTTCGCGCACGCGCCTGATAATGGTTTCTTCATCCAGTTTCTGGCCGCTAAAGTCGAAGTTAAGGTTATATACATCGCCACCCGGTGCAGGCATCAGCGCAGCGACGGAAGCCGCAGACGGCGACGCCGAAACGGGCACCCGTGCGGCGGGCTTCTCAACCTGCCACGGCGTAACGGAAGCGATCAGCGATCCGGCCTGCAGCGTCACCCAATCCGTAAGGGATGGTAGCTGGCGCTGCGCCTGCTTAAGCGGTTCCGAATATCCGCCCCGGATCGGGATATAGGGCTGCTTATTCTTGAAGACGATTTCGCCTGGCCCGTCTTTCTTCTCCGTGGTATTGGTGGCGATCTTATCCAGGTTGCTGCTCATCTTCGGCACGATGTTGGCCGGGCCCTTGAGCGAGTTAATTAAGCTTTCCTGCTTTTTCTGCTGGTCAATGGCCTGCTGTTGCTTCTGGTTGGTTTTCTTCTGCTGATCGTCTTTCGGCGACCAGTTCCAACCCTTTTTAACCATTTTCTTTTGCTGCGGATCCCACTCCCAGATAACAGGGTCTTTGTGCATACTTTCCGCAGCTTGCTGCGCTGCTTTTGTTGCGTCGGGGATGGCGCCGAGTTTCTCAAGTATCCATCCAATCCCGTTAGCGACGGCTTGAATAGGTAGCATCAGCGCGCTAATTGCGGCCCCTACAACCTTGCCGAACGTTTCCCCGGCACTGGTGCAGGATGCCAGCGCTTCACTGGAAAACTGGATCGGTTCCAGCAGTTTGGTAAACCATTTCCAGACCCCACTGATCGCGTTGCCGATACTGTCAAAAATCGGGGCTAGTGGTGCAAATACGGCGTTAAATGCCTGCGTGATTGGTTGAAGGCCAGCCATCAGGCCGGTAAAGAAGCCGCTGAAAAACGCCTGTATGGGTTGCCAGAATTTAATGACGGCCACTGCTGCCGCAGCAAAGAGCGCAATCAGCCCCCAGACGGGCGCAGAAATACCAGCTAGTAGAGTAATAAGCGGGCCGAATACCATGCGACCGGCGCTTAATAATGCCTGCATAGGCGAGCCAACAAGCCACTGGAACGCACCACCCAGGCGCATTACTCCGCCAGTCAGCCGCGCTATTCCTCCTTCCCCGGCCAGCGTGGTGAAGCTGAGACGAACAAGTGCCATCGGGCCCAGCACTGCGCCGATGGACAGCATCAGGCCACCCACCACAACCAGCAACGCGCCTATGGCTGCGGTGAGTTTCATGATTGAACCAACCAGCGCCGGGTTTGCCTCAACCCAGCGGCGGACGCTGCCAACCACCTTACTGACAGTAAGCATGATATCCATCAGCGGCTCGCGGAGCGTTTCCCCTGCTGAACTGAATGCGTTAACCGCGCCGGTTTTGGTCAGTTGCCACTGAGCAGAAAGGGAAGCTTTATTGATATCAGATTCCCGATTCATGGAACCTTTAGCGGCTGCGCCCTGCGTCAGTTCTATCTGGCGGCGTAGTTCGGGCAGATTGTTCGCAAGTTTCTGTGCATCATCCCCGAACTCTTTACCGAAAATCTGGGTAAGGTTGGCTACCTGCTTATCTGGTGCAAGTTTTTTAGAGGCTTCGAGCACTGAAATGATCGTGCCCATCGCGTCCACTGACATGCTTTTCTGGACTTTTTCAGCATTGACGCCAATTTCATCCAGCGCACCCAAAAATTTATCGCTTTGTACTGTGGCGATCGACAGTTCGCGCACCATTGCATTGGTTGCACTGGCGGCAACTTCGGCAGGTGATCCAAGCGTCAGAAAGGTGGAACCCAGCGCGGCGGCTTGCTTGTAATCCAGTTGGCTGGCAAGCCCGCCAACGCGCTGGAGCACGTCGATAATATCGGAGCCTTTCGACTTCGCGTTATCGTCCAGATAGTTTATGGCGTCGCCCAACTGTTCAATATTCTGGGTAGGGATTTTATACAGCCCGGCAATTTTACCGAGGCTTTCAGAAAGCTGATCGGCGGGCAGTTCAAAGGCTACCGAAGCCTTTGCCGCCATGCTGGCAAAAGCCAGTAGATCGGCTTTTTGCTTTTGCCACGGATCATCGCTGTTTGCGACGCCCATACGCGCGCCGCCTTCGACCAGGGCGGCATAGTCAACAGCACCGTTAGCCATTGGCAGCTTTTCGCTGGCATCCATGATCGCCCGCTGCATTTCTTCATACTGCGGGGTGCGGTTGCCGCTGTCGTCACGCAAGCCGTTTACCTGTTTGGCTACGCCCTTCATGGCGTCTTCAAGGCTGCTGTAGGATTTCACCGCAGCGGCGACAGGCGCGAGGGTTGCCGCGCCCACGGCGGCAGTTTTCATCCCCCCGCTCATCATCTTTTCGCCGGTTTCTTTGGCACGGCTGTAACGGGCCTGCGCCTGGTTAACAGCGTCAAGCCGTCGCTGCTGTTCGGCAAGCTGGCGGTTGTATTGCGCGGTGCGCTGGTTGATCTGTTCCGTCGCCCGGCTGGCGCTGCTGATCGCAATGCCTTCGCTGTAGAAGCTGGCGCGCAACTGGTTAAGCTGCGTCTGCTCGCTTTTCTGCTGCTGGGTTAACTGGCGAATAGCTGCACGTTGCTGATTGAGAGTGGCAACCTGTTCGGCGCTGCGCTGGCGTAACGGGCCATAAGCCGCCGCCATTTGCCGGGCCTGTTCTTTCGCCTGGGCCAGTTGTTCGGTGGTTTTTTTATTGGCTGCGGTGAGGCGATCAAAGCTGGTTGCCTGACGCTCAAGCCCTTTAATGCTGGTTTTGGTCTGATTGATTTGAGACGCCAACGCGGCGGCACTCTGGCGCGCCGCGTTGACAGGGCGGGACATATTATTCAGGGCGCTGAATGCCACCCTGATATTTAAATTGCGGTCTGCCATTTAGTGATCTCCACCACTGCGCGCAGCCGCCTGATCACGCCATAACAGTATTTCCTGTACCGTCATGGCGTCCATCTCTACCGGCCGCCAGTGGAATATGACGGCGATATCTGCCATCAGGTCTTCTATGCGTTCGCAGGGGCATCGGATGATTCGTTGCCCGTATCCGTCGCGGTCAGATCCGAAGAGGGTTGCAAAAAATCAACCACCGCGTTGGCTAACTGGCAAAAATCCCAGGTATCCATTCGGGCAATCTCATCGGCGGTTAATGCCGGAGCGGTAACGCGGGGCAGCAGAATAACCAGCGCGTCATAGTTGGACGTCAGCACATCATAGGCTTTTAAGCCACGCAGTGATCCAGCCTGTTTAAGCACGGAAGTGATCGCCACTTCGGTGATTTTGGTCTTACCGCGCGTAATAGGGGCGGTAAGAATAACGGTGTTTTCTTTGGTCTTGCTCATGGTCCAGGTTTCCTTATAGGCCGATGTTAGCGCGGTGTTTTTCCAGCACATCCACACCGGCAACTTTGTAGGTCATGTTGAGCACATCAATTTCGATAATTTCTTCGCTATTGATGGTCAGCTTGTAATAGGTATTTTTCAGGGTGTACTTATGCGAAGTATCATCCCCAACCTTTGCCGAACCGGGATCCAGTTCAGTGAAGCGGCCACGCGTCTGGATTTCGCACGGCACTGCGTCACCGGTCGCATCGTCCTGGTAAGAGCCAGCAAAACGCACCTGCATTCCGTCCGCAGTGGTAACTCCCCATTTTTTCATTAGCCCGGCATCCATGCCGCCCAGCGTGATATCCATATCCAGGGCGCCAGCATCGAAGCCCAGATCCACCGCAACCGAACCCGGCATACCGCCCGCCTGGTAGTCTTCGGTTTTTTTTGTGAGTTTGGCGGGAGTGATTTCCGGCACCATGCCGAAGTAGTTATCCCCGTCAAAGAACATATTGAAATATTTGAGTTTCTTAGGCAGTGCCATAAGCGCCCCCGGTTAGTTATTCACTGCGCTGGAAAACGTAGCGAAATATTCGTCGGTAAACTCCTGTACCAGGCTGAGATTTTCCAGCGGTGGAACAGGGGTGTAGTTGTACTTAATGGTCAGTTGACCATTGCGCAGGGTTTCCGAGGTATTCGGTTCCGGGTCATACCAGCAGCGGGCGCCCAGCAGCTTGCCAGCCGTCACATATGAGGTCAGCTTCTTATTGATGCCGTCCACAATGTCCTTTACCAGCGACGGGGTAAGCGGTTTATCAATATAGGCGAAATGGGCTTCGGCGACGGTATCCGCAACGATCTGCGCGGTTCGGGTATAGCTTTCGAAGATATACGTTTCCGCGTCGCAGGTACGCGATCCCCAGATGCGGTAGCCGTCCTGCTTGATTAGCGTGGTAACGCCTGCTGCGTTCAGTTCGTCGGCGTCGGTATCGGTGCCCTGCAACGTGAAATAGATATCCCGATCCATCCCCAGCACGTTATTAACGGGCACGTTGGAAATGGTTTTATGCCAGCCCTGCGTTGCGTCGATTTTGGCGCGCATCCCAACCGCATGGGCACCCACGGGCACGGTGGCATTCGCCCCGGCGTTGGTGTCGTAGCAGATGAAATTAGGCCAGATAACCATCATTTCACGCTGGGAGAACTGTTCGCGGTATTCCTTCACTTCGGCAATGGTATTGCAGCCGTTCGCTGCCACGTAAGCAAACGCGCGCAGCTTTTCGGCAATGACGCCGAGTTGTGCGGCCACCGCTTCCGTATCAAGACCGGGAACAGCCAGTACACGCGGGCGCACGCCTACGCGCATTTCGGCAGACAGCAGCGCGTACATGCCGGTAAAGCGCCCGTTTGCATCGGTGCCGCCAATAACCAGTTGATCCTGTGTCTGTGCGGTGCCGCCTTCTGGCGGTTCGATATTTGCAGCATCAGCAACGCGGATCACAATGGTTTGCGGGCTGGTCTGGTCTGAAATCGCTTTCAGGGTGGTAAACAGGGTGCCGGTTTTACCTGCCTTGCCCAGCATGTTAGCCACGCGGGTGATCAGTACAGGGGTATCCAGCGGGAACGCTGTTTCGTCCGCATCATCAGCGGTGCAGACAACGCCGATCACCGCCGAATCAATGTCGGTGATCATCGTGCTAAGGTCGGTGGTTTCCGTGACGGTTACACCGTGATGGTAGTTAGTGGCCATGTATTTGCCTCGCCAGTTTAATGACTGCGAATATCATTGCGGCATTGGCAGGCCGATGCGATGAATAAGGGTTGTCAGCAACCTGCAACAATGACAGGGCGTTGTTCATGCGCGCGCGCGTGGCGACGATGTACCCCATCATGATGAAGGGGTTGATATGGACACGACAGAAAACCGATATTCGCCGCGCCCGGCGTTCAGTATTGAGATTGAAGGTAAGCAGCTTACGGCGCTGGATAACCGACTGATCTCCCTTTCCCTGACTGATAACCGGGGCTTTGAAGCGGACACGCTGGATCTGACTCTGGATGATGCAGACGGGCAGGTAGCCTTACCATCACGCGGCGCAAAGATATCTGTGGCGCTGGGCTGGGATAATGATCCATTGGTTTTTAAGGGCGTGTATACGGTTGACGAGATCGGACACTCTGGCCCGCCTGACCAGCTAACGATCAGTGCCAGAAGCGCAGATTTCCGCGATACCTTTAACGTGAAGAGGGAATATAGCTGGCACGATATCACCGTGGGGGGTGTGGTTGCCAGCATTGCCAGCCGCTACGATCTGCGTGCGGGCGTCAGCGAAGAATTGGCGAAGATTGAGATAGACCACGCCGATCAGACGAGTGAATCAGATATCAGCTTCTTAACGCGCATGGCCGAAATGCTGGGCGCGGTGGCAACCATTAAAAACGGTATGCTTCTGTTTATCACGCCGGGCAAGGGAGTGACGCAGAGCGGCAAGCCGCTGCCGGTGATAGAGATAGTCCGGTCAAGCGGTGATAAACATCGGTTTAACGTAGCTGACCGCGACGCGTACACGGGCGTAACTGCATACTGGCTTGATCTCAACTTTGGCAAGAAACCATCCACTACCGTGAAGAAAACCACCCGCAGGCGACGAACCAGCCAGGCCAAAAAGAAAGAACCCGCATCAAGCAAAAAAGAGGGTGATTATCTGGCCGGGGCCGAAGGCAACGTTTTTGTTATCCGTAAAACCTTCAAGACGGAAAAGGCGGCGAAGCGTGCCGCTGCGGCTAAGTGGCGGGAGTTGCAGCGGGGAGCTGCGACGTTCAGCATCACCCTGGCGCGTGGCCGCGCAGATTTGTACCCGGAACAGCCCGCCAGCGTCTACGGCTTTAAGTCCACGATCGACAGTGGGAACTGGACGATAACGCGGTGCGTTCACGATATTGGCGGGGGAGGATTTACCACGTCGCTGGAACTGGAAGTAAAAATCGACGACTGGACAGCGGAGAGTGACGATTCAACGTCTTAAGCGTTATACTTGCGTTGATATTAACCAGTCCTGAAAGGAGGCCCGCGTATGGCAATGCGCTGTCCTCGCTGCCGTGCGATAGCAAAAACCAGAACCAGCGTTGAGCTGAGTTTGCTTGTACGGCGCAGCTATCACCAGTGTCAAAATATGTTGTGCGGGTACTGTTTCACCAGCATGACGGAAATAGACGGTTCACTAAACCAGACCCAGCCAGCGCCCGGCGCGATGGTGCCACAAGAAGCTTTTCCACGAAGTCACCACGGCGAAGATCAGCTATCGCTGGCACTGTAAACATAACGAGAAAAGATAGGGCCGGGCATGAAACCCGGCCTATTTTTTTGTCGAAGTGTAGTCAAAATGTAGACGAAGTTAAGAATAAATCCTTTTATTCCATTATGTTACTGTCTGGATTTCTTCACCATCCCTGTCTTCCCCCACATGATGTGGGGGTTTTTTTTATCCTCAATTTGCCTGCTGCTTAATGCATTGCAGATGATTTGCTTCCGTTATACTAGCGTCAGTTGATAGCGGGAGTATTTATGAATCAATCTTATGGACGGCTGGTCAGTCGGGCGGCGATTGCTGCGACGGCGATGGCTTCGTTGCTATTGCTGATTAAAATTTTTGCATGGTGGTATACCGGGTCGGTGAGTATTCTCGCCGCGCTGGTGGATTCGCTGGTGGATATCGGCGCGTCGTTGACGAATTTACTGGTGGTGCGATATTCCCTGCAACCTGCCGACGATAATCACTCGTTTGGTCACGGTAAAGCAGAGTCCCTCGCGGCGCTGGCGCAAAGTATGTTTATCTCCGGTTCGGCACTATTCCTGTTTTTGACGGGTATTCAACATCTGATATCTCCAACACCGATGACAGATCCAGGCGTCGGGGTTATCGTGACAATTGTGGCGCTAATTTGTACGATTATCCTTGTCTCGTTTCAGCGTTGGGTGGTGCGCCGGACGCAAAGCCAGGCGGTGCGGGCTGATATGCTACATTACCAGTCTGATGTTATGATGAACGGCGCAATTCTGCTGGCGCTGGGGTTGTCCTGGTACGGCTGGCATCGCGCCGATGCTCTGTTTGCATTGGGAATCGGCATCTATATTTTATATAGCGCGTTACGCATGGGATATGAGGCGGTACAGTCATTACTGGATCGCGCATTGCCTGATGAGGAACGGCAAGAAATTATTGATATCGTGACTTCCTGGCCGGGTGTTAGCGGCGCTCACGATCTTCGCACGCGGCAGTCAGGGCCGACCCGCTTTATTCAGATTCATTTGGAAATGGAAGACTCTCTGCCTTTGGTTCAGGCACATATGGTGGCGGATCAGGTAGAGCAGGCTATTTTACGGCGTTTTCCGGGATCGGATGTAATTATCCATCAGGACCCCTGTTCCGTCGTACCCAGGGAGGGTAAACGGTCTATGCTTTCATAATCAGTATAAAAGAGAGCCAGACCCGCATTTTGTGTATAAAATACCGCCATTTGGCCTGACCTGAATCAATTCAGCAGGAAGTGATTGTTATACTATTTGCACATTCGTTGGATCACTTCGATGTGCAAGAAGACTTCCGGCAACAGATTTCATTTTGCATTCCAAAGTTCAGAGGTAGTCATGATTAAGAAAATCGGTGTGTTGACAAGCGGCGGTGATGCGCCAGGCATGAACGCCGCAATTCGCGGGGTTGTTCGTTCTGCGCTGACAGAAGGTCTGGAAGTAATGGGCATTTATGACGGCTATCTGGGTCTGTATGAAGACCGTATGGTACAGCTAGACCGTTACAGCGTTTCTGACATGATCAACCGTGGTGGTACGTTCCTCGGTTCTGCGCGTTTCCCGGAATTCCGCGACGAGAACATCCGCGCCGTGGCTATCGAAAACCTGAAAAAACGTGGTATCGACGCGCTGGTGGTTATCGGCGGTGACGGTTCCTACATGGGTGCAATGCGTCTGACCGAAATGGGCTTCCCGTGCATCGGTCTGCCTGGCACTATCGACAACGACATCAAAGGCACTGACTACACTATCGGTTTCTTCACTGCGCTGAGCACCGTTGTAGAAGCGATCGACCGTCTGCGTGACACCTCTTCTTCTCACCAGCGTATTTCCGTGGTGGAAGTGATGGGCCGTTATTGTGGCGATCTGACGTTGGCTGCGGCCATTGCCGGTGGCTGTGAATTCGTTGTGGTTCCGGAAGTTGAATTCAGCCGTGAAGATCTGGTAAACGAAATCAAAGCGGGTATCGCGAAAGGTAAAAAACACGCGATCGTGGCGATTACCGAACATATGTGTGATGTTGACGAACTGGCGCATTTCATCGAGAAAGAAACCGGTCGTGAAACCCGCGCAACTGTGCTGGGCCACATCCAGCGCGGTGGTTCTCCGGTGCCTTACGACCGTATTCTGGCTTCCCGTATGGGCGCTTACGCTATCGATCTGCTGCTGGCAGGTTACGGCGGTCGTTGCGTAGGTATCCAGAACGAACAGCTGGTTCACCACGACATCATCGACGCTATCGAAAACATGAAGCGTCCGTTCAAAGGCGACTGGCTGGACTGCGCGAAAAAACTGTATTAATGATTTCGGAAAAAGGCAGATTCCTTTAGCCTGAAACCGATGACAGAAGCAAAAATGCCTGATGCGCTTCGCTTATCAGGCCTACGTGAATTCTGCAATTTATTGAATTTACAAATTTTTGTAGGCCGGATAAGGCGTTCGCGCCGCATCCGGCATCGATAAAGCGCACTTTGTCAGCAATATGAGGCGGATTTCTTCCGCCTTTTTAACCCCCAACATATACCCGCAAGTTATAGCCAATCTTTTTTTATTCTTTAATGTTTGGTTAACCTTCTGGCACGCTTTGCTCATCACAACACAACATAAGAGAGTCGGGCGATGAACAAGTGGGGCGTAGGGTTAACATTTTTGCTGGCGGCAACCAACGTTATGGCAAAGGATATTCAGCTTCTTAACGTTTCATATGATCCAACGCGCGAATTGTACGAACAGTACAACAAGGCATTCAGCGCCCACTGGAAACAGCAAACTGGTGATAACGTGGTGATTCGTCAGTCACACGGTGGTTCAGGTAAACAAGCGACGTCGGTAATCAACGGTATTGAAGCTGATGTTGTCACGCTGGCTCTGGCCTATGACGTGGACGCGATTGCGGAACGCGGGCGGATTGATAAAGAGTGGATCAAACGTCTGCCGGATAACTCCGCACCGTACACTTCCACCATTGTTTTCCTGGTGCGTAAGGGCAATCCGAAGCAGATCCATGACTGGAACGATCTGATTAAACCGGGTGTTTCGGTGATCACGCCTAATCCGAAAAGCTCTGGTGGCGCACGCTGGAACTACCTGGCTGCCTGGGGCTACGCGCTGCATCACAACAACAACGATCAGGCAAAAGCACAGGATTTTGTTCGGGCACTGTATAAAAACGTCGAAGTTCTGGATTCTGGCGCGCGCGGCTCCACTAACACCTTTGTCGAGCGCGGGATTGGCGATGTACTGATCGCCTGGGAAAACGAAGCTCTGCTGGCAGCGAATGAACTGGGGAAAGATAAATTCGAAATCGTCACGCCGAGTGAGTCTATCCTCGCAGAGCCAACCGTGTCGGTGGTCAATAAAGTGGTCGAGAAAAAAGGCACCAAAGAGGTGGCGGAAGCCTACCTGAAATATCTCTACTCGCCAGAAGGTCAGGAAATTGCCGCGAAAAACTACTACCGTCCGCGCGACGCTGAAGTAGCGAAAAAGTACGAAAATGCGTTTCCAAAGCTGAAGTTATTCACCATTGATGAAGAGTTCGGCGGCTGGACGAAAGCGCAAAAAGAGCATTTTGCTAACGGCGGTACGTTCGATCAGATCAGCAAACGCTGATTTCCCCAGGATAATTATCAAACCCGGTGGTTTCTCGCGACCGGGTTTTTTATTTGTCACGATTTTGCGTTACCCTTGCATCTCTTTGAGGTACAGGGAAAAAAAGATGAAAAAAGCGGGTCTTCTTTTTTTGGTGATGATAGTTATCGCCGTTGTGGCTGCCGGTATTGGTTACTGGAAATTAACCGGTGAAGAGTCGGATACATTACGTAAGATTGTCCTTGAGGAATGTTTGCCCAATCAGCAGCAAAATCAAAATCCTTCGCCATGTGCGGAAGTCAAACCCAATGCCGGATACGTGGTTTTAAAAGATCTTAATGGTCCACTGCAATATCTGTTGATGCCAACGTATCGTATTAACGGTACTGAAAGTCCTTTGTTGACCGATCCTTCAACGCCGAACTTCTTTTGGTTGGCCTGGCAGGCGCGTGATTTTATGAGCAAAAAATACGGCCAGCCGGTTCCCGATCGCGCGGTTTCTTTGGCGATCAACTCCCGCACCGGGCGTACGCAAAACCATTTTCATATTCATATCTCTTGTATTCGTCCTGATGTGCGCGAACAACTGGATAAAAATCTGGCGAACATCAGCAGCCGCTGGTTGCCACTGCCAGGTGGTTTGCGCGGGCATGAATACCTGGCGCGTCGGGTAACGGAAAGCGAACTGGTACAACGCAGCCCATTTATGATGCTTGCAGAAGAAGTGCCTGAGGCGCGGGAACATATGGGAAGCTACGGGCTGGCGATGGTACGGCAGAGTGATAATTCGTTTGTGTTGCTGGCGACACAACGAAATCTACTGACGCTGAACCGTGCTTCAGCCGAGGAAATCCAGGATCATGAGTGTGAGATTTTGCGTTAAGGCGAGGAGTTAAGGAAAGTAAGTGCCGGATATGAAATCCGGCACCTGTCAGACTTAAGCCTGTTTAGCCGCTTCTGCAGCTTTAACGATCACTGCGAAAGCGTCAGCTTTCAGAGAAGCACCGCCAACCAGCGCGCCGTCGATGTCTGGCTGAGCAAACAGTTCTGCAGCGTTAGACGCGTTTACAGAGCCGCCGTACTGAATGATCACTTGTTCAGCGATGTTAGCGTCAACTTTAGCGATGTGGTCACGGATGAATTTGTGAACAGCCTGTGCCTGAGCCGGAGTTGCAGATTTGCCAGTACCGATTGCCCATACAGGTTCGTAAGCGATAACCGCACCTTCGAATGCCGCAGCACCCTGAGTTTTCAGTACCGCGTCGATCTGACGTGCGCAAACTTCTTCAGTTTTGCCCGCTTCGTTTTCAGCTTCGGTTTCACCGATGCACAGAACCGGAGTCAGACCCTGCTCTTTCAGCACCGCGAATTTTTTCGCAATCAGTTCGTCAGACTCTTTGTGGTAAGTACGACGTTCAGAGTGGCCGATGATGATGTACTGAGCGCCGATGTCTTTCAGCATAGCGGCAGAAGTTTCACCGGTGAATGCGCCGGACAGGTTCAGGTCCACGTTTTGCGCACCCAGCATGATGTGGCTGCCTTCAGCTTCGCGCTTCGCCATATCGATGTACATTTCCGGTGGTGCGATTGCAACCGCACAGCCAGCAACACCTGCCAGCTCTTTACGCAGGTTAGAAACCAGCTCGTGAACCATGTGGCGGCTGCCGTTCAGTTTCCAGTTACCCATCACTAAAGGATGTCGCATTTTAATTCTCCACGCTTATAAGCGAATAAAGGAAGATGGCCGCCCCGCAGGGCAGCAGGTCTGTGAAACAGTATAGAGATTCATCGGCACAAAGGCTTTGCTTTTTGTCATTTATTCAAACCTTCAAGCGATTCAGATAGCGCCAGCTTAATCGGTTCAACAGCGAAGGTCAGCCCCTTTTCGCCGTTGTCCGCGACAACATAACGCAGTGCACCTTCTGTCTCGGTGTAATAACGTTTGTTTTTCCCCGCCGTTAGTAGCGACTGCAGTTTTTTCTGGCTTTGTGTTTTGGTCATTAATGGGGTGAGTGTGCGGATCACTGCTGCCATGTATTCCTGAGCTTTCGCTTTCGCTGCTTTTTGCTCTGGCCCCTGGATGGGTAGCCAGGTCATTTGAATGCTTTTGATTTTTAAGGTACCGCGCTCCAGCGCTGTAGAAGCATACAAGTTCTCGTTAATTTTACTTGCAGCACGAGTGAGATTGGCTTTGTCGGGACTGCTGTCGATGGCACGAAATTCGTTCAGTGGCAGGCTAGGATTCTGGCTGTTAAAGTCTTCTCGAAACTGGCTGATGGAGAGATCGAAAGTAGGGGCTCCAGCCAGCAGATAAGGCGCGGTCGTTGCCGTATCTGGTGTTTGTGCATGCGCCGTTGTTGTAACGGTTAATGCAGAACATAAGAGAAAAAACAGCGTACACCCTGGCTTCATTGACAGTACCTTTTGTTATGACTGGCTCCGATTAAAACGATATCTGTCGCCCTTGTCAAAAGGGTAGAATCCTGGAAAAGACAACCATCAAGGAACTTACATGACCATACAGCAATGGTTATTCTCATTTAAAGGGCGTATTGGACGCCGTGATTTCTGGATTTGGATAGGCCTGTGGTTCGCAGGCATGCTGGTGCTTTTCTCACTGGCGGGTAAAAATTTACTCGATATTCAGACCGCGGCGTTTTGCCTTGTGTGCTTGCTTTGGCCAACAGCGGCAGTAACTGTTAAGCGCTTGCATGATCGCGGGCGTTCCGGCGCATGGGCATTTCTGATGATTGTGGCGTGGATGCTGCTGGCGGGTAACTGGGCGATTTTACCGGGTGTCTGGCAATGGGCGGTGGGGCGTTTTGTCCCGACGTTGATTCTGGTGATGATGCTTATCGATCTTGGTGCGTTTGTTGGCACACAAGGCGAAAATAAATATGGTAAAGATACTCAGGATGTGAAGTATAAAGCCGACAATAAATCAAGTAATTAACCTTTAATATATCTCTTACTGCTATTTTTTTCCGGGATTGTTATTTCCACGATGCAAATGACAATACCCGGAAAATCCTTCTGAACTCTTCACCTTAAGCAATATCAAAAAAAATGGTAATCCATAAGATCATTACTTGTTTGTTCTTCCCTTAACGGCGCATTATTCTTAAGTCGTAATCGACAGAGAGGCGAATATACAGAGGTGCCCTATGAAAGATGTCGTAGATAAATGCAGTACTAAAGGATGTGCGATTGATATCGGTACGGTGATTGATAACGACAACTGTACCAGTAAGTTTTCGCGCTTTTTTGCCACCCGCGAAGAAGCAGAGTCTTTTATGACCAAACTGAAAGAGCTTGCCGCCGCTGCATCCTCTGCAGATGAAGGGGCCAGCGTGGCCTACAAGATTAAGGATCTGGAGGGGCAAGTTGAGCTTGATGCGGCCTTCACTTTCTCATGCCAGGCCGAGATGATTATTTTTGAGTTATCACTGCGTTCGTTAGCTTGATGGAGTTGCTTTAGAAGGAGTTAAACATGGCTTATAAACACATTGGCGTGGCAATTTCCGGGAATGAAGAAGATGCCTTACTGGTGAATAAAGCTCTGGAGCTCGCCAGACATAATGACGCTCACCTGACGTTAATTCATATTGATGATGGCTTAAGCGAGTTGTATCCGGGTATCTACTTCCCTGCAACAGAAGATATTCTTCAATTGTTGAAGAATAAGTCGGATAACAAGCTGTATAAACTGACGAAAAATATTCAATGGCCGAAGACAAAACTGCGTATTGAACGCGGAGAAATGCCGGAAACACTGCTGGAAATTATGCAAAAAGAGCAGTGCGACCTCCTTGTCTGTGGTCATCATCACTCATTTATCAACCGTTTGATGCCGGCATATCGCGGGATGATCAATAAGATGAGTGCGGATTTGCTCATCGTGCCGTTTATCGATAAGTAACCGCTTACCAGTAATGCTCCGCTGTCATATGGCCCGGTCGGCGACGTAAATGTTTCGTCATCTGCCGGGTCTCTTTCAGCAACTGTTGTGTATCGCGCACCATCTGTGGATTGCCGCACAGCATCACATGGCTGGTTTCTTTATTCATCGGCAGGCCAATCGCGCTTTCCAGTTCCCCACTTTCAATTAACGCCGGTATCCGCCCGGTGAGCGACCCCGCTGCCGTTTCCCGACTGACCACCGTCTGAATGCGCAGTTTCCCTTCGTAGCGTTTTTCCAGTTCTTGCATCAGTGGCAAATAGCTTAAGTCGGCGGCATAACGTGCGGCGTGAACCAGGACCAGATTTTTGAAGCGATCTAAATCTTTGCCTAGTTGCAGAATCGATAAATAAGGGCCAATCGCTGTACCGGTTGCCAGCATCCATAGCGTTTCGCAGTCCGGTACTTCATCCAGAACAAAGAAGCCAGCTGCTTCGCTAACCACCTGCACTTCATCGCCTGGTTTCAGTGCCGCCAATCGTGGGCTTAATTTGCCATCGGGGACGGTGACCAGGTAAAACTCCAGATCGGGATTATCGGGCGAGTTAACATAGGAGTAGGCGCGCTGGACGCGTTCGCCGTCGATTTCAAGGCCAAGCTTGGTGAATTGCCCGGCGGTAAACGGAAGCACGGGGGCGTGAACGGTGAGACTAAACAGGGCGTCGGTCCAGTTCTGCACTTTAGTGACTTTGCCTGTTACCCAATCAGCCATGTTTTTCTCCTGTTTTGATTGACTTGCCTTATCTTCGTTCTCCGAACAAAAAAATTCCAGTCCCGAAGGACTGGAAGGCTCAATCGATCAAATCAATCAGAGGATGTGCACCTGCATTTCCGGGTCTTTGCGATCCAGATAGTGGATGGACTGAATGCGGCGAATGGTGCGTGACTTGCCGCGGATCAGCAGCGTTTCGGTAGTCGCGATATTGCCTTTGCGGCTAATGCCTTCCAGCAGATCGCCTTTGGTAATACCGGTGGCAGAGAAGATGACGTTATCGCTGCGCGCCATATCGCCCAGGCGCAATACTTTACCGGCTTCGATGCCCATCGCTTTGCAGCGTGCCAGCTCCTGCTCGCCAATGCGACGATTCTCTTCGTTGTCGCCTTTGACGTCATGACGCGCCAGCAGACGACCGTTCATGTCGCCATCTAATGCGCGGATCACCGCCGCAGAAACTACGCCTTCCGGCGCGCCACCAATACCGTACAGCACGTCAACTTCGCTGTCTGGCATACAGGTGAGAATTGAGGCCGCAACGTCGCCATCCGGAATAGCAAATACGCGTACGCCGAGTTGCTGCATTTCAGCGATAACGGCATCGTGGCGTGGTTTAGCCAGAATCGTTACCGTCAGTTCGCTCAACGGTTTGCCGAGCGCCGCCGCTACATTGCGCAGGTTATCCGCCAGCGGCAGGTTCAGATCAATGGTGCCTTTGGCTCCCGGCCCGACAATCAGCTTCTCCATATACATATCCGGCGCATTGAGGAAGCAGCCTTTATCGCCTACTGCCAGCACCGCCAGCGCGTTAGCCTGGCCCATCGCCGTCATGCGCGTGCCTTCAATCGGATCAACAGCAATATCTACCGCGTCGCCGCGACCAGTACCGACTTTTTCACCAATGTAGAGCATCGGTGCTTCGTCGATTTCACCTTCACCAATGACGATGGTGCCGTCAATGTTGACCTGGTTGAGCATAATACGCATGGCGTTTACCGCCGCGCCGTCCGCGGTGTTTTTATCGCCGCGTCCTAACCATTTGTAGCCAGCCAGCGCCGCTGATTCGGTGACGCGGGAAAATTCGATGGCAAGTTCTCGTCTCATAGCAAACTCTAAGCAGTAAGGAATGGCGCGAAGTGTAGCACAGGGGAAGGGAGGGATTATTGATGTGTGCGGGGTTGCCCCCGCACGTTTCGGGACTACCGGATGCGGCATAAACGCTTCATTCGGCATTTACATTATTCGTCGTGTTCTTCCCACGCCATCGCGCGTTTAACCGCTTTTTTCCAGCCTGCGTAACGGTAATTACGCTCAGTGGTTTCGATGCCTGGACGGAACTCGCGCTCAATCACCGCTTTCTCTTGCAGCTCGTCGAGGTTCTGCCAGAAGCCAACCGCCAGGCCTGCGAGATAGGCCGCACCCAATGCGGTGACTTCGCGCACTTCCGGGCGCTCAACGCGGGTGCCGAGAATATCGGACTGGAACTGCATCAGGAAATTGTTTGCTACTGCGCCACCATCCACGCGCAGGGCGTGCAGACGGATACCAGAGTCGGCCTGCATCGCTTCCAGCACGTCACGCGTCTGATAAGCAATAGACTCCAGCGTCGCGCGTATAATGTGGTTAGCGTTCACCCCACGAGTCAGACCGAAAATCGCCCCGCGCGCATACGGGTCCCAGTACGGCGCACCCAGCCCGGTAAATGCCGGAACCACATACACACCATTGGTGTTTTGCACTTTGGTGGCGAAATATTCGGAATCGTAGGCGTCGTTAATCAACTTCATCTCATCGCGCAGCCACTGAATGGATGCGCCTGCCATAAACACCGCACCTTCCAACGCATAGTTCACTTCGCCAGTCGGGCCGCAGGCGATGGTGGTCAGCAGGCCGTTTTCTGATTTCACCGCTTTCTCGCCAGTGTTCATCAGCATAAAGCAGCCAGTGCCATAGGTGTTCTTCGCCATCCCTTCTTTCACGCACAACTGACCAAACAGCGCGGCCTGCTGGTCACCGGCGATCCCGGAGATTGGAATACGCGTGCCGCCTTTGCCGCCAATGTTAGTCTGACCGTATACTTCGGAAGAACGACGCACTTCTGGCAGCATCTCGCGCGGAATATCCAGCACTTCCAGCATTTTGTCGTCCCAGTCCAGGGTATGGATGTTGAACAACATGGTACGAGAGGCGTTGGTGTAATCGGTCACATGGACACGGCCCTGAGTCATTTTCCAGATAAGCCACGTATCAACCGTACCAAACAGCAATTCACCACGACGTGCACGCTCGCGAGAGCCTTCCACATGGTCGAGGATCCACTTCACTTTGGTGCCAGAAAAGTACGGGTCAATCACCAGACCGGTATTGCTGCGGATATAATCTTCTAAACCGTCACGTTTTAAATGCTCGCAGATTTCTGCGGTACGACGGCACTGCCAGACAATGGCGTTATAGATAGGCTTGCCGGTTTCTTTTTCCCAGACAATAGTGGTTTCACGCTGGTTCGTAATACCGATAGCTGCAATTTGATCGGAACTGATATCGGCTTTCGCCAGCACTTCTACCAGCGTGGAGCTTTGGGTGGCCCAGATTTCCATTGGGTCGTGTTCTACCCAACCTGGTTTTGGGTAGATTTGCTCAAATTCGCGCTGCGACACGCTAATGATATTGGCATCGTGATCCATTACGACCGCGCGGGAGCTGGTGGTGCCCTGGTCGAGCGCAACGATATATTTTTTTTCAGTCATGTTTAATTGTCCCGTAGTCATATTACAGCGAAGCTTTTTGTTCTGAAGGAGTTGTGGTTTCCTTTTCTTCCACAACACAGATATCGCAAGGCAAATGGCGACCAATCAGTTTGCGGTAGGCAAATGCACCTACAATCGCGCCAACGATAGGGCCGAAAAGCGGCACCAGGAAGTAAGGAATGTCTCTGCCGCCGGTAAAGGCGACATTGCCCCAGCCCGCCAGCCAGGCAAAGACTTTCGGACCGAAGTCACGCGCTGGGTTCATGGCAAAACCTGTCAATGGGCCCATAGATGCGCCAATGACCGCAATCAGTAGACCAATCAGCAAGGGAGCCAAAGGGCCGCGTGGTACACCGTTGCCATCGTCCGTTAACGCCAGGATCAGCCCCATCAGAATAGCGGTAATCACCATCTCAACTGCGAAAGCCTGCACAAAATTGATATGAGGATTAGGGTAAGTAGAGAAAGTGCCAGCCAGATCAACACTTTCAACGCTGCCGCGAACAATGTGATGAGTCTGCTCGAAGTCGAAAAATAAATTGTAGTAAAGCCCGTAAACTAAAGCCGCAGCACAGAAAGCGCCGGCAACTTGTGAAACGATAAAAGGAATAACTTTGCGCTTGTCGAAACAGGCAAACAGCCACAATGCAATGGTAACAGCGGGATTAAGATGCGCGCCGGAAACCCCTGCGGTCAGGTAGATGGCCATTGCCACCCCCAGTCCCCAAATGACACTGATTTCCCACTGACCAAAAGACGCACCAGCGACTTTTAGTGCTGCAACGCAACCCACACCGAAGAAAATCAACAACCCGGTACCGAGGAATTCAGCAATGCACTGGCCTTTCAAGGTTGATGTTTGACTCATAATCGGATCCTGAAGAGTTAATGTTTGTTGTATGCGTGAAAGTCACGGACCTCCACGATGCTTGTAGGCATGCTGTAAACTTATCGTTAACGAGCAAAAACGAGAAATATCGAACTTAAAATGTGTGTGCTTCGTCATAAAATGAGCGTTATCGCGCCATTTATTCCATCTGATTGTACATGATGCATGTTTGTTAGATCATTCGCGCAACAAATTTATTAACATTTTCGATTGATGTGGATTATGTCACCAGGAGAAGGATGAAAAGTGTGGCAAACCGTAATCTGCAAGGCGTGCCGCTGGACAGCGATGGCGCGGCTTCATACAATCGGAGCTAACTAAAGTGCGCTCGTATTTATTAAGGCGTCACCGGTAATCGGGACGAGGATTTTTTATCCATCAACGCCTTGCAATTCAGGAGAGGTATGACAATGTCATTAGAAGTGTTTGAGAAACTGGAAGCAAAAGTACAGCAGGCGATTGATACCATCACTCTGTTGCAGATGGAAATCGAAGAGCTGAAAG
>OHMA01000176.1_pt1 | contig 41565 bp, 44 predicted proteins | sample 1569171 | NCBI WGS metagenome assembly OHMA01 (sample SAMEA3879580, study PRJEB24766) | human gut metagenome | biome: human-associated habitat; feature: feces | place: USA | collected 1985/1987
TAACCCAACATCTCACGACACGAGCTGACGACAACCATGCACCACCTGTCTCTGCGTCCCGAAGGAAAGTACTGTTTCCAGCACCGTCGCAGGATGTCAAGACTTGGTAAGGTTCTTCGCGTTGCGTCGAATTAAACCACATACTCCACTGCTTGTGCGGGCCCCCGTCAATTCCTTTGAGTTTCAACCTTGCGGTCGTACTCCCCAGGCGGAGTGCTTAATGCGTTAGCTGCGGCACTGAATCCCGGAAAGGATCCAACACCTAGCACTCATCGTTTACGGCGTGGACTACCAGGGTATCTAATCCTGTTCGCTCCCCACGCTTTCGAGCCTCAGCGTCAGTTACAGACCAGAGAGCCGCTTTCGCCACCGGTGTTCCTCCATATATCTACGCATTTCACCGCTACACATGGAATTCCACTCTCCCCTTCTGCACTCAAGTTTGACAGTTTCCAAAGCGAACTATGGTTGAGCCACAGCCTTTAACTTCAGACTTATCAAACCGCCTGCGCTCGCTTTACGCCCAATAAATCCGGACAACGCTCGGGACCTACGTATTACCGCGGCTGCTGGCACGTAGTTAGCCGTCCCTTTCTGGTAAGCTACCGTCACAGTGTGAACTTTCCACTCTCACACCCGTTCTTGACTTACAACAGAGCTTTACGATCCGAAAACCTTCTTCACTCACGCGGCGTTGCTCGGTCAGGGTTGCCCCCATTGCCGAAGATTCCCTACTGCTGCCTCCCGTAGGAGTCTGGGCCGTGTCTCAGTCCCAGTGTGGCCGATCACCCTCTCAGGTCGGCTATGTATCGTCGCCTAGGTGAGCCATTACCTCACCTACTAGCTAATACAACGCAGGTCCATCTTGTAGTGGAGCAATTGCTCCTTTCAAATAAATGACATGTGTCATCCATTGTTATGCGGTATTAGCTATCGTTTCCAATAGTTATCCCCCGCTACAAGGCAGGTTACCTACGCGTTACTCACCCGTTCGCAACTCATCCAAGAAGAGCAAGCTCCTCTCTTCAGCGTTCTACTTGCATGTATTAGGCACGCCGCCAGCGTTCGTCCTGAGCCAGGATCAAACTCTCATTAATACTTTAATAATTGTTCGAGCGTTAACTCATTACCGTCGTCTGACGATTTATTCTTGTAAATTGACAGGTTATAATTCTTCTATCATAACCCTGCACTTGGTTTCTTATTCAGTTCTCAAAGGTCTTTGCCTCTCTTGAGACAACTTCTATATTCTATCAAAGATAGAATATCTTGTCAACACTTTTTTGAAGTTTTTTCTTTTCTTCGTGCTGGCCGTCTCTCACGAAACAGCTTATTTATAATATCATCCCTTCTTAAACTTGTCAATAGCTTTTTTAAAGTTTTGGAACCTTTACGAGTTAGAGACAAATCGCTTAAGACAACTTTTATATCTTAGCACCCTTTTGGATAGCTGTCAAGAGGTTTTTAAAAAAATAATAAGCAGTTTTATACCCTACTTATTATTTTGCTTCAATCAAGCCATAGTTACCATCTTCACGCTTATATAGTACATTAGTTGTATGATCTTCGCTATCAGTATAGATAAAGAAATCGTGTCCCAACAACTCCATTTGAAGAATTGCTTCTTCAACATCCATTGGTTTCAACTCAATATTTTTAGTTCTCACAACTTCAACAGCTGGTGCTTCTTCAACTTCTTCTTTATTGAATTCAGTCGAGAACATTTCACCGGTTGGAACTTTCTCACGATACTTACGTGCAATTTTTGTTTTATTTTTACGGATTTGTCTTGCAATCTTATCGACCACTAAGTCAATAGAACCATACATATCTAGTGAAACATCTTCTGCACGTAGTGTTACAGAACCTGTAGGGATAGTAACTTCTACTTTAGCTGTCTTTTCGCGATAAACCTTAAGATTTACTCGTGCATGTAGTTCTTGGTCTTCATGGAAGTATTTTTCAACTTTGCTAAGTTTACTTTCAACATAGTCACGAAGTGCTTCAGTTACTTCGATGTTTTCGCCACGGATACTATATTTAATCATAAAAGACCTCTTTCTCGCTTGTTAGCGTTTTCTTTATCTTTATTATATCCTTTTCATGAAAATTTGCAAGGTTTTTTATTATCTAGCTAAGGAAAATGTCAAAACTTCTTTGACATCTAAATCATCTAATAGTTTGACCATTTGATACAGGGTAGATCCTGTTGTGTAAATATCATCGATTATGATAATCTTACTTGGTAGCTCAATACCTTTTTTCAAACTGAAAGAATTATCTTGACTTAACCGCTCTTCGCGTGTTCTCGAGGATTGCTTCTCGATCTCTCTTTTTTCAAAAATGTTTTTATAGGGGATTCCCTCTAGTAATCCTTTAACTTGATTGAATCCTCTCTCTTCCAGGCGTTCTTCCGACAAGGGGACAGGTACTAAGATATAACCTTTCTTTAAAAAAGACTTTAAATTGGCTTTAATTTCTTGTTGAAATATTTTTCTAAGACAATAATCTCCCATAAATTTATAGCGACTAAAGTACTCTTTCATGTTTTCTTCATAACGATAAATGGCAAAATGTTTTGGAATATAGCCTTTTTTCGCCCAAATTTTGCAATCAAAGCAACTATTTCCATCTATTATTTTATAACAATTTGAACATCTCGCCTTCCCAAGCTTTTTAAATTGAGCTTTACAATCTTCACAAGAATACTCTCTTCTTTGTTTAAACATAATTAAATCACTTAATTGAGCTACTGGTTCAATCCATTCATTACATAGTAGACACTTCATTTTCAAACCCTCCTTTTTTATTCATTGCATTTATTTCTTCCCGACATTGCAACATTGATTTAGATAATCCTTCATGAAAGAAATAGAGTTTCCCTGTAGGTCTCTCGGGCGAACGCCCCACCCTACCACCAATCTGAATAAGACTCGAACTAGTATATAAGTAATGATTTGCCATACAAACAAAAACATCTACTTGTGGAAAGGTAACACCACGTTCGAGAATAGTTGTCGTCACTAAGATTGACAATTCTTTTTTTCGGAATTTCTCAACAATGGTTGAACGCTCCTCGCTTTTTGATGAAACAAAGGCTATGTTTTCAGTAGGGAGATATTTTTTTAGGGTAATACTAAACTTTTCACCTAATGCTATATTGGGGAAAAAGATTAATAGAGGAAAATTTGATTTACGCTGCTTCTTAATCTGGTGAATTAGAGGCCTTGGAAGCTTCTCGCTCGTCAACGACTTTTGTAACCTTCCTTGCCAAAAGAAACGAGGAAGGACTAAAGGATTTCCGTGGAAACGACTAGCAAGGTGATGCTTTTCTATAGCTCCAAGGCGCACTTGCTCTTCTAAAGCTAATGTAGAAGTTGCTGTTAAGTAAATATACCGGCCTGTTTCCGTCTTTGCCTGTTTAACAGCATGATTTAACATGACATTCCCTACAAATGGAAAGGCATCAACTTCGTCAACAATAATCAAGTCAAAGCTATGATAAAATTTTAGTAATTGATGAGTGGTAGCTATAACGAGCGGACTACCATCATATGGTTCACTATCAGCATGAAGCAGAGAAATACTACAAGTAAAATCTTTCTGCATGCGTAGAAACAATTCTCGACAAACATCAACTCGGGGACTTGCGATGACGACACGATTTTTATTTTCAAGAACATAGGCAACAATATTATAAATCATCTCTGTCTTGCCAGCACCAGTCACTGCATGAACAAGACTGTGTTTTTGATTTTTATAAGTCTTTAAAAGCTTTTCCGAGACCTCATTTTGATAAGGAGTCAGTTTTCCTGACCATTTCAAGACAGGAAAATCTACTTCTGATTTTTCTGAGGGAAAGTAATAGAGTTCTTTTCCTTCTTGGTTTCGACCAAAGATAATACACGCTCTACAATAATACTGACCATTTGGTAATTGCCAATCTTCCTCTATTCGACTATAACATCTTTTACATCTAAGTTTTTTATCAACCTTTATCATACTTTCTAATTTTACAGCCTCTGAGAGATAATCCACTGGTAACTGTTCTTTCGTAAATAGTCGTCCATAATATTCTTTAGGTATCATATCTTTCTATTCGAAAATATGTTTGAATTCACCTTTTTATGATAAAATTTTTTTATGGATTACAAAACAATTGCCAACGATGGAATCATTGAAGAAGAAATCAAAAAATCTCGTTTTATTTGTCACTTGAAACGCATTAGCAATGAAGAAGAAGGAAGGGAGTATATCGCTCAGATTAAGAAAGAGCATCACAAGGCCAATCACTCTTGCTCTGCAATGATTGTCGGAGAAGATGGTCAAATTAAGCGTTCTAGTGATGACGGTGAACCTTCTGGAACTGCTGGGGTGCCCATGCTCACCGTTCTAGAAAAACAAGGACTTACCAATGTCGTAGCAGTTGTGACTCGCTATTTTGGTGGGATCAAGTTAGGTTCTGGTGGCCTTATTCGCGCTTACTCAGGTAGTGTTGCCCATGCAATCGAAGAAATTGGTCGAGTTGATGTCAAGGAATTAACTGGGCTAACCGTAGAGTTAACCTACTCTCAATATCAAGTCTTCTCCAATTTCCTTGAAAAAGAAGGGATCCAAGAATTTGATACAACTTTCCTATCCGATGTTTCTACAACCTTGTTTGTTGAAGAGTCTGAGATTGAAAGACTTGGTCAAGAGCTTACTGAATTCTATCAAGGAAAAGTAAATTATAAAAAATCCGGTAAGAAAATTGTTGAGATTCCTATCTGATAGTCAAACATTATCACAGTGATAAAGAAGATGTATTTTACAAGTTAGGTCTACCGTCGTATACTTAAAACCATCAATTAAAGATTAAGAGGATTTTGAATATGACAATTTACAATTCAATTACCGAACTTGTTGGAAGAACACCAATTATTAAACTTAATTCTATTGTCCCAGAAGGATCAGCAGATGTTTATGTTAAACTCGAAGCATTTAATCCTGGTTCTTCAGTTAAAGACCGTATTGCTCTTCGTATGATTGAAGATGCTGAAAAAGCTGGAATAATTAAACCTGGTAATACTATTATTGAACCAACTTCTGGTAATACAGGTATCGGTCTTGCTTGGGTTGGCGCTGCTAAAGGTTACAAGGTAGTCATCGTAATGCCTGACACAATGAGTGTTGAACGTCGTAAAATCGTCCAAGCCTACGGTGCTGAACTTGTTTTGACTCCTGGTAGCGAAGGAATGAAAGGTGCTATCGCTAAGGCTAAAGAAGTTGCTGCTGAGCGCGATGGTTGGGTGCCACTCCAATTTGCTAACCCTTCAAATCCAGCTGCCCATGCTGATACAACTGGTCAAGAGATTCTTGAAGACTTTGGGGCAGATGGTTTGGATGCATTCGTAGCTGGTATCGGTACCGGTGGTACTATTTCGGGTGTTTCTAAAACTCTGAAAGCTGCTAATCCAAACATCAAAGTTTATGGTATTGAAGCTGACGAATCTGCTGTCTTGAACGGTGATAAACCAGGACCACACAAAATTCAAGGTATCTCAACTGGCTTTATCCCTGACACATTGAATACAAAATCATATGATAGCGTTATACGTATTCCTTCTGATGAGGCTATCTCAACATCACGTACATTGGGTAGCAAGGAAGGTTTCCTAGCTGGTATCTCATCAGGTGCTGCTATTGCTGCTGCTCTTAAAGTTGCTGCTGAACTCGGCGAAGGTAAAAAAGTATTGACACTTTTGCCTGATAATGGTGAACGTTACCTTTCTACAACACTTTATGATTTCCAAAACTAACAAAAACAGAAGCTGACATTTAATGTTCTAGCTTCTGTTTTTATTGTTAAAAACTTATAGCCAGCTGTGCTGATCGTTCCAATAGAAAAACAACCCGTTGCTAATATACTGACCTATGGGAGTAGGACACCGAAATAAACTCGTTTAGTCTTGACTCCTTTTCTTATTAGTCTAATTCTTTTGCTTCTGTTTCAGCAATTTCAGTAACTGTAACCCCTGCTTCTACAAAAACTTCTTTAAGGTATTCTGGTTCTACATCCCCTTCAACTTGTAGTTCGACGCAAAGCATGGTATCAGTTTTTGGTGCAACAATTGTACGTTCAATGTTGAGATTTTCACTAGAAATGAGGTTAGCAATTTTTCCAAAACATGTGGATTATCTGGCACTTCAAGTCCAATACGGATTCCATCTTGACCATATCCTGAGATTTCCAAAAAAAGCATGGAATACATCTTTATCTGTAATAATTCCAGAATTTGGTCATTATCTACTACTGGAAGAACTCCAACCTTGTTTTGAAGCATTATGTAGATAGCGTCCTCAAGGCTAGCATATTTGGAAACAGTAAGGACATTTTTAATCATGATATCTCCTACTTTTGTCTTGTTAAGGAGATAGTTCATTTCATAAATTAATAAACTTGTTGCTTTTGATGGTGAAGCCTCCGCCATTGTACCTTCTGTAATAAGACCAACCAGTTTGTCGTGTTCAATTACTGGCAAACGACGCAAACCTTTGTCACGTATAATGTCTGCAGCTGTTGCAACTGTTGTTTCTGGTGAGACGTTAACCACACGTTTTGTCATAAAATCTTTTACTGCTATGTTTCATTTTCCTCCGAATGATTTCTTACTTGTATTATACCACACTAGTTGTAACCGATTGCATTATTTTGCTGAAAAATTAGTACCTTACAATCAGTCTGAGACTATAGAAAAAACGCCCTTGGGCGCTTTTTCTTATCCTCCAAGATAGGCTTTACGAACTTCGTCTGATGCAAGAAGTTCTTTACCAGTACCTGAAAGAACCACTTTTCCAGTTTCAAGAACGTAACCACGATCCGCAATTGATAATGCCTTATTGGCATTTTGTTCAATCAAAAGAACTGTAGTTCCTTGCGCCTTGATGTCTTCAATAATATCAAAGATTTCTTGAATAAAGATTGGAGCAAGCCCCATTGAAGGTTCATCCAAAAGCAAAAGTTTCGGACGACTCATGAGGGCACGACCCATCGCTAGCATCTGTTGCTCACCACCAGAAAGTGTTGCAGCGTCTTGATTCTTACGTTCTTCTAGACGTGGGAAACGTTGGAAGACTTTTTTCAATAGAGCTGCATTTTCTTCTTTATTTGTATGAAGGAAAGCGCCCATTTCAAGATTTTCCATTACAGTTAATCCTGCAAAGACGTGACGTCCTTCAGGCACTTGAGCCAAACCTTCTGCAACAATCTTTCGAGCAGATGTTTTGTGAATTTCATTTCCAAGGTAAGAAATCGTTCCTTCAGTCGGACGAACAAGACCCGAGATTGTACGAAGAATAGATGTTTTACCTGCTCCATTGGCTCCGATAAGAGTTACAACTTCACCTTCATTAACTTCAAAGCTAACGTTTTTAACAGCTTCGATAGATCCATATTTAATTGAGAGATTTTCAACTTTTAACATAGCCATTATGCTTCACCTCCCAAGTAAGCTTCGATAACACGCTTGTTATTCTTAATTTCATCAGGGGTTCCTTCTGCAATCAAGCGTCCATATTCTAAAACATAGATACGCTCAGTGACATCCATGACCAAACTCATATCGTGCTCAATCAAGATAATTGTAATACCGAAATCTTTTTGAATTTGACGAATACGAGCAGTCAACTCAGCTGTTTCTTGTGGGTTCATACCAGCAGCTGGTTCATCGAGGAAAAGAATTTTAGGTTCCGTTGCAAGCGCACGAACAATCTCCAAGTGACGTTGTTGTCCATAAGCCAAGTTTTTCGCAAGCGTATCTGCCTCACCATCCAAGTTAAAGATAGCCAAGAGCTTCATAGCTTTGTCTTTCAACTCTTCCTCACTTGAATAGTACTTAGGCAAGCGCAAAAGAGATGCAAAGAAATTTGAAGGTTGCTTATTTGATAAACCAACAAGAACATTTTCAAGTACAGTCATGTCTTTGAAAAGGCGGATATTTTGGAAAGTACGTGACAAACCGAGTGACGCAATCTTGTAAGGTGCTTTACCGTTGAGAACTATACCATCAAGCGTTACAGTCCCTTCACTTGGCTCATAGACACCAGTCAAAAGGTTGAACAAGGTTGTTTTACCAGCACCGTTTGGCCCTATTAGCCCAACCAACTCACCTTCATTGAGTTCCATTGAAACATCACCAACAGCAGTCAAACCACCAAAGTTTTTAGTTAAATTTTTAACTTCAAGAAGTGCCATTTTTATTTGCCCTCCTTAGATTTATTGAAGAATTTTGAGAGATAGAGTTCTTTTGTTCCAAGAAGCCCACCTGGACGGAAGAGCATTACAAGAATCAAAGCCAATGCGTAAATAATCATACGAAGGTTTGAAACGTTTTGGAGGAACATGTTGATAATACCAAGAACAACAGCAGCAATGATAGTACCTGTAATTGATCCAAGACCTCCAAGAACGGCAATGATAAGGTAATCAATTGATTTCATGATTGCGAAGTCTTTTGGCACAACAGTCCCGATATAGCTGACATAAAGTGAACCAGCAATCGCTGAAATCATGGCACCGATAACGAATATAATAACCTTCAGTTTTGTAACATTGACACCCATTGACTCTGCAGCAATTTCATCTTCACGAATAGTAATTGCTTGGCGACCAGTTGCTGAACGCAAGAAATTGAGTACCAAGATTGTAATAATAACCACAAAGAAATAGATGACAGGCCAGCTTGTATAAGGAAGAATTCCAGTCAAACCAGCGGCACCATTAGTCAATTCACCACCATTAACGATAATGATACGGATGATTTCAGCCATACCAAGAGTTGCAATGGCAAGATAGTCACCTTTCAAACGAAGGGTAGGTATACCAAAAATAAGGGCAACGACAGCTGCGATGATGACACCTACAACCATGGAGAGATAGAAACCATCATAAGTTGGCATCATGCCAGTGATGATAGCTGATGAGTACGCACCGATTGCCATGAAACCGGCTTGTCCAAGTGTAAATTGTCCGGAGAAACCAAGAACTAAGTTAGTACCAAGTCCCATAAGGATTGAAATCCCAATCCCCATTAAGATTTGGATGTAGTAAAGATTCATGATCCCTGAAAGTTCAAGACCTTTCAAGATAAGGAAGAGTCCAATGATAAGACCAAACCAAATAAGGTTTACTTTTAGATTTTTCTTCATGTCTTACACCTTCTCTTTCACATTTTTACCAAGAATACCCGCTGGACGAAGCAAGAGGATAACTATCAAGACACCATAAACGATGGCATCACGGTAGCTTGATAAACCAATTGCAGTTGACAAAGTTTCCAAAATACCAATAACAAAACCACCGAGTGCTGCACCAGGAATAATACCGATACCACCAAGAACAGCGGCAACAAAAGCTTTAATACCTGGAGTCATCCCCATAAGAGGTTCAATTGAGTTATAGTAAAGACCAATGAGGACACCGGCAGCCCCTGCAAGTGATGATCCAAGAGCAAAAGTGAAGCTAATCGTATTATTAACACTAATACCCATCAACTCCGCTGCATCGCTATCAACAGACACAGCACGCATAGCTTTACCCATCTTAGTCTTCTTAACGATCAATTGAAGAGCAACCATAAGCACAAGAGCAACTACCAAAATGAGCAATTGCACATTTGTAACAGAGATTGAACCAAGATGATAAGTATGCACCTTGATTGATTGTGGAAATGAACGTGTATCTGCACCTACAAAGTAAACCATGATGTACTCAAGAAAGAATGACACACCAATGGCCGTAATCAAGGCAGAAATACGTGTCGAATTACGGAGTGGGCGATAAGCCAAGAACTCGATAACAACCCCTAAAATGGCACATACAATCATGGAAAACACAAGGGCAATCCAGAAGTTCATCTTCAAGCTGTTAATCGCATAGTAACCAACGAAGGCACCTATCATGTAGATGTCTCCATGGGCAAAGTTAATCAATTTGATAATCCCATAAACCATAGTATAACCAAGGGCAAGTAGTGCATAGATACTACCCAAGATGATACCATTGACTAGTTGTTGTGGAAGTTGTTCAAAAAACATATATAACCAAACTTTCTAGTTTATTTTTAGTAAAGATAAGAGCTTATTTTTCAATTTCAACGGCTTCCGCTGAAACCTCTTCACCATTATCTCTTTTAACCATAAGAGCTGCTTTAATAGGGTTATGATCCTTGTCAATTGTCATTTTACCAGTAACCCCAACAAAGTTTTTCAGATTTGCTAAGTTATCAGCAATATCTACTGATGTTTTTGCACCTTTCGATGCTTCTGCAACCATATAAACAGAATCGTAGGCTAGAGCCGCAAACATATTTGGTTCAATTTTGTAAGCTTTCTCATATGCTTTAATGAAACCAGATGCCTTGTCAGAAAGAGCAACATTTGTTGAATATCCTGATACATAGTAGACATTTGAAGCATTCTTTTTACCTGCAAGCTCAGTAAATTTCTCATCACTGAATCCGTCAGGTCCTAAAATTGGTTTATCAATTCCAAGGTCACGTGCTTGTTTTGTAATAATACCAGTCTCAGTATAGTAACCAGGCATTACAACCGCATCATAATCTAGGTCTTTAAATTTAGTCAAAGCTGACTGATAGTCCTTGTCACCTGAAGTAAAGGTAGCTTCAGTAACGATTTGACCTTTATATTTACGCTTGAATTCATCCGCAATTCCCTTGGCATAATCCGAAGCATTATCATAGTAGAGAACTACTTTCTTAGCATTCAAAGTATTGTAAGAATAAGCCGCCAAAACTTCACCTTGGTAGCTATCTTTAAAGGTTGTACGAAAAACAAATTTCTTAACTCCGTTAGCATCTACCGTAAGGTCATCCTGTGTACCAGAAGGTGTTATCAAAGGAACCCCTGTTTTTTGTGACACGAGGCTAGCAGCAGCAACAGCTCCTGATGTCGATGGACCAACGATAGCATTTACATTACTCTGAATAGCCAAGTTCGTTGAAGATGTTGAAGCCTCAGCATTTTCAGATTTATTATCTTTTGTGACGAGCTCTATCTTTTTGCCGTCAACGCCACCTGCTTTGTTAATTTCATCAACAGCCAACTTAATACCATTCTGCTCTGACTTACCATAGGCCGCAACAGCACCTGTCAACTCCATGTTAACACCAATTTTGATTGTATCTCCAATCTTAGTACCTTTGGCATTAGCAGTCACATCAGGTGACTTGCCACAGGCAACCAAAAAAATGGAGGCAAAAAAGGCTAGCACAATAAGTGTGATCTTTTTATACATAAGATTTCTCCTTAATATTTTCTTAAAAAAGTCTACCTTATAGGTTACAGAATTATCAGAAAATTGTCAATCATATACAACTATATTCTATCCCTGGTAATCGATTACATTGCTTTTAAACTAACGTTTAAGTTAAGAAAAAAACTTTTCTCCTAGCTAAAGAGAAAAGTTTTTTAAATGTTCAGGGACCGAGGTGTCGTAACGTTCCAGACTACCTACAAAATCCATATCAATATTAGAATAATAAGAAGGGAGAACTTTTTTGACTGCCTTCATTCCTTCAAGCTCTGTCAAGATGTCCTCAACCCTGTCTTGATCTACATAAAGGTGCACATAACGCATCTTATAAGAATGGTAGACAACATCGCCAAACTTGGCAATTTTACGTAAGTCTCTATTATAGTATAAATAAACAATAATACCTTGGCGCTTAATCACGACTCATCTCCTCCTTTATGTTAGTGCCACCCTTTTTATGATGAGGTTTATGAGGGGCAAGAGGTAGGCCAGTATCAATGAAAATCTGATTTGAGATAGCTTGAGCAACCTCCTCTCCAAGTGAAGCTAGTATTATCTGCAAATCGAACTCCGCCTGACGATAGCCTATAACCACCTCGTTTAGATCAATTTGACGCTTCATTCGTAAAACCTGACGTTTCAAGTCTCTCACATCTGCTCTAAAAGCCTCATACCCCTTAGCTTTATCATAACTTTCCTTTAATTCCTGAAATTCCAAGAGTAGCTCTTGAAGTTCTCTGGCATTTTTGAATCTCTGCTGTTTTAAACGGTAATTCTCTACTTCTGGCAATCTTAAAAAATGTAAAACAAGACTGTCTATTGCTTAATCAATAGCAAGTAGCTCCTCATTGATTATTAACATGTTTCCTATTATAACACAAAAAGTCAGATGAAACGGTTCTTATATAAACCGATTAGCATCTGACTTTTATCTTAGATAAGCTAGACTTATTTTAATTGGTTGTTGGTCATGATTTCATCAATGAAGCCATATTCAAGTGTTTCTTGGGCACTCATCCAATTATCACGTTCAGCATCGACATGAACCTTTTCAATTGGCTGACCAGAATTATCAGCCAAGATTTGCTCCAAGTTATTACGAGTCTTGAGCAAGTGTTCAGCAGCGATAGCCATATCTGTTTGTTGAGTACCACCACCAGTACCACCCATTGGTTGGTGAATCATGTATTCTGCATTTGGCAACATGAAACGTTTACCTTTGGTACCGCTTGAAGCGATAATTGTCCCCATTGATGCTGCCATCCCCATAACGATGGTTTGAACATCAGACTTGATGAAGTTCATTGTATCAACAATGGCAAGGCCTGCTGAAACTGACCCACCAGGTGTATTAACATACAGATAGATATCTTTTGTATTGTCTTGAGCATCCAAGAACAAGAGTTGAGCGATAATTGAGTTTGCCATATTATCTTCTATAGGACCTGTTAACATGATAATACGATCCTTGAGCAAACGTGAGTAAATGTCATAAGAACGTTCACCACGTGATGTTTGTTCAATAACTACCGGAATCATATGAATTCTCCTTTTAATATTGTCTTGATGTTATTATATGATTTTAGTCAAATTAGGTCAAATAAAAAGTATATTCCTTAGCACTCATTTAAAAAGAGTGCTAAATAAGCAAAAAAGGGAAAATTTCCCTTTTCAACTTATTTTGTACCAAACAGACGGTCACCTGCATCTCCAAGACCTGGAACAATATAGCCATTCTCATTAAGTCTCTCATCCAAAGATGCTGTGTATATATCAATATCTGGGTGAGCATCTTGCAATTTTTTTACACCTTCTGGTGCGGCAACTAAACATACAAACTTGATATTAGCTGCTCCACGTTTTTTAAGTGAATCCACCGCCAAAATTGCTGAACCACCAGTTGCAAGCATTGGGTCCATTACAAAAATCTGACGTTGATCAATATCTTCTGGCAATTTAACCAAGTACTCAACTGGCTCAAGTGTTTCTTCATCACGGTACATACCAATATGACCAACTTTTGCTGCAGGTACGAGGCTAAGGAAACCATCTACCATACCAATACCCGCACGAAGGATTGGAACAATTGCCAATTTTTTACCAGAAAGTTGTTTTTGAACTGTTTTTATAATTGGTGTTTGAATTTCAACCTCTTCAAGAGGAAGATCACGCGATACTTCATAACCCATAAGCATAGCGATTTCATTAACCAACTCACGGAAGTCCTTGGTAGACGTATCCTCACGACGTAAGATTGAGAGTTTATGTTGAATCAATGGATGTGAAATAACTTGAAATTTACCCATAACAGTTTCTTCCTTTGCTTTATATTCACTCTATTATATCAAAAACACAAGAAAAACGCTTGCTTTACTTGCAAACGTTTTTGGAAAGAATCCAATTTTATTTTTTAGACAGATGAATCTTACCTGTTACTAAACCATAGCCAAGAAGTGCCGAGCTACCAATAGCCGCAAAGATAGCTGCCAAGATTGACAGTTGACAGCAACTTTAATGTGGTTGTCTTTACTTGTCTCATCAGACTTAGCTGATTTTGGAGTTTCTGTATCAGTAACTACCTTTTCTTCAATAGCATTCACTGGAATAGATGGTCCAATTGAAACAATAGCTTCTGGTACTGTTGTCGCAATCTCTGTAGCTTGAGATACTTGACGACGGTCACCGACAGAACCCTCTGTTAAAAGTTTCACAGGAACCTCTACCTGATAATCATCTGATGAATTATTATCATTAGCTGAGCGGTCTACGAACTGGAAAACCTGTATTCGTCGGTATTTCTGCTTTATCTTCTTTATCAGGTGATGGCTGATTATTATTTGCTGATTTAGAAGTCTTATCATCAGTAGAATGGTTTCCACCTGTTGAATTTACTGGAACTTCGAAGACGGTCATCTGATATCGTCTAAGTAAAGTCTCAAAAGAAGAGTCTGCCTCAAATTTAAAGTGATGTCATTTGCATCACTTTTCTTATTTTCCAAAGACAGAAACCAAACGTTTCACACCTTCAGCAACAACTTTAGTTGGCGTAGCTACGTTAAATCGGAAATGTTTTTCTCCTTCGGAACCAAAAGTAATACCGTTATTTAGCACTACCTTCGCTTCTTCTTTAAGCAAACGTCCAAGTTCATTGTGATCTTGATCATAGGCTGAAAAATCAAGCCAGACCAAATAAGTGCCCTCAGGTTTCATAACTTCGATATTAGTCTTTTCACTAAGTTCCTTAGTTAAAAGGTCAATATTAGTTTCAAGAACTGTCTTCAATTCCTCTAACCAAGGTTGACCGTAGGTAAAGGCAGCTTGTGTTGTAATCAAACCAATAGTTGGAATTTCGTGTTGATTATTAGCCAATTGTTTTTGTTTAAAGGATTTACGCAAGTCTTCATTTTCAATAATGGTGAAACTGTTTTTGGTACCAGCAATATTAAAGGTTTTAGTCGCCGAACTAAGCACCAAGGTAAAATCCTTATAAGCGTTTGAAATCGTATTTAGAGAGATGTGCTTATTCCCATATAAGGCCAAGTCTTGATGGATTTCATCAGATACCAAGAGAACACCATGTTTCTGGCAAAGGTCTGCTACCATGGTCAATTCTTCCTTAGTCCAGACACGACCACCTGGATTATGTGGACTACAGAAGACATAGAGTTTAACATCATTGTATACGATATCACGTTCCAATTGCTCAAAATCAATTTCAAAATGCCCGTTAACCTTAACAAGACTATTCTCAATCAACTTGCGATTATTCAAGCGAACAGAACGAGCAAAAGATGGATAAACTGGTGTGTTGATAAGGACAGCATCGTCTTCTTTGGTAAAGGACTGAATAGCTGTTGAAATAGCTGGGACAACCCCTTCAATAAGGACAATACTCGCCTTATCAACTGAATAGCCATGTTGATTTTTTTCCCAATCTATGATGGATTGGTAGAGCTCATCACTTGGATAAGGGTAACCAAAGATATGCGTTTCAGCATAGTTAATCACCGCATCTCTAATTTCAGGAACAGGTAAGAAGTCCATATCAGCAACCCAAAGCTCAAGTAGTTCAGGATCACTTTCAGCTTCATGCCATTTCATAGTGTTTTGATTTAAGCGATTTGGTTGTGTTGTAAAATCATAACGTGTCATAGATAACTCCTTAAAGACTAAGGGCATTTTCCAAGTCAGCAATCAAATCCTCTGCTGCTTCAATACCAATTGAAAGACGAAGCAAGTCATCCGTTAATCCATACGAGGCACGTACTTCACTTGGAATATCTGCGTGAGTTTGTGTTGCTGGGTAAGTAATCAAACTTTCAACACCACCCAGACTCTCCGCAAAGGTAAAGACCTTAAGAGTATTGATAATAGTTGGAATCTTATCTTGGTTAGCCACTTTGAAGGAAATCATCCCACCCTTACCTGGGTAAAGAACCTCTTTAACAGCTGGGGACTTTTCTAAGAACGCCACAACTTCTTTAGCATTAGCCGTTGATGCCTCCATACGAAGTTTTAGGGTCTTAAGTCCACGCATGAGCATATAGCTATCAAATGGGGACAAGTTCGGACCAGTCGTATTGAGGTTATAATAAAGTTTATCGTAGAATTCTGGATTGCTAGTCACAACAACACCAGCTAAAACATCATTATGCCCTGATAGGTATTTAGTAGCTGAATGTACAACGATATCAGCACCTTGAGTAATCGGGGTTTGGTAGATTGGGCTATAGAAAGTATTATCAACAATAACCACCGCACCCTTTTCATGGGCAGTCTGAGCTACTTTCTCAATATCAAACTCAATCATAAGTGGGTTTGTCGGTGTTTCAATGTAGACAATATCGGTATCTTCTGCAATAGCCGCAATCATCTCATCTTCTGTATTGGTGTATTCAAAGAAGAAACGTCCTTCTTTTTCTTTATCGTTGAACCAACGGAAAGAACCTCCATAAAGGTCACGGGCAGCGACAACCTTGCTACCTACAGGGAAAATTTCAAAGGCCAAAACAATAGCGCTCATCCCTGAACTTGTCGCAATAGCATAATCCGCTTTTTCAATAGCTGCTAGCGTTTTTTCCACTGTTGCACGCGTTGGATTTTTAGTTCGTGTATAGTCAAAACCAGTAGACTGTCCGAATTCTGGATGTTGGTAAGTTGTTGAAAAATGAATCGGTGAAGCTAAAGCTCCTGTTGCTTCATCAGAATTGATTCCTGCATGTGCCAAAATAGTTTCTAATTGATAATCTTGTGTCATATTGCACCCTATCTACATGATAAAATAGATATTCTCCATATCTATGCCCTCTATTTTATCACTATTTTCTGAAAAGAATGGAAAGTTCATCATACGAATTCTTGATAGTTAGATATAGTTTATTACTATAACCTCAAAATATAGAACAGACAAACTTTCTGAGATGATTAAAAGTGACTTTTCAGACACCGAAAAAGCCTGAAATTTAAAAGTTCCAGGCTTTTTGAGATGACTAATGTCCTTACTCTCCTAAGAAAGACATAGATCAAAATTTTTTTCTTAAATCTAAGGTAAACCACTGACTTACTTTTTATCAAATAAGCGATATCTGATTTCTTCCAAAGTCATAATAACAAATGGACAAGCAAGTAAATAGAGCCAATCATCAAGTCCAATTGGGGCTGTGTTAAATAGCGTGTGGAAAAGAGGTACATAGGACAGGATAATAAAGAGAACAATTTCTAGAACAATTCCTAGGCTAATAATCCTATTAGCAAAATGTTTAACTTGGAATATAGAGCCCCTGCCCTTACGACTATTCATAACCATACCAATCTGAGTAAAGATAATAGCTCCCAAAGTCATGGTGGTCGCCTCCCGGTAGAGGGGCCCTGAGCTAGCCAGATGGTTCAAATTTCCTTGATTTACCCAATAATTAAGTAAGAAAGCACCCATAGCCAAGGCTGCTTCAATCAATCTATACCAGACAAAAGCTTTAAGCAACAGTTGGCGATTGAGTAAGCGGCCCAATAAACGTCTTGGTGGCTTGTCCATCACTCCTTCTTCAGGTGATTCAACCCCCAATCCCAAAGCAGGTACCATATCTGTTCCCAAGTCAATAGCTAGGATTTGCATAACGGTTAAAGGAAGAGGAATGCGCCCCAAAGAGAACAAGAAGTTGAAAAGAAAAACCAAGCCACATGACTTGGTTTCAAATACTATTTAATATGTAATTTAGCTCGTAATCTACCTGCTCGTGCGCCAAGCAATTGATCAGCCATATGTGTCACAAGAGCAAGCACTCCATAGACCAAAACGCCAAGACCTCCTCCAATCACTAAGTAAATCACACTACCCATACGACTTGTTGGAGATAGGACAAATTGGAATAACCAATAGAAAACAGCAACTGGAATAACCATGAGCATTGTAATAATACAAATGAGTAGAGCTTTTCTAAAGACTATCTTACGACTAAAGTGAGTAACTGTGTGAAGGCGATTATACATCAAAGCAATAGGAACTCCTAACCCAATGGCTGTTGAAATAACCGGACCGAGGGCTCCTAAAAAAATAATCAACGGTAGCTGTAGAATGGCCTTAATCAGCACCCCAATCGCAAAATAATTGATAGCTTTACGGGTCTCAAAGATAGCCTGAAGCATTGGTGCTAAAACACTATACAAAGCTAAGAAAATCACTTGAATCAAACTAGCTACGAAGAGTAAAAGAGCCTGACTGTCTGGTGCTCCATAAAAGACAGTGTATAATGGCTTGGCCAAAATCACAGAACCCGCAATGGCTGGTACAATAAAGAGCAAAAGTAACTGGAGATTATTAATAATGAGTTTGGCTGCTCCCCCAAGGTCCTTTTTAACCATATTTTCTGTCAGAAGTGGGATGCCGACCCCAGCAATAGAAATAGCAACGGCAATCAAAATCATAGTAATCTTACTTGGGTTTGAAGACAAATAAGCATAGAGAACCTGAAGCTGACTATTACTATAGCTTGTAAACCTCTCCATAGTACGGATAAAAGTCCATTGATCAATCAACTGGAAAAGTTGAACCGCTGATCCAGTAATAATGAAGGGAATGGCTTCCTTAAATGTCTCAATAACAATTGCAGTTGGATTGATATCAGGATGAACGGCCTGCTTACCAAAAAGGCTCTTGAGCTTGCCTTCTTTCCAAAGATAGAAGAAAAGTACCCCATAACTAGCCAACATACCGATAAAAGCAGCAAAAGTCGATTGGACAACTGCAGTCACATAGTCACCTGTACCAATTTTCATGATGAAGAAAGTCGCCAACAGCATCCAAATGACACGGATAATCTGCTCCGCAATCTGACTTAGGGCATAAGGCTTCATGTTGTTAAAGCCCTGGAAAAAGCCTCGTAAAACAGACATCGATGGAAAAATGACAACCGCCCAAGAAAGGCTGCGCATTACTCGAACCAGGTCTTCGTCTCCCCCAGAAAGATATGACATCCACGGAGAAGCAAAATACATGAAAACACCAAAAATTAGTCCAAGCCCAATCATATAATACAAGATACGTTTGAGTAAGAAGAAACTCGTTTCCATCTTTCCAAGTGTGTTATATTTTGATACCTGCTTGGCAATGGCAACTGGAATCCCTGCTGTCGAAATCAAAAGGAAAAGGGCATAAATATTATATCCCTGACCAAAGAGAGCATTGGCTTGGTCACCCTGTTTGCCCATCCAAGCATACCAAGGAATAATATAGAGTGCCCCTAAGAGACGACTGATAATATTGGATGCTGTCATCCATGCCGTCCCTCTTAGCATTTGCTGCTGCTGCGTGTCAGTTTTAGTTTCAGTCATAATTCTCTTTCTAGATAATAAAATACAATCTAGTTAATTATAAACTTTTGGCTCTGACTTGTAAAACAAGAACATTAAGGCTAAAATAGGAACTATGATTACTATTGAACAAGTTCTAGAGGTTCTCAAAAAGGACCATAATTTTAGAGATATTATCAACCAAGAGCACTACTACTATTCATGGACTGGGGTGACTTTTGATCATCTTTCTTACGACAGTCGTGATATCACACCATCTACCCTATTTTTTGCCAAGGGAGCTGGCTTCAAACTTGAGTTTTTGGAGAGTGCTGTCCAGGCTGGATTAGGCTTCTACGTGGCTGAAAAAGATTACCAAGTAGGTATCCCTGCAATTCTCGTTTCAGATATCAAGCAAGCTATGAGTCTCGTTGCTCAGGCCTTCTACCAACACCCTCAAGACAAACTAAAACTACTAGCCTTTACTGGTACAAAAGGGAAGACAACAGCGTCTTACTTTGCCTTTAACATACTTAAGCAAAGTCATAAGCCTGCCATGCTCTCAACCATGAACACGACACTGGACGGAAAAACCTTCTTCAAATCTAACTTAACTACACCTGAAAGTTTGGACCTTTTCCGTATGATGGCTGAAGCTGTATCTAACGGCATGACCCACCTGATTATGGAAGTTTCAAGTCAGGCCTATCTAACCAAGCGTGTCTATGGTTTGACCTTTGATGTAGGTGTCTTTCTTAACATCAGTCCAGACCACATCGGACCTATTGAACACCCAACCTTTGAAGACTACTTCTACCACAAGCGTCTCCTCTTGAAAAATAGTCAAGCAGTTATTGTCAATAGTGGTATGAATCACTTCGATTTTGTTGCTGAAGAAGTCGCTGATAAAGACCACGACTTCTATGGTAAGGACTCTGAAAATACCGTTAAACATAGCTCAGGTTTTAGCTTTAAAGCCAAAGGTAAACTAGCTGGTGATTACGATATCCAACTCATTGGTGACTTTAATCAGGATAACGCCATGGCTGCTGGTTTAGCCTGCCTACGTCTTGGAGCCAGTCTTGAAGATATTAAAAAAGGGATTGCTCAAACCTCTGTTCCAGGCCGTATGGAAATTCTCACTCAGGCAAATGGTGCTAAGGTATTCGTCGACTATGCTCACAATGGTGACAGCCTAGACAAGCTCTTGCAAGTCGTAACTGACCACCAAAAAGGTAAGATTAGTTTGATTCTAGGAGCTCCTGGGAATAAGGGCGAGAGCCGTCGTCAAGATTTTGGTCACGTCCTCAACACTTACCCCGAAATAAATGTCATCTTGTCTACTGATGACCCTAACAAGGAAGACCCCCTTACTATCTGTCAAGAAATTGCTAGTCATATCAATCGTAAGGTTCGTATCATTATTGATCGAGAGGAAGCCATCAAAACAGCCATGTCTGAAACCACAGGATCAAGCGATGCCCTTGTTATCGCCGGTAAGGGAGCTGACGCCTTTCAAATTGTGAATGGTAAACGCACTGATTATGCTGGTGATATTGAAGTCGCTAAGAAATATTTGTAAACAAATAACTCAAAAAGCCAATTGAGATGATGATTTTCATCTCAATTGGCTTTTTTACTATCGAAACACTAGTCTTTACCTAGTGTCTTCTTAAGAATATCATAGAAGGGATTGAGGTTCTTATCAAATGAACCAACAAGCGTCTCTAATTGTCCGCCAAACTGACGCTTAAAATTAAAGTTTCCTTTGCCAGAACTAGCTGCCTCAGTTTCAATAGTACCGTAAAAGTTAAAATGCTTTTTAGACTTACTTTTAGCATATTTTAGCATCTCCCAATGAAGCAAAACCGCTCCACCGAAATTAAGGTAGGGTTCATCATTACCTCCGTAAAAGCTGACAATTTCTGGACCATAATCCATGAAAAGATAAGCTGAAAGCGGTAATTTGTCAGTCTTAATTTGGTAAGACTTGAATTGTTCTAATCGCTTATAGTAGCTTCTCAATTGATCCTCTGCATCTGCTATTTGACCCTTGGTACGTTTTTTCTGAGGACCTTCTTTTAAATCCTGAATCTTGGCTTCAAAAGACTGAATATTCTCATCAAGATAAGCTAGATAGGCTGGACAATCCAAATAAGCTAACATAAACTTGGCAGATTTGCCAAAATATTTTTTTAGATTTTGAAAATAAACTAGCGGATGAACAGAAAATCCCTTTCTCTCTGCTGTTCGACTTAAAATATCGTAGAACTGGTCAAGTTGATGCTCATCAAGTTCTTCAGTCTTGACATTCAGAGCAGTGAATTTTTTGAGGTCTCGCTTCAATGATGGAGAAAAGGCAGCAAGGATTTCATCAGAACTAGCAAAACTTTCTATTGATTTTACGAACATCTGGTTAACCACAAGAGATTGTTCCGAATCTAGAGAGTGTTCAAAACCTAATGTTTCAAATACCTCTAGCACATCACTGGCCTTATCCACTTCAATATTTTCAAGTTTTTCATTTCTAATAAGATTTGTCAGATAAGGGTGTATAGAAAGTGTGGCAATATTTTTCTTTCTTAAATAAAGTATTAAAGCTTCGAGTATCTCTCTGTCAAACCAGCAAGAGGAGTGGTAATCTAGCAGGGGTCCATGTAACAAGAGGGCCTTTTTAAATACACGAAAGCTTTTCTTATAAACGACTATTGCTTGTGCTACCCTTAAGCCATCTCTTTCAAAAACCAGAGCTTCTACCTTTTCTATATGGTCTTGACTTTCCTGAAGCTTAGCCATCTCAGCAGACTGCAGAAAATTAGCACACTTTTCATTTAGCTGTGTGTTTCGATAATCATCAAAACTAACACTTTTAACCAAAATAGACATTACTATCATCTCTTTCTGTTTCATCCTATATCCCACATTTCCCTAAATCATTAAATACTTTTAATGATGGAAAATTTTTCCAAACCAAGAGGGATATTGGGTGATCATGAACATTACTCACATATAATGAGAAAAACTAGTTGAATTATTAAAAATATAAACATCATTATATACAAAATTACCACTTTTGTTAAGAATTTTGCGATATTTTTTGAAACCTACACGACTTTTCATTTGATTATAAAAAATCCTTCCACTTGAATGTGGAAGAACCTTTCTTCATTGATACTTACCTATAACGTCTCAATTGAGGTGGGGTATAAGACTGAACAAAGACCTCAATTTCAGAAAAATCATCCGTAAAGAGAAATTTTGCAGCCGTTTCAGCCTCTAAAAAATCATGAGCAACCAATGGTATCTAACATGGCCTTCATGGCATCGTAATAGCCGTTGAGATTAAAGAAAACACAGGGTTTGTTCAACTTACCCACACGAGCAGCAGCAATAGCTTCTGAGATTTCTTCAAGGATTCCAAGACCTCCTGGAAGGGCGATAAATAGCTCACCTTGCTCTAACATGGCAGTCTTGCGCTCTGCCATCGTTTCTACTATAGTCATTGAGGTCAATCTCTCATAAGCAATTTCCCTATCTTTGAGAAACTGTGGCATGATACCATGAGCCTAATCTCCATATTCCAAAACCGTATCACCCAGAACTCCCATAAGTCCCATCTTACTGCCACCATAAACTAGGATAAAACCATTTTTAGCAATCCATCTCCCCAAGGCAATCGTTGCTTCTTTAAAGCTAGGATTGTCACCCATATTAGCTCCCAAATAGACTGTTACTTTCATCGAAGTTCTCTTCTTATTCTATTATAACGCAAAAATTCCTGCCATAACTGACAGGAGTTTTCGCTTAGTCTCTACGCTCCAAATTACGAAGCATCTCATCAATTTTATTACCGTATTCGATAGACTCATCCTTTATAAAGATCAAATCTGGAATCTTATACATAGTCAGATTTTTACCAAGTTCTCGCTTAATGGTACCTGTCGCTTTTTCAAGACCAGTTTGCGCTTTTTGGTTGTCTGACGCTAAAGTAGAGTGAATGGTATAGAAAACCTTAGCCGCCGACAAATCACCAAGCATTTGAACATCCGTGATGGTTACATTTTGAACACGTGGATCACGAACCTTCTTTTGAAGAATTTCGTTGACTTCACGTTTGATTTCCATTCCAACACGATCTACACGAAATGAATTTCCCATAATCTTATCCTTTCTTTTTTATAATGGAACAAAAGCCAGGCCAGATGACCCAGCTTTGTCCCCTAAATAAGCTTCCTTAGAAATATGACGTGATTACCGTTTGATTTCTTCCATGATGTAAGCTTCGATAACGTCATCAACTTTAATATCGTTATAGTTTTCAATCGTCAAACCACCCTCTTGAGCGTTTCCGACTTCTTTAACGTCATCTTTATAGTGTTTCAAGCTTGCCAATTTACCATCAAAAATAACGACACCATCACGAATGACACGGGCACTTGAATCACGAGTGATTTTACCATTAGTAACCATGAATCCACCAATTGTTCCGACTTTAGAAACTTTGAAGGTTTCACGGATAACTGCTTCACCAATGATTTTTTCTTCAAATTCAGGATCAAGCATCCCTTTCATGGCATCTTCGATTTCTTCGATAACCTTATAGATGATGCTATGAAGGCGAATTTCAACTTCATCAGTTTCCGCTTGTTGACGCGCCTGTGGTGTAGGACGAACGTTAAATCCGATAACAACAGCATCTGAGGCTTCGGCAAGCGTAATATCAGATTCATTAATAGCACCTACTGCTGAGTGAACAACATTTACACGAACCCCCTCAACATCAATCTTAAGAAGAGATGCTGCCAAGGCTTCAACTGAACCTTGTACGTCAGCCTTGATAATAACATTAACAGTTTTCATTTCACCAGCTTTAAGGGTATCAAAGAGGTTATCAAGACTAACACGGTGTGTTTGTTGACGTTGTTTCATAAGAGCACGTTTTGCACGCTCTTCGCCAGCAGCACGAGCTGCCTTTTCATCTTCATAAACCGCAAAATGGTCACCAGCCATTGGTGCTTCATTCAAACCAGTAATTGAAACTGGTGCTGATGGTCCTGCAGTCTTAATGCGACGACCAAGGTCATTGGTCATAGCACGAACACGTCCGAAAGTGTTACCAACAACGATTGGATCTTGAACATTCAAAGTACCTTGTTGTACAAGAAGGGTAGCAACCGCACCTTTACCTTTATCCAAGCGAGCTTCGATAACAGTGCCGATGGCTCGAACTGTTGGATCAGCCTTAAGTTCTTCAACTTCTGCGACAAGAAGAATAGTTTCAAGTAATTCTTCAATGTTTTGACCAAATTTCGCTGAAATCTCAACGAATTCGCTATCACCACCCCAAGCTGTTGAGATAACGCCATGCTCTGCTAATTCACCGATAACACGTTCTGGGTTCGCATCTGGTTTATCAATCTTGTTAATCGCAACAATGATTGGAACACCCGCAGCTTTAGAGTGGTTGATGGCTTCAATCGTTTGTGGCATAACACCATCATCCGCAGCTACAATCAAGACAGTAATATCTGTAACAGAGGCACCGCGAGCACGCATAGATGTAAAGGCCGCGTGTCCAGGGGTATCAAGGAAGGTAATCTTCTTACCACCCTCTTCAATTTGGTAGGCACCAATGTGCTGTGTGATGCCACCTGCTTCACCTGTAGCAACACGAGAATTACGAAGAGTATCAAGAAGGGTTGTTTTACCGTGGTCAACGTGTCCCATGATAGTAACAACTGGTGCGCGCTCTACCATAGCATCTTTATTGAGGTAATCTTCATCAACAAAGAAACGTTCGATATCAGCATTATCGACCTCTTCTTTTTTGGTTGCCTCAATACCATAGTCAACCATCAACAACTCAATTGTATCGCCGTCAAGAGATTGGTTTTGAGTTGCCATAACACCCATCATGAAGAGTTTCTTAACGATTTCAGCTGGCTCACGTTTAATACGTTTTGCGATTTCTGCAACCGTCATACCTTCTGTGTATTCAAATTCTTTTGGTAATTCATGGAATTTACGCTCTGTTACTGGTTTCGGAGCTGAATTACCACGGTTATTTTTACCTTTTTTATTTTTGTTTTTATTCCAATTACTATTTTGTTGATTTCTCACTTGGTTTTGATTATTCCACTTATTATTTCTAGTTTGCTTTGGTCCATCTTCATTCACGCGACGATTATCACGTGATTTATTTGGACGTACTTTTTTACGACGTGTATCTTGTACTTGTGCAGTTGGAGCTGATTGGGGAGCCACTGGTGCTGGTTTTGGAGCTGGCTTAGTTTCAGCTACGGCCTTTTGAACTGCTACTTCAGCTTGTTGTTTTTCTTTTCTTGCCTTTTCCTGTTCTTTTGCACGGCGTTGCTCTGCAGCTTTTTCTTCACGGAAACGTGTTTCACTTTGACGTGAATACTCTGCGTTTTGCTTTGCCTTCAAGGCTGCTGCACGCGCTTTTAAGTCAATGCGCGGACCTGCCTGATTATTTCGAGCATTATCTCTACGGTTATTTTGATTCTGATCATTACGCAGTTTCCCTTGGAAATTACGGTCATGATTAGTACTGTTATCGCGATTTCCTTTGTTATGGTCCCCTTGACCATTTCCTTTTTGATTGCGACGATCATTATTGTGACGCTTACCTTGATCGTTTCCTTGTTGATTTCGGTTACGGTTATCTCGTCCCCCACCGTTTTTACGACGTTCTGCTTCTGCCTTGGCACGTGCTTCTCGTTCGGCCTTAAAATTACGGCTTTTCGGTTTTTTCAGAGCCACAGAGGCTTCTTTGACTTCAGCCTTTGATGTTTCTTTAGCAGGAGCTGATTTTGCAACAGATGCCTTATCAACCTTAGGCTCTACCTTCTCCTCTTTAGGGGTTGGTGTCGCTTTAGGTGCTGGCTTACTTTCATCCTTGGCTGTACCCGCTTTTAAACTTGAAGTGATACGATTAGCATCTGCTTCTTCAACTGATGAGGAGTGGCTCTTAACAGAAAGGCCTAGTTCCTGAGCTTTCGCAACAATAACCTTGCTTTCTACACCAACCTCTTTTGCGATTTCATATAATCGTTTCTTTGACACGTGATGTCCTCCTATTCTTTATTCCATAAGAGTCCTCATTTTCTTTGAAAATCCAGCATCTACTACAGCAACCGTTTTCCTTGGTTTACCAATAGCCATGCTTAATTCCAGTGCGTTAAACACTGTGGAGACTTCTATATTATAGTAGTTACATTTATCAGTCGTCTTTTTAGTCACGTTACTACCAGCATCATTGGCAAGAAAAACTAGTCTCGCCTGCCCTGATTGAACTGCCTTGATGACAAGTTCTTCACCAGAAATAAGCTTCCCAGCTCTTTGTGCTAGTCCCAACATATTTGACAATTTTTCTGTGTTATTCAAGACCTAATTCTCTTCTTTTGACCTTGTGATCCACATAAGCAATGAGTTCATCGTAAAAACTTTCGGGAACATCCATGGAAAAACTATGGTTGAAAACTTGTTTCTTTTTAGCTTGTAGGGCTTCCTCATTATCCAATTTAATGTAGGCGCCTCGCCCATTTTTCTTTCCTGTTGGATCGATGAAAATTTCACCATCTTTAGTTTTCACAATGCGGAGCAAATCACGTTTATCGATGATTTCTCCTGAGACAACTGATTTTCGTAAAGGTATTTTTCGTGTTTTAGCCATCAAACACCTCTATTTTCTTCTTATTCTGCTTCTGGTGCTTCTTCCGTTGTTACATCTACAGGTGTAGCTTCTGCAACGATTTCTTCGACAACTTCATCTACTTCAGCCTCAGCTTTCTCAGCTTCTAGTGCTTCATATTCAGAAGCTGACTTGATATCAATACGGTAGCCAGTCAAATGCGCTGCCAAACGAACGTTTTGTCCACGACGACCAATTGCAAGAGACAATTTGTTATCTGGTACAACTACTGTCGCACGTTTGCTATCATCTTCGTCGAAGAGAACATAGTCCACTTCAGCTGGTGCAATAGCATTGTAGATAAATTCAGCTGGATCTTCCACCCATTGAATAACATCAATATTTTCCTCAACAGGAACCTCAATACCTGTCTTAGCATCCAAACGTGTTGGGTGGAAACGGCTGACAACTTTCTTGATGTTGCTTCCACCACGACCGACGATAGTACCAATAGCATCAACATTCGGATTATGGCTGCGAACAGCAACCTTAGTACGATCACCTGCTTCACGGGAAACGCTCATGATTTCTACAGTTCCATCAAATACTTCCGGAATTTCTTGTTCCATGATGCGTTTGATGAATTCTGGATGGCTACGGCTCACAAAGACGTTAACACCTTTAGGATTGTTTTCAACTTTATAAACATAAACATCGATAACGTCGTGTGACTTAAAACTTTCACCAGGAATTTGATCTTGGCGTGATAATTGAGCTTCGAGCGTTCCAAGATTAACATAAATGAAACGTTGGTCAAAGCGTTCAACTGTTCCTTGCATGATTTCACCTTCATGTTGCTTATACTCATTATAAGTAATCTCACGCATTTGCTTACGCATTTTTTCCATAATCGTTTGTTTAGCAGATTGAGCTGCGACACGACCAAATTCGTCGACTGACTCTTCAAAGCGAATCTTGTCACCAAGTTCGTAAGCTGAACTAATAGCAAGCGCATCTTTCAAGCTGATTTCCAAACGACTATCGAAGACTTCATCTACAACTTCACGAACGGTAAAAACTTGAAAATCACCTGTTTTTTCATTGAATTCAACAACTGCTGATTCAGACTGACCATAACGACGCTTGTAAGCTGATTTAAGTGATTCAACCACAGCATCGATGATGTCTTCCTTGTTAATGTGTTTTTCTTCTTCCAAGACACGGAAGGCTTCTAGCATTTCTTTGCTCATATTCTTTGTTGTTTTAGCCGTTAAGGGCCAAAACTGGCATCCTTTCTTTATTTACACTAAGAGTTTTAGAATTTGACTGCCAAACGAGCTTTAGCAACTGTTTGATAGGGAATCTCAACAGTCTTATGGCGAGTCTTATCAAGATAATCAATTGTTAGAGTTTCGCCATCGAAGGCCAACAAGTCGCCTTGGAAAATCTTGATTTTATCAATAGCCTTGTAAAGGCTAACATTGATATACTGACCAACAGCATTCTTCAAAGCTTCTTTAGTCTTCAAGGGACGCTCTAATCCAGGGCTAGACACTTCCAACATGTATTGATCCGGGAAAGGGTCAGGCTGAATAGTATCCAAGAGAGGGCTGATAATTTCAGTCAGGTCTGCAGTATCTTCTACAGTAATTCCACCTGGCTTATCAATCAAAACGGACAAAATATAGTCACTGCCAATATTTTCATACTCGATATCGACCAATTCGTAGGGGTCAGGAATTGCTGGAGCTACGACAGCCGTCACGAGATCAATAATTTTTTGCGACATTATGACCTCCTTACACACACAAGAGACGAAGTTTCTACTCCGCCTCTCTTTCGTTATTTCTTCATATTATAGCATAGCTTAAAAACTATTGCAAGTAATAATCATATGACAGCCAAAAGGCTGGGAATCTCTCAACAGTTCTATTGTGCTGCTGGAACCAAGTTATAAGTAGTTACACCTGAACCATTATAATTAATTGTAGGGGCTGTTGTAGCTTGGTCCTGAACATAATTACTAGTATTCTCAGTGTAGCTATTGCCGTAGGTGGTACCTCCATAGTAGGTACTTACTGATCCACCACCTGTTGCCTCAGATAGTCCAGCCTCATAACTTCCAGTAGAGTTAACGAAATCATCTGAAACATAGCTAGAAGTCCCAAAATCATTGAGTACCAAACTAGTCTTAAGTTTAGATTCAGAAACTCCCTTCTTGCCAACTTCCTTCTTAATACGGTTTTGGACCTTAAGAATATCCTCAGTTGAGGCTACTTGGTAGCTTCCACCATTGATCATTGCATCCGAACCAGCCAACTGGTAAGACTTGATATTTTTAAGGGCCTCACTATAACCCATCAAACCACGCAGAGTAGTGCTATCACCAAGATTGATACTTGTTTGTACATTCGAACTGACAGCAGACAAAATTTTCTTATAAGAACCTATCGAGTCCATCTTCAAGAGCTTAGCCACAATCTTTTGAATAACCTCACGTTGACGTTTTTGACGACCGTAATCACCATCGGGATCATCATAACGCATACGTGAATACACTAAGGCCTGTTCTCCATTGATTTTATGGGTTCCAGGCTCTACTTTCGCCTGAAATTCTGGTTCATTTTCTGCAATCGAAATTGGGAAATCAAAATGGTTCGTTACCTCGATACCACCAACGGCATCCACCAAATCAATCATACCATGCATATTAATCAGCGCATAGTAGTCAATATCAATATCTAAAACCTTTTGAATGGTTGAAATAGCTAAGTCAGCCCCACCCTCAGCATAGGCTGAGTTTAGTTTTGCTTCACCCGATCCCTCAACATCTGCCAAAAGGTCACGTTCCAAACTGGTCATGGTAGTTCTCTTAGTCTTAGGATTCACTGTTACCAAAATCATAGTATCAGAATTTCCTTCCCAGGTTTCCTTACGTCCTTTGGATCCTGTATCCACCCCCATCAAAAGAATAGTTATAGGCTTTGTCTGTTGAATAGCCTTACTATTCCCTGACGTTACCTTTGATACTCTAAAGGTTTTTGACAATTCTCCTGTAGCATAATTATAAGTTGTCGTTAGATAAATACCAGCAGCTACTACTGTGGTGGCAAGAATTGCCGACAACATCAATAAAATTTTTCGTCCAAGTTTCATGTTTTTTCCTAATCTATGAGTTTAGCCATCAGGTAAACATCTAGAAATTCTCCATTTTTAGTTCTGGCACCACGTTTCTTAGTGCCTTCAATATCAAATCCAAATTTTTGATAGAGATGTACCGCCCGTTCATTACGTGCTTGAACAGTCAACTCTAAGCGACGGATAGCAGGTGTATTGACTGCCCAGTCAATCATTGTTCCCATAAGAAACTGACCAATACCATTGCCCCAATAAGGTTTAGCAACCGCAATGAAAACATCACCGATGTGACTGGTCTTCGTGTCTTGATTAGAAGTAACATTACAAACACCAATAACCTCATGACCCAATTTTGCGACTAAGCAAATCTCATTTGGGACACTCTGACGGCTATCAATATAAGAGGCTAACTGTTCGCCATTCAGTACAGAGCTCCTATCATCCTGAGCCAAAAAATCTGACTCTAGAGTTACCGTCTCTAGTAATTGTGCTAAGGATACGGAATCCTCTCTTTGGGCTTCCTCAATGACTAATTCGTACTCAGCCATTTACCATCTCCTCCTGGATTTCTTTACTTCTAGGACCAAAAGATTCCAGAAGCAGTTGACGTCCATCACCATGATGAGTTATCGAAATTAAGAGATAATCTCCCAGGAGACTTTCATCTAAGAGTTCTCCCCACTCAATAATCGTCACACCGTCACCGTATAGAAAATCATCTAAGTCAATAGAATCTGGATCATCACCAATACGATAAACATCTAAATGATATAGCGGCAAACGCCCCTCATATTCTCTAACAATAGTATAGGTTGGGCTCTTGATCATCTGTGAAACATCCAAACCTTTAGCAATTCCCTTAGTTAAAGTGGTTTTACCAGCTCCCAGATCACCTGATAGAACAATTATATCTCCAGAATTGAGCAATCGACCTAACTTTTGCCCTATACTAATCAATTCCTCTTCATTTTGACTGTAAATCATGTTTTCATTATATCAAAAAATAAAAATCTGGACTATAGTCCACTGTAAAAATCCATAAAAGCTTATAAATACTAAGATAGCAAGAATAATTTAGATATAACACCCTGTCTTAATTTAATACTTTCTTACATTAAATTAAACCTCCATAAAGTTAATATTTCTAACAAGATTTCAATCTTAACTTAAAACAGTCGTGAAAGTAAACCTCAAATCATCACTCGTAAAAAACTAAAAAAGCCTGACAAAAGGACAGACTTTTAACTTTCAAGCTTTAGAACACAGCCATACTGATGAAGTTAAGGATAAACAAGATATCCAAAATCCACATAATAAAGTGGACATCCTTAGCTTGACCTTTGACGACTTTGACCAAAGTATAAGTAAGGAAACCAGCTGCGATACCATAGGTAATGCTATATGAGAATCCCATGAAAATAGAAGTGAAGAAGGCAGGAATAGCTTCAGACAAGTCTTCCCAATCGACACTCTTAAGGTTAGAGAGCATCATAACACCTACAATAATAAGGATAGGCGCTGTGGCAGCATTAGGAACGATTGATACCACTGGACTAAAGAAACTAGAGATGGCAAAGAGTACAGCAACCACAAGAGCTGTCAAACCAGTACGTCCACCAGCACCAATACCTGCTGCAGATTCAACGTAAGTTGTAACATTTGAAGTCCCTGCAATGGCACCAATACTTGTACCGACAAGGTCAGAGTAAAGAGCACGGTCAAGAGCTTTTGATTCGTTGTTATCACCTGTTGAAGCAATGATACCAACCTTCTCACCAGTACCAATCAAGGTACCGATAGTATCGAAGATATCAGTCAATGAAAAGGCAAGAATAGCCATAAAGACACCAGGCAAACGAGAAACATCTGCAAAGAGCAATCCCAATCCCTTAGATCCAAGCGCTGCACCAAAGACCTTACCAAGATCTTTAATAGATGATGTCAAGCTAGCTGCGTGCCAGTCAATGTTTCCAAGATCAACGACACCAGCAAAAATAGCAATGATAGTCGTTACAAGGATTGAAAGGAGAACACCTCCACGAATACCTTTAACAATAAAGAAAATCGCAATCGCAAGACCAATCAAACCTACAATTACAGTTGGATTATTGAAGGCAACCAAACCTGGTGTAGCTGACGATGAAGCCGTAATTGAAGCCTCGGCCATATCAGCACCTTTACCTGCTACAGTATAGGTATGTGGATTAATTGAGAATTTCAAGAAACCAGCATTTTTAATCCCAACATAGGCAAGGAAAACACCGATACCTGCTGAAATAGCAGATTTAAGAGCTGTTGGGATAGACTCAATAATCATCTTACGTACTTTCGTTACCGTGATGATTAATGAAATAACACCACATAGAAAGACCATTGCTAAGGCCTCTTGCCAAGTGTAACCCAAAGAAAAAACCACTGTGTAGGTGAAGAAGGCATTAAGCCCCATACCAGGCGCTTGGGCGTATGGTAGGTTAGCATAAAATGCCATCATCAACGTCCCTGCAACCGCACCAATAATTGTTGCTAAGAAAACACCTTGTGCAGGCATTCCTGTTTGGGCCAACATCGCTGGGTTAACAAAGAGGATGGATGTAAGACATGGCAAAGAAAGTTGTCAATCCGGCAGTCACTTCTGTGCGGACGTCAGTACCATGTTCTTTCAATTTGAAAATCTTTTCCATGAAAGTTTAGACTCCTTAGTAAAAAATATTGTCAAAATCCGAATAATTTCGGAACATTCTCACGTAGAATGTAACATTACTATTCTACATAAAATTATTTGACTGTGCAAGGTTTATTTCCTGAGACTTTTCTTATGAAAACCCTAACGTTCTTAGAAAACTCTTTCTCAATCACCAACAAAGGATAGATTTTTGCTATAATAGGAACATGACAAAAAAATTGATTGTACTAGATCTTGATGGAACGCTCTTGCGCCCAGATGGAACTATTTCAGAATTCACACAAAAAACGATTAAAGATGTACAAAATAAAGGACACCAAGTTGTTATTGCTACAGGTCGTCCTTATCGTATGGCTATTGACCATTACAAAACACTAGGGTTAGAAACACCACTCATCACTTTTAATGGCTCCTTGACCAATCTTCCAGACCAAGACTGGGCCTATGAGCATTCGGTTAAATTAGACAAAAAATATCTGATTAACCTCTTACAACGACATGATGAGTTAGAGATGGATTTTCTGGCTAGTGAATACCGAAAACACTTCTATATCTCTATGAATCACCCAGAGCGTATTCAACCACAACTCTTTGGTGTTGATAAAATCATTGAGGCTATGCGTTTGGAACCAGCAAAAATTACACGCAACCCAAATGCTCTTCTTATGCAAACTCGTCACGAAGATAAGTACCAGCTAGCCGATGATATCAAGAAAGACTTCAAGGAAGAAATTGAAGTTGATTCTTGGGGTGGCCCACTTAATATTTTAGAGTTTTCACCTAAAGGTATTAACAAGGCTTATGCCCTAAACTACTTACTTAAGGTTATGCGCAAATCAACGGATGATTTGATTGCCTTTGGGGACGAACACAATGATACAGAGATGTTGGAACTTGCCAAGACTGGTTATGCCATGAAGAATGCTAGCTCTGTCCTTCTTCCCCACGCTAATGAACAAATTGAATGGACTAATGAGGAAGACGGCGTTGCTCGCAAACTTCAGGAACTACTTTTATAAACAAGAAAAGACACCGAAAATTTCTTCGGTGTCTTTTCTTCTGATTAAGGTAAAATAGCCACTGCACGCACTGGGGAACCTGTCGCCTTGTCCCAGTGTGGAAATGCAATTGAAATCAAAGCACCAACAGCTGGAACTTGATCCAATTGATTCAAGACTTCTACCTGATAAATGTCTTGTTCCAAGAGGTAGTATTCGTTAACCAAACCATGTTCTGCTGCTGGAATACCGGCATCTGTGTCAAAAGTCTCATGCCCCACTGCCTTGACATGACGCTCATGGATTAAGAATTCCAAAGCTTCGTGGCTCCAACCAGGACTTTGCTGAACACCATTCTCATCAAGGTTGCGCATGGCATCTTGATCTGGCCAACGCTTCGACCAATCACTACGAAAAGCAACAAAGGCTCCTTCTGTAATTTTTCCATGCTCTGCTTCAAAGTCTAAGATATCTTGTTTGTTCAAGATAAAGTTTGGATTCTCAGAGACTTCTTTAGACTTGTCGATAACATAAAGTGGCAAAAGGAGATCCTTGAGGGCAATCTCATCTAGCCAGCGACCTCCTTCGACAAAGTGAATAGGTGCATCAATATGAGTTCCGTATTGACCAACCACTGTAAATTTTTGAACATGGAAACCATCTTTTAAGGTAAAAAGGTCTTCTTGTTTCAAAGCAGGGAGGGCTGGAAAATGTGGACTTTCCGCATTAATTTTGTGGGTCAAGTCGACCCATTTTTTGGATTGCAATTCATTATAAATACTTAGTCAATCTGACATAAGGAGGTCCTCTTTTCTTATAGATTTAACCTTAAATAGTTAATTGAAGCAATTATAGCAGTTGTAACTACGCATTACAAGCATTTATCTGATTTCCCCTTAATCCCATTTTCTCTATTTAGATATATCTTTAAACTATATCTAAATTCTTTTATCTGAAAAGAAAGTATATTTGCAAGAATTTGATGTTTTTTTCAATTTTATGATACTTTTGTTACGAAACTATTGACAAACCAATGATAACGCTTTATAATTAGATTGTTCTAATTTTCGAGGGGCTAAAAAATATTGTTGTCATTTTCATGTCATGAATGATAATATCAATAATCATTTTTCTATTCCTAAGAAGCAATATATAAAAGGAGGAGAACACGAATGGGTATCGGTATTATTATTGCCAGCCATGGTAAGTTCGCTGAAGGAATCCACCAATCAGGCTCTATGATTTTTGGGGACCAAGAGAAAGTTCAAGTTGTGACTTTCATGCCAAGTGAAGGTCCTGATGATTTGTACGCTCACTTCAACAACGCCATTGCACAATTCGATGTTGATGATGAAATTCTTGTTTTGGCTGATCTTTGGAGTGGTTCACCATTCAACCAAGCTAGTCGAATCGCTAGGGAAAATCCAGATCGCAAGATTGCTATCATCACAGGACTTAACTTACCAATGCTAATCCAAGCATACACTGAACGTATGATGGATGCTAACGCTACTGTAGAGCAAGTTGCTGCTAATATCATCAAGGAAGCTAAGGCTGGTATCAAGGCACTTCCAGAGGCGCTAAATCCAGCTGAGGAAACAACTGCAGCTCCTGTAGAAGCTGCAGCACCTCAAGGAGCTATCCCTGAAGGAACAGTCATCGGAGATGGTAAACTCAAGATTAACTTGGCACGTTTGGACACACGTCTCTTGCATGGTCAAGTAGTAACTAACTGGGTACCTTATTCTAAAGCAGACCGTATTATTGTTGCTTCGGATGACGTTGCCAAAGATGAGCTTCGTAAGGAATTGATCAAACAGGCTGCACCAAACGGTATTAAAGTAAACGTTGTTCCAATTCAAAAATTAATTGATGCTTCTAAAGACCCACGTTTTGGAAATACACATGCGCTTGTCTTGTTCGAAACTGTTCAAGACGCACTTCGTGCTATCGAAGGTGGCGTGCCAATAAAAGAACTTAACGTTGGTTCTATGGCTCACTCAACTGGTAAAACAATGGTTAACAACGTTTTGTCTATGGATAAAGATGATGTTGCTTGTTTTGAAAAATTACGTGACCTTGGCGTTGAATTTGACGTCCGTAAGGTTCCAAACGATTCTAAGAAAGACTTGTTTGAGCTTATCAAGAAAGCTAACGTTCAATAATCTTCATTCGGATAAATTAGTTGATAAATTCAACTAACGACAACTCAATAGAAAAGGAATTATAACCATGTCAGATATGTCAATTATTTCTGCGATTTTGGTCGTAGCTGTTGCCTTCCTTGCTGGTCTTGAAAGTATCCTTGACCAATTCCAATTCCACCAACCACTTGTTGCATGTACCCTCATCGGTGCTGCCACAGGTAACCTCACTGCAGGTATCATGCTTGGTGGTTCTCTTCAAATGATTACCCTTGCTTGGGCAAACATCGGTGCTGCCGTAGCTCCTGACGTTGCCCTTGCATCTGTTGCCGCTGCCATCATTTTGGTTAAAGGTGGTAAATTTACAGCTGAAGGTATCGGTGTTGCGATTGCAATAGCTATCCTGCTTGCAGTTGCAGGTCTCTTCCTAACTATGCCTGTTCGTACAGCATCTATTGCCTTTGTTCATGCTGCAGATAAAGCTGCAGAACACGGAAACATCGCTGGTGTTGAACGTGCATACTACCTCTCTCTCCTTCTTCAAGGTTTGCGTATTGCTGTGCCAGCAGCCCTTCTTCTTGCCATCCCGGCCCAATCTGTTCAACATGCCCTTGGCTTGATGCCTGACTGGCTCACCCATGGTTTGGTTGTCGGTGGTGGTATGGTCGTAGCCGTTGGTTACGCCATGATTATCAATATGATGGCTACTCGTGAAGTTTGGCCATTCTTCGCCATTGGTTTTGCTTTGGCAGCAATTAGCCAATTGACACTTATCGCTCTTTGTGCCATTGGTGTTGCCATCGCCTTCATCTACCTCAACCTTTCTAAACAAGGTGGCGGAAATGGTGGCGGAAATGGTGGCGGAAATGGTGGCGGAACTTCATCTGGTTCAGGCGACCCAATCGGCGATATCTTGGAAGACTACTAGGAAGGGGTGCTCTCATGGCTGAAAAAATTCAATTATCTCAAGCGGATCGTAAAAAGGTTTGGTGGCGCTCACAATTCTTGCAAGGTTCATGGAACTATGAACGTATGCAAAACTTGGGTTGGGCTTACTCACTCATTCCTGCTATCAAAAAACTTTATACTAACAAAGAGGACCAAGCCGCAGCTCTTAAACGTCACTTGAAATTCTTCAACACTCACCCTTACGTAGCTGCTCCTATCATGGGGGTTACCTTAGCTCTTGAAGAAGAAAAAGCTAATGGTACTGAAATCGAAGATGCAGCTATCCAAGGGGTTAAAATCGGTATGATGGGGCCACTTGCCGGTATCGGTGACCCTGTCTTCTGGTTCACAATTCGTCCAATTCTTGGTGCCATTGGTGCTTCATTGGCACAAGCTGGTAACATTGCTGGTCCACTTATCTTCTTCATTGGTTGGAACCTTATCCGCATGGCCTTCTTGTGGTACACTCAAGAACTTGGTTACAAAGCAGGTTCAGAAATCACTAAAGACATGTCTGGTGGTATCTTGAAAGATATTACTAAAGGGGCATCAATACTTGGTATGTTCATCTTGGCCGTCCTCGTTGAACGTTGGGTATCTGTCGTCTTCACTGTAAAGCTTCCAGGTAAAGTTTTGCCTAAAGGTGCTTATATTGAATGGCCAAAAGGATATGTTACTGGTGATCAACTAAAAACTATCCTTGGTCAAGTCAACGATAAGCTTAGCTTTGATAAGATTCAAGTCGATACCCTACAAAAACAATTGGATTCATTAATTCCAGGTTTGACGGGACTTCTCCTTACTTTTGCATGTATGTGGTTGCTTAAGAAGAAAGTTTCACCAATCACAATCATCATCGGACTCTTTGTAGTTGGTATTGTTGCAAGCTTCTTCGGAATCATGTAAAAAGAGCAAGAGTTTAGCAAAGCTGAACTCTTTTCTTATGCTATAATAAAAATACTACAGTCAAAAAGAAAGATAGATATGGCACAATCATTAAACAAAACAGTTGAATTACATACAACGGGTGTTTCCTACATGGCTATCGGAGGAAAGGTCGGTAAATTTCTAATCGGAGATATGGCTCTTGAATTCTACCCAGATGTCAATGTCGAGCAATATATTCAAATCCCTTGGACCAGCATCACTCAAATTGGTGCAAATGTATCAGGAAAGAGGGTTAGTCGTCACTTTGAGATTCTAACAGACAAGAGCAAATTCCTTTTTGCCTCAAAAGATTCTGGGAAGATTCTAAAGATTGCTAGGGAACATCTTGGCAATGAAAAAGTTGTTAAATTACCTACTCTCATCCAAACCATAGGTGCTCGTATCAAAGGTTTATTTGCCAAAAAATCATAATTTTTGTATAATGTAAAGGACGGATAAGTAATAGCTAGACCTTTCCAGAAAGCCTGCGGTTGCTGTGAGCAGGTAGGGTTGACCTACGAAATTCTACCGTTTCTAATAATTAAAAACATAAACAAGTGCACTCCTGTGAAGTTGGATGGAACCGTGGCCCATGTCACTCCAACACTTTTACTGGGTGTTTTATTTTTTGGAGGAACTTATGTTAGATGTAAAACGTATTCGTAACGACTTTGATGCCCTTTCCGAAAAATTGGCTACACGTGGTGTCGTTGCTGAGACTTTAAATGAACTAAAAGAGCTTGATGTTAAACGCCGTGAGCTTCTTATCAAATCTGAAGAACTCAAAGCTCAACGTAATATCGCTTCAGATGATATTGCTCAAGCTAAGCGTAACAAAGAAGATGCTTCAGAACAAATTGCAGCCATGCAAAAAGTTTCTGCAGAGATTAAGGAAATTGATGCCGAACTTGCTGCTATCGATGAAAAGCTTAACACTATCATTGTGACACTTCCAAACACACCAAATGATTCTGTTCCAATAGGTGCTGACGAAGATGAAAACGTAGAAGTTCGTCGTTGGGGAACACCTCGTGACTTTGATTTTGAAGTTAAAGCTCACTGGGATTTAGGGGAAGATCTTGGTATTCTTGACTGGGAACGTGGTGCAAAAGTTACAGGTTCTCGTTTCCTTTTCTACAAAGGTCTCGGAGCAAGATTGGAACGTGCAATCTACAACTTCATGTTGGATGAGCACGCTAAAGAAGGTTACACTGAAATGATCACACCTTACATGGTTAACCACGACTCTATGTTTGGTACTGGTCAATATCCAAAATTCAAAGAAGACACTTTCGAACTTGATGGTACTGACTACGTCCTTATCCCAACAGCCGAAGTTCCTTTGACCAACTACTACCGAGGTGAGATTCTTGACGGTAAAGAATTGCCAATCTACTTCACAGCCTTGAGCCCTTCATTCCGTTCAGAAGCTGGTTCAGCAGGTCGTGACACACGTGGTTTGATTCGTCTTCACCAATTCCACAAGGTTGAAATGGTCAAATTCTCAAAACCTGAAGACTCTTATGATGAATTGGAAAAAATGGTAGTTAATGCTGAAAACATCCTTCAAAAACTTAACTTGCCATACCGTGTCATCACTTTGTGTACTGGCGACATGGGATTCTCAGCTGCGAAAACTTACGACTTGGAAGTTTGGATTCCAGCACAAAACACTTACCGCGAAATTTCTTCATGTTCAAACACAGAAGATTTCCAAGCTCGTCGTGCACAAATCCGTTACCGTGACGAAGCTGATGGCAAAGTAAAACTTCTTCACACTCTCAACGGTTCAGGGCTTGCTGTTGGACGCACAGTAGCCGCTATCCTTGAAAACTACCAAAACGAAGATGGTTCAGTAACTATCCCTGAAGTTCTTCGTCCTTACATGGGTGGTGCTGAAGTGATTTCACCAAAATAAATAAATGAGGTTGAGACAATTGTTCCGACCTCGTTTTTATTTTACTTTATACCAATGATGCAGTAGTAAACTGAACTTTTCGTCCACTTTCTAGCTCAGGAGAGACCAAGTTAACCTTGTGGGGCTGGTATTACGAAAGGGATACCTTTGGGTGCTAATTTAAAGTTCTCATTCAAAAAAGAACCTGACTCTAATATGATAAGTCAAGTTCCTCGTATATTTTTGGAGATATAACCCATTACATTTCAGATTATTATATCTGATAAAAACACTAGTAAAATAAATATAAACTTATATAGTTTTACTACTTATGTATCATTATCGATGATTTTGTAGATGGGCTATCATTCCCAACTGTTGAAATGATAAAGTACATTAATGATTCCATCTCAGAAAAATATGCATTTGACATGCAAGCTATTTTACTTGGACACAATTTTGAAGAAATCAAACAGAATGTTCATCAAATATACCGTCGCCAAAAAGACAATCGCTATACGAACTTCTACAAAAATTTCCGATATTTTTACAATACTTGCAAAGAATTGAGTGTTATTAATTGTATTAATTTTGCTAATCATTTTATTAAAAATTGCCAAGTCATCACTATTACAAGCTTCAATACTGACCAAGCTATTAATATTTTTAACTCTTTAAACGGTACTGGTGTACCATTGACTCCAATTGAAGTTATTGTTTCCAAAACAACTGCTAGTGCTGCGGATAGAAAAACATTTGAAAATAATTGGCAGGAGATAGTAGAATGGGCTGACAAGTCAAATCTTGATTTGAATACGTTGATGACACATTATATTTTCACTAAACTATCGCAACAAAATGGTACAGACAGAAGGAATCCCGGAATACGTGCATTCTTTAATAAGAATAAGGAACTTCTTAATGATGATGTTGTCTTTACAGATGATTTGAAAAAGATACTCCATACTTATTTGCTTACTTCAGAAACCTCGATTGGTAGAGTAATTAGCCAGCTAAATGGTAATTTAAAGCCATTTGTGAGTAGCTATCTATTTTCCGAGATGATAGGAGATACATTGAGTACCTGATGCGAATTGGTATCTTAATTGAATTATCAGAGTTATCATACAGTCATGGATTATTCAAACGCTTTCTTGAGAAAATCAATTTGTTGTATAGTCAAGTCGATACATTTTCAACAGAGTCATTAATTGATAAGGTTCGAGAGCATATACGTTTGAATTTTGAATATGAAAATGTTAAACAAACACTTTTAGAGAGTGGAGTCTCAAATGCTCTTATTTATGTGAATGAGTACCTATTTGCAACCGAACATGCTATAAATCTAAAGCTTGACGGAAATATAGACATCGAACATATTATGCCAAAAAGTGGGATTAACAGAGAGCACATCATGCATGATATAGGTGTCGATGATCCGGATGAATTTCGAGAATATGCTGAGAAGTTAGGAAACAAGATTTTACTTGAATCAGAAATAAATCGTGGTATTGGAGATGCTTGGTTTAGAACTAAGAAGGAAAATCATATCTCTAAGGGTAATGGATATATTGGTAGTAAGTTTCCAATAGCTCAGTCTCTCGTGACGTATACCAAAGATACTTGGACTAAAGAGGATATTGATTTAGCTACAGAGAAAGCAGCAAAACGAATAGCAGATTTTGTTTTTGAACTGTAATTTTTTAGTTCTACTTTTTCTAGAAAAGGATAACATTATTGTGCCAATAAAGTGATTACTTATAGAAAGCAGTGGTATTATGAGAATTAGTATTGTTGAGAAAATTGGGGAAAAATTCTATGGTATAGAAAATCATGCGTCAGAATCAAGTGATTTTGCCTCTTTTTGGAAAAACTATTATAAGTATGTCGCTACTGATAATAACTCACCAGTTGGTTCTATTTCGGCTCCAGATAAACATGGTGATTTTAGATATTATACATGCATTTAAATAATAAAGTGTGGTTTATTCGTTCTGAGCCTAATTTTTAAGGAAATAAAAAGACAATAGGTAGTGTAAAATAAGTTGTGTAAACACAAAAAGGAATAAATCCGTTATAGTAG
>OHMA01000227.1_pt1 | contig 35808 bp, 29 predicted proteins | sample 1569171 | NCBI WGS metagenome assembly OHMA01 (sample SAMEA3879580, study PRJEB24766) | human gut metagenome | biome: human-associated habitat; feature: feces | place: USA | collected 1985/1987
TTCTTGTTAACAGCCTTGCTGCACTTATGCATTCAAAGAATATAAAAGATATTTCAGTCAAAGAGCTATGCGAATATGCTAATGTTAACAGAGGCACCTTCTATCTGCATTACAACGATATTTATGATATGCTTGACACTATCGAAAATACATTGATAATCCATCTGGAAAACATTTTTCTTAAATATGATAATATCAATGCCGAAAACTTCCCATATCCGGTTTTTCATGATATATTCCAGCTGATTGACAGCAGCTCTGACCTTATCCTTGCACTAATCGGACCGAATGGTGATATATCATTTATTATGAAGATACGTGAACTATTTCATCATAAATGTATTGAAAACTGGTTATCTTCACATACTCCGAAACTTCTTGCAAACTATGATTATTTCAGTAATTTTCTAGTATACGGCTGTGTCGGACTTATTGAAAACTGGATTGTAACCGGCAAAAAAGAAACTCCTGAGGAGATATCTGCTCTGGTCACAAAGCTTGTCTCAACAGGAGTCACTTCACTTTTATAGTATTCATCAGCTGATTGCCATACAATCATTATTGTGGATAATTAAGTCTCTCAGGAACCGGATTATCAAGCACCTCTTCCTTGAACTTCTTCATATATAACTTGGCAAGTGTAAGGTTATTATCAAGATAGTTACCACAATCTCTTGGTGAATAACCTGGAATCTCGCCTTCATAAGAAAGTACATATTCTGCACCTTCTCTAAGCACCTCAAGTATATCCTCTGACTTAAGGTCACCTGCAAATATCACATAAAACCCTGTACGGCATCCCATAGGTCCAAAATATATAGTTTTATCTGCCCATTCTTTATTATTTCTTAAAAATGTAGCCATAAGGTGTTCTATTGAATGTATGCCTGCTGTATCCATAGGTGCCTCTACATTCGGTCTTGTAAATCTTAAATCAAACGTTGTAAGCACAACATCTCCCTGATAATCTTTTCTTGATACATATACACCTGCTAAAAGATCGAGATGATTAACTGTAAAACTTGCTATTTTATTCATAATTGTTTTAATACTTCCTTTCCATTATATACACCATTCTTCTGTTTTCGCTTGTCACTCTTATAACAAGACATTTTATTCCCATTATAAATTTTGTCAATGTAGAATAGCCATATTCTCTTACCTTAAAGTCCGGATAGTTGATGTGTATCTTCTGTCCAAGTGCTCCAAGCTCAACTCCGTTATCACTTGACTTAACATAATTAACAGCATATTCTGTAACCTTTTCCTTCATATTCTTATCTTCTTTAAGCCGTACAAGAACTGTGTTGTTAAACTTCTTAAGCTCAAGGCTGTTCATCTCTTCAAGAAATGTAGACAATGAACTGTAACCGTAGTTTCTCACATCAAAATCAGAATATTTCTTCTGAAGTCTGCTTCCTATCTCTCCAAGCCCGGTCTGCTTACCCTTATTATCATTTTCCTGAATTATCTCTATAATAGCATTTTCTATCTTTGATTGCTTTATAATATTATTACTTGCTTTTTTCTTAACATGCTTACTATCCGGCTCATCTTCATGCGCCTGTTCTCTTAAAAGTTCAAGATCTGTAAACACTGAACATGCTGCCCTGAACGAACGTGGTGTTTTATTCTCTCCCATACCTATAACATCCATTCCTGATTCTCTTAGGCGGCTTGCAAGTCTTGTAAAATCACCATCCGAAGAAACTATACAAAAGCCATCTACATTATTCGTATAAAGAATATCCATGGCATCTATTATAAGTGTAGAATCTGTTGCATTTTTTCCAACTGTATTGCGGAACTGCTGGATAGGTGTTATGGAATTCTCCATCAGTTCCTTCTTCCATTTGTTAGCCTGCGTACTTGTCCAGTCTCCATATATTCTCTTATATGTTATAACGCCATATTTAGTCATCTCATCCAATATATCTGATATATACTTTGAAGAAATATTATCTGAATCTATAAGCACTGCATATCTTTTATCTTCCAATTATTTTCACCTCTTTCTTCTTTTTCCTCTTTTCTCTTTTTCTCTTTATTTTTGAAAAAATCAGACATTACACTTACATCTGATGTCTTACTACTTTATATTCATCATTGCTCTGGTAGTACGGACATTCTCTGTATTCTGATGTTAACAATCTGGCATAGTCATCCTCATCCATATCTACATCGCATACATATTCTTCCATTTCCTCATCATATACCATATTATTACAATAATCACAGTTATAACGTGCTACTGCCATATTTATCTTCCTCTCCTGTCATCGTATTTAACAGCTTATTTTAATTTATTCTATTCATCGCCTGCGGCCTGCTTATTATTCTCATAAGTATCTAGAAAGCTGTGTTTTTCTCCGTGCTGCTTATATGCAATAACGGTATCCAGATTAACATTTTCAACACTTCTGAATATATTTTTCTCTATATATGGACTTACCTTCGTTAAATCCCTGATAAGCTGTTTTATCTCAGCCCTCTTAGAGCCCTTTCCAGTTCCACCACATGAAGCGCAGCCTTCTGTAAAACGGCATGCACATTGTATAAACTGAAGCTTATTATAGTCCTTCCAGTGAATAATATCTGCCTCCCTTATAAGATACATAGGTCTTATAAGCTCCATTCCCTCAAAGTTCGTGCTATGAAGCTTTGGCATCATAGTCTGTATCTGTGCTCCATATAACATTCCCATAAGAATAGTTTCTATAACATCATCATAATGATGCCCAAGTGCTATTTTATTGCATCCAAGCTCTTTTGCCTTGCTGTAAAGATATCCTCTCCGCATTCTTGCACATAGATAACATGGAGATTCAGTTATATCAACTACCGTATCAAATATCTCTGTTTTAAACACTGTTACAGGTATGTCTAAAATCTTTGCATTGTTTAGTATAACATTATAATTAAGTTCATTATATCCTGGATTCATAACAAGAAAAACAAGGTCAAAGTTATTCTTTCCATGTCTTTTAAGTTCCTGAAAGAGCTTCGCCATAAGCATAGAATCCTTACCACCTGATATACAGACTGCTATCTTATCTCCATCCTGTATAAGATCATATTCGTTAAGTGCCTGTGTGAACTTTCTCCATATAGGCTTCCTGAACTTCTTTACTATGCTTCTTTCTATCTCTTTAACATGGTCTTTTACTTCATTGGCGTTTTCATTCTCATCCTCTTTTATATATTGTGTGAACTTCCACTTAAGATATGCCACAAATCCACCATCTATGCTATATGCCTCATACCCCATCTGTTCAAGTGTATCTTCAAGTTCTTCACTTTTCTGTCCTGAATAACATAACAGATATATAGGAACTTTCTTTGAGTATGTATTAAGAAACTTCTCTCTTCCACTTATATTATCCATCTTGAGGTCATTCATCATATCTTCCCAGAAATACTGGACAGCTGAATCCATAGTTTCCTTATCATATTCTTCTTTATCTCTTTTATCATCATAAAGCTGTTGTACTGTTCTCATTGTAGTTTATAGTCCCCATTTCTTATAGTACATCGTTATTTTGCGTTTTATATCATATTAACATATTTCTTGCACCGATTCTATATTTTTAGTGTTATTGCACCTATATTATTACACCTACATTACATCTGTTTCATACATTTATAATGTTTCAAATGCATCACAAAATATAAAAAGCCTCTGGTCAGACCTTGATATAATCCAGATCTGACCAGAGGACAGCTTTATCTTTACCTGATAAATTCATAATATTTATTATAAGCAGGTCTTTTATATCTGCTGATTTTACAATATACTTCTAACGGCACATCCCATCTGCTTTACCTTGTCTTTCTGCTCCTTACTGAAGTCCACCCATATGCGCTGCATGGCATAATATCTTCTGTCATACATATTAAGATACATGGAAGGCCTGCAGTTATATAAGTTATACATGCGGACAAGTGCCTCAGCATCTGGATATTCCTGCTCCTTTTCATATTTACGATATTTTTTCCTTGGCAGACAAAGTTTTTCGGACATAGTATCCTGCGAATAATGCAAAACTGTTCTTACATATTCCAGCATTGAAAATCCATCCCACTGCTTTAACATATAATCAAGCAGCACATCATCATCGGTTACATTTTTTCCTCTTAATATATCATTATTACGGTAATGCATTATACTTTCAGCAATAATTTTCATAGCAAAAGGCTTACTGCTATCATCATATTCATTCATAATAATATCAAGATCTTCCGTATGCACATCATTCTTACTTCCACACACCAGCTCATCTATGTCTGCACCCAGCTCCTGCAATGCTTTTATATTTTTAAAAGATATAATAATATGCCCATTTTCACGCTTTGAATAATCATCCTGGGATATACCAAGCCTCTTCCCCATTTCAGTCTGATTAAATCCGAGCTTTTTTCTATAATTTTTCATTCTTTCACATAAATCTTCATAATGCATGCTGTCCATTTACTTTATCCTCATAGTAAATTACAGTCCACATAACTGCAGACTTTAATTCCATTTTTTTCCAACATTTCTTATGAAAATTTTATTATATTACCAAATATCCCAAATAGGTCAATAATTGCATAACTCTATCTGTTTTTAACTTTTTTATTATTGATATCAGCTATTCTCTCTAATTTGATATAAATTTAACTAGAAAATTTGACGATATAATTATATAATAAAAAAGAGCTTAATTTAGTTTATCTACTGATATATTTTGATGATATTATGAGCGCAGGTATTCTAATGCCTGCATCATATTATTTTACAATAAATAATACAACTGGAGGTGTTGTTTTATGAAAATACAAGATTTTTGTGATATGAATAAGTTCGAACAGATTATGTCTAACTGGGCTAAAAGTACAGGACTCGCTACAGTAGCTGTCGGATCTGATGGTAAATATATAAGCGACTGCTATAACTTCACTGAGTTCTGTATAGACCTGACGAGAGGTTGTCCAGAAGGCAAAAAGCGATGTGAAAAGTGTGACCGTGAAGGACATGGTGTATATCCTTGCCATGCCGGACTTGTTGATTTTGGTATTCCTATAACACTGGATGATGGTACAGTACTTGGAAGCATAATAGGCGGCCAGGTTCTCCCTGAACATCCTGATGAAAATAAGTTCCGTGCTACTGCAAGAGAGCTTGGAATTGATGAAGATAAATATATAGCTGCACTCCAAAAGGTTAATGTAAAGACGAGTGAAGAAATCCACGCATCTGCTGACCTTCTTGGTGATGTTATCAATATGTTTGTGCGTGCAAGCTATACTTCATACCAGAATTCACATATTCTTTCTGAATTAAAGACCGGCATAAGCAATGCTGCCGAACAGCTGCAGACTGCCAATGATAAAGTAAAACAGATTGATGGTTTTAGTAAACGTCAGAATATACTCGCTCTTAACGCATCTATTGAAGCTGCAAGAGCTGGCGATACCGGAAGAGGTTTCGCTGTTGTTGCTGTTGAAGTCCAGAAGCTTGCAAAAGGTATGGGCGAGGCAAGCGATGATATCAAAAAAGCTATTAATGAAGTTACACAGACTATTACCTCTCTTGATAAAGAATAAAAAATATAGTGATGTCAACTTACGTTGACATCACTATATTTTTTATCTGTCAGTACTCTCAACTTCGCCTGTGAATCCTGCCTGTTCTATCATCTTAATTGTATCATCTATTCCCTGTCCACCTGCTGTAAGGTATCCTGATGCGAATATTGAATCAACCACCTTAAACAATGTCGGTTCTATACCCTTAAAGTATACCTCTCTTCCTGCTGCACATCTTATATCTGACTTAGGTACCATAAGTCTTGCAAGACATAGAACTTTCAGACAGTACTCCTGAGTAAGTCCTGATATATCCCTGTCTGCAAGTCTTGTTCCCTTTATGGGGAGAAGAAAATTAATAGGAACTGATTCTGGATTGATTTCTCTGATATCCATAAGCATGTCCACAACATCACTCTTACTTTCACCCATGCCTATTATTCCACCACAACACATTTCAAAGCCAATATTTTTTAACATATGTATGTTTTTAATCCTTTGATCATATGTATGTGTTGTACATATATTAGGATAAAATGAACGGCTGCTGTTAAGATTGTGGTTAATTCTGTTAAGTCCGGCTTCTTTAAGCATCCTTGCCTGTTTTTCTGTAAGAAAACCTATAGAACAACATATCTGGGTATCATTCTTCTTCATTTTACGGATTCTTTCTGCAAGATCTTCTATTTCAGCATCTGTAAAGCTTATTCCACTTAGTCCTATGCAATGTCTTGCAAGATGTTTTTCATCTACTAGATCATTATCACCATAAAGCTTCTCATCTGATACTCTTCTATACTTTTCTATATCCGCATGTGATTCACATGACTGCGCACAATAGGCACAATTCTGTGAACAATTGCCACTTCTTACATTGGTTAAAAGCTGTATGCTTACTTTCTTTCCTTTGTACTTTAACCTCAATCCATATGCCGTGCTTATAAGCTTATCAAGCTTATCATCCGGCAGATTAAGTATATCAAGAGCCTCTTCCTTCGTTAATATATGCTCTTCGTTCCAATTATCCAACATTTGTTCAATAGCTGTTTCTGACATAATACTTATACTCTCCCTTGTTGTCATAAAATACGCTTATATAAAGCGCTTATATGCTAATAAGTATAAAAGTATGAAAGCTTATTGTCAACTGCCTGGTATTGTAAGTTGACATTTTACACTGTAATCTGATACGAATATGACATCTTTGGTTCTTTCTTCTTAGCTGAAAGATATGTAATAATGTCCTTTCTTGTTATAATACCTATGAATATGCCTCTGTCATCTGTAACTGGAACAAAGTTCTGGTTGGTAATTTTCTCGAAAAGTTCCTCCATAGATGTGTCTACTTTAACACTAGGATAATTTCTTCTGAAATACAACTCATCGACCTTCTTTTTCTCAAGTTCCTTTACATCTATACTCAATCCATTATTCTGGTTAATCCTGCATATATGCCATAAAAAATCGCCTTCTGTTATAGTTCCTACATAACGTTCTTCCTCATCAAGCACAGGTATCGCTGAATAACCATAATAATTCATCTTCTGCAGTCCCTGCCTCAATGTATCATTATTATATATATATGCTACCTTACACTTAGGTTGTAAAAAAAATGAAATGTTCATATTCATCCTCCACTTAACTCTTTTTCCAATACTGCAACGTGCAAACAATTATATGTATATTTTCTAACACATTTTAGTGTAAACATTGTATCATATTAACAAGAATATTCATATGCTATATGTGCACATTTCATATATTTTTAATTATTTTTATATCAGTCTCTTCAATCTGCAGTTTTCAATTCCTTCATCCCAGAAATGTGCATATGTTTTACCTCTTATCTGACATATAATACTTGAGTTCATCGCACCATGTCCAACTATAAGTATATCTCTTCCTTTTGCAAGCTCTGGCTGAATCACTTCATCTAGGAACTGTCCTGTTCTTTCAAACAACTCATCAAGACTTTCAGCTCCCTTATCTGCTATATATCTGTCTGGATTTCTAAATAACACATTTACATTACAATCTGAAATATTGAAACTATTCTGTACTCCCTCATATTCACCAAACCCCATTTCCATAAGTCTGTCATCTATGACAACAGGAACCTGCGTTTTTCTGCCAGAAAGTACTATCCTGGCTGTCTGTTCTGCTCTTTTAAGTGGTGAGCAATAGCATATATCCAAATGTATATCTCTATATTCTTCTGCTGCTTTTTTTGCCATAGCTATTCCATTTTCATTAAGTGGTATATCTGTTCTTCCCTGCAGCTTATGCTGTTCATTCCAGTCTGTTTTCCCATGTCTCATTATATATAACATTCTGTTTATTCCTTTTCTTACTTTCATTATTTATCTCTATTGTGTTGTCAACTGTCTATATGCACATTTAAAATCGTTTTTTCCTGCACACTATACCACACAAAGCTGCAACAAAAATCTAAAAATCCAAAAATCTAAAACTTATTATAACACAAAATAAATAATAAAACAGAATTCTAAGATAACTAAAAAAACATCCGACCAGGTCCTATCAAGCGACCTGGCCGGATGTCTGTTTTATATAATATTAGGAAAAAAGTCTTGTTATTTTATACTAAATCAATCCCATAAGCTTTGGTACTCCAAGTGACAGCTCTGGAATAAATGTAATAAGCATAAGTAATATAATTAAACCAATAAAATAAGGTATAAGCTTAGGTGTTACTTTCTCGATTGATACATTTTCAATACCACAGCCTACGAATAATACAGAACCAACAGGTGGTGTAATATTACCAAGACACATATTGAATATAAGCATTACACCAAACTGGATATCTGTCATTCCAAAGCTCTGTGCGATAGGAAGGAAGATAGGTGTAAATATAAGTATAGCTGGTGTAATATCCATAAACATACCAACAACCAGAAGTATAATATTCATTAATAAGAATATTACAACCTTATTAGTTGAAATACTTAATAATCCGTTACTTATGGCTGCTGGTATTCCAGAATAAGCCATAACGAATGACATAGCTGATGATGCTGATATAAGGAAAAGAATTACTCCTGACACCTTAGCTGATTTCTTAAGTATCTCTACAAATGTCTTAAAATTCATGCTCTTGTATATGATAGAAAGTATGAGGCAATACAGAACTGCAATACCAGCACCTTCTGTTGCTGTAAATATACCTGATACAATACCACCAATAACAATTATTATAAGAAGTAATGATGGGATAGCATCAACAAATATCTTTAAAATACCTACTGACTTATCTCTTCCAACAGCCTTTATGCCTAACTTCTTTGCACCAATGAAGGCGACTATCATACATACAACACCCATCAATATTCCAGGTACATAGCCTGCCATAAACAATGTCGATATAGATACACCACCTGCAACTGTTGAATATACAATGAATGCCGATGTAGGTGGAATAAGAAGTCCTGTTGGTGCTGAGGCTATGTTAGCTGCTGCCGCATAAGCAGGATCATACTTCTGCTCTTTTTCAATGGGACTCATACATCCTCCTATTGCAGAAGCTGCTGCTACTGATGAACCAGATAATGCACCAAAGAGCATATTTGCAAGAATATTAGCCTGTGCAAGGTTTCCTGGAATCTTTCCTACGAATATCTGTGCAAAGTTAATAAGTCTCTTGGCTATACCACCATTATTCATAATATTACCTGCAAGGATGAATAATGGAACTGCTAAAAGCGAAAAGCTTTCAACACCCGAATTCATTTTCTGCATGGTTATGAATGTTATCTGATCCCATGACAGCGTTGACATGGCAGTTACAATTGACGAAGCAATAATACTTACTGAAATAGGAACACCTAAAAACAGAAGTACACCGAATACAACAAATAATATTACTGTAGTTACTGCAATACTCATATTTACCTCCTATTCTACCTTAACACCGGTTAAGTCTTCATATATATTAATAATCTGTGCAACTACTATAAAGATACCTGAAACAGGGGATACCGCATATACAAGTGTTCTTGGAATACCAAGAAGTGCTGAATACTCTGCCCTTGCTGACATTGCCAGCTTAAATCCACCAATTACAAACACGAACACTGCAAGTAAAAGAATAAGTACATCTATAACCAGTAATAATATTTTTCGTTTATTACCTGTGAGCTTATCTTTTATAATAGTGAGTGACATATGGTCTCTTGTAAAGAAAGCATATGCAGCACCTATAAAGGCTGTCCACATAAGTGAGTATTTAACAAGTTCTTCTGTAAATGCTGCTGGTTTGCCAAGCACATATCTTGTAAACACCTGCCATAATACTAACGAAGTCATAAACACAAGCAGAACAACACTTGCTGCTGATAATATCTTATTCATAACATTTTTAACTTTAACAAGTATATTAATCATAGTTACTCTCCTTTCCTTATCTCATCTATTCTGTCAAGTAAAGCTGCAACACCTGTATACTTATTTCTATACTCGGTAACAAGACCTGCTGTTGCATTTCTGAATGCTTCCTTATCTACATCATAAATAAATTCAACACCCATATCCTTTGCCTGTGCTACTGCCTCATCTATTGCCTTATCCCACATAACCTTATGAGACTGTGTAGCATCCTTTGCACACTGCAGTATAATCTTCTGATCATCCGGCTCTATATTATTCCATACCTTTGAGCTCATAACCATAACATCAGGTATCATGGCATGCTCATCAACCGAATACACCTTACATATCTCACCATGCTTACCTGTTGTAAGCGCTGTTTCATTGTTCTCTGTTCCATCTATAATACCTGTTGAAAGGGATGTATATATGTCACCATAGGACATTGCTACCGGTGTTCCACCAAGTGCTGTAAGCATATCCGTCTGTGACTTCATATCCTGGACACGTATCTTGATTCCTTTAAGATCCTCTGGCTTACGTATAGGCTTATCTTTTGTGTAGAATGAACGGGAGCCTGATGTAAAGTATGTTAAGGTTACGAATCCATCATCTTCTGATGACAGGAAGAAATCCTGCATTTTATCAGAATCCATTATTTTATAAAACTCATCAATATTACTAAATATATAAGGAAGACCAAATGTATTATAAGCATCATTATATGTTGCAAGACCTGGTGCTGATACTTTTGTCATAGCAATAACACCTGCCTGAAGCTGCTCAAGATTCTCTGTCTCTGAACCAAGCTGTCCATTAGGGAATATCTTGATTATTATTCTTCCGTTAGTCTTCTGCTTAACCTCTTCTGCGAACTGCAGCATAGCTATATGTACTGTATGACTTTCTGACAAACCATGTGCCAGCGTTAATACCATAGGATTTTCTGCGGTAGCTTCCTTACTGTTTGATACGCTATTTGTTCCACAGCCTGTCAGCCCAAATGAACATATAAGTGTAACTGTAAGCAAAACAGCAATATATTTTTTCATTTTTTTCAACATATTATACCTCATTTCTGTGCACTCATTTTTTATATGTCAGCTCCAGGTCATGTGCATAATAACCTGAAGCTGTGCATTGCACTATTTCTCTTGCTCGTAACAGCCTGCTTTTGCCTGATGCTATTACATTCCAATCATATCAAAGACTTCAAATGATATAAGCACCTGATGGTTTTTCTTTGGATTAGGATACTTTACCTGCACTGATTTCTTAGTCTGGCTGTAATACCATCCAATATCACTCTCCTCATATTTTTTTCTATGAAGGAAATGTGGCACTTCCTTTCCATCAAGCTGTACATAGAATGGTGCTTTCTCCCTATGTATCACATCCAGCTCCATTGTTTCTGCTGTGTTCTCATAACTGCCTTCATATTCAAAATCGATATATGTCTTTGCACCAGCTTTAACACTAATATCAGTTTTTAAGTAGCTGCCATACTTATAATCATTAGTTTTTCCATCATCATCATATATAGTGAATGAAGAATCTATATCTGGTGCCATTATTATATGAAGTGAATCAACCTTATCATTCATAAGATTGTTAAGCTCATTACCAGCCATCGGAATAACAGCTCCACTCTTTATAAACATTGGAATTGAACTTATATCCACAGGTACTTTTATAGTCTGGCCGCCTTCATATTCGTTTTTGGTATAATAATCATAAAAACGTATATTTTTATCTCCTGTATCAGGTAAATATACCTCTCTTATCTCTGCACCCTTTTCTACAACATTTGCTACAAGTAATGAATCGCCCCACATAAAATCCACGCCTTCATTATATGTATTACTATCGTTCTGGAATACCATAAACATTGGCTGCATAATAGGAAGTCCTGTCTTATGTGCTCTGTATTCAAGCGAATAAAGATAAGGAGACATAGAATATCTGAGTTTAATTGCAGTTCTAATATAATCTTTCATGCCACTATACATCCATGGCTCCGTAACTGTATTATCAGTATTTACTGAATGTATTGAAAATCTTGGCATGAACACACCATTCTGCACCCATCTTACAAAAAGCTCAGGCTCTGGTGACTCTCCATAGAATCCACCTACATCACAGCCGTGATTTGCAACGCCAGAAAGTCCCATGCCAAGTATAGTTGCTATGTTATACTTTAAGGCATCCCAGCATGTAAGATTGTCGCCTGCCCACACCTGTGCATATCTTTGTATACCTGCGTGTCCCGAACGGCATACTGAAAATGGTCTTATATTCTCATTATATTCCGTTACTGCCTCATTAGAGAGCTGGCACATGATATTACTCATTACCGGTTTTAGCTCACCAATAGTGCTTCCTTTACCTTCAAAATACACTCTTGCATCCTTATCAACCATAGAATCATATTCACAGTTATCATTCCATACTGATTCACAGCCATACTTTATAAGTCCTTCTTTCAGGTATTCTTTCCAGTATTCTCTTGTCTGCTCTTTGGTGAAATCTACAAATATTCCGGTTCCACCCCACCATGTACCTTTACCGGGTTCATCCTTTATGCTGTCATATACAAACATATCCTTTTTCTTCATATCTTCCAGATACGGATGAACCAGGAGCATTCCAGGTTTGACATTAGGTGAAACAACTATGCCCTTTTCCTTCATTTTTGCAAACCATTCTTCTGGATTCTTGAATCTTTTATAATTCCAGGTAAAGCTGCATCTTTTAATCCCCTGCTCTGTCTCTACTGCACAATATCCTGATGAAAGCTGGAAGCCGTCTACAGGAATTCCTTCTTCTCTGGTAGTATCTATGAATTCCAGTATCGCATCATCACAATCCTTAGGAAGCTCTGGATAATACATTGAAGAACCAAGATATCCAAGTGCTGCCTTTGGAAGAAGTATTGACTTGCCTGTAAGATCTGTATATCTGCTTATTACTTCTCCTATTGAAGGTCCTGCTATAAGAAAGAGATCTATATCTCCGGCATCTGATCTGAAACTTGAGTAACGATGCCAGTAATTTCTCTTTTCACGTCCCATATTAAAGTCACATTCTGCTGTTGTATGATAGAAATATCCAACTGCCTTATGGGTTGAGCCTGAAAGCTTTATATAAAATGGGATATGCTTATACAACGAATCTGTTTCCTTAGGATTGTAGCCCATTGCATCACCAGGAGCCATATTCATATACTTTTCAGCCTTATTAATATCTCCCCCTTTCTCGCCAAAGCCATAAAAGTAGTCATCCGCTTCTATCTGGCTTGTATGTATCCGCCTTTTATTTGAATCCTCTCTATATGCAAGATCTGTAATATCTGCATGTAATAATGTTCCATCTTTATCATATACACATATACGGAATGGACTCTTTTCAATTTCTATACGAAGCTTACTTCCGCAAATAACTGCCTTGTCAGTTCCATCCACAAGCTCTGAGTATGCCACTTCAACTCTTTTTCTATAGCCCTTTAAAAACTCGTCTGTTCTTGAGTCCCATGCTGTCATAGCAAGACTATATGAAGCTTCATCCCAGTCTCCATCAAAGCCGGCTCTTATTCTGATTATTTCATCTGTGAGAAACCATATTCTTATTTCTACTGAATCTGTAATAACCGAATAATAGTTAGTGTTATAGGTTACATTTCCTGCCTTATAACATATTCTCATATTATTTTTTATCTCCTTTCAGTAATCTGATAATCTCTTGTTTATGTTTTGTTTATAATTAATTTATACAACTATTCAATAATTAAAACTATACAGATATTGACAGGATAAATTGGTTTTTTTACATTTCTTGCACTTTCAAATTTTTCGTTGTATACTACTTATAATATATTAAATATAACTATACAGTTGTGAAATGTATAAATATTGCTTTATATAAACAATTATTACACGGTTAATATATCTGGGAATATGTTAAGAGCAGCTTTAGAACAGCTCTTAATAAGCATAGAATTGGAGAAGATTATGAGATGCGCAAAGAAGCAGCGCAAGAACGGAGGATTATTATGATAGATGTAGCACAGAACCTTATGTCACTTGGTGAATCCATAGCTGCAGCACATACGGCCAGCGTCAACGATAATATGATACGTTCGCACTATCACGATTATTATGAATTGTATTTTTTAGATAATGGTGAAAGATATCACTATATAGACGATAAATTGTATAAAACCGAGGCTGGTGATTGTATTATATTCCCACCTCAGACTATGCATCGTTCCTACAGTGAACAAGGATGCACATTTTCAAGGATTGTACTTTATTTCAGACCGGACATAATTTCATCAGATGCCCTGAGGCAGAAGCTTGCAAACTCATACTGTGTATACAAGTCTGATACGGAATCATTAAAAATGTTAAGAAGGCTTATGTACTATTTTCTTGAAGCCCAAAACTCAGCCTCAGCATACAAGCAGGAACAGATGGAAGCACTTGTGAATCTTATAATTATTATAGTTCTTGAAATGAAAGAGAGCACCATTGGTATTGAAAGACATAATAGAACAACGCAGATTATTAACTATATCAACAACAACTACGAACATGACATATCACTTGATGTTCTTGCAGATATGTTTCATATAAGTACTTACTATCTTTGTCGTGAATTTAAGAAAAATACTAACCGTACTGTTGTTGACTATATAAAACACACGCGCATAATGAACGCAGAACGTTTATTCAAGGAAACTGATAAAAATGTCACCGAGGTTGCAACGCTGACCGGATTTTCCAACCTCACACACTTCAACCGCGTTTTTAAAGAAATAGCCGGAGTTAATCCTTCACAGTACAAGAAGTTACATACAAAGAATTAATTACTCCTGATTAAAAAGCCTGTCATATGACTGTTCGAAATCATCTAGTAATTTATTTATTTTTTCCCGGTCATATAAACCTTGTACCTTCCAAAACATAAGTATGCTGTTGAATTCCTCTTCCCTTTTATCTATAAATCCAATACACATTGGATACATTAGTTTTATATTTACAATTATTGCACTTCAATTCATCCACCCTTTGCTTCCTCCTCGTAAATAAATATTCCATCAAAAAGCCTGTAAAACATTATAACACAAAATTTTTGTCTTATACAAAAAGCTGGAACTCAGATTCTATAAATGAATCAGAATTCCAGCAATTTATTATTTTACTCCATTTTAAATTTTATCTGTAAACTTATTTTTCTTACCAAATACTATTACTCCTGCTCCTCCTATTACAAACATAAGAAGCCATGCTAATGTACGTTTGTCATCTCCCGTACCAGGAGTCTGTTCTTTTACTGCTTCTGCCTTAGCTTCTTTATCCGTATCGGTCGCAGGTGTTATATCTGCTGGTGATGTTGTATCAGCCGGTGGTGTTACATCTGCCGGTGGTGTTACATCTGCCGGTGGTGTTGTATCTTTAAGCTTTGCAATAACAGTCTGTGATTTTTCAATTTCAACAAGCCCATCCTGCCTGATGTAATATCTGTCACAAGCATTACAATACCAGTATTCAATATTTCCTTCATCTGTCATAGTAGCTTCCTTTGCCGCTACTAAATGCAAGTCTTCATGTATACTCATATTGTAAGTGCCATATTCTTCACCACATATTGTACACAACGCTTTTTTCACACAGGTTGCATTTCCTCCTGTATGTCCACACTGATAATTACAAACTTTGCACACACCATTTTCCCAATCATGTGCTTCACTTACTGATACTTCCTTATCGCAGCAGTCATATTTTTTCTGATGTGTTTCTGCTGTCTGTTCCCACACTACCTTGCCGCTGTGATTTGCCAGATTTTTTTCTGTATATTCCTTGCCGCAGTTTTCGCAGACAGCACCCTTTGTACAGTTTGCTTCTCCTCCGCTGTGCACGCATGCATAACCACATACTTCACAAACGCCGTCTTTCCACTTATGACTTTCTTTTTCTAACGTTACTTTACCACAGCAATCATATTTCTTTTCATGCTCTGTCGCGGTCTGTGTCCATTTTTCTGTTCCAGTATGATTATCTGCATTTATTTCTCCATACTCAATATGGCAAATATCACAAACTGCCTTCTGCGTACAAGTTGCGCTTCCACCTTTATGGATACAGTCATATCCGCAGACACTACAATGACCGTCTACCCAAATATGGTCTTCTTCATTAGTAATATCGGCACCGCAGCAGTCATATTTTTTCTGATGTGTTTCTGCTGTCTGTTCCCATACTTCATTGCCGTTATGATTTGCAGGGTTTAATGTGCCGTATTCTGCATTACATTCTGTGCAGACGGCTCTCTTTTTACATGTTGCCTCTCCTCCCGCACAGTTTGCTGTTTCTACTTTTGTACATCCTTCAGTTATACATTTGCGAGTATGCGTACCATTACCGTTTGACTTCCACTCATCATATATATGTTCTGCCTCTGCTGCTTTAACAACCTCACCACATTCACATATTACAGGCGTTGTACAATCGCCATCATCTGTACCGCTATGTTTTGTTTTTGTTGTTGTTACCGTACAGCCGTCATTCTCGCACACCTTCCAATGATTAATATCGTCTTTTGTCCAGGTGGCACTAAACCTATGGCTTGTCTGTGCCGGAAATGTTTGCTGGCAGACAGAGCAGGTCGATTCCTTTGTGCAGTCGCTGTTATTTATTGTGTGGTCTGCATTTACTGTAATAGACAGATAAATGCTATATCCTTCACTATCTGTCAATGCTATTGTCTGTGTGCTATCTGCCGCAGATACAGTATAAGCACCGTCAGCGTCAGGTGTAAGTATTTTATTTCCTGCCATTACCTGTGTATAATCAGGAGAAGTCACTTTAAACTTTGCGTTCTTACAGTACACTCCATTATTTTTAATTCCGTCTACTACTGTATCTGGATTTATCGCTTCATAATAATATGTAACTGTCTGTGTATCTGATGTATACACACCCCTTTTATTGCCTGTTTGACTTAAAAAAGCATATCCTGATGGAATCTTAATATTACCAGGCACCGCATAATTCGTTCCAGGTGTACCCTGAAGTGTAATCGATTCACGTAGCTTCTGCCCACTATCTTTTATCACATAATTAACAATTACTTTTCCTTTGTCTGAGGTTACAGCCACAGCCTCAAAGCTTTCCCTGTCTACAAGAAGCATTGTAGTATATGCAGGAACATTTACAACTGAGCCAGACACTTCACCAAGCGATGTAACTCCTGCACTTTCACCGTTAGCAATAACAACCCAGTCTGTGGCAGCTCTTGTCTGAACCGGAATTGTGATTTCTTTTGCCACATCTGAATCATTATTTAATACTGCCATAGTGTCCCATTCATCAGCTTTGGTACCTGTAAGCACATAAGCTTCCGAATCTGTTATTTCCTGACTATTCGCAAGCGGTGAAAATGCTTTTCGTATCTGCATAAGTCCTCTGTAATATGAGACTACATCTGCGTAATCTGCCGAATCCTTCCATTCAAGGCAACTGCTGCCTGTTTCTTTAACGCTGTTACACATTTCCTCTCCGCCATCCATAAACAATGTTCCCGGCGTGGCATATTTCATTGCTGCTTTCTGCTTATAAATTTTTACGGCTTTTTCATTTCTATCGCCATAAGTACCACCTGTTGTACCAATAATTTCATCATAAACTGAAGTCTTATTCTGCCTTTCTTCTTTGGTATAATTATCTCCCCAGATAACCAGATTGGTATCTTCCTCTGCCAATGATTTCTTTATATCATCCAGCCATTTATTTACTTGAGATGTACCTCTGTATTTCATATTTACACAGTCAATCAAATCCAGCGAAAATCCATCCACATGATATTCCTCTGCCCAATATTTCATGGAATTAACCATATAAATACGGTACATCTTGCGCTCTGTGGCAAACTCATTGCCATATCCAGTATTTGTTGTATACCTGCCTCCAGAATTATTTATTCTGTAAAAAAAGCCCGGAACTGACTTTTCAAGGGAATTTTCCTCTGAAGCATGCGTATAAGGCATCTCCATCACAACAGAAAATCCTGCACTATGAAGTGCCTGAATCATCTCTTTACATTCTTTTATTACAGTCTTGCAGTCCGACGGATTGGAAGCATAACTTGTCTCAGGTGCATTATAATTTAAAATCTCATATTCACTATCAGCCTCATAATCCGCAAACGGTGCAAGCTGTACTGTCGTAACACCGAGCTCTTTCAAATAATCGATACCTGATACAAGCTCTCCCGCACTATTTACTTTTGCACCCTTTTGCGTAAATGCACTATACTTTCCACCAGCCGTCATACCCGATTCAGCATCTGATGAAAAATCCCTGACACTTATCCTGTAAACAGTATTGGCTTTTGTTGAATCAACATATACGTGTCTGTCGCTATCCCAACCTTCTGGCGATATTGTAGAAGTGTCTGTAATATACGAATACTTTCCATCTTCACTGACAGCAACCGAATATGGATCCTGAATATTATATGTTTGTGTTTGATCGCTGTCCTTATGATAAGCATCTGTCGTGGTTATCGTATAATCATAATAATAGTCACCCCAATCACCTATAAGTTTTATAGTCCATATACCATTCCATTCTCCATTTATAAGCCACTTTTCTAATGTATAAGCTCCAATCTTATAGGCATTACTAGTATTACCCGCACCTGCTTCATAAATATTAACTTTTACATATGTTGCCGCAGGGGCCCATAATTTAAAATCTGTTGCATCCTTTTCATATGTCACTCCAAGCTGACTACCCTTATGTGTATTCCCCCAGCTATCTACATATTTTCCATCATAGGCATATTTATCATCTATATCTGCTGCCGCCTGGCTATATGAGCTCTCAGCAATCGTGGGTATCATTTTGCTGTTATCTGCTGAAAAACCAGTCACAGCACTGCTTGAAAATACCATTCCGATAGATAATACTACTGCAGCAAGCTTTTTTAAGTTTGAATACCTCATAAACTCTTCCTCCTTTTATCGCACTTCTTGTATTTTTGACAACATTTTTACAATATTTTTAACATTATAAAACACTATAATAATTGATTCGTAAAACAATTTGTAAAACGATTCGTAAAACGATTATAAAAATACGTTGTATCTTACTTACATCATATTATACAATAAAAGGCATTTAAAAAAATGCCATCTGCGTGAAATGACATTTTTTCGACACGAACGATATAGAATTATAACTTTCTTTTGATTAGATATATTAGACAAAGATTCAAGACAAAACATACTAAGCTCCTTACAACAGGTAAATTCACCAGCGGTAAGGAGGTTGGACGTGCCTCCCTTTATAAAAATTATCAAACAAAAGAAGACGTTCTGCGTCAGTAGGCAGAACGTCTTAATAACGAACTTAATGATATCCGAAGAAATGATGATCCTTCCTTATCGGTTCTTTATGGTATATGACATAAAACGCAATCACACAGATAAAAACTGATAACAACGAACCGGCTGCTGTTGCAAGTCCCATCGGAAACAATGTTGTCTTAAATAGCCTTGATGTCAGATAAACTCCCGGAATACGAACCAGTACAATTGCCAGAATGTTATGTAAGAATGACAATCCGGATTTTCCACAAGCACAGAAATAACCGCTGCAGCTAAAATGAATACCTGCAAAAATGCAGTCAAAAATATAACCTCGCAAATACTGACTGCCAAGCCTTATCACATCTGCTCCATCTGATGTATTTCCATCGGTAAATAAAGCTACGATTGATCCGGCGGTAAATTGAATTGTAATAGTTGCCAATATTCCGAATCCAACTGCAATCAACACAGCATACCTCAGTGTTGCAATTGCTCTTTCTGGTTTATTTGCTCCGATATTCTGTGCCCCAAGAGCTGAAACAGTTGATAACATAGAAGACGGAACCAGAAACAGAAAGCTTATAATTTTCTCTACAATGCCAACGGCAGCTGCATCGTTTAATCCTCTCTGGTTTGCAATAATCGTTATCACAATAAAAGCAACCTGAATCAGGCCATCCTGCACAGCAATTGGAATACCGATATATAATATTTTCCCCATTACCTCACGATAAGGTTTGAAATCTTTCTTACTTAGCACAACACTTTTTCTTTTTATAATAACAATCACTGATACAAGCACACTGATAGCCTGTGAAATAGTCGTTCCAAGTGCAGCACCCGCAGGACCAAGTTTAAGTGCTCCCATAAAAAGATAATCCAATACAATATTTGCAATACATGCCACGGCTATAAAATACATCGGACTTTTACTGTCTCCCATACCTCTGAAAATGGCGCTGATGATGTTATACGCCGTGATAAATGGAATACCAATAAAACAGATTGTCAGATATGTGACCGTACCATTTACAGCCTCCGCAGGGGTAGACATTACTGATACAATAGGGTGTACCAGCATAAGCAGCAATGCCATTCCAACGATAGCAACTCCCATAAATAAAACTATGGTATTACCAACTGCCTTAGATGCCTGTTTTTTATTATCAGCTCCAATTGCCTGTGCAATACTTACTGTTGTTCCCATCGCAAGACCTACAATCATAACAGTAATCATATGCATGATCTGCGAACCGACAGATACCGCAGTTGTGCTTGCTACACCATCATATTGCCCAATAATAAACAAATCTGCCATTCCATAGAGTGTCTGCAAAAAATAGGAAAGCAGATATGGAAGGGAAAACAAAATTACATTTTTGAATACACTTCCAGTTGTAAGATTTTTTTCCATAGCATTTTCCTCTTTCTTATCTGATATGAGCATATCATAAACTCTATATCGGTTGTAGAGTCAATAAACATTTGCAAATTTTATAATTTAATTCTGTATGCAAAGTAGATTGCGATAGTTGTACGCATTATTTCCACCACAATGCTGATTTTCTATATTTTTCTAGCATTACCTATTATCCTCCTGTTTTTACAGATATATCACATCATATAATTATCACTTCTGGTTATTTACTGCATTCCATAATTATCTTCTCACACCTGGCATATCCAAGCTGTGAACTGTTCAGGCACAACGTATAATTACTGGCTTTTCCCCATTTCTGCTCCGTGTAAAAGTTATAATTTGTCATACGTCTTTTATCTGTGTCTGCCATCATTTTGACAGCTTCCTTCTCTTCAACATTATATAAGCCCATGATACGCTGTGTTTTTTCCGGCATATCCCCATGAATAAACACATTTAACACATCATCCCTGTCTTTCAGAATGTAATCAGCATTTCTTCCAACGATTACACAAGGCTCCTTTCCAGCCAACTCCAAAATAACTTTTCTCTGTGCTTTATATACGATATCTTCTACGGACTTTCCTGTAACATCGCGTCCGGAAAATGCATATGCAAATAAACCTTTCTTTGGAGATAACTCAGCATTTTCCTTAATGTACTCTGGTGACAATCCTGACTGTTCTGCAATCTGTCCAATAATATCCTTGTCATAATATGTAATTCCAAGTTTCTTTGCCACTTCTTCACCGATAAAACGTCCACCACTTCCAAATTCCCTGCTGATTGTAATAATTCTTTTAGCCATTTTTTATTCCTCCTTAATTCAAAACATCTACTTTATTCTTTCTGATTCTCTTTAAAAATACATATCCTACCAGACATGAAATAACCTCAGTTATTGGAAATGCCCACCAGATCAGGGAAACTCCCATCTGACCATTTTTAACAAACACAGAAAGAATTTCAGCCAGTGGCAGGATAATGATAAGCTGTCTCAGAAGAGAGATAACCAATGATTCAATACCACCATCTAGTGCCTGAAAAATTCCCTGATAAGCAACATTTATTCCTGCAAACAGAAAGCTTATTGAAATTATCCTCATTGCTCCGATAAAATATTCCCTTGACTGTCCTGCATTAAATAAAGTTGCAAAAGCTCCAGGAAAAATTTCAGTAATTGCAATTCCTAGAATCATTAATACAACTGTATAGATCAGTCCATACCTGATTCCATCCTGAATTCTCTTTTTACTTCTCATTCCATAAGCAAATGCAATAATCGGAGTGATTGCATCTCTAAGCCCAAAGGCAAGGAATAATACAAACTGCTGTACTTTATAGAACAATCCATATGCAGTCTGTGCGGAAGGACTGAATTTCAAAATCAGATTCATCACATATACCATGATAGACATAAGTGCCTGTGCAATAATTGCAGGAAGTCCAATTGCATATATTTCCTTGATTATTCCGCTATCCGGTTTCATATACTTTACATCATGTTCAAATTCCTTATTCAGTTTCATATGAAATACAAACAATAATATTGCAGACGAAACCTGTCCAATAACAGTTGCATATGCAGCTCCCTTCACTCCCATTTCAGGAACCGGTCCAATACCATAAATCATAATCGGATCAAGAACAATATTCACCACTGCACCCACAACCTGACCGATTGTAGAATATAGTGAACGTCCTGTTGCCTGTAAGAGTTTTTCAAATAATGAAAAGAAAATAATTCCAAATGAAATTACGCAACATATTCTTAAGTAGTCTGTTCCCATTGATATAACTTCAGGGTCAATTGTCTGTGATGAAATATATGCCCTTACTCCAAAAAATCCAAACAACAGGCACACCGCATAAATAATCACTCCAAGAAACAAACTATTTCCCGCAACTTTTGCTGCTTTTTTACCATTTCCCTGTCCAAGTGTTCTTGCAAGAAGTGCATTTGTTCCAACACCTGTTCCGATTCCAACTGCTACCATAAGCATCTGAACCGGAAATACCAGTGTAAGTGCATTAAGTGCCGCCTCACTTCCTGATCTCATGTTTCCAACAAAGGCACTGTCTACAATGTTGTAAACCGCCTGCAATGCCATGGATAAGATCATCGGTATTCCCATCTGAACCATGAGCTTATTTACCGACATATCCTTCATCTTGTTACTTTTTGCCATCTTAATCCTCCTTGTTTTGCGAAGCAAAATCCGAACCCCTTGGTGAGGAGAGGATTTAGCCTCCTTGTTTTGCATAAAAAAAGTGTGTACTTACCTCATAAGCTGGACTTACGCTGATAAGCTACACACTTTAAAATGCATTATATATTTTCATAATGTGCGACAGCATGCGCACAAAAAAACGAGCAGCAAAACTGGATTTACGCTAGTCTGCCACTCGTTTACAAATTATTATATTTTTCTTTTTAAAAAATGTCAAACAAAAATTTTCTTGCATTTTTTCTCTTTTATGCATTGTAATAGGCACGAAATAAAGAAACCAAGCCGGATTTTAAAGCGTGAAATCACGAGGAACAGCTTATCCTCACCGATTTCACGCTTATTTTTTTTGCTTGTACAATCTCTTTATAACATTGTTGACAGTATGTTTGTAGCAAAATTATCCGAAACTGCTTTAACTGCGGCATCTTTAGTATATTCTATCCAATTTCTGATGATTGCTGTCGGAGTCGGAACTGCTGTAGGTTTAAATGCCTTACTCTCTCGTAAAATTGGACAACACAAAGCAGAGGAAGCCTGGCAGGATGTCGCGGACATTTACCGCGTAGGACTTCCATCCATTATCATGCAGGCAATCGGAAGCATTATGACTTTTGTTGTAAACAGTATGCTGTTAAGTAATTCGGGCATTAAAAAAGCTGGCATTTACCCCAGCTTTCTTTTATCTAATATATTCAAATGATAAACATTTAATGACAATTATTTGCCTGTGCGGGTTGTTCTGGTTCTGTGGCAGCAGGTTGTTCTTGTTGCTGTGCTGCTACAAACAACACCGAAAATAACTTTTTTCATTCTTTTTTATTTCTATAAACATTATAACTCACTAATTTTAAATTATTGACGTGTTATTTGCACATTATTTTACATTGTAAATATAAGCGTATATTATTAAGTATTTTTACACTAAAATATAAGTGGGTGATTTATATAAAATTTAAGATTAAAAAACAAGAATACGAAAACAGAACATTTAGATTGCCTGTTGAGCTTTTAGAACAGCTTAACAAATTGGCTTCTGATAAAAATATTTCACTTAATCAATTAGTCGTTCAATGCTGTGAATATGCAATAGATAATCTGGATGATTCTGAACAGTAACAAAGCTGGCGGTTATGCCAGCTTTTGTTGTACTATTCTCCCATTTGTTTACAGCCGGTGTCGTCACGCCTAATCTGTTTGCCATCTCCTCCTGCGTCATACCAGCTTCTTTTCTATATTTTTTTATAACAACGCCTATATCCATTTGCTTCATCTCCTGAAAAATTCAACAGCTTTTGTATACTCAGCATATCAGATTCATATAAATTGCACAATTGAACAGTGTTTATTTTTTATTCAATTTAATTAACCAGCAGGAAATGTTGCATGATTAATCTACTGTTTTGGTTGCTTTGATATTTCTTAGGTTGACGGCTAAATACGCATTAGAGATGTCTCCATCCAAATGCTGTTCTAGCAAGGGATTTTTCCCTTGAACCCTTTGTTTATTATATGTGGTGGCGCTTTTTGCCCCCACTTTTTATGTTCTGATTTCATTGTAATCTTGTTTAGATTCCAGATTTCAAAAAAACGGGGGCGCAAAATGGAGCCATTTTTGAATTCCGGGGGCGCTTTTCGCCCCCAAATAGTGAAAGTGGGGGCAACTTTCTGCCCCCACTAAGGAAATATTGCTAAAATACAGTTTAGATTTACCATACACACAAACTGGGATTTATTTTTTACTTGTGGTTATGCGAAGTAACAAGCATCCCATCAAAAATCCAATGAGAGTCCCACAAGTATTCATAATCACATCATCTAACTGTGCAAACCTTCCAATAAATGTTTGCAAAAATTCTATGCCAATCGAAAATACTGCTCCAAGTATAACGCCATTCCACCAATGCTTGTGGATATTTTTAAAAATAAATACTGGCAAAAATCCATATGGAACGAATAGACATATATTCAAAATAGTTGCCGCATTAAATCCATCCTCAAATAATTTAAAACTAATATAACTATCAAGTGGTGAGGATATTCCAAAACTACCACCAATAATTCCTGTAATTTTTAATATTGATACAACTATTAGAATCCATAAGAATTGACATAACCAATTTAAAATCTTAACTTCAATTTTCTTCTTCTGGATAAATTCAATACCCAGTTCGATAATCATAACGCCTGCGAAAATAATAAGTGCCGTTGGAAGGAACCTCACTAATATCCATATTCCAGTCCATATTTCCATTGTAATATAACTCACTATCATTCCTCCATAAATTCCAGTTTATCTAACCACGAAACAACCGACTAAACCATCCCTGTTTTTTCGGCTTGTCTCCACTTCCCTCGCTCTGATCAGTACCGGAGGTAAGCTGCTGCTGTATTGTTCCCGCGTGAAGTGCCTGGGCAGCCTGTGCGGTCTGCTGTGCTGCCACCAGTGCCGAGCTGACTTCCGCCAGCCTTGCATTCAGCTCCCGGATCTGCTCGTCCTTCACTTCAAGCTGTTGATTCTTATGCTCCAATTCACTCTGCAACATGGCAATCAGCGTCGTTTCGGAGGTTTCGCAAGTTTCGCAACTTGGTTTCGCATGTTGCGAAACTTGCTTTCGCTCAATAGCCCCATAATGCTGATATATCAATGTTTTTGTGGTTTCGTCGATTGCGAAACTTGCTTTCGCATCTTTCGCAACATGGTTTCGCCGACACCATGCACGGACTGCCTGCTCTGACACCCCACAATCAACGGCAATTTCCTTAATTGATGCCGCCAAAACTCCATCACCACACTTTCTTCTGAATCACATCTCAAAACAAATCGCTGTGAGATCCCGTCCTTATCAATTTCAAAACTAAGGTCTGCTGAAAAACCTTATAGACCAGCAACCAATCCGGCTCGATGTGGCATTCTCTCATGTCCTTATAATTTCTGGAGTTCGTAAGAGCATGATCCCTATATGCCTCTGGCAGCGGTTTCTCATTGCAGAGCAAAGCAATTACTTCTTCCAGCTTCTTTGGGTCGCAGCCTCTCTTGATTGCAAGCTTGTAATCTCGTTTGAACTGCCCCGTAAATTCTGGCTTAAGCATTAAGCGCCCTCATCAAATCGGCAACGCTATCAAACGGGCCATACATATCCTCTCCCTTTTCAGCCGCTTCCATTGCAGCATAGGTAACAGCATTCGGCTCGTCAACCTTAACCTCAAAGGGAAGGCCATGACACCTAAGTGCCTGGCGATAAAAAATTCCCGTTGCCGTACTCAAATCCATTCCAAGAGACTTAAAGAGAGCTGCCGCCTGCGCTTTCAGCTCCGGCTCCATTCTCAGCGTCATATTTCCTTTAGCCATACATATAGCACTCCTTTCTTCGTCATTCTTAGCTTGCACCATTAGTATATTCAATATCCAGTCTATTTGCAAGTGCATTGCAAATATTTTATGGAACATTTCTGTGAACACAAGTTTTCTATATAGTCACGCCGCAGCGTGCGCATTTAGGGGTTTAAAAAGCCTTAATTTATGCGGTTTCCCGGCCTCAAAAACAGAGGGGGCAGTATCTTTACCCTCACACCCTCAAAAACGGCGTAGAGGCCATTCTGGGGCGTTTACGGCCCCTTTCGCAAATCCTCCTGTATCAGATCGTTCAACGCCTGTGACGGGCGTATTTTAACCGTCAGACTGCCATCTTCAAACCGTATCGCAGGAGGGTCATTCCACCACTTCAATACCGTGTGCCGGCTTAATCCCGTCTCCCTCTCACACTCAATTTTCTTTCCATCTGGGTGCTGACTCCGCCAGTCATATACTCGCTGCTGCGCCGTTCCACTACCAACTTTCCTTCCCTGAGACACTTCCCCAATATCTTTAAGAATAGCGAGTTGTCCTCTCGCAAGCTTCAGATGCTGTTCCTGTTTCCGCCCATTTCTCTTGTTTCTCTCAATACGGACATTCGTCAGCTTCTCAATATCAGTAATCGTGAAATTGTAATATTCCCGGTCGTATGCCTCCATCGCACTCCGTATATCTTCTTCGGTCAAAGCGTTCTCATGCTTCACCATCTGCAAATCCTCAAACGCAGTCCTCATATCCTGCCGGAGCTTCTGCTTTGGTACATCGCATTTATAGGCGTAGATGGCAAGACACATCAGATAGAAATACCGATGGCCTCCCTCGATGCTGCCGATCTGCCGTAGCCACCAATGGTAGAGCGCATACGGATCATCGCCGTGTACCTTTCCGGCTATATCCCACTTCTTTTTTCTCTTGTTGCCCTCTACCACCACACGCTGATACCACTCCGGGTATGCCTCCTTCGCCTGCTCCCTCGTCATTCTGGACGGATGAAACGGCTTATTTATATCTACCCGGTTCTCCGGTTTTGCGTAGGCGTTCAGATAATCCAGTGTCACTCGCTCTCCCGTGCGGAAGGCCACCAGCTCCGTACCATACTTGCCATTGATGCTCCCAACCATACGAAAGCTCTGATTGATGGACTGATACTGGATTGCCTTCAGCTGTGATGTCCCCTTATACTCCCAAATTCGGAATGTGAGGTCATATTTTAGGCTCTTGAGCTGGATCTTAATATTCGGGTACAGATCTATCGGTTCCTCGAACACATAGTACAGGTGCAGCCCGTTTCCGGACAGAACAAGGAAAGTCGGCATAGGCAGCCGCCGGACACGCTGCGGATCTCCGCCAAACCGGAGAAAGAGGCTCCGCAGCTCTCCCACACCCACGCCATCTAAGTCAAAAATAAGGGCGTTCATCCGCTGGGCGTTCTTCAGCTTATTGGCCATCCCACGGTACACAAGGCCGCTGCACAGCGTTAAGGGATCTCGCTCTACAAACTCCATATAGTCCTGCTCCCACACATCATCGAGCATAATACGCCGCCGGAGTTTCCTGTTCTTCGGCCTGTTCTCATCTGAATAGAGATACACGGCGTTCGGCTTGGAAAAGTCCCGGTTGGCCTCTCCCGTTTTTTCATTATCGGGAAACAGCTCCCGATAAAACTCGCAGCCGCCTACCTGCTCAAACTGTGCCGACAGATACTCATAGCATCCTCTGTAATTTTCAGTCACGCAAAACCACCTCCAAAAGAAAAAGAAGCAAAAAGAAAAATCGCTGCGGCGGGAAGGGGGAAAAGGGGGAGCCAAAGAGCGGCCTCCCTTTGGTCGGCCTTAAAGAGAAAGTCACCTCCCCCTTTTCCCCCTCGTTTCGGCCATGGAAATGATGGAAAACCCTAACGGGTTTACCACATTCCCACAGCCTCCACTCACCCCCTTTTTCCCCTCCGACTTTCTCCCGTTCCAGAGAGAATATTTTTAGAGAAGGCGTATATACTACGGGGGCTTAGATTATCAATAGGTTTTTTGCACATTTTTTGACAGAATATTTTTCAGGGGAAGCGCATACACTACGGGGGCTTAGATTATCAATAGATTTATTGCACATTTCTCAAAACCATTATACCGTGCCGGACTTGCGTTTGCAAGTCCGGCTTTTACCGGCTCATTCCGCCCATACTCATGCCTCTGTCGTGCCTGTGTTCCTGCTTGGGTTCCGGCATAATATGCGCTCTTGCCCTCTGCACATATGGCCGAAACTGTTCCGGCAGCTTCTCCTCCAGAAAGGTCAGCGCAGCCTCTACTCGCTGCATCAGCCTCGCCATGAGATCCTTCTGGCGGTTCAGCTCGTACTCCAGCGCCATGTTCTCGTCCTTCAGATCTGACAGCTCCTGCGCCTCCTTCAGCCGCTTCTGAATGGATGGCCGGAGCTGCCGCTCCAGCGAATTGATCTGCGCCTTCTGAAGCTCTATGGTATTGGCCTGCTGCTTTACCGTCTGCTCGGCCTCTGCGCCCCGTACCGCCAATGCCTTCAGCTGCTTGACCTCTTTCAGCGTAATGCCCTTGATATTGCCCATCATCGTTTCTTCTGGCTTTATCCTGTCCAGATTCAGCGATACCTTTTTCGCTGCCTTTAACTCCTTGACCGTACTTTGCAGCGTTTCCTTTTCCGCCTGCAGCTCCGACACTTCCGCCCTCGCTGCTTCTACCTCCTGCCTTGCGGCCTCCAGCTCCCTCGCCGCCTCTTTGTACTCCGGCAAGGACATATGCGGTCGGCCTCCAGCTCCGTGGATCACCTCAAAGCTGTGCTGCTGGGCGATCTGCTCCAACACCAGCTTCTCACTGTTTACCCAGGCATTCCATTCGGTCTGCCGTTTTGACTGACCTGTAAAGCCCTGCTGCGCCAGCGCCTGTTTCAGCGATACTCTTTTCGCAAGCCCTCGCTTCTGCTCGGTTGCCACCGGCACGAAATCGATATGGATGTGCGGCGTGGCCTCGTCCATATGAATGACCGAATTGAACACCCGCAAGTGCGGGTTCCGTTCCTGAAATGCCTCGGCAAACTCTTTGAGAGCTGCCGCAGCCTGTTCTCCCTCCGGCGTCTCGCAGCCGCAGTTGTCCTTGTTGCCGATCTGGAAGATGACCTCATGGAAAAGCCGCTCCTGCTTGCTCTTTTCAATGTGCCGATAGTAGTCCGGTATCTTATCTCTCGTCTTTGTTTTCTTGGCATTGTACTCCGCAAGGGCTTCATCAAAAAGCTCGTGGTAGACCTGTTTCAGATTTTCCCTACGCAGCGTAATGTTCTGCTCGGTTCTGGCCGGATCTACATTTTCGGTAATGAACTTGCGGTTATTATGCCCCATGCTGCCGGTTCCCATCATGCCGGATATTTTGACTGCCATACTCGCACCTCCCGTCCCGTTTATTATACCATAGTCTTCCGCTGAAGTCACCTCTTTGTTACTTTCTCTATGAGAAAGTAACGCAAAAGCACTTTCCCACCGCAGCACCGTTGGTGCAGCAGTAGGAAAGTGCTTTGCGCCCCTAAAGGGGAGGGTTGCCGGAGCAGCCTGCCTCGACGCTGGTGCGCCTTTGGCCGGACTGCTCCGGAGGGGCGCTGCCCCTGCCGCCTGCGGGCGGCTCCCCGTTTCCACGACAAACTGGGATTTATTTTTTACTTGTGGTTATGCGAAGTAACAAGCATCCCATCAAAAATCCAATGAGAGTCCCACAAGTATTCATAATCACATCATCTAACTGTGCAAACCTTCCAATAAATGTTTGCAAAAATTCTATGCCAATCGAAAATACTGCTCCAAGTATAACGCCATTCCACCAATGCTTGTGGATATTTTTAAAAATAAATACTGGCAAAAATCCATATGGAACGAATAGACATATATTCAAAATAGTTGCCGCATTAAATCCATCCTCAAATAATTTAAAACTAATATAACTATCAAGTGGTGAGGATATTCCAAAACTACCACCAATAATTCCTGTAATTTTTAATATTGATACAACTATTAGAATCCATAAGAATTGACATAACCAATTTAAAATCTTAACTTCAATTTTCTTCTTCTGGATAAATTCAATACCCAGTTCGATAATCATAACGCCTGCGAAAATAATAAGTGCCGTTGGAAGGAACCTCACTAATATCCATATTCCAGTCCATATTTCCATTGTAATATAACTCACTATCATTCCTCCATAAATTTCATTTATCAAACTCCCTTTATTCCTGCTGAATCATCTTAAAATGCTTCAATGCCTCCACAATTGCACTCTCTTTATCTTCTGGACACTGTGGCTGCCTACTATCTTCTTTAGGCAAATTAGGACTTGGAACAAGTTCCAAGTCTGTCGCAGCAGTCATCGGATTGCCCTGCAAGCAGTCCATTCTCCTCGTTGCAACGCGCAAATTCTTTCCAACCTCAATTCCACATTTTCTCTTTACCTGTGAAATATACAGATCGGAAACCTTCATGCCGGCATTATGTTCAGCCACATACTTCTTTATCTCATCATATGTTGCCTTAGTCTGTGCAGATGTTATATCCACATCATCAAGTTCAATCGTGACATTAATATAATCATCCGGCTTTTGTTTCAGTTGGGACAAAAGAACAACCGTCTCAACGTGTCCGGTGTGAGCGAACTGGTCAAATGCCCGCACTTTTTGCAGCTCATATCCACCGTCTACTAAAATACGCAGATCTCTTGCAAGCGTAGCAGAATCACAACTCACATAGACAATCCGCTCCGGACGCATGGCAAGCATCGTGGACAGACACTGCTCATCGCACCCCTTCCGAGGCGGATCTACCACAATCACATCCGGATGGCGCATCCCGGCATCCAGATTATTGCTGTTGTAAAACGCTGGAAGTACCTCCTCCGCTTTCCCTACATAAAACTGTGCATTGGTAATCCCATTCAGCGCAGCATTATTTTTTGCGTCCTCGATCGCCTGCGGAACAATTTCCACTCCGTACACCTGCCTTGCTTTCTGCGACAAAAATAACGAAATGGTTCCAATCCCGCAGTACAGATCCCATACCGATTCTTCTCCGGTCAGCCCCGCATATTCCAGCGCCGTACTATAAAGTTTCTCCGTCTGCACCGGATTGACCTGATAAAACGATTGCGGAGAAATGTGATAGGCAATCGCCGTATCTTTCACAGAAAAATCATTTGTATTGCGCAGATGGATATAATCCGTGATATAAGGCATACCCCAGATACATTCCGTGCGCTTTCCAAGAATAACATTTGTGCGCTCGGTATTTATATTATAAGAAATAGAGGTCATCCCCGGAAGCACCGAAAGCCGTTCGATGAGCGCGTCTTTCTGTGGCAGCCCGTCTCCGTTAATCACCAGACATACCATCACTTCTTCGGTGGTAAATCCATAGCGGATCAAAACATGGCGCACCAGCCCGGTTCCGGCAGCCTCATCGTAAGCCGGAATGTGTGCCTGATACATCCACTCCTTTACCGCAGACAGCACATCTTTATTTTCCTTTACCCCAAGCAGACAATCCTCCACCGGAATGATCGCATGCGTGCGCGCTGCATAAAATCCAGTCACAAGATTTCCCTCTTTATCCTGTCCCACCGGAAACTGTGCCTTGTTACGATAACGGAATGGATGCTCCATCCCAACGATCGGCAGACACACCCGCTCTAACTCCTCTTTGGAAAATCCTCCAATCCGCTGCAGATTACTGCGTACCTTGTGTTCCTTGAATGCAAGCTGCTGCTCATAGGAAAGTGCCTGTATCTGACAGCCCCCACAGCGCCGGTGCAACGGACATGGTGGCTCTATACGGTATGGAGAAGATGTAATAATTTCTTCCACACGGGCATATCCATAGTTCTTTTTCAGTTTCGTTGCCCGCGCGCGGATATGATCTCCGATCAGCGCATCCTTTACGAAAAAGGTCATCCCTTCGTACTTTCCGATGCCTTCCCCATCAACTCCCATATCTGTAATTTTCAAAGAAAATAAATCGTTTTTTTTCATCCTTTTAACCTGCGAAGTCGGAGTCAAAATATCTTTCGGCTCCGACTTTATCTCATCTTATCTGCTTGTCTTGCGTATATTTGTCTCCAGCAGACGGCTGTACCCCTGCCATTCAAGATTATTGTCCGGTACATTTGCCAGAATCTCCCGCATGGTTTCCATCTTTGCATCCACGTTGTCCGCGAAGCTCAAAGCCATCGCTTCAACCAGTGCCGGTTTCTTCGGAGATCCATACTCCAGTTCTCCGTGGTGCGCCAGAATGCAGTGCTTTAACTCATTTTCCAGAACCACCGGAAATCCCTCAATGGAACGGATTCCCTCGCCTACCCACTCGGCACCAATCATAATATGCCCAAGCAGCTGTCCTGCATCGGTATAATCATTTGCCGGAAACGCCGACAACTCTTTTAATTTACCGATATCGTGGAAAATCGCCGCCGTAATCAGAAGATCCCGGTTCAAAAACGGATAATTCTGCGCAAAATAATTACAGTTTCTTGTCACGCTGACGGTGTGTTCCAACAGACCCCCGACAAATCCATGATGTACACTCTTTGCTGCCGAATGAAATTTAAACCGGTCCACAAATGTTTGATTGTCGAAAAATCTGTGCAGCAGCTGGTTCAGGTAAGGATTTTTCACAGAATCAATATATCCTGTCAATTCGGCATACATCTCCTCCACATCCTTGTCCGTACAAGGAAGATACTCCTTAGGATCAATGTCCTCCTCTGAAACACGGCGTGCACGCCGGATCGACATCTGCAGATTTCCCTGAAAGCTGGTGACATCTCCCGTAACCGCCACATAATCCAGCGCGTCAAACTCATCAATTCCCACAGAACCCGGATCCCAGATCTTGGCATCAATCGTTCCTGTTTTATCCTGCAGGATCACATTGTCGTATGCTTTTCCGGCTTTGGTCAGTGCCGCCTGTTTGAATTTACACAGATATACTTCATTTACTTTTTCTCCTTCTCGGAGAGATTCAATATATTTCATAATAACTCCTTATTTCCAATTTTACTGCAAAACCCCTGCTTTTAATTTACAGGTAATCTTTTTATAACCCTTAGTACCTTCCCGCATAACCGTAACCGAATAGGTTTCTTTCGGTGTCAGCTGCAACAGCACCTCCCGGAACTTCTCTGCACTTACAACCTCCTGGCCTGCAACGGAACGGATCACATCCCCGCTCTGCAGTCCCGCATCCATGGCAGGCGAATCCATCTCGACTTTTTTGATATATACGCCCTTTGGAATATCGTATTTCTGCGCAATATGCTGGGTAACCGTAGAAATGTGCACACCAAAATACGGCACCTCTTTGTCCGCAAATAATAGATCAATCACTGGCATCAGTTCTGATATTTCCACTGCAGTGAGCGTATTTGCAGAAGCCGCACTATAGCTTTGCATCACAACACCGACAAGTTCCCCATCCGTGTTGATCAGCACACCGCTTCCATTTTCACTGGCAACAATATCTGTCGTGTATACACTGTAATTATTGTCCGGAGTGGAAATTTCATTGTTGGTCGCCGTAATGGTTCCGGTCAAAATCGAATAATTCGTTCCAAGCGGGCTGCCAAGAGCAATCACAATGCTCCCCTTATGTATAGTATTCGAGCCTGCTGTTTTCATCACGGTAATGGCATTCTGCGTGGAAGTCTCCAGATCCTCCAGATCCACGGTAAGTGCCGCAAGACCGGTATTCCCATCGTATCTGACCAGCTTTGCCTCTGCCACCGCATCATTTACAAAGGTAACTTTGATCTTTGCAGCATCTTTAATCGTTTTTTTCTCCGTAAGAATCCAGAGTTTACCTCCACTTTCTCCAATGATCGTGCCACAGCCCTGACCTTCCCGTTCATAAGAGTTGTTAAACCAGTCCGTATCACTGACCACCCCCGTGATCGTAACGATGGACTTATTTGCCGTATTTCCAATGGCGTACAGCTCTGTCTGAATCTGTTGGTAATCGTCCAGCGTCATCGGCTGTCTCTCTTCCGGAGTCTGTGTCTCCTCCTTTTCCTCAGACCCCTGCTCCGTTTCTTCCACCGATGCCTGCTGTGAATCCTGTGCTCCGGTATCCGGCACAGAACCTTCCTCCTGCCGCAGAACCGGAATCATAAAAAGCAGCACCAGACACACGGCCAGCGCAAATACGCCCCCACAGGCAGCAGATTCCCCCAACCGGACCCACATACGTTTATAATTCTTTGGTTTGTCCTTAATCTGTTCTCTGACAAACGCATTCTTTGGTTGCTGTTTATCACTCATAACCACTATTATATTCGCATTTCCATGCACTTGCAACAATCACATTATTTTTCTTTTCCAAAATGGCACTTTGCGTTATAATACAAGAGAGAATACTATATAAAAAGGAATATCACTATGAATCAGAAAGTTTATCATACCCTTGAATATTATAAAATACTGGAGCGTCTGGCAGATTATGCCAGCTGTGAAGAGGCAAAAGACCGCTGTCACAAACTGGTTCCCCTGACCGATCCTGCGGAAATTGCACGTCTGCAGGAAACTACGGCAGACGCACTCAGCCGCCTGTACCGCGGAAGTAGCATCAGTTTTTCCGGCGTTCACAATGTCAACGCTTCCCTGAAGCGTCTCGATATCGGTGGCACCTTAAATACCACAGAGCTCCTTATGATCTGTTCTCTGTTGGAAGTTGCCAAGCGGGTCAAAGCATACGACCGAAGCGACCGCAACGATGAAAAAACAGATTCCCTGTCACCGCTTTTTTCACAGATCCAGCCGCTTTCTCCCCTTTTGGATGAAATCCGCCGCTGTGTTGTCGGGGAAGACGAAATTGCAGACGACGCCTCTGCGGCACTTTCCAAAATCCGTAAATCCATCCGGGGGATGAACGACCGCATTCACACACAGCTGACTGGTCTTATGAACAACACAACCACCCGCAGCTATCTGCAGGATGCTGTGATTACCATGCGTGACGGCCGCTACTGTCTGCCGGTTCGTGCCGAATCCAAAACCTCGGTTCCCGGTATGGTACATGACCAGTCCTCAAGCGGTTCTACCTTATTTATTGAACCAATGGCTGTCGTCAATTTAAATAACGAACTTAAGGAACTGTTTTTAAAAGAGCAGGAAGAAATTGACCGCATTTTAGCAGATCTTTCCAACCGTGTGGCAGAAAACGCAAACGGAATCCGTCAGGATTATACTGTTCTTGCGGAACTGGATTTTATTTTTGCCAAAGCCGAACTTGCCAAAAGTTACAACGGTGTTGCCCCTGTCTTTAATGAAGAGGGGCGGATTAACATCCGCAAAGGCCGCCACCCACTCTTAGATCCTAAGAAAGTGGTTCCGATTGATGTACGTCTCGGTGCGGATTTCCGGCAGCTGATCGTGACCGGTCCAAACACCGGTGGTAAAACCGTCTCCTTAAAAACAGTCGGCCTTCTGA